>Ga0190271_10000012_pt1 | contig 179934 bp, 296 predicted proteins | sample Popmic356T_FD_133747 | JGI IMG/M metagenome (GOLD analysis project Ga0190271, IMG submission 133747) | Populus adjacent soil microbial communities from riparian zone of Weber River, Utah, USA - 356 T | ecosystem: Environmental > Terrestrial > Soil > Riparian zone | place: USA: Utah...
GACGTCAACAATCAACCGTTGGCGTTCAATCCTGGCTCTCCGCTCGTCACCGTCGGCGATGACGTTTTGCAAGACGAGGTCATTCAGCTCTACTTGGCCCAGGGCACCCTGGTCGAAGTCAACGAGGACGGCACCATCATTCCACCCCCTGCTGCACCCGCGATTCAGTCGGACGCCGAAAGAGGCGTTGGCGTGACGCGGCAGGAGCGTGGGGCGGGTGCCAACCCTGAGGACGGCACGGCACCCGCTCCCATCGTCATTCCAGGAGACGGTCAAGTCATTGCGACTCTGCCGCGTAACCGGCAGGAGCGTGGGGCTGGTGCCAATCCTGAGGACGGCACGGCGGTGGTTCCTGGCAAGGCGCGGAAGGACGTACCGCAGGCTGAGGAAGACCCCACCTCCGGCATCGACCCAAACAACGCGTCTTCGGGCGCAGCGGGTGCCGAGAGCGCGGCGCGCAATGCTCTGCGTGAAAGGGCAGGGCAGAACGTCAATGCAGATGCTGCCCCCGGACAAGGTGTCAACCCCGACGGGGGCGACGCCGGACAGGTTGCATCTGACGACGGCACGACCGACAATAACGCTGTTGCATCCAACTCTGACGAGAGCACAATAGCAAGTGAGGATGCGTCCCAAACCACGGAGCCACAGGCAGGCGAGTCCAAGAGCTTCTTGGGCCGTAAGCATCGCCGCTAACGCCCTCGAGCATTCTGTGGCACTCTAGGCGCGCTCCTCCTAACCGAGGGCGCGCTTTTATTTTTAAGGAGTATTTATGGCTAACAAACAATCCATTTATTGGCTGCCGTCTCCATCTCCTAACATCGTTGCGTACGAGATTCTTGCAAGCGATACGGGGATCGACGGCGAATATAAGCGCCATGCGTTGGTGCTTAGCGACATGCCCGGACCCAACTGGGATGCCGCCAATAGCCGGTTTTTTTTCATCGACGATGAAGTTCCGTATCGGTATTACCGGCTACGCGTGTTTGACCGCTACGGCAACATCGCGGCAGATGACGCTCCCATGCCTTTTCAGGCAAACAACAACCCAGTCAAAGCCCCGAAACTACATTTTATCGCACTGAGCTCCGATTTTGATGAGCCTGGCAAGTTTCGTTACGTGACTCCTGGCGGGTCGTCTATTCGGAATGCGGATGTACGCATTTATCGGAAAATCGACTATGTTACGCGGCAGTTCGACAAAATCGTGGGATCCACAACGACCAACGATTATGGCAGCTGGCCACCTATTTTCGTAGAGCCCGGTGAGACCTACACCATCGTGCTACATAAGCCCTACGAATATGGGCCGACCACTGCAGAAGTCATCCTCTAACATGCCGGTGGTACCCACCATGTCACTTGTCGCCAAAGATATTATTATCTCTCCGACACTGACGGTTGACCACGTACGGCGCTTTCTCCAAGACTACCCGAACCTCAATATCATTACGGGTGAGGTTCAGTTCACCCAGGCAGAGATTAATCAGGCGATGGAAATGGTGACATCGAGATACAACTCGATGACGCCCCAAACCTTGCTTCTGCCTGAACAATGGCCGGCGCACATGCAGTATCCCATGCTGCAAGCGATAACGGCTTACCTCATGCGCAGCGCTTCTTTCTTGCAGCTGCGCAACCAAGTCACCTACCAAGATGGCGATATCGCGCCAATTGGTGTCGATGACAAATTTCCGCTTTACGCGCAGCTGGCTCGCGAAATGGAAGATTCTGCCATGGCGACCCTGCAGCAAATCAAAATCCAAAACAATCTAAACGGCATGTACGGCAGCTTGAGTTCTGGCTATGCCTACACGGGACGGCGCGGGGGCTACTAAAATGGATTCGTCCTATTTTCTTGAGGGCCAAAAAGACGCGCTCGAGAAGCTCGGAATGCTGCACGACGCGCCATTTATCCGCACCAAGGTTCGTTCTGAAGGCACACACAAATTTACGCCCAAACGCGGCAGTCCTTTTGAAAAATTGGACGAAAAAGATCCGCGAAAGGCGCACCAGACCGCCAAAGAAGCCATGGCACTGGGTGGTGCACTTAAAAATCTCAGTGGCGCGCGACCACTGAATTTCCCATCAGGTGCAAAACAAATGCTTCAAGCACCTAAAATGCAAATGGCACGTGGACCCCAAGCACGCATGCCTAAATTGCCTGGGGTTGTTGACCCGCGCACTGCCAAACCCGCCGGCATGAATTTGCAGCATGGAATTGCAGACCAGACGACGACAATGGACGTGGGGAATAGCATGTCTTCCCCACAGCGCCGGTTTGCTACGCCGCTCTAATTGCCATGCTAATTTTACCGAACGCGTATTCATCTATTAAAGTTGCACAACAACTAAAAATAGGTCGGATTAATGGCGGTCGTAAATTCCGGGACCTCAACGTTACGATCGAAACTGATCGCGGTGAATACCGGCATTGGTACGACAAACACAATGGCACCCGTGGCACGACTTTAATGAAATACCCTTATGGGTATATCAAGAAGACAAAGGGCATGGACGGCGAAGCAATTGATTGTTTTGTCGGGCCCAATGAATCCGCCACAAACGTCTACGTCGTTACGACGAACAAGCCGCCGGACTTCAACCGTGTTGATGAACAGAAGTGCATGCTTGGGTTTAGTTCGCTAAACGACGCAACGAATGCCTTCAGCGCCCACTACTCCGACCCTAAATTTTTGCGTGAAATTCGCACCTTTCCATACGCGGATTTTCTCGAAAAAGTGTACAAGTCGACGAAGTTAGCTGCCGCGTTCTGACGCCGCCAGACGCTATCATCTCTACGAAGTATGCACGTAGAGATCACAAAAACCGTCCCTATTTTCCGTCACCCCGGTGACCACGGCGTATTTCTGCAGTGGGTGGTACATGAGCCACCTTCTGCAGACATATCGTTTAAACTCGAGCGGTCCGGATCCCCTAATGGTCCATGGGACGAGCTCATTCTTAAACTCGATTCCTATCATTTTTTCGACAAGATGCGCCGCCCAGTGTTGCCCGCTCCAGGGGACATCGTAGACGACCTTAATTATTTATCACTAGCGCGCACAGTTTATTATAGAATTGTTGCGGTTACGTCCACGGGCGAGACGGCCTACGACATCTCTGACGTCGGGGCTTCGTTGCCTTTGCGTGAGCAGCTTCTCAAACGCAAGATGCAGCGTGACTTAGCCATTGGATTTAAATTCAATGGTGTTGATGTGGCGGTACTTAAACGCAAACATTGGGGTCTACGCTGCACAAATTGTTACGACCGCATTACTCGCAAAACCACAAATAGCAAGTGTGCTATTTGTTTTCACACTGGATTTGTAACCGGATATTTTACGCCCGTGCGCATAAAAATGCGTTTCCTGGCGCCGAACACCAACACATCTCTAACGCCCCAAGGAAAATCCGATACGACACAAATCCGCGCCATTTGTGGTCAAGAGCCAGCGGTTGATGTCGATGATGTGATTGTCGAGATGGGTCTCAATAAACGCTATATTGTCACCGCACAATCTGAAACACAGCTTCGTCGAGAAACAGTCCATCAATCCATCATCCTCTCAGAGCTAGCGCGCGACTCTGTCGAATATCGCATCCCCGCCAATTGGGACCACACCCCCATCATGTATTAAATAATTATGCCCAACCCACTGCGTCCAAAGGAGTTTCCACAAAACCCACTGCGTATTGCTGCGGGGTCTCCGTTGGCGATTCAAGGGGTATTTTTAGAAATCCTGCGCTCTCGCTTTAAAGAAAAGGCGGGCCTGAGTTGGGTTTGGCGCGAAGATTGGACTACTACCGACATTCTTATTGAGTCGGCGTTCAACGTAAATATTGAAACCCGCGACCAAACGCCTGCTATTTACGTGCACCGTCTATCGACCGTTCCCAGCAAACAAGTACTCGGGGACCGCGCCAGTGTCAGCCTGCCCGACCACCGTGAAGCGCATAAAGCGCTCAACACAGTTGCAATGATGATTGAATGCACTTCTAACGATGAAGCAGAAAGTGCAATCCTTGCGGATCTAATTCAATTTACAATCCTAGCGTCTCGGGATGTCATTATCCGAGAATTTGGATTTTACGATTTATCTCATCCGTCTTTAGGGCAAACTACGCCCTATCAACGCGATCAAGCCAAGTGGACGACGCCCGTTGAGTTCATGGCGCAGTTTTGGATTCAATGGGAACAAGTTCCTATTGCACCGCTACTGCAGCAAATCAGCCAGCGCATTACACAAAGCGGCAGTACCGCAGACGATTATTTTATTGAAACAACTATTAATTCAATGCGGCGCGGTGAGGTACGAGAGGAACCTCTCAAAATACCGGATCAGTTGTCCGGAACAATTCGTCAAGAAATATCAGTCGTCTTGCCTAAGCCGAGCGTTGAACCAATTCCTTTGGAAGACGTTTACGTAGTCGCGCAATCTGTCCTTGGCGCTTTTGATGGAATCAATAAAATTTTTCAAACACCTTTACCCTTCGTACGGAATTCTAAAAAACACGAGGCTGTTTTTGTAAATGGCTTACGTATGGTGCCAGGCGAAGACAATGACTATACCGTCGGTAAAAGCCGCCCTGGTGTGGTTGGTTACGATATTATCAATTTCATGTACGCGCCGCGCACAGACGACGTCGTTACAGTCGATTTATACGTGTTTCTGGCTGAAGGTGTTGCCTAGGACCCCCTATCATTGCTCTAGGCAGTTTATGCCTCAGGGGGTTTCGACAATTGCGTAAATCAAAAGAAACGCCAGAAATAACACATTCACGAGAGCCTTCTCCATGAGGGCTCTTGTATTGAGTGGGGGTGGGTCGTTAGGGCAGTATCATTTAGGTACATTACGTTATTTGTATGAAGTACTAAAATTACAACATCCGATCATATCAGGCGTGAGTGTAGGCGCCCTCTTGGGCAGTTACCTTGCACAATTTTCTTTTGGCTGTGAAGAAAAAGCAATTACCGAATTGTTGCGTATTTTTACGCCACTTCAAACACGTGACATTTACCGGTCGTGGTTTCCCGCAGGGTTGCTTCACGGATTTTTTAACAAGAAAAGCTTTTACGACAGTACTCCGCTCAACACGCTTATTACTAAGAAAATAAGCGCCGCGCGTCTTCAAAGCGGAGGACATATTCTTCGAGTAGGTGTCACGCTTCTTTCACCAGACGCCGGGATTAATTCGCGTGTATACACAGAAAAGGACCCCGCTATCGTTGATGCGGTCAAAGCATCTGCAGTGTACGCGCCTTTTTTTACACCCATACACCTAGAAAATGCTTGGGCCATTGATGGCGGCATACAAGCTACTACACCGATCAAAGCAGCTATTATTGCCGGCGCGACCGCTGTCGATGTGGTGACAGGGTACCCGCCTACCCTTTCCTTCAAAAATAAAACCGCCAGTGCTTTAGACGTCGCACTCTTTGTGGTCGAGCTCTTGTACCAAAAACTCACATGGAGCGACATCGAACAAACGCAACGAATAAATGACCTCGTACTGAAGAATAAAGACGATACAAAACGCTTTGTTGCATTAAACGTTTTCTGTCCGCGCCGAGACCTTGGCGTTAATTCACTCATCTTTAATCCCGAAGAAGCACGGCGTCTACAGCTTACAGGATACGAAGATGCACGCACTGCGTACCTTGTTTCAAGAGCGACCAGCACACTATATTCGCGATAATTATTAGGCCCAGGCCGCTGGAGAGAGAAGCCCCATGGTACGTCCTCTTGTGCTACTTTTTCAGGAGTTCGCCACGCAGACGGCAGTGGCAACGACGCCGGACCTAAATACCATCCTGCTCGGCGCGGCCTACCAAATCTACGACTACCCCGATGACAAGCTGACCATCGAGGTATCGCCATACGGCCAGTTTCAAGCCAACGCGGCATATACCCTGCCCGTGGCAAATACACCCGCCATCACTCTCGCAGGGCTGCCGAATGCTGCGCCGGGGAGTTGGGTCGACCCCGCGTCCGTGCGCATCTATTTCGATGATGCACGCGCAGTATTGGTGCAAGGCACCGATGGCGGAACACCCAACCAAATACCTTACGAAAATTATTTTTCGTCTGTCACAGGCACTTTTGTCACCAACAAAGTGCAGGCCGGCGACAGCCTCATAGTGACCACCGACGGGTCTGATCTCACTTTGACCATTTTGGGTGTTGAGAGCGAAACGCTTCTTCGCGTCGCTTCGAACTTCGAAGCACTTGCGACTAATTTGGCGTATCGCATTGAACGTAAAATTGCGAGCTTTGAAATTAACAAATCTTTTGTCGCACTCCCTGCGTTTCGCGAGAGCAACGAAATCAAAATCCTCGGCGGGGTCACCGCGACGGTAGGCAACAAGACTGCCAAGATTTCCTACGCGCGTGTGTACGTCGGATATCGTGCATTGCGTACGGATTTGCAACGTGTCGACAGCGTCTCAAGTACTGAGGAAATTAAAACCAAAGTAGGCCGCATTGATGCGCGCAATCCTTTGGCTGCCGCGCTTTTTGTTTCGCGACAGAATGCCGGACAAGCACCTATTTATTTCTATGGCGTCCGCTCCGACGACCTCGAAGGGTATAGCCTTGCTCGCGACGTTGTTTCTGTTAACGGAACCGTTTATGCCGTAGTTCCGTTGACGAACGACCTGCCGACAATTGCGTCTTTCAAAATCGAAAATGACCAATTGGCAGATCCAAATATCGCCATTAACACTGGCGTCCCGCAGAAATTTCGTGTGGTCATCGGCAGCGGCACGTTGCCACTCACCTCCACACTCGTTCCGGAAAACAACGATGGAGTGGTCGAACAACAGGAGGATGCAATTCCTCCAGGTTTGCGCACCATCACCATTTCCGACCTACAGGCACAGTCTCGTAAACTACTGCCGGGTGACAAAATTACCATTGTTGCCAGCAATGTGAATCCGTCGGTCGACGGCACCTACACCATTGCGCATATTAATAGCGATACGCAGGTTGAAGTCGAAGAGACTTTCCCTGCCGCTGTAAATACTGCCGCTGCTATGAATTACAGTATTTTCAGACCAACGACGCATACGACGCTAGTCCCTGCTTCCGATATGCGCATTGGTCTCGAGCTCAGCGGTGTCGTATTCAAAAACCGCTTGGCCGGGGTACAAAGTCCTGCACGTCAAATTCTTTTCGTTCAAGACGACACCACGCCAAATGGTGTCCAGTCCGTGATCGAAATCGCAGGCGTATCGACCACTTTTAATGCTGACTTCGAGTCAGGCGCTGTGAGTGGTAAAAAGCTAGCTAACGCTCTTCAGGGTCTCGGCGTCACCGTTCCATTTTTCGGCTCAGCTAATTTCAGCGTTGAAATTAATGAGGACACCGCAATTACGGAAGTACCTTCGACGCTTGAGTTTGACACGCCGCTCACCGGCTACACCACCAAGAGCCTGACCAGCATTGAAGCACTCGATGGCGTATACAACCGCTTTTACGACGCGGACGCGAGTTTCTTTTCGTCCGGTGTCTTGCCTGGTGACACACTTGAAATTGCCAAATCCGTCAATGGCAATTTTACCTCCACCGTACGTCGATTTACTGTCGATCAAGTGCTGAGCGAACAGCGCATTCGCATCGTGAGTCAGGCCAACGGAATCTATAAAAACAATACGGCCAATGCCGAATTCGAGCTGCCCCACGGCGATACACGCGAAGGTCTCGGGACCATTCTGGACCCCAACGCAGTTCGTTATCGAGTGATTCGTACGCTCACCAAAGACCAGCAAGTGGCAGAACTCGTCTCTGTTTCACAGAGCTTTAATTCGCGACGTGCCCTTCTCACCTGGCCCGATAAAGTCCACGTGGCAGGCCTGGTTGACGGCAGCAAGGCACGTAATGCCGACGGCACCATGCAAGCCGCAGACCCTCAGCCCGGCTGGTATCTGTCGGCGCTGCTCGGCGGCATGACGGCCGGTTTGCCGAGTCAACAAGGCTTCAGCCGCCTCGGCGTAGCAGGCATCACGCTCCTCGAGCACTCGAGCGATTATTTTTCCGAAAAACAGCTCACGGATTTGTCCGATGGTGGCTGGTATGTATTTGCGCAGAGCTCTCCCACGAGCTTGCCGTACAGCATTCACCAGCTCACGACAGACCCCTCAACACTCGAGTCTGGCGAATTTTCAGTCGTCAAAAATTACGACTACGTGGGTCTCTATTTCTTGAGCATCCTCGAGCCGTTTTTGGGCACCTGGAACGTCAATCCCGATACCGTGGGGTTTGTCCGTCAGGCCATGAACACCGGCATTGAACAGCTCAAACTTCGTCGCATCGCAAAAATCGGTGCACCACTCACGGACGCAACGCTGACGTCTGTTGAAGTTTCTAACGCTTCCACAGACCGCATTGAAATCTATGCCACGGTGGGTTTGCCCAAACCCTTGAATGTCCTCGGACTCCATCTCGTGGCATAGTGCGCTCCATGCGCGAGTCACTCGACTTTACCCAAATGCCCAAGGTGGCATTTATTAACTTTGGCACAGCCAAACGTCTCTTGGCGCCAATTAAGCGCTTTGCAGGTAACAGTTCCGTAGGCCGTCTCCTAGGCAGCAGTAACAACAACCCCGTAATTCGGGGTCTTATGCCTTACGGAGATAAAGCTGAAAAGCTGCTTGTACAGGGGGCCGGGCATTTCCTATCCCCAGAACGCACGCAAAGTCTTGCACAAGCTGTCAAAGGAATATCTCGCCCTATGGTGCGTGATGCTTGGTCTAACGCTGTCATTGGCGGCGGTTTGAGCGGCGGACTCAATGCGGCTTTCGCGGAAAAGGGTGAACGCGGTAAGGCATTTTTACAAGGTGCCGCCTCAGGTGCAGGGCTTGGAGCCGTGAGCGGCGCGGTGCAAGGTGCTAGCACCGGTATTTTTAAAAATTTGCGCGCAAAAAATATTATGAATATGGCAAATACGCATGGCGTTATGCCAGGAACCTTAGGCAAAGACATATATAAACAAAACATGTTCTGGGGCAAAGGCAATGCTCTGCGAGGCGCTTTTGGTAAAGAAGATTCGCTCCATCGCCAAGCATCGCGCGCGAAATTGGTGGGCGGAATGGCCACCGGTGTCGGAGCTGGATTTATTCTGCCCACCGCCGCTGAAATGGCGGTATCGCGACCTGTCCCGCCGCCGCCACCACCGCCACCGCCTCCTGCGCCCGTACAGCCCCCTCTCTTGGCCAACACGCCTGCGGTCTATTACGCGAAACAAGGTTCCGCTGTTTTGACAAGACCCGATTTTATTCAACTCCTCGGGCGCGCATAATCTCACCAACTAGGAGTCACCCCAATGCTCGGAATTACACGTAACCTCGTCACTTGGCGTTTTCAAGATCAACACGTCGAGCGCACGATGGACAACGCCACGTACTCTTCCGCGCACCCGGATGACACGCTCACGTTGGCAGGCCCCGCGCGTCTGAGCACGGTCGATATCGCCAGCACAAATGGCAAAAGCGTTCAGTCGCTACTGGCTATCGGCATGCTGCAAAATCTCTCTATTAGCCAGCAAAAGAGCACGCAGCCCGTGATGTCACTCGGCTCGGGTCGTTCTTTTTTCGTTTCCGGAAAGGCACAGGGTCAAGGGACCATCATGCGTCTTTTCGTCAACGGGAGAAATCTCCTTCGCGTACTTTACCACAACGCACGCGCGCGAGAACTGCCGGTCCAAAACTTAGATGACCCGGCTGCCATGAGCTCGGCCTCACAGTTTTATATTAATTTGGACTCCGAGCTTTACCTCATTCCGTTTGGTTTGGGTTCCATTTTCCGCAACAAAGCGCATGACTTTGTAGGCGGATTTTACGCGGAACTTACGCTCATCCAGAGCTACAATATTAGCATTCAAGCGGGTACCAATATGATTGCCGAACAGGTGTCATTTGTGTTCGACCGCCTGATGCCCTTTGGCGAAGCTTCACTCAGCAAGCCTGGTGTGTCACGGGATACGCTCGATGCTGTCATTGGTTTCACGGACCCGATCAGCAGTGATTTGGTCACGGAGACTCTCACGGAACAAAGTGTCCCGGCGGCGTTCTAACCTGAACTTCTGGTTCTACGTCGTTATGGTTTTATTGGCCCTGGCGGCAGGGCTTTGTTTATATGTTATATGGTCCCTGTACGCTCCTCCTGACCAAGAGTGCGTACCAGGGGCTTTCGCTTCAACATCTACGTTGAGTAATCATAATGGACAATTCTGAAGGTCGAGACCAACAAGAAAAAGAACGCATCCACCTCCTCTCCGAGGAAGTGACCATCTTGCGCAGAATGCGCTCTGAGTTGCCCGATAAAATTAGGCGTCTCGAGATTGACCGAAATGCGCTCCTCCAAATCATTCGCGAAAAAGACGAACGCATTGCTGCGTTGGAAAAACAAACTGCGGATTTTATGAAAGGTTGTGAAACGGAACCTGAAACGTTTCATTACCTCGATAAAACTGCGGACAAATCTTCCAAAAAAACCAGGGGTGCGTCGCGATGACCCTTGCCTACCGCCAAGGCCAGCGTGCCGCACTCGAGAAACTCGGATTTGTGACACGCACCTTGGGCGGCGCCGCACTTGGTGGCCTCTCAGGGTACGCACTAGCGCCCGAGGACCGTAAGGGCGTGGGGGCCGTGATGGGCGCGTCCCTTGGTGGACTCGGCAGCGCAGTGGCTCCTGTGGCTGCACGTGCACTCGCAGAGCGCGAGCTAACCGCCCTTGAACGCGCGGGGAGCGCCGCGCTCGGCGGCACTGCAGGCCTTGGGCTCAGTCAGTTTTCGACCAGCAAAAATGTTCCGGATCGGTCGGAAGACCCTTACCGGTATCTGCGATGAGCGTACGCGACGGGTGGTTACTCACCTGCGGCATGTGCCTCGCGTCCATTAATAACGAAAAAGCCAAAGCAGCTGGCTGGCTTCTTTTACCTCAGCGTCAGTTTTGCCCTCTGCATCGCGAAGAGGGTGCAAAACGGGAAACGGGATACGATGAGCCGCGCAGGTGAATTCGGCATTGTTGTCACCTATCAAGCGGACAACTACACGGCCACGGTGCGCACTTCCGCAGGTCGAACACTCACCGGCGTGCCCCGTCTACGCAGTTCTCCAGGAGAAATTGCCCCTCTTGCGCCGGGTACGCCCGTCCTGCTGAACTTCGATTACGGTGCTCCGTTTATATTGGGCGTACTCTCGGCGCCGCTGGGAAATGACCCCGCAGACAATAAATTCTCCCTTACTGACACAGAAGGGTTTGGCGGCCAGGGGCTCAACAAAACTGCGCTGGACACTGGCAGCGATTACCGCAACGCACAAGAACCCAGCGACGTAGTACCGGGCGATTGGGTGCAGCTCGGCTCTAATGGGAATTCTATCGGGGTATTGGCCGGGGGTGTCAACGTCATGCGTTCGACACCTCTTGCGCAAATACGTACACATCTCATCAATGATCTTGTAGAAATTATATCGCGTAACTTTCGCCATATCACAGATATGGGCGAATTTACGGTCCAAAACAACGACGGGCGCATCAATATGCGCTTCCGTGGTGGCAGCGACCAGCGCAGCGAAGCGGGTCCTGACGAAGAAAACTGGACCATTAAATTTGACCTGGGAGCCGAAGGTGATTTGCTCAACTTCGAACTCTGCACGCCTGAAGGGCAAACGCTGTTTCGATTTCATGTGGACAGCGAAGGCAAATGCGAAATATTCGGCATTAATGGCGTTGCAATTCACTCGGGGAACCTCACGGGCGGCACTGCTGTTGAAACCGTAACTGGCAACAAAAGACAGTCCTTTTTAGGCAATCACGAAACGGAAGTTTCAGGAACCCAAAAACATACGGTGCGCGGTGGCGTAGAAACGAACGTACTCGGTGACCATACGCTGAGCGCCGGTAACGACGTACGTACCCAGGCGCTGCGCGATTACGGACTATCCGCCGGCCGCAATATGTATGTCGCAGTGCAAGGCAATGACACGGGTGAATCTTTAATATTTGATATCGCCAGTGGAAATTACTTTGTGAATATTGGTGGCGTAAACTCACCCAATCCCAAGAGCGGGTTTACGATGAAGACATTCGCCGGAGATATGAATCATGAATCTACAGCGGGCGGTAATTTCAATATCACTTCGCTGCTTGGCATCTTACAAAGCAAGACACGTAAAGCCGTACTCTCTACAAACAATATTCCTGATTCAGTCATTTTGGGGGGCTCTGCCTTAACGAGCCATATCGTTAAATACGAACAACTCGAACAACACCTCATGCTGCTTTACCAGCTGCTCGACACGCACGTGCACGTCGAACAAGGCACCGCCACGGCCGGTCCCTTCCCGGTTGTTGGTGTAAGTGGAATGCCCGTTGTGCCCTTCAGCAGCGTGCTCAATTCACTCATTATTACACTCAAGAGTTTGACAACCGGAGTGGCTCTGTGAGCTCTTCTCGCTGGCATGTGCCCCCTATGTTTAAGCTTCTTTTGCTTATTCAAAAAGGCGCTGCACTTCTGCAAAAAGAAGAACTTGAGGAAAAGTTAAACCAAGCTCAGGCTATGCTCAAATCGTATGGCAAATTGGAAAAAACTCAGCACAAACAAGCTGGCTCCTCCGGCGCTCCAGAAAATTCTTCTCGGCGTTGAGAAAACCAATGCGGCCTTCAAGACCGCGCTGCGTGTCACGCAAGCCAAACTTCACATCGCCAAAGTTTTTGCGCGTATCGCAGCAGCCAATCCAGTCGAAGCAGCTCTACGCACTGCACTTCAAGAAATAGAAGACTTTTTAACCGGCCTTGCAGCCAATACCGCTGCACACGCCATCATGATTCCTATTCAAAAACAATATACAGGTATCGACTTTCTTGAGAGTTTTGACAGATTCTCGCTCGAATCAGTATTTGATAAGGTAGCCAATGAAGGCTCTTACACACGGGACGTTCTCCGCACCAATACACCCGCTACAATTTCATTTATCAATCACGCCACCAATGCCACAGGCGGTAACCACGGCTACTGGCGTACCTTTATGCTATCTCTATACGATACGGGTGACGCAGCGCGCCCCTTGTTCCCGCCAAATTACGCTGTTGCCGGTGTCTCCGTAATCATGGGCGCCAACAGTCTTTCGTTGTTGATGCCTCTGATGGATATTTTTAATCAATTATTATTTATGGGCACGCGCGGCAGTTTGTCCTCCCGCATTTTACCTATGCCACGTAACTTGCGCGGGTTGGTCATCCCTATGCCCGACAAACAAGAGCTGGGGGTACAGTTGGACTGGGACCCTATTCCATTGGTTATCCTGCGGCCAGGCTTCACGTCAGAGCAATTCCAAGTTAAAAATATTTTAGTGATTCGCTCGGTCGACCCGAATCTTCGTCAGCGCTTTGGCTGGGCCCAAAATTTTGATTTCATTCCCAGCGTACTTACGGACGCAGACCCAACAGTCAAAGACTGGGAAATCGATCCCGACGCGGAAACGCAAGTCATCGCGCAGCTAAAAAATACTGGCTTTGTTTTCCGTTACGTTGACCGTGTTCCCCTGAAAGAGGGCCGCGCCTACTACTACGCGCTTGCCGTAATCTATACCCTGGGTGGGGTCCTGCAGCCGGTCAGTAATTTGTCCAATGTAGAAACCATTTATTACAATGGCCGCGCACGCCCTTCGAGCCGAGGAGAACCACCTGATTGGTTTATGACTCCCACGGCCGTACAGCTTTTTCCCGTACTTTATTCAATTATCGGTGAAGCAAAGATATTTATTTCTAAAATGCTAGCACGCACTACCAGCAACAATGGTGTTGTGAATTTAATTCTACAGCTTATTGCGCAAGTCGATTTGCTATTGATTGAGGCGCGGCGTATTTCTTTTCTACTCAATCAGTTGGCCAACCGTATCAAACTGTTGAGTACGATGGAAACGGCGGGTGTCCGAACAACCAACATCGAAGTCCCTGCCGGTGGAATTCAAGCCTGGGGCGCAGAGCTCGCGCGGCGTTTGGCAGACGAAAGTGACCCCTCTCGCCCGCCTTACGATCATAACGAGCTCTGCGCAGGGTTTATTATTGTCGCAGGTGCGCCGCGTCTCCCCGAACTTCGGGCATTTCGGGAACTATTGTCACTCTTTTTTGGAGACGACAAACCTACATCGCTTCGAGAGGTACTAGAAATCCTGGACGTCGACACGCGCACTGGCAGGGGCGCCAACGGCGTAGGGCGTCGACCCGGCGCCGGCAGCGCCGTCTACGACCCCACGTACGACGGCACGGGGCCTGGTTACGGTAGGTTTGACGCATCCCTCCAGCCCACAGTAGCGAACGTCGTAGATGCCCAAGTGCCTTCCAAAGTGCCACCTGTTTTCGACGCTTCTCTCAAAAAGTCGACGCGTGCTGATGGGTGCTAAAAAAAGACACTAAATTCAGCGCATGCCCACTCTCACCGCGAACCTCGTTGTCACCTACGGAAGCCTCATCCCTAACGGGGCGGTACCGCGACGGGACCCATTTATTTTTGCTCTGGATTACACAGAAGAATCCAGCAAGTTGGTCCACGTCCCGCCCGCCGTCATCGACTATCCAGTCCAACTAGATTCAATTACGGCGCCTAAATTTTTGTTACTGTCCTGCGAACTCGCAGACGTCAGCATTCAGCTTTCCGACGGCCTGGACGAGGGTGGACGTGTCACATCCGCACTGGCTGCAGGCGCCGGCTGGATTATGTTCGTCCACCCCGTAGGTCAGCAGATAAAAGAAATACTCGTCACGACGCCAGCTTCACCCGTGAGCGGCGCGCGCATACGCATCATTTCTTTCGAATAATTATTTAAAACGTAAAACCGTATATGTAGCAGTGCCCTGGCGCCCCGTACACGTTTCACCAGGACGTAAATCACGCGGGTGTTTACCTTCATATGTCGGGAAAACCGAAATATAAGGATCTTCGAGAGAAAAGTCTTTCCCACGAAGCGTCACGGGCCCGCCACTTACGATGTGAAAAATCATAAATCAAACCTGCCGCTACCGGTTAAAGTTACAGGGCTAAAAGGAGCACCCGTGGGAATTGCAGCCTCCCCCGGCAACGCCGAAGAGATAGTCTGCAATCCACCTTGGGTGATTTGAATCGTGACCGTAATGCCGGCGCTTGTGAAGTATTCAAGCAATCCTTCGGCAAACGCATCAGTGAAATATCGAATTGATTTTCTAGCAATCTTCGGGAATGTCCCGAGTTTGCTATCAATTTTATTGTACAACAGCGTCGATAGTGCGTCGCTCGCCGTAGACACTATTTCACCGTAACCTGGGAGCCCCTTTTCTCAGCGGGGCGGTTGTACTGGTGTACATACCCCGCCTTGAGGCGCTTAGAACCGGGATAATCGACAATAATTGTCGTAGGGCTTGCCCACGTACTTGGTAATTTTTTATATCCTTCCGATCGATTACAGGAAGGACAGTGCTCGGGTACGCCGTCTGCCCCTTCGACATACTCATCGAATTCCGTATGGCAGGCGAGGCACTCGAAATCAAAATGTTTGAGCATGTTTTTTACCTGCGACGAGGTAGTACTGCAGCAGCTTCAGAACGTTCGCGAAAATCTGCTTCGTAATCTACTTCATCATTGGTGTAGCGTGAGGCGCCGGACACCATGTTGGGATTCTCGTCTTTAAGACAATTCTCGCGAATAGACATATATTTATCGCGGGTCTGCTTAAGTACTTCGATAAGATCATCGATCATGTAGATGCTCATAAAAGGCATCGTCTCGATGACCTGACCGTCATCACCAACTTTTACCGCACCCACCTTGATGGAGAACTGCGGTACGCGCATGGGTCGCTTGCTGACTTCCACAGCAATCGCACCCTTGGTTTTGCGCTCGAGAGGCAGCCAATTTACCAATGGCTGTTTATATGCGTTTTCATGCCTGTCATGTCGGGGCCCTAGAGTTTTACTCGTCATGCGGGTCTCCACTACTACACGCCGGGGACTTCGAACACTCATCGCGCTGGATTCTTTTGGCACTTAATATTCACCTTTTGACGTTTTATGTACTGCTGAAAGGTATGGGGATGTATACCCATACCACTCGTAAATTCTTTGCTCAAGGAGAGAAGATCGCTTTGGGTCCTGTAAAAAGCGCGACGGGCCAAAGCCCAGACGTCAACGCAACTGCGCGCGTTCGGTCGTAACGTACTTGCCAGTTCGCAAACGTACTTGCTCGAAAGGTACCGAGAAGCACCTTTGGAAAATCCTTGCTTTTGATTGCGCTAAGTAAAATCTTTTGCGCAATCGCAGGCGCGTTGACTGAAAAGGCGTGATAAACACACAACGCCAAGTCTTCAGCCATGGAAATATCTTTTTCAACTAGCATGGTACGCACGGGCCGTCTTTGATAAAATAATTCTTCTGTATTTTGCTGACCTTGAATCAGCCAATTAATAGCATATTCTTTTTGAGCATCAAACAGCGCAGATTCTGAAAAAACTTGATGGTGTAAAAGCGCCCACCGTCGCGCTTGTTCCCAGTAGGGGCCTGTTTGAGGCACCACACCACGCAAAGGTGCCAACTCCTGCAGAATGTCCGCCCCTGTAACGGGCTTACCTGTCTGTACCTCGGACAACACGCCCTTAGATGTAATCGCCCAGCCTCGCGCGCGATACTGATCGAGCAAAGCAATCATCGCAAAACCAGGCGTTCGCGCAAGTTCCATTCGACTCAGCAACGCAAACAAGCTGCCTTGCGTACCGCTGCTTGGGTACACCGCAATATTATGGAGTGGTCCGCCACTCAATCCCGCGCCGTCATAGCTCTGCACGCTGCCATAACGCGGCGCTTCCAACTGTGCGGTCAGGAAAAAAGCACGATCCATATGTAGGGACGTACTAGGTAACGACACCGGAGTACGCCCGTCAATTTTGCAACCAGCGTACCCCTTGTACCGAACCCACTGAACACGTGTGACTTCTGGATTGGGCGTAAGCGGCATACCCAATAATAGTCGGTCCTACACATGCCCCGTTAGGCAACGGTAAATAGCCTCCGTATCCATTTCTTTCTTGAGCGTCAAAAGCACAAAGGCTAGCGCCTGCCGCAAAACCTCGGCATCCATGCCGACTTTTTTGGCTGAAAAAGAAATGACTGCATTCACGTCCTGTTGGTTGCGAATGGTGCGATATTCGTTATAGAACTCAGTGCTGAGCTCTAATAACGGCTCCGCTGCGAGCTGACGGTGCATCGCATGCATGATGCTTATCCCTGCAGACTTGCCGCCCACAGTCACCGTGCCGGGCGTACGTTCAAACGTGTCTGCCCAGAGAATACGCAACGGCTCATGGAATTTGTCAGAAGGAATAAATTTTCCTTCCATCCAGTACCGTACTGTCAAACCTGACGTATCCATCCGTCGACCAAACGCCGCGTAGCTTTCGCCGTACTTATCAAACAACCGACGTATTCCTGTTGGTTGCAGATAAATAGGCCAGCCTTTATCTGACGATTCTTCTCCTGGTAGTTCTAACGTAACGGACTCTTCGCCTTCTTCGAGCTTTTTAAGCAGTCGCAAGAGCCGGCGTTCTACTTTGGCTGGAATTGGATAAATTCCGTTCTGCCAGTTGCCAACCGACTTGCTCGAAACTTTAACTTGTCGTGCAATTTCAGCACGTGACATTTCTAATTTGTTACATAATTTAATGAGTTCTTTAGGCGTCATAGTGATATTGCCTTATACCGCAAAATACTAAAAAAATGCTTCTGTGGGTGTAGGCACCAAAAGCACTTTTCACACTGTCTTTACGCAGCCTTTTTTGCTTGCTCCATGGGAGGGGTGTAGACCGGGACCTCTAGCATGGTCTCCATGGTTTTGTTGTAGAGACTGACAGTGATTTTTTCTTTTCCTTCTACGAGTTTCTCCAAAAGTTTGTGAATGACTTCGTAGCGCTCAAGACGCCACGACGTGCAGGCGTTCTTATCCGACTGCGAAACACATTTTCGGCCGGTACTGTTCTCCCAAAAGGCAACGTGCGCCAGATGCTCGTTGCTGAAAAACGTTTCCAGCGCGTCCAATTGTTCGAACGTGTACACCTTGCGCGTCCAGCGCGTCCACCAATCCCGCTTGGAGACTTCGTTCTGCACCTTCTGGTACGTGCGCTTGCCGCGATACACGCGCGTCACATCCTTCGCCGTGGATACCTTCTTCGAAAACCAGCTCTTGATCGTTGCCCAAATACTGCTCATATAATATTCCTGTTCAAAAACGCTTTTTGTGGTTGAAACTAATCAGAATATTACTGATACCAGTCGCCCTCCACGGTGGTGTACGCCGGCCTTTTGATGCCGAACCGTTCGCGTGGCGTCGTCAAGACGAGCGCCGTAAAAATCATGCAAATACCAACAGCGATAATCATCGGCAAAGAACTGCTGGTGACCGCAGTAAGGACCGTCGCCAGCACAAACCCGGTGCACACGATAATGCACGCATCGACGGTTACGGCGGCAGCGAATCCAATAAACTTGCCAAGAAATCGGGCACCGACAACGACTGCCTGGGCAACCGCACGTACGCCGTTCCAGAGCCACTTCTTAATACTATCCATACAACTACCTCTATATTTTTATACCTCAAATCGGCGCGAGTTTACTCAAACAGTGACGAAATTGGCGTCCACCACAGGCACCACTTCGTCTTTTTCGGCTGTGAATGCCGTCAAAATAATGGTCAGCAGCACCGCAATAGGTAGCACTAGCAACGCGCAGCCCGCGATAAGAACTACCGCCGCCGCTGCGTGCGCAACAAACGCCGCCAGCACGCACAGCACAAGCGCCAGAACCAACACGGCACCTACTGCGAGCGCAAGCACACCCCAGCCGAGATTGATGACATTGAGCGTTGTCACGATCGTGTCCTTGGTGTGCGTAAAAATTGCACGCACCGTCTTGACAATCGCGCGGCCACAACGTGCAAACCAATTCTTGACTTTTTCCATAAAAATTACCTCTACATCTCTATACCGCAGAAGTGCCCTATATTATGACCATGTCGGCGTTCCCCGTTGTGCACCTTCCGTGGTCAGAATTTAAACGTATTCAAGAAACACGAAATCTGCCTGTTTGTACTGAAAATGGGACTTTTGCTTATTTACTTACCCTGATCGATACCAACGTATGCTGGACCGCGTACATATTCAAACCCACGGATAGTCGCTACAACGCAGCAATTTATCGTGACTGGGAGCTTCACGATAAAAATCTTCAAATGAAAGTATTTACCATCGAAACACTCACGCATTTAGCCCATACAGTCTGGCCAGGAACACCATTACGAATTACACAAAAGTCTCCAACACGAGTCATTGTGCGTGTGAAGAACCAGGTTCATTGGGATTTAACTGACCCCGACCCCCTGTGGATCCTTCACCGCATTTTAACTGCATTAAAGTTTGCGCATTAGTCTGTGCTTCTCTGTCTAAAAAGACTAAGTTGCACACATGGGTCAAAGCGTCTTTCAAAAATACGCCGGATTGTCACAACCAAGGCCGGGCGGCGCAGGCGTGAGTGTCTTTTCGAGGTTCGAAAAGCTGTCCTCCGTCGCGACGTATGAGCAACTGCTCGATTCTGCTCGAGGGCACCTCTCAGAAAACACCATCGATGCAGCTCGGCAAGCCCTGATGCCCAAGCCACGTCTCACGGTGCCCTATCAAACAGCGCAGAATGCTGCTGCACACGCGGCTACCGACGCTGCGGCCAACTACAGGCCCCCAAGAAACATCGCGCCGCTTACGCCCACGGTTCAACCGTCTGCACCTAGGGCGGCTACGCCTCCGCCGCGCCCTTCCGTTGCGCCGGAGAGTCTTGCACCCTCCCCTTATACATCCACAGCGCGTGATTCTCATTTCCCGCCGGGAATCCCCGACGCACCTATAGACCCACGGTCACAACAGCCCACGGGGTCCTTTGCCCGAGAATCTTTAATTCCTTCCGCAGACACCGTTACGCCTACGACTTCAGATATTCCGGCCAACGGCCCTCCTACCACTGCCACCTCTACACCTGAAACTCTGCGCGCACGAATTAATAATATCGTACGTAACAATCCAGAACTCGTTGGCGCGGGTATTGTAGGTACGGGCGTCGGTGGATATGCTCTTTCTGGCAACGATCAAGAAAGAACTGCCAGCGTATTTTCATTGTTTCGAGGATTCACAAAAGAAGCTATCACACGTGCCGATTCTCGCATCCTTGATCACCGTATGGCCCAAGGCGGTCCTACGACATTTAATACTCCAGGGTTTGAAGACACCCTCGCTGGTCGCTACAGCCCTGCCGATATACAGCGTTACGTCGCAGGAAAACAAAATGCGCAGCAAATCGGTGGGGCGCGTCAATATGCTGCAAACTCAGGTAATGCGGGCCCTCTCGAGTTAGCGCAAAAAAATCTAATCGCACCCCAAGCGCGCGCGCAAATACCTGCGGGACCTGCAGCGCCTGCGCTCACTGATCGCCTAAAATCATTTAAAGCAAATAAAGCTTTGGGCGCCTCTCCAGCGGCTGCTGCACATGCGGCACAAACGGGCGCTGCAGTAGCGCCTACCGCAGGTGCAGTCGTGCGCCATTTGCCCTGGAAAGCCCTTGCAGGCGGTATGGCTGCAGGAGCAGGACTACATTATATGTTTGGCGGCTCCAGCCCACCACCGCCGCCTAACTATGGTTACGGCAATCCCTACGCCAAAACAGGAAGCCAACACATGGTACAAAGTGTTTTCGCCAAATTTTCAGGTATTCCTGTCACCAAAACCGCAAGCGTATTTGAACAATTTGGCGGCATCAAAGAAGCGGGAAATCAACAACGTAAAATGCAGCGTCGCGCGGAAAAACTCGAGGCTAAAAACAATCCCAAGCCTGCCGCCAAACCGCGTACCTATGCCAAGCCTATGCCGCCACCGGTAAAACGAAACGCGGCTCCAGCAGACTTTGGCCCGTCACAACCCAAAGTCTCGTTGCCACCGCCGCCCATTCCTCCTGTTGAAGTGCCCCTTCCTCTTACCGCGAAGGTCGATGAAGCGGTCCATGCCGCCCGCGCCGCCCGCGCCGCCCGCGTCGCTGCGCAGCAGGCCCCACCCCCTTCGCGGGGTCTTCTGCGCCGGGCCCTCCTGCCAGCGGCCCTTCTCGCGGGCGCAAGCGGCATTGGCTACGGCCTTTATCAAAACCATCGCGCCGCCGAACCTGCGCAGATCTAAAAAATGCGCCTCAAACGCATACCATGCACCCGGTGTAAAAAATTTACCTACCGTGCCTTGGTACTGCGTTCTGAGGAACACGCGCTGCAGGAAGAACGACCGCGCAACCAGGTGACGCTTTGTCCTAGTTGCGCAAATTCTTTTAAATTGTGGCTCACGGCGTTTAACGTCGTGCCTTAGACCTGCGCGTAGGTATACCCGCTTTTGTAATCTGCGGTCACATAATCCATGCGTGGATTTCCTTCAAGCGCATAAGAAATCATTTTGGCCAGAACTTCTTCTTTGCTGCCGCTTACGTTGGCCGCCATAGATACCCACAACGTATTGCCGTCAGAGTAACGCTGAAACGCAACGAACATAATTTCGTCAGTTTCTTCCGGTGCTTCGAGCATGGTTTCACGCACCTTGATAGCGACGTACTCGCGGTTGTGCGGGTCAATGCCGTAGTAAAGGCCCGAACCGAAATTTTCCGGACGGAGCTTATCAAGATATCCCGTGTGCCCCACTGCGTCTTCCGTAAGGTCGAGATGGGTAACAGAAATATTATTGGTTTTACAAAAATCAATGATTGTGTTCATATGTGCGTATACCGCAGAACATACGTATTTTTTGTGCTATACCTGGCCCATGAGCGAAGTAACCCCCAGCCCCAAATCCGTGCGCCCCACGGCTGATGCGGATGACCTACAAAAGACTCCGGTTACCCTGGGCGTTGTTTTAAAACTGCTTGTCTGGGGCGGCGGTATCATGGCCGCCGTCGCGGTGTTCTTTTTGCTGCGCGACTACAGCCGAGGAGAGCAGCTTTCCGAAGTGCGTGCTTCCGTCGCCAAGGTCAGCGTACAAATTAGCAATATTGAAGAGCATTTAAATCGTATTGATCGACAGCTCGATCGCAGTGCAGAACTTGAACGAGAAAACGCGGCCAAGCTCGACCGCGTACTCCTCGAACTGCGCAGTAAACCCTAATCTGGGTTCTTGCGATTCACCCAGTTCTCCATTTTATCTGCCAGCGCGCGTGCTTCTGCAACCTTGGGCGCCGGGCATCCACGCTCCTCCGCTTGCACAGCCCACTCTCGCACAAGCGCCGGTGCCAACCTATCCTGTGCGCGCAACACAAAAATAGGCTCATTATCGGCTGCTTTGGCGAAGCATCCGTTTTCCAGTTCCTCGCGCTTTGTTGCCATGAAGCAGCTCCTCAACTTCTTTGAGTGTTTTATCTATTTCTGAAAACATACGCGCGTGTGTGCGCTCTAGGTTGCGTAAATTACGCTTCATTCCTTTATCACCGCGCCGGGTCATAAGTCGACGTGCGATAAGAAATGACACTAATATTTTACGCCGAGCACGTCGAGACAGCGTGGGATTTTCATCTGCGTCCATGCGAGCAATGACACGCTCGCTCCACGTACACATAGAAAAGTGCCTCCCCAATTCCCGCAGAGGGGGAGGCCCTCTCTGCCGTTTGACCGGTAAACGGGAAACTCATTAAATGAATCACAGCGACACCCTCGTCACGTCGACAACGCGGATAAGCCGTGTTTCGTTATGGCACGCGGTACACTGGATAATAATCTCGTGCGTCTCGAGATCCAAGTCGTAAAGCTTTTCACGTTTACAGTGTCTGCACTGCAAACGTTGAAAAAAGCGTCGCGGCTCAGGAATTAGCCGTGCCATCAGATTTGGTTGGCGGCTTAGGTTGACCTGCTAATTCACGAGCTTTTTTCTCTAGGCTCTTCAAAAATTTTTTCCAGAGATAGCCAACACCTTTGGCTTCGAGTATGCGAAGTTTTTCTTTTAACACGTTAAAAAAGTCTACCTAGACGATTAAGGTATTCTTTTTGCTGTACATCGTCCCGGTCATGATATGCGTCAGAAATTTCACGGGCCTGGTCCTCAAGCGCGTTGCGTGCTGTACGTTTTTCATTTAATTGATTACGTAATTCATCAGTTTTTGCTCTATGCGGTGCATGTAATACTTCATACTCCTCATTTGTCATCTCTGGGTTGTTACGCAACATGTCAGTAAAATTATTGTCATGTGTCTTTAATTCTTTTCCTATATCATCAACTTTTTGATAGTGCGCAGTAATTGCCGGATCAAGCTCCATTTGCTGGTTTCGATATACCGCACGTTCTTGGCGCTTAAAATCCCGATACTTATTCGTAATATTCCTGTTAATTAAATCTTTACCTACGCCACCCAACACTCCGCCACCCAAGGCACCTAAGGCTACACCCGTTCCTTTGCGGTCTTCAGGCGCTGCCAAATACCCGCCAGCTCCACCCACGGCAGCGCCCGTTCCTATACTCTTTGCATATCCCCCAAAATCAAAGTGTCGCGGCATTGCAAAACCTAATTTTGCAAAGGCCGCTTTTTTACCGAGGTTATAATAAATAGACATTAGAAAGGCCTACGCAACCGTGCATCAAAGGCCGCCTCGGCACGCGCACCAATGCCATTCATTTTTTCTCCAAACGCGACGGCATCACCGTTGCGCTTGGAATTGACTACATCGCGCGCTATTTCATAGTCTTTCATGGCCTGTTGCGCAGCACGCGTATTAATCAAATGCTTAACGCCACTTCCCGCAGCCGCACCCCCGGCACCACCTAACGCAATACCACGAAGTTTGTGGTCATCGTCAGAGCCTAAATAACCCCCCAAACCGCCGACGGTACCGCCAATGCCCATGGATTTCAAATGTCCGACGAGCTCGCCGTCCATCGCACTAGGCAATTTTAGTCCTAGTTTATGAAACGCATCGCGCTGTCCGCGTTGATAGTACGTACGCATTACCAAAATCCTTTGTTTAGGTCACCAACGAGACCTTCTGTTATCGGTATTTGTTGAGCGACCTGGCGTAGGTTAGCTTGAGACATTGCCTTGGACCCGCCACTCACCGCACCGCCCAAGAGCGCGCCACGCAAAAGACCTTTCAACCTTAGTTCTTTTATTCTTTCTGGAGTCTGCTCTTTAAACCTATTTTTATTAAGCTTAGTTCCCCAAAAATCGGTGTATTTGTCGTTTTCTTCGCCGTAGGTTGGCCCGAGAAGAGCTCCGGCTCCGCCACCTACGGCGGCTCCCGCAGCAATTCGTGCGGCTAGCGCTTTCCCCGGCGAAGCAAAACTCAGTTTAGTAGTTTCCGGAAGCGCACGAGGCGTCGCAGGTCGTACATTAACTACTTTGAAAGGCTCTGCGCGTCGGGCCGCACGCGCTGCACGCATTGCCTTGACGTCCCTTGTAAACGAACCCACTTCGTCCAGCGCACGCGCGCCTTGGTGTCCCAAAGCACCGCCGATAGTAGACCCCAATAGGATACCCAAGCCAGGTGTATCCTCGTCAGCTGCAGTATATCCCGCTACACCTCCCGCTGCCGTACCGAGCAATTCCGGGCCAGAGGCCATAAGTTGTTTGCGCAACTCTCTCGCCTTGTCGATTTCCGGAACCAAGGCACTTTCAAAAATGTGCGCCGAACGCGGTCCTTGCAAAGCGTGGTATCCGCCGAGAGCGCCCCCTGCTGCACCAACAAGAGCGCCCGTACCGACACCCACGCGCTCAGGGTCGGCAGCGATCGCGCCAAGAAGTCCGCCTGCCGCTGCACCCCCCACAGTGCCCCATGCATTCATGCTTGGCGTAATTGGAAAACCTAATTTCATCAACGCTTCACGACGACCTTGTTCGTAGTAATTCATGGTATTTTTCCTTACCGCAAACCCTTCATGAAATTAGCGACAGGCTTTGACGCTTGATAGAAATTCTTCAAATGCGGGTAATTTTCTTTAGCCAACCCTACCGCTTCACGTAGCGAAGTAGGTGCTTTCGCATTCATGAGTTTTCCACCGAGTTCTCCCAAGTGCCCCGCTGAATCTCGCGTAGCATCTCTTATATGCTGCGGAAGAAGCATTTGTTCAGACCGAGGGAGTCCTGCAAACATTTCTTGGAGTACATGATCTGCAGGCAACCTTCTTTTTCCTTCGTCTGCTATCTCCGTCATAAACTGCTGCCCCGCCGCGCGTGCTTGTGCAGGTTTACTAATTAGATGCGCTTTATCGCGCATCATTTTTTCAACAGCACGTTGTTGCCGCCCCCCGAGCGGTAACGGACTATCTGGATGCGCGCCTGCACGACGGCGTAGCGCTGCCGTGAGTCTATCGTCGGGATTACCTTGCCTCAAATTTTGTAGAGTACGTACGGCTTCCGGGTCACCCTGCACCGCGAGTTCTTCACGCAATAGCGGCTCAATACCTGCGTGCGTCGCATGCGCGTGCTGAATCGACCGTCCTTGTGGATTGGTATTCAGCATCGTATTGCGTTCGCCAATTTCGTGTTCCAACACGCCATGATTAAGAGAATCATCCACTGATTTACGTGGATTGAGAAATATTGGAGCTAAATTAGTGGGATCTTTTGTAGAAAGATCTGCACGAAACGCTCCGTAAGGCCCATCTTGCATGGACCGTAAAAATTGTCCCGAATCATCTCCTGCGAACACGCCGGGCCGATTACCTGCGCCATGCATCGGCACTGTTGCGGGCCCTGCTCCAGGAAACATTTGATTATGGATACTCGCTTGGTCTAACACTTCGTTTGAAATATTCCCTAGATCCTCAGGATTTTTTTCAATTGTTTGGCGCGCTTTATCAGCTAATGAATATGTATTTCGATCTTTGGCAGCGCGCAGCGCACGTAGGCGCGCTACCGCTTCAGGCGTCTGTTCCGCAGGAGCCATCGCATTCATACGCGTAAAGCCCTTGCCCATTCCCGACTGTCCCATTGATGCTGGAAGCCTTGGGTCTACGTCGTGATAACCAACGTTTCCTTCCAAGACTTCTTTGTCGAGGCGTGATGCGGCAATTTTCGCTAAACCCAGTTTTACACAGGCAGCTACGTAACCTTCATAATAAAAATTATTCATGGCATTACCTGTTGGGCAGCCTGCGGATAAACACGCTGAAAATTGGCCTGTACAGCAGGGTTATTGATCCCCTGCACGTGCGCAGCATGCGCAGCCATCGCCTGTTGATATGCTGCAGGCCCTTCACCATGCGCACCAACGGCCTTCCCCAAGCTCTCGAACGCCTGCGGGTTATTTCGCATATTCAAAATATGTTTGGTCATAGGATGTCGCGCAGCACCCACGCCATATCCACCTGCGCCGCCCAGTGCGCCGCCTATCAACGCGCCGCGTACACCGTGCCCTTCATCCGCCGCGAGAGCCCCCGTACCCGCGCCCAACACGCCACCAACCGCTGCATGCTGCAGCGCAGAACGGCCTGCATCGCCAAGGCGGTGAAGGGCTGCTGCGTCTAACCCAAGCTTAGAAAATGCAGCTGTTTTTCCTTGTTCATAAAAAATACTCATGCTGTCTCCGCATCTCTCTGCTTGAGCAGTTCAATTACCTGATCATTGAGCTTGAGTTTATCTCGAGCCAACTGCGACATATACGCATCCGACGCCATGTCTGGATTTTTTCGACCACGAAGACTGTCCAACCAGCCAGGGCGTTTTTCGGACAAATACCGTTCCACGTGCACATTGCGCTCTTCTTCAGGCAGTGCCTCGTGACTCTTGTAACGAACGCCTCGACCAATAATTTGTCGGATTTTTTCTTCGTTGAAATGCGGCTCGAGAAGCTGCACTTGTCGCGTGCCCTTGAGATCCAGCCCTTCGCCACCGGCTGAACTCAACAAGAGTGCTTTGAGCTTATTTTGATTATAATCAGAAACCAATTTATTACGTTCGGTCGTGTTCATGCCGCCACGGAAAAGACCGTACGGAACATTATTTTGCTTGAGCAAATGCTCATACGGCAACAGCCCGCCCTGTAGATAATTCGAATACACCACTGCTTTGTGGTTCGGATTTTCTTTATTACGCGACATAAAGCGGTCAAATGCGGCTTGTATCTTTGGGCTTTGTGCAACCGCTTCATCCATTGACATGCCTTCAACGAACGGTTGCGGGCTATTCGAAACTTGACGCTGTCCCGACAAAAATGATGTCAGGCTTTTTGCTTCTTGTTTGCTGGGCGGTAACCCTGCTTCTATTTTCCGCCGCACCCACCACGGTGCTTTATTGAGCATCGTATCGTAAATATCTTGCTGGCTCTTCGACATGGGGACAGAAATTGTTTCTTCTGTCGATCCAGGGAAATTTGTGTTCCCCGCGTTACCATGATAATCAACCCATTTGTCCAAGACCGATTTTAGCTGCTCTGTATTATTGAGCACACGCTGTTCGCCGGGTCGCACGCCTTTGAAGCGCTGCCACAACGAAGGATTTACTTTCTCCGTTCGAGTAAATGTATCTTCAAAAGTTTTGCGATCATCTGGCAAAAGCTTTTTTCCCGCTGCCAGATTTACCAGAGCGGCCAGATCTGCGGGATGATTGTACACAGGACTCGCTGTCAGCAGCATGCGCTTTTGAGGCGAGAGACTGCGAAACAGCTGGTTGGCTTTGGTCGAAGGGTCTCGCAACCGGTGCGCTTCGTCGACCACCAATAAACCATTGTTAAGTCGACTTGCTTCTTCAGGTGCCGTCGTCAATTTTTGCAAAGAATGAACATTAAATCCTTCGCCCTTTTCAGCGCGATGTGTATTTAATTCTTTTGCATAATTGCCCTGCAACGCAGCAGGCACTACAATATTGCGTGGCATGTCCAACGCATCCGCAGCTGCAATGGACGAAAGTGACTTGCCCGATCCCAAACCGTGCGCAACAACCAGCCCTTCCTGGTCGCGTAACCGGTCCCGAACACGCTCCTGGTGCGGCTGTAGCGTGGTCAATACGCGAGCATATTTGACTATGCCCAGCGTGAGCAGAGCATCCCCACGGCCCTGTGTGTAGCTTTCACTCATCGTAGTTCCTACATATCATAGGACGTTGCTAAAAACTCTCGACGAGATTGAGGTTGTGCGCCTTCTAAAAAAGCACAGCAGTGCGGAGAGTCTGCGCATATTCACGCTCGCATGGAACCGGCGCCCCGAATTGGTAACAGTGATTATGAATTACTGCTTTACCCACAAAGAACAGCTCAACGAAGCCGCCGTTGTAGTTCGCCTCGAGCGTGTCATTTATTTGATTAAGCACCAAGGAACTGCATGACAGACCTAGGTCATAAGCAAGAAGAGTTGCTAGGCATTATCGCGGAAAAACCCGGACTCACTTTTTTAGACTTAGTCAAATTGAGTCAAAGAAGAGATTCAATAACATCACGTGCCCTCGCTCGTTTATTTCTCCGCGCTTATATTTGTAAAACCGATAATCTTCACTATATTACACCCAAAGGACTCGCGTATTTGCAGACCAGTAATTTAGATTAATTCATGGTATAACGCAGTAGAGGTTATACAGATGTTGAATTCATTTAGTAATTTTTGTTTGTGGCTGTGCATGACTCTGCTTGGATTTGGCGACGAATATCGCAAAAACAAGCTTGCGCGCGACGCTGTGCTCGATGCAGAAGGCGATGCGTTTAAAAAACTCGCACCGGCCAACAAAGCACTCGTGTGGTTTGCCGATGGTAAACTCACGCAAGCCAAGGCTGCGCGCCGCAAGTACTGGCAGAATATGGACGCGAAGCCTTGGGCCAAGCTCTACAAAGAATTGAATCTATCCGACGCTGAGCTTACCCGTGTGATGAGCTCCGAACGGAAAATGCCTGGGTATTTCCAGAAACGTGTACGCGAAGAAATGCGCAAGCTCTCCTGAATCATTCATTTAAGAAAGACATATTTTTATGAAAAATCATACCGTCGCTGCAGCACTTGCAAACCTCGATGTCATTGAAACCGAACGCCGTGCTGCTTGGACCAAAGCACGTGCAGCATTAGTCAACGCTATGCGTAATCTCAAGAGCGACGCTGAGCGCGAAATGCTCGCACCACTTCTTGCAGCAGTGGACGCAACGATTGAAGAAGATCTCGCAGAACTCAAAACATTGCGCGACAACTTCCTGACCAACATTCATGCGATAGACCTAACTATCGCGGCTATCAAAAATAACACGCTCGGCGTAGAAAATTGATGAGGTTTACGGTGTGCCAAAAAAACCTAGACCACTCCGTGATAGCTTTTGAGCTAACCCTGGCCGAAGCGGTGCACGAAATACGGCACGCACAACTCGGCCCCAACCCGCTTTTGGCGCTCGAGAGTCTACAGGGCGCACGCGACGCGGTCACCCGCTCCCTGCAAGAACTCGCTACCGTAGAACTAGCACTCAAGGCCAAGTTCAATGACTAAAAAAAGAGCCCGTGAAATCATTCGTAAGGTACGTAAATCCGGGCGTATTCAGTGCGACCATAAAGGCGCGCAATGCCCTGTGTGCAAATACACCTACTCCAACGGCCTCACGGACATTACCAACCACGTGAGCAACGAGCAGGACACTGACGAAGAGGTCACCACAACCCTCACCGTTTGCTCGCGCTGTCAACGTATCTTGGTTATTGAACCGACGGGCCTGCGGTTGCTCAACGACATTGAACGCATGCTTCTGACGGCACCACAGCTCGAGACCATTAAAACATTGCGGGACATGGCACGCGTGTTTACCCAGGACCAATCCTAAGAATCGAGCTGTTTGCTCTTCAGCATGCGCAATACTGAAAAGCCCAGCGCAACGCCCGTTTCTTTTAGGTTTTGCTGCTCTTCTTCACTGAGCAATGTAAAGGCGTCCTGCGAAAATGGCTCGAGTTTTCCTTCTGCAAATTGGCTAACCATGCCACAGCCACTACAAACGCTCAGGTCGCCTATGGACGGGATTTCGCGTTTATCCCCTTGAGAAACCGCCGCGCCGTTTAATTTTTTACCACAGCGCGGACACCAGTACGAGCCACCTTCGAGCTCTACTCTGAGATGTGCGTTATAGTCGTTATTTGGCATTATTTTCCGCCGTCAATGCTGCCAACCGTTGATACTTTTCTTTCGTCGTATGTTCGTCCCACGGTGAAAGTACTTCGAGCGGCTGCGCCCAGTCGAACATTCCCAATTCATCGATATAAAGATGCCAGCTTACTTGTCCCTGCGGCGTCTGAACAAAAAGAATCGTCCGCCATTCTGGACCCCACGCGGGCTCACCGGGTTTGTCAATATGCTCCGCAAGCCACACCGGCCAGCCCATGTTGTGCGCCATTTTTGCAAACACGTTGACGAGCTGATTGCGCTCCCAGTACGCCTGGTCTTTCTGCAGCGCGAGTTCATGAATACCCTTGTAAACAGCGCGCGCTTGATCAAGTAGTGTTTGATCGTCCACGTTATTAGTTCCCCAGTATTTTGGGGCCCTTCGGCCCTGGAAAACTTAGTCCATGCGGAAACGCTTGAACATTACCAATGCGCTCTTGTACTTCTTTATACGTCGGCGCATAAACCAAAACAATTGTATCGGGACATGACTCTACGTCGTACCCAAACGCACTCATAATCAACCCGTGCGGATCACCGTCTTTGAGCTTGGCAATTTCAATGTCCGTGATACCAAGAATAAAGTAATTACGGCCATTCAATTCATTAGTCAGCTTGGCTTTAATCACGGTTGGCCTCGCAAGCGTGCGACAGTTCCTTCAACCTTAATGGCGCTCAACAATATATTATCGATGATGAGTTTTGTTTCATCGGTTCTGTGAACGCTGTCGGCTTCTTCACGTAATGCAACAGCAAGCTTGGCAAACTCTTGCAGAGTACGTTCTTTTGCACCGACACACTGTCCTACGCGATACGCCGCAATAATGGGCCCGCACGTGTCGCGAACGGCAAGCTCTTCCGGCTCGTAGAGAGATCTACTCAATAGAATCTCACACGTTAATTCTGCAATTTGAAACGCGACGTCGCGGTCAAGATACGTATCTTCAGGGGCTGTCATATGCCTTTTCCTTGAGAACACGGGCCTGGTAACCCTTAAACCTAAACCAATTGCGTAGCTCATCGCGGGTCCATCCGACAGTCCATCTGAGGATGGGCGCGGCATGCACGCAGACATCGTTTTCTAAAATTAATCCAGCTACAAAATGAGGGGCGACAACACGTACGAGCATTAGTTACCCCATAGAATCATAAAGCGTTTTTAACGCCGCGTCATATTGAGCCGGATCCGCCTCGGGGGTATTTTCAATACGCTGCAACTCATCGATAAGTCCCTTTGCTTTCTTAGGGATCGTTGCAATATTTGGAAGTTGTGGATCACGCAGACGCCGTAAATGCGCTTCTATATTCGCATTTAGCCTAGGCGTTTCGATTTTATGCGCATTGGCTTCCAGCCGCCCTTCAAGTGCCCTTTGATGTCGTCCGCCTATTGGCAAAGGCCAATCTGGATGAAAGCCTATTTGTTTTTTTAATTTTGCCACCAACGCATTATCGGGGTCCATGCGCGTACCCCTTCGCGCTTGCCGCGCTTCAAAATCCCCACGTAAAACTTGATCTTCTTCCAAAATAGGTCCGACGCCAACATGCGTGGCGTGCGGGTATTGCGTTTTCAATCGCATACCTGCACGCTCTGCTTTCTCATGCGCCAAAACCCCTGTATTTAACGTATCATCGACAGGTGCACGCGGTGGTAGCGGTAAGCGATCTGCATAACCCCCCTCTGGTGTTGCTAGAAATTCATCACTCGATCTTCGCGCTTGCTGCCCTGCCGTCTCAGGCGCGTATACTTCAGTTTTAGAGCCCATTGGGATTTGATCTGGCCCTCCTTTAAATATATTCGCTGCATCCTGCTGTACAGGCGTGCGCGTAAACTTAGGAAGTGCCCTAGCTTTTTCTGCCAAGGCATGCTCATTATTATATATGCCTTTTTGAATACCTCGGTATCGTGCAACCGCTTCTTCAGGTTGTTGCGTTCCCATGTGCACTGCTTGGCGTAGAATGTTTTTACTATCCGCGCCTAGCGCGTGTGGCACTACATCGCTGTAATTAACGATTCCTTTTAATACTTCTTTATCCAAACGGCTGGCTGCGATCTTATCGAGGCCCATCGCTCGCAGTGCAGCATTTTGGCCCAAGCCGTAGTGTGTCAGCATGGTCTAACTATAGGCGTTCAGAAATCATCGTCATTTGTATCCGGCGGCAGTTTAATACGCACCCAGTGATCGTACCGTTCACGTTCCCGCTGTACTTCACTACCCGTCACCCACCAATACCCGTCGTACCAGTGCGCCGGCTGCCATTCTTCTTCGCTGTACGAACGTACCCAGTAATAGCGATCATCAATTAATTCTTCATTCATAATGTACTCCTAATTTTTTAGCATGCGATTCGAGTGCGACATCTGCTGTATAAATTTGCGCACCGTAGACCAATGCTGCGGCCAACACATGCACATCAATCCAGCTAAGTCGTTGTCCATAGAATCGTCGCGCGCGCACAAGATTCACGACATCTTGATGCGGGACGGGCGCCACGTGAATATATCGAATATATTCAGCCAATAGTTTAGATCGTGCTCCTATATCGCCAACCAAAAGCTCCCCATATATTAAATCATGTCCAACCACCTGTCCCCGCTGCAAAAGGTCATCCATCCTAGTTGCATAGGGTTCTTTCCCAGCGAGCATGCGTATCCACACCGAAGTGTCTACGAGCACCACGTTACGCGCTCTTTCGCGTACGTACTTTACGCTTTACAGGTACTTCCCGGCGTCGAGGAACATCCACTATAGGTCGCCCTTTTTCAGAGCCTATGAGCGCACGCGTACGCTGATAGGCAGCATGGCGAACCAGTGCTTCTAACCCCAAGCGTACGGTGTCCGTGTCGCTCGTCGCGCCCGTCACTTCGCGAGCTTCGGCCAACAGGTCTTTATCGATATTGAGCGTAGTTTTTTGTTTCATGCGCAGGAGCATGCCATACACATGTGTATGGTTCAACCATACGCTATGCCGCAGTCTTTTCCGGCGGAACTACAATAAATAGCCCCCGATTTTTGGCGCGGCGCAAGCAATCAAAGGTCCCTGCACCTTCCCCGGCAGGGAGCCCAATGCACCAATCCCCCACGTCCGCTGCGTCCATCATTTGCTGATTGCGCAACGGACCCGCAGCTTTCCCGTGCGTTGCCCAGTCTGCAACGAAAACACGGTGGTTGTAGCCATGCTTTATGCACCACGCACGCGCTTGCGCGTCTACACCGCGTGCATCGCCTAAAATGATAAGGTCTGGCACGCCGTATTTGCGAACCCAACGGTCCAGCCAATACTCTACGTCGGCACGACCAAATCGTGAACCTGTTATCACGAGTTTCATACAAGGACTATACGCTATGCCAAAGAAGCTTTACGTCGTGACGGTCGAAACTGAATTCGTTTTTGCGTCCGAAAGCGATAATCCTTTTGACGTCGAACAAGAATTCCAGCGCGCTCTCGAAAATAACTACACCATGCGCGATGAGCTCGATACTGATCCCGAAGTTCGCGCCAACCACATGACTTATTTGCCCGGCCCATACAACCTGACCGATTTGCCTTGGGGGGACAACGAAGACGATAAAACCATTCAAGACTTTATCGATGAGGGCGGCGCTCCAAAGTACATAGACGCGCACAATAATTTTGTTAACTTCGCGCCGAAGCTTGAAGACGCCGCTCTAGAGGACGATACTAAACTGCCGCCGACCGAGCCGTAAACCGCAGCGCTTGGATGCTTTCCAAAGGAAGTACGGGGAAAGCTTCTTTAATTGCTTCGTCGGTGTCACCACTTTCGATATATTTCAAAATTACCTGTACAGGTATTTTAGTATCCATAAATACCAGCGCATCCGCATCGCGCGACAGGTATTTAGGATACACTGCAACATAGGGGACGCCGCCAGGAAGACCTTCCCACAGATCTCGAGGCAGCAAATACGATACACGGTATAGCGCAATACCCAAAATGACGAGCTCTTGTATAGCTCGATGCTGTCCCCACAGCATTTCATTTTTGTCTACACACATATTGAGGAATGACCACCCTCCCCCTGTGTCTCGATAAAATGGTGCAGGTAATTGATCGAGATAGTTGTGTATCTCGTTCTCGAACGGCGGCAAATTCTTTGGGTCAAAGCACGCAGTTATCGTAAGACCCCGGACAATTATCGCGTCTTCGGGCAGCTCCGTGAGCGTAGGGTCTTGGTACAAACAGCGTTTAAATATTTCATTAAGTCGTTTAGAATCTATTAATGGATCCATCATGGTCCGTCCTTTACCATCCGCTCGCGCAACACTTCCGCGACTAGTTCTAAAAGTCCTGTATCTGTTTTTCTTGTATAATCAGCTCGCGCACCTACGACCTCGTAATGCGCAGCAAGCTTTTCAATGGGTTCCAGTACTTCCGCACGATATAGCGCCAGTAACTCAGGGCGTACATACCATTGAGCTGCTAGTTCTATTTCCCGTGCATTGGGCGTGGGCATGTCTTTCACGGCTTAACCACAAAAGGATCGAGCCATTTCTTAGTAAATGCGCGCCACGCGAACGGCGCAATGCAGTAATTGTCACGCGTGTCGTCGTACTCGAGATGCTCTGTCATTTCATTGAGCAATTTCTCGGTAATGTCTTTACGAATACTCGCAATCATGCGTGCCGTAGGCATCACATACGCCGCATACGGTTCCGCACCAGACAACTCACGCAGCAATTTCTGCGCATAAGTAATATCCTCGTCGTTTGTTTCAACGGGCGGTTTATTTTCCGTGCTCATAATTTTCTCCTGTCGCACCTACTTGATAAGCCCAAAGCAAGCGCGGTACGGCGTCTTGGTCGAGCCGGTGCATTAAATGCAAACAATATTGATGATCATTCAACCAATATCGTTTGGGCGGCAGCTGCTGCAAAAAATACAGATCGCCATACCCAAGCTCATCGCGCGCCGTCAACAAGTCCGGCCAAGAAGGCAGCCGTGTTTTGCGCGACACCGAGATATGCAACCAGTCTCCTGCGCCGCTGTCCGCCCCCAGGTCGACCGTTACGATGGTACGAACGGGATCGGCCCCTGGCTGTATCCACGCCCCCAGGTCGACCTGGTAGGGGTTATTGACGATACCTTGGGGTGTAGGTCGTCGGTTCCACATCGTATTGGGAAGTAAATGGTTGTAGTCAGTCATCTGTTTTTCGAATAGCCTCGACAATATCTTTGGGGAGATTTTCGAGAATAGCTTCTTCAGCTTCTTTCGCGCCGGCTCGTATTTCCTTTGCACACTGCTCATAAATGCTTGCCTCAGAGTTGTACGCATTGAGCAGACTATTATTTTTGTAATTACCTGCCTTAGGGCGTCCTCTACGTCGAAAGTCGGCAGCTTTTTCTTCAAACGAAACCACTAGTTTCTCAAGCCACTTTTCCATGTCTACTCCCACGATATGTTGTGCCTCCGGCCGCACGAAATGCATCGAACTCTTCTTTACTGAGTAAAACTGCATCTTCAGGCGGGCACAGATGGCGTAAATAAAATTCGCCGCTGTCTATTTCTTGCGACGGGTTTAATTTGGCTTGGTGCGGCCAGCCTTTGAATATTGGCACTTCTGCCATCGCCGCTGCCAACTTGGCTGTCGTATCTTGTAACGCTTGGATACCTGTTTTTCCTTCAGGAAGACGTGCGATGAGTCGCTTGTTTCGACTCACCTGAAACCAGATTTTTGGGTCATAGTTTTTTATCAGAGGTACCATGCCCGAGTATACTTGAAACATGCGCAAGGTCCCTGCTGCCGAAGAACAAGTCTCTATTACTTATACCCTAAGAGAGCTCGAACTTGTGCGGCGCTCGCTAGTGTCTAAAAAATTTGAATACAATAATGACCCGGTCAAGCACGGACGGGCCATGGGGATTATCGAAAATGCTCTATTGAAAACCGACTGCGCAATTGATATTACTTTGCATCGGCGCCGTAACCGCGATACTTAGTCACATATTCCATGACTAAATGAAACGGCCCGAGTAACCGTTCTTCTTCAGGAATAATTACTAACATCGTTTGGGCCAGATGATCGATACAAGGAATTGCCATCGTGGGTAACGTACCCATAGGTATCAGTGTTTTTACCTCGACCGTTTTTTCATACTTTTTTAAAAACACAGCCCCCAAAATATCGGGGCGATGCTGCTCTTCAAATAAGCCGGAGCGCCACATGCACGTACGTTCTTCACACGCCATGCATGTGCCGCAATCGCGGGACTGACCCATACCCCAATCTAGTGCGAATGCGAATATTGCCCATTTCAGGCTATTTCAACTATTCCAAAGTAACGACCCCAACAAGTTATACGGCGTCGGATGGTCGATACTCACCAACACCTGGGATATCTCATCACCCTGGTCGTTTTTGGTGTACGCAATGAGATATAGCGGGCCAGCGCCTTGGCGCTCTACACGAAAAGCATGATGTCGCGGCCATGTAAGCGCAGCAGCTCGTAAAATACCTCTAACCATCTCATCAGGAGGGTTTGACATGTGGCGATCTCCAAGCACGCGTTCGTTCCGATATCCGGCCGATAATAAATCCAGAGAGCCAACCGAAGAACACGCCTTGCCAATATTGCGGGATATAATCCCGCCATTCTTTAGGAACAAACCGTCCCGCTAAACCTAAACCTATCAGCGCGAGTATGGCTAAAATCATTTTCCATCGGAAGCTCATTGTAGCTCCTTCCATGAACAACTGATTTTAAACGGTAAAGGCTCTTCTCGGTTACGACGCGGGCCTTGCCGTAACACAACTTCAAATCTAAAAGTATCGATCCAATTTCCATGAATAGCGCCGTATTGCATAATTACCCACGTGCCATCCGCATACTTCCTTTTCCAAGTCTTCCCTGGACAAGTACCCGTTGGATTGCTGTGGGAATATTCGGGCAATCGCTCGAGTTCATCCAGCCATACCCGCATACGAAAAGGCATAGTTTACAACCTAACGCGGTTTCGTAAATAACCGCAGCGAAGACCTAATAAAATCTGCAAGAAGCCTGCAAAAAACAGGACGCCTCCTGCTGCCGCCAATGTCCTAAATAAATGATGAGGAGAAGACAAGTACAACGCAACCGCGATGGATACCAACACGCGGTTTTGCGCCCGAGCCAAGGCACTGCCCCAGCTCATGGTGCGCACTAGTCTTTCCTCATTTGTCATTGTTTCATTTCTGCAGAAAACAATAAAAAACTTGCAATAACCAAAAGCACTGTCGACAACCACATGACAGCCGCTTGTTGCTTAGTGCGCTTTTTAAGCGCTGTGTTTTCTAAGTACAGCGCATTATATTGTTCCGACGCGCGCAGCCCGCATATCCCACATGCGGGGTCTTCATCGAAATCATGATAACAATCTTGTTTATCCGTTTTCGGGTGTTGCATTGGCCGCTGCTTGCAAAAGTTCTTGTTGGCAAAGTTTTATAGCGGCCCTGGCACCCACCGCGCGAGGATCGTCCGCCGGGTACGTTGTGCGGTCTTTATCCCATTGCTTGGCCAATTCATAGACCCAGCCTGGAATTGGTTTTCTCATGTAAGTTCCTTACATTTACCAATCACCTTGCCATAACCCTGGCGCTCCAGGGCAAATAGGAAATAGGCAGGGTCTCCAAAGACGCGTACGACATAATATCCGTCACGCTTAATAGGCTCGGGCATGCCTACCACTTGCGCCAACACCTTTGGCACCATCGATGCCAGCGTGTTTTCGAATGCTTCCGGATTTCCGATGTCAACCAGGAAATCATTAACTTCAATAATTACACTATCAGACATCGCACATCCATTCTGGCTTGTCTGTAAACGCCTCAATATTAATGCGCCGGTTTATCACTTGATGATTTTGAACATTGCCACAGTCGCTCACCGCAGCGGCGGCAGCTTCTTTGCTGAAGGCTCGTACGGTAAACCAAACCTCCGTGCGCAGGATTTCATCGGTGACGCAGACATAAAATGTTTCTTTATCCCACACCGTCTGTCTCCTCTCGCGTCAAGAAAATGTATTTGTCACCGACGTCCAGGATGTACCCAACGTCGTTGCCCCAGCACACCTGCGCCGTGGGGTGCGACTCGGAGATGCTCATGCCGAGACGGCATTCACCTACGTCTCGTATCACAAGCTCACCCAAGATTTCCTGTATCTCGTAGACACGATTGGCTTTTAGCAGGTTGTTAGACCGAAAAAAGGCCATCAGCCCCAGGTCGGGTTGATGGCCTTCTTTCGGACGCGTGATGAACCGCGCCAGTGCTTTCATAGAGTCCAGAGAGTTGTTAAGTCGAGCTCCAGTGCGAAAGGGTGCGCTTTCCCGAGCACGTCTTTCTCATCCCACGTACCCAGAAGTTCCCAGCGACTGCCGTCCGTTTTCGCCTCGAATATTTCGAGTGTGCGTTCCGCTGGGTCCGCAATCCAAAGCCACTCTACCCCGCGCTCGAGATAGATTTGTCGCTTGAGTCCCAGGTCATAACTTTTGGTACTAGGCGACAAAACCTCGCACACCCAGTCCGGCGCCGTTTGAAAGTATGCCGAATCCAAGTGTTCCGTGAAGTTGTGCGCGAGCCATCCTGAAAGGTCCGGCACGAGCGTCATGGGAATATGCAGCTCAACGTCGGGCAAAATAACCCAACCTCCTGCTCTTTCCATGGGCTCAAGACGCTGGCCTATTCGATGCTGTACCAGCTGGTGTATTCCTCGTGGGCGCGGTTGAAGATACAAATCTCCTTCGATTAATTCTGCTCGCATGTTCGGCGGCGCATCAATGACATCTTGATACGTTGCCAAATGCTTTGCTGGTTTTAATGTCATATTAAACCTCTGTATATGCGACAGATACCGCTTTACCAGGGTATTTCTTCTGCGCTTTTTTCTCAGCAGAGTTGTGCCCTGCTGCTTTAATCGTACCCACTTCAATGCCATCTACGTAAACGATAAACGTCTTCATCGCTCAACCAATGTAAGAATACATTGAAACTCTCGGTTGCGCTTTTCTTTGCCTTTTTTGGAGGGCGCAACCAACGGCCCATACCATTTGCCGCCCGCACGCTTCACGTCAGCGATTTGTCCTCCTGAAGGGATCGTACCGTCAAGCGTATAAAGCGTTACCTGCTTACCCTTTCGAACAAGCGTCATGTAAAGCCCTTTGGGATAGGGTCGTTTTAAACGCACCCAATACCAGCCATCCAGACTGGGTGCGTCTTGCCATTTCTTACGTTTCACGTATGAATGGCCCAACCATTTTCCGGCACGAGGCTCACCGAAAACGTTTCCACGCCGTAACCATCGGGAATGGTTCGACCGTCTGACAGCTCCCAGCCACCCTGCGGCCCGTGCAGAATCAGACCCCCATTGAGAATCTGTGTGTTGTCCGCAATTCGCGTGATGACGAACTGGAAACTCGCGGGCGAAAAGTCTTTGTAGAGCGTGGTCTGGTATTCACCCTTGCACGCCACGCCCCACGTCGTGGGCATGACCCGCTGACCGGGCTCGTAGTATTTGATATTCGGCAAAAGACCGTCCGCGCGGTCATACATCACATGTAGCTTGTAAATTTGACGCCAGAACGCTTCCCCCAAATTGTGCCGTTCAGCGTGATCGCAAACTTTCTGGAAATATTCAATATCAGAAATAACTAGCATTTTTACTCTCCAAATACCTTGTACCGCTAATTTATGTATCTTTTCTTGTAATGTATAAGGTCGCCTCAGCGTTCTCAATGATTACACGCAACCGCTCACGCTGTGTCGCATCAGCGCTACGTATTTTACTCAGTATTTCCATCATTTTTATATCCAGCACATTTAGCAGTTCGTCCATCGAGTCCATCCGATTGTTTCTTTCTGGACATAAATCCAAACATGCCGCCGTTACTTTCCGGTTGGTCTTTTTCAAAACCACACTCGGCCAGGGGGTTTAGCCGTCGTTGACAATACGCCATGGCTTCGAAATTGCAAACTGCAGTGCAATAATCACAAGACCATGGATAATATCCGGCGGGCATTTCATCACCGAGGTGATCTCTCGCCACAACAACACCGCTTTTCTTTGGGCTGCCACCACATTGTCAATAGCGCCAATAAAATTGCTTCTTTACGAGAAACGATCGCCATGGGGGTGATGTGCTTATCAAAATCAAGTAATCCGAGAGTTGTCAAATCTTCATTCTGTATACTATGCATTAAGCAACTGCGCCTGAACTACGATGATTTGGGCGAGCTTTTTTTGATGCTCCGCGAGATGTTCTTTGATAATCTCGAGGGAATCAGGTGAGCTTTTGTAGAGCTTCAAATCACTGTTGTTGAAACCTATTTTTTCCAAGACGCGATTTTTAAGCAAATCCAGCCCTTCATCAAGGAGCTCTATCTGCTCAGGCGTTATTTTTAAACTCTTTTCCAATTTGTTTTAACTCTTTCTGCAGATACCTGCTTGGAAACCAGTCACAATTGGTTCTATCCTTTACACTCGGTCCGAGCAACCAAGTGCATCGTTTAATGTGCCCGCAGTCGCTGCAGGTTTTCCCTGCGGGCAACTTCATATCAAATTCTTCCAAATTAATCGTCCTTTTCTACCGTCTCGAGGCCCCAGAGCATAAATATCTGGCTCTCGGTACCGTCGTCATCGACCACCGTATCGACACCACCCAGTTGTATTGGCAAGCACCCGTCCGCAGAATCACTGACGACGTCAATATCGCCGTGCTTGTTAAAGGCTGCCTGGAGTTCTTTGATAACTTCAGAGATCTTCACTTTGCAGCTCCTTCAATTTTGCCAAAAACACAGACATCATGACCCGCGCCGCTTCGTGCGCGTCATAGTCATGCTCAAAAGGACCCTCTTCCGCCACCTTCGTACCGGGTGGGTAATTGAGCTGTGCGTAAAGCCCGTCTTCTTTTGCGATTACACCAGAAGTTGCAAGTACTGACATGCACTTAATCTAGGCCGGCTGCCGTACGCCTGCTGCCTCACCAATAATATCTATTTTTGTATTTAACGCGCCGTGCCCGGTTGCGCTCCGCTCGTGTGCCCTGTTCAAAACCGGTGCTGTAACCCTCACTGAACCCGGCATTCGACCCCGCAGACCGTGCCACTACAGCAGTTGCCAAAGCCACTGCAGCACCCCCAGCTAGCATTTGCCAGAAAGTGATTCTGGACCGCGCAGGAGAATCGTCATCGTCATCGGCATCCTGCTCAAGACTCACAAATGCTGCAGCAACAATCGCATCACATTGTTTTTTGTATTCGTCAGCGTCCTCATCCATTTCAATCTTAATTTTATTATGAAGAGCCAAAAACTTATCGAGTGCCATGCTACTCCCTCAATTTAACTAATTCTTCATCGAACTTCAACCCGAGCTCTCCCGAGAGACCCAGTGCAGTAAGTGCAGACGCAAACGTTTTTAACACCGTATCACTGAGATTTCTAAAACCAGTGAATGTCTCGCCGTTATGTCTGAGCTCGTCCCAATTGCCCATAGAATCTCGGTACAAAATCCTCCAGCCTTTAAGCCCACCATAGACATCTTTGAGATTCTCTACGACGGCCTCCGCGTCGTTGGTCACGCTTCTGGCGCCATGTAAATCAACAACCGCAATGATTCCGATTTCACGGAACTCTTGCGCGTAGTATTTACTCTGAGGCATCGACTTGCTCCATCATGCCCGTTAACAAATCGAGCGTTTTATGCAGAATATCTAGTGTAGTTCTGCAATGCAGCTCATGACGGAAACGATACTCAATACGCGACCGCAGCTCTGTACCGTTTTTCTTGGTCACAATGCAGTGATGTCCTTTGCGATTTTCGTATATAAAAATCTCAAGCATCTGCGGATTTTTCAGCTCGCTTTCACCTAGAATTTCTAACCCAATTTCTGCTCCTGCGGCTTTTATTTTATTAAATTTTTCAGTATATTGCTGTTGACGCTTCATCCAGAACGCCGACGGGGCACCTGTGACAGACGCCAGGCGATCGGCGATGCTTTGGTCGATAACAATAAGTCCCTCAAAAAACTCATCCGACTGCACAAGGCCCCACCCCATGTGCATACGAAACTGCTCTACCGAAATATTATTTTCATCGAGACAGTCTCGTACTGACTCGTGCGGGGGAGATATCCAGTCGGGCTCGAACGGCCGGTCTTCATTGTCTGGTTCATCGTCCTGCATTGAGTTTCCTTATGGTCGCACGCGTGGTCTCGAGCGCCGTAAAACATCGCCGCAAACACGAAGGACAAATGAGCTCCCCCGCCGACGCCTCCATAACCAAGCTTCCGAAGGTCGCAGTTTGTTTCCAGCCCACGGGGAAATATGTCGGCTGTTCGACGATGACTATTTTTACTTCTTCCGCACCGCACCAATCACAAACACAATTGGACTGGGCAGGCGTAACGCTATAGCCCATTTTATCCTCCGTACTTTGCGGCGTATTCCTTTGCCGCGTGTACCAACTCCGCACGCCATTCTTCAATGTATACCTGCCGCTCAACAGGCGTCTGGTCCGCGATACCCAGCCGCTGTGCGATGTTTTCCGGCAGCGGCTTTTCAAGCAACGTATAAAGCATGGTAAGTGCTTCACGCCCCAACGGACTTGGTTCAAATACCCCCGTAGGCTCACCGCGCGCTTTGCGATCGAGCAGTGTAAAAAACTCAATAAGCACCAGACGCTCCATCGCATCAGGTGCCGTCATGAGATTAAAAGACTTAGGTGTCTTTTTTCGTGCCGCCTTCGCACCGGATTTAGCTTGTTTGGGTTTTGACATAATTATTTCGCTGGGGAGTCCATAAACTGCAAAACATGCTTCGTAATAGCGTCAAACTCATTCGGCGTGTAATACCGAATACCGCTATCTGCGATAATCTTGATATACTGGGTACCGTCTTCCCAGCGCGCCAAATACGCTGTGGCTTTGGAACACGTGGGACACCACAAAAGTTTGGTGGCCAGTGAATTTTCAGGCTGTACCAAGTTGGCGAGCCCGCAACTACAAACCAATTGTTTTACGCGTTTCATGCGTTTGCCTCTTTGGCAATTGGTGTGCACCCTAAGATGCACCATCCGTAGTCATCTGACACGTCACTCATCGCATGTTCGATCGCAGCCAGGAAATTAACGGCGTTTACCGTTACCTCGAGTCGCGTGGGCAAAGTTTGATTGCCATCGTACGTCTCATCGAGGTCCCATTCAATATTATTTAGTATTACTTTGTATTGTTGCATAGAACGACTTCAGGTCATCCACGCACTCGACGAGAGATCGCGGTGGGTTGTTCGTCATGATTTCTGTTTTATAAATTTCAACGCCCGATTTACTGGCCCACTCCATATGCTCTGCAATGCGGTACACCGGCTGGTTGGTTTCTTTATCTAGTCCGGTTTGAACGATTATTCTCTTCATTGATTAAATCCTGTAGACAGTGTTCACACACCGCTTGGTTTTTGTCGTCATTAATATAATGCGTTGCTAGCTTGCCACAAATACTGCCATCTACGCACAGCTGCCAACAGCGATGCCACGTATCCTCCAGCTTTGTACTTTTCATATTGGACGATAATTATCCGGAGGCGTGATTACCTCTTCTTTCAAAAGAGCTTGTAGACATTCCTCACACACCAACCAGTTTTCCATATTTTCAACCATGTACTTGGCTGCGTTTGTGCAGTGTTGTTCATCACCGGTGTCTCTATCTACATCCGTGATTTGTCCGCACTTGGGTTGAATAGACATATAGTATTTCTTCTCCCCTGGGCGACTCCTGCCACGCGCAGACATTGTCGACCCTAAGCCATGAAATTTATCGAGGTCCCGGTTCAGCAGCGTAATGGCTGCAGAGAGCTCTTGTCGCGAATCTACTTCGTACCAATTCACGCCTCGAAAGTCGCCCGTGATTGTGACTGCGAATACTCCCCACGTACCTTCCGCCTGTGGACGAACAATGATTACAATTCCGTCATCAGAGGCACGGTTCAGTTCCTTGGGCGTTAAAGTAACCTTGGAATATGTTCGTATGTATTTTCTTGTTTTAACCATTAATAACAGCCGTAACCGATGACATACACAGTTACGCCCGGCATAGTGTCTTCGCAATCTGCAACAGCTTGTACATCTTCATCCGTAATTTTTTGCGACACGGGCCCAAAATTTAACGTGCGCGGGTACCCGCAACCATTGCCGCCGTCGAGAATCATGATTTCCGCGTCGGGCGGTAGTTCTTGTAATTTTTTTATTAACTCGTTTATTGTCATACGTATTTACTCATATTTATCCAGCTGCGCACGGAACGCTTCATGGAATTTAGCCATCATGATTTTATCAGCTTTAGTTGCCTGTTTCTCGCAGTAGCGCTGGTACACAAGCAGCCCCGTCAAAATGACCACAACCACCATGGTTACCGCCCAACCTAGTCTTATCCAAGGCACCACGAGGCCGTCCGCTATGCCGACTGCCACGTACGCCCAGAGCGCACGCTGACCCTTACGGCGCCAACGATGCATTTCTTCGCTGTGCGGCCCCACCACAGCGAAGACTTCCTGGTACGCCTCTTCGTAAGGCTTAGAAGGGATCGCCATTGTCTTCCAGCTTCACCGGCTCGAGAGGCTGCACCACATACCCGAGCGCCTTTCGACGCAGATGGTAACGCTCAATGTTCTCCGGTCGCGTTCGAAACAAACTTATTTTTACGACGCATTCTTTAATCTGCTCGTCGCTAAAAATCATCCCTTCTTTATCATCAATTTGCCTCAACCCCAGTCGGCCCACTTCGCCCGTGATCTCATCCACGTCGATACCCAACGAAATGCCCAAGGGGTGAAGCACCGTTCGGTTAATTTCAAACAGCAGTCCTGAATCCAACAGGTCTTTATTTGTGAAATTAGCCATAGAGAATCGCTGCTCCATTGCAGATTACATGTAAGACGTTGTCCGCGTAAATATAGAGCCATATCGCCATAAAAGGCGGGCGGTCTTTGTGGTAGCCCGTGGCGTTACATTCCGCCCAAGGGTAATTACTTCCTGGGGGCCCAATAAAGTTCTTGGCCCACACTACATATCGCGCCAATCGATGGCGGTCGATAATCCAGTGCGTAAAGAAGATGGCAAAAATCGCTAGTGGTTTTTGCGTCAACACCAGAAATGGCAGCGTATACGTCAACGCGTGCACGATCACTGCGGCTAATCCGGTCCATGATTTTTCAGCTTTCTTATTTGCCATCCAATCGCTCTGAATCACGTAATCCCCGATTGCGTGCAGCAGCAATTGATCCGCCGTAATAAACATATTTATTCCTTGCACATTTTGCTAGCACGCAGCATCCCCAGACGCGCCACAGTCATAATCTGTATCATCACACGTAACCGTGTTTTTTGCTCTAAATCGGGTATTACCAAGAGCTCTGTCTTGGCTACAGCAATTTCATGTTCAATCACTTCAGCAATATCAAGTAGATTTTGTTTTTCCATCTTCTCGTTTACGTCGCCAACGTGTGGTGTAAAAACAAATAACAAATACAATAGGTACGCTCGCTATGTTGAGCGCTCGTTCATCAAGGCCAAACCAAACCGATGCGTAGTGCGTGCAAGTTGTTGCGATGAGTCCGGCCGTTAATCCAATTAATAAACTCATGGACGATACTGACGTAACGTTACCAAAGAATTGTAATATTTAGAAGAACGAGCGCGGTCTGCCGGCGTTGGATTGGGGATTCGACGCAAATCCATGTTGTCTTGTAAGTCCGCCATTTTTACACGGCGCGCTAGCTTGTTTACCGAAACACGCCTGATAAACGTTTTATAGTCTTCATCTTTTTTGCGCGTAAGCATTCCTACTGCCACAACAACTTCGTCAGAAAATCCTTCTTGCTTTAAATTATCGAGAGTTACGTTGGAGTCTTCCACCACGTCATGCAGCACTGCTGCGATACGCTCCTCCAGCGTTTCCATCGCCAGCATGACGCGCAGAGGATGCAAAATATACGGCGCACCGCCTTTATCAAGCTGGTGACGATGTGCATTCACCGCAATCTCAATGGCGCGGTCAAGGGTACTCATCAAATCCTGCGATATGTTTATCTTCCCAAAGTTTACGCGCTTCGAGCATCCCTTGCGCATGCGTTAGCGGCTCGGGAGTATTCCATGGTCCGTACCGCTCTACAATTTCTTTACCGTCTTCAATCGTACTGTCGACCGTACAGTAGCGACCTGCGGGATCCATTTCTATTTCCCAAGAATAGATAACTCCTGAAGGGAGTCGTTTAAATAGTCGAGGCAACATAACTACCGATAGGTGTTGTAAAGAATCGTTGTTACTTCTTTGGCCAGCGGCTGCGGCACCTTCCCCGTAAGCACATACTCATTTTTACATTTCCGTATGTGCGTGGCTATTTGGTAATTTTCTTTAAGAAAATCCCTGACCGGCGTGAGCGCCTCAAAAGGCCCTGCGACACGCAGCTTCATGGGCGCATCAGGGTCTGTACCCTCTTCTGCCCTTAGGTGTTCTATGGACATTGCCCGTCCTCCTCTACCTCCTTGGCCATCTCTAGCTCAAGAAGTCGCTCTTCTTCCTCAGCTTCTGCGCGCTGTTCACACGTGTGCATGCACTTGGCGCAAAGCCACTGGTCAGGCCAGGCAATTTCAGGCGGGCAATCGTAGAGCGGCTCGAGACGCTTACATATTTCGCAATTGCCAACAGTTTGCATAAACCCCCCTCTAGTGCAGCATCGCCGAGGCAGGCATATCCGAAATATACGCGACAGGTACACGCATCCCACGCGGCACATGCACTGCGACCCAAGACTCTGTTTCGTCACTACTCAACAGAATTATTTCGGGCCCGAGCCCCGTGACGTCTGCCTTAACCTCAATGTGCACACACGAACTCTTTTCGTCGCGCATCGAGGGCATCGGCAAAAAGGACATCATTCCGTTTTGCACGTTCCAATGTTCTTTTTCAAATCGTGCCACGGTCGGCCACGTATGAAACGCTTTATAAAACTCCGTCGCGGCCATGGCTACTACAGCACTGGGTCGTTCAGGGCGTCGCATCGGCAATTTCCTCATTTTCTGTAAAAGAGACACTAAATGCTTATACCTCAAATGCCCGGAAGCCAACGGAGCAGGTACAAGACCAAAATCACAATCAAAATAATCCAGACGATGTTGGCGCCTTGGAAGTTTGGCGAATAACTGCGATATGCCGGCATGTTGTTAAAAACCAACATGAAAATAAAAATTACGAGCAATACGTACAACAGATTATGCATTTGATTTCCTCCGAAACGTTTCGATGATAATTTGTAGCCAGGTTTTTTTCTTTAACACTTCAACTTCTTGTTTGAGCTCCTGCAGCTGCCAATCGAGCTGGTTGAGCCGTTCTACTACATCCGTACCCGTACTCGCGTACATCCCTGTCGCTGTAGCAGCCGGGAACAAATCGACAGGAGGTGGTGGACCCGATAAAGACCCATCGAGCTTGGGCGCCATCACGGGCGAACGCTTGGGCAGCACGTCCGCTACGTACACGTTGTCCGGCGCTAGAGAGACCGCTGGACCGTAGTCCTGCGGCTCCTCAGGCTCCTCAGCCGGCTCGGAATCGAGCACAGGCATACTGGGCGACACCGAGATGCTCGGCGGCTCTTCTGACGGGCTTGGCGAAGGCACAGTGCCCTCCAATACCTCACGCGGTAGCCGGGGCGCTGGGGGAAGAGATTTTTCGTCTGGCATACGTGCCTCCACTGTAGTCAACGTGCACCCTGCGCCGTAAACCACTGCTCGACTTTTCGCTGACGATTGCCTGTGGGTAAATGTCGAAAGGCTGTTAAATCCTCACGCAAATCAGCCGGCATATCTTCGTCGGCCATCCCTTCCACACTCAGCTTCCAAACAATACGCTGCGGCGTTGCGTCACGTACACGCTTGTGGGCAAACGCAATCAGTGCATCAAAACGTTTGGCCATGACAGCACCTAAAAATAAAACAAGCCGCAGAGACCTACGGCTTTCGCATTACGCTTTGTTCTTGGGAACCGGGGCCATGATGGGATCGAAGAACTGCGGTTGTTCTCTTCGAAACTGCCCTACGATAGCTCCTGCCACCAAAAGCTTATTTTGATCTCGAGGGGGCAGTGCATTAAACTCATCCGTTGTAAGCTGTGCCCAACCGTTTTCTAAAAGTTGAAGCGCTGCTTTACAATACACGCACAAAGAAATGGCTTTTCCTGGTTCAAGCCGGGTTCCATCTTTTAATGCCGTCCAGCCTCTAATACTCATATTGCAATTGGGGCATTTATAATGATCCCCATGCAAGACGCCCTGGTCAACCATCGTCAGTTCCAGGGGGCCACGCATAAAGCTTGCCTTGGTCATCCGCCTGCATGCCTGTGTAAATCACAAGCTGCCCGTCATCACTCTTTCCAATATGCGCTCTTGGCAGTACTCCCCGCATATCTTTGGTTAGCTGCCGTAGCGTAAGGTGCGTTCGCCCGGAAACAATTTTTTCTAGATCGCTGTGAATTCTCATCCCGCGCTCCAGATTAGTTTCTATTTTTCTTGGCATGCAATACTCGCATTGGCCCAGTGAATCGCTGAGCGAACATGGTCAATCGCAACGTCACGATCATGGCTTTCCGGGCAGAGTGCTGCAATCACACGCCCCAAAGCACCGCCGGCTGCCCGGAGCTGTTCATAACGTTCAGCCTGATCCCCTTCGGGTTTGTGGTAGCTAAACCAATTGTTGATTTGCTGGATTTCTTCGGCGAGTTTATTTGCCACTAGGCACCAGTTTTTCCAGAGTTTTTTCTTCTATTTCTTCTAAGTCGATAATAGCCGCGCGTGCCTTATCCCAATCAGCACAGTTCATGAACGCGCATGAGAAGAAAATAGGGTAGCCATTAATGGCCCTGGGTCCCGCGTCTTTGTAGTACGCGTAGATCGTACCTACGTCATTAAAATCAATATGGGATGCACCGCCCAAGCCTAGCGGCATAAAAATACTACCAACTAAGGTCTTGGCGCCTTCCTTGATATGCTGGAAAATAAATACTTGATTGGCTCTGTAGTCTGCGACGAACTTGCGCAGGTCATCCGTAGATAAATCAGGTACTTTTTGTTTGGGGGTTTCTTCGTCAGGTTTATCTTCAGAATTGTCTTCAGACACCTTCCACCTTAAATTCGCAATCTGCTATTTTTAATTGGTGCACCAGCACAATGGCCGCACGGGCAGAGTTCAGCGCGATTTGCGGCCCAGGGGCTTCGATAGTGTCTTCGAGTATGAGGGGTATTTCACCCCTTTTCGTCACTGTCACTTTGTATTTCGGCATAACGTTTTTTCAGCTCCTCCCAAGCTTCTTTTAATTCCAGGACTTGAATAAGCCCAGGATTGTATACCGTGAGATTGGCGAAAAGTTCTTCGACATCTACGAGGAGTTTTTGTTCGCAACGCATGCGATATTGGCTCACGGTAGCGGCGCGATTATCGTCCTGGCCGTCGAGCACAAAGGCTACGTCACAATCTTCATCGGTAATCATTACTCCGCCTTGGGTAATGTATCCTCAAAACATGTGTGTTGTTTCCCAACGAGCTTATAGTCCGCGCTCACCCTGCCCTTCATGACGGCATAACGCAGCGGTAGATTATTTCCATCGTTGAGCTGATTATCGAGCCAGCCTACGCACGGGATGTCATTGCCCGTGGTCGACTCATGGCATGCCATAATACGCAGGCCTGTCAAAGAGGTCATCTTGCCAGGCTCGGCGATAGTGTCTGCTAAGCCGGCATGCTTGATTTCGCAATATCCATTGGGGATGTCGTGCGGATTGGTGCTCTTTTTCCACGGGCATTTTTTACATTGTTTACGTGTCGGCATAACTCCCTCCAATTAAGAATTTATTAAATATATCCGTAGACGAAAGCGATACGCGCTCTCGCCAGGTGGCTAACATTCTATCAGCCATTTGTTGGTCTATATATTTAAGACCTATCCATGTATTTATAACTTTCACACGGTGCTGGTCTATTAATTCTAAATCTTCGTCCGTAAACTCAGAAGGAATTTCATAGTTTTTGGCTGCGCAAATACGCAGCTCTACAGAGTAGTCATCAGGGTTACGGTTCGCCATAAAGATCTTTAACCGTAAAATGAATGCCCAAAACATTAATGCTGTCTGAGGGCACGCACTCCCATTCGCCTTTGGAGTTTTTACTCCAGTGATCGACATTTTGTTTGTCGACACTGACCAACAAATAATCGGTTAGTGTTGGGATAGATTTGTAGTGCTCGAATTTTTCTCCACGATCGTATGCGGCTGTCGTGGGACTGAGCACTTCAACTAACAGCGCGGGATTTACGGCCGTATTTTTACTATGTACGTGGCTAACCGGTTCGCCACAAATTACACTGACATCTGGATATGCCCCTAAACCTGAGGGTGCCCAAATCCGTAAGTCCGCCGAATAAACGCGACATTTACTGCCACGTAATTTGTTCCCCAGTAGTATGGTTGCATTGGCAGTCAGTGCAGCATGCTGGATCGTACCTCCAGTCATGGCATAAATCAGGCCATTGACCCATTCGAGCTTGCAGTTAAGCTGCTCGTGGTCCATGGCCGCATATTCTTCAAAACTAACTAAATAGGGGGCTGCTTGCGTCATAAAACCTTTTACCTCATTCGTAACCTTTTATTTTCGCAGTTTTCTGACAACGAAAACAACTAGCCTTACCGCCTTTGATGTCGATAGGCCAGAGCTCCGGGCGCTGTCCGCAAAAGGTACGTATGTACGCGGCTGTTGGGTCTACGTAATGGCGCAGCCCCCGAGGGTTGGGTGCAAGTACAACAATCAGGCTCATTTGATAAGTTTCACCGCTTCTTCCAAACTCACCGTAAATCCAGCTGCATTCTTGTGCCCACCACCGCCATATTTCTTCGCAATGGCCGACACGTCAAAGTCTCCGACGCTACGGAGACTAAACTCTACCTTGGTATCGGGCCGCTGAAACCAGCCCAACGCGAAGGTGTGTTTCTTCGCCAAGATATTTAAGATTTCCGAAATCCCTGGCTTGGCTGCGTTGACTACAGGGATGTTTTCGTAGCCATCAAAATAAATCACACGGTGTTGTTCAGCGACATCTTGTGCATACGTCTCGAGATACTTGAGTGCACCCATGCCCAAGATATTTGCCTGGTCTACGTCGACAGACTCCGACGCCGCTTCGTAAGCTTCAAAGGTCATGGGCACGCTTTGAATATACGCATTCACGTTTTTACTATTGGGGAGTTTAAATCTCCAGAGGTCTCGGTCTTCGACATAGTTTACCCACCAATTGGTAGGCTCTTTAAAATGCCGTGCCGTGAGCCCTGCGCCCGACGCTTCCATGTCAAAAGCGATGAGCACGTTGGTACGGTTCTGCAAAGTGATGCGCACCTGCGCCATCGCCTCCTCTGCCGTCTTGTGATGGTCTAGCACCACCAAGCCTGCGGCTTTGTCGGCAATCTCGATGGTCTGCTCCACCGGATAGCTGAAATCCAAAATATAAACATCTTTGCCTGCAACGTCCGGGAGGTTCGAGCCGTACTTGGCGGCATGAAACTCCGTGTCCGGGGGCAAGTGTTTTTTGGCAATGAAGGCTGAGGTCAAACCGTCAATGCATTTATCGTGGTAAATTACGAGAGCTTTTGCCATGCAGCATATTTGCTTCAGTGATTTTCTCTGTCAACTGTTTAGCAATTACATCCCAATGTTTTCGGTCAGCTTCCACGACAGCTCGCGCAGTCGCTGTAGCAGGCGTACCAACCTCCCACGCTGCAATGCCTAGCGCTCGCAACATCGCTTTGGCTTGTTCATCGGTAAGCTCAAGTTTCATTTTTTCGTAGCTTCACGTAGAACACCACTGAACCGATCACTCAACTTTTTCCATGCTTCTTTTTCTTTTTGATAAAGCACAGGCACTTCTGCAAATCCATGCAGCGCACGGTGTGCATTTTTTTCGGCTACAAAAATATCATTAGAAGAAACAGCTAGGCTCTGCAGCACCGCCTGCATTTCACCATCCGTAAACACCATTGTATAAACAGCCATTTTATGTATCCTATACTTTCTGCGCTTCTTTTACACAGCGAAAATACATCTCGCTGACTTGCGCGTCGGACATGGTGTTGAGCAGGTCCAGTGACATTTCACGTGCACGCTCCGAACTCATTTCTCCATATTTAATACAGAGATACATTTCATCTCGCATTTGCTTAAAGCTTTTCGGGCGTGTACGTATTTCACTCATGGCTACTCCGGCGCATCAACAACATGCTCCGTAACAATTAGCTCTATTTCTTCCTTTTCCTCCATTTTATTTAACATGTATATGTCTGCTTTATCCGCAGAACTAAAGACACCTCGGAAATCATGGCACGTATACGTGCAGCCATCCGAGATAATTTCTTCAACTACCCAAACTTTCATAGGGGTTTCACCACCGGCTGCCATTGCACCAAGGGCCGCTTCTTTGTGAACTCAGACAATTTCACAAATCCCTCTACGCCCATTACCCACAATAGCTGCTCTTCATCTTCGGTGTAGCGCGTTAGCTCGCACAGCTGTGGTTCCTCTTCCTCTTGCCGATACCAGTAATTTCCAAACACCGTAGGTACTTCTGTTGTCCAAAGGCTTTTTGGTTTATCGCCGAGCAATTCCCCAATTAAACTTTGCACCGTCGCGAAATCATCCGGGTTCGTACTCTCACGTAGCTTCAACGTAATACGGGCCCGCAGGTGTTGCAGGCCCGAGATTAAAAGCAACTTTTCACCGTCGGTATACGCACGCCCTGTTTTATTTACCGGCTGAAAAGGTGTTCGCGGCGGGTCTGCTTCAACGTACCCGCGACCCCAGCACATCGAGCACGTGTCAAAACGATTACGGCACTCTGGGCATACAATCTTTGGCATTATAACTCCTTAAGTAAATCATCGACCCACCCGCTATGTTCTTGCCGAGGCCAAAATGACACCCGCTTATATAGACGTTCGTTGGGGTCGTGCGGGCCGCTGTGACTAATCATGCCGGTGCTATAATCCCAAACCGCACCGCACTGCGCGCAAACACGTAGCGTGGGTAATTGGTTACTTACCCAAACAATGTTTATCGCTGATTTAATTTTCACGGCGCCGGCTCTCCGCAGCTCGAACACAAGTATTTTTGTTTGTCTACATCCTCACCTTGCCACGTACGCAAGGCATTGCACTTGGGACACACGTGCTGCGCTTGGTCATACTTTTGAGCCGCTGCCAAGCGGTCCAAAAACATTGAAATGTTTTCTTTGTCATTTACGTTAAACGGTTCGTAGCCGCGCATGGCACGTAGAACATCGAGTACTGTTTCAGGCTTGTTAGTCATATGCCTTCGGGCTCCTTGGCACCTCCGTCCAGCCATGCTCGATGCCTCGCGCCGCCAGAGACTCTCGCAGACGCACCATCTCAGCTTCTTCTTCTTTAGTACGCATCGCATATCCGCTTAAAAAAGCGTACCTGCGTAATTCAGTATCAAATAAATCGGGATCATACAGCGTCGTCATCGTCATCCCCGTTAATCAATACATCGACAATTTCAATGCTGTCCGGCTCAATGTCTGTGTAATCCTTGTTCTCGGCGAACAGCTGCGCTTCGTCTTCGTTCTCCGCTTCAATTTCCACGTTGTACGTATGCTGCTCATAAACAATGAGTTTGTATTTTTGCTTAGGCGGCGTCGTCATGAGGTTTTTAGTTTTCCGCAAAAACACTTGTTCTTCTAATACGATTACCCAGTCCCTGGGCACACTATGCTCTTTTTTATCGCGATTGCGGTACCGCAGAATTGGATTGTCATGAGGATAGTGCGGCAACACTTCACCCAATAAATCTAGCTTATATTCTTCTTTGGGATCTTTCCAGGCGAGGTACTCTTCAATTTCGCAGAAGTCATCGCCACTCAGCGTAGGTGCGTGCACACTGCTCAGGCCCCAATGCAAATACGGCAATGGGATATCTTCGAGCTTCTCTCCAAGATATCTTCCAAACTTCATACGAAATTCTTGTTTGGGTTTTACCCAATCCCATTTACGATTGCACTTGCGGCAGAACCAATAAGACCCTCGACGCTGATGCGTGCGCTCACCGCAGTCGTAACAGTTGTTATTATTTTCCATTTAGACGCGCCAGTCTTCGCCATGCACAATGGCAATAGCGTCTTCTTCCAGCGTAATCACCAAACATTTATCTTTTTTGGCTGTCTTTTTCAAGTCAGCCATGTACTGTATTTTGCGATGTGAATCTGGCATATGCTCAGACAATTGTCTTACTACCGACTCAATTGCTTTGGGTTTCGAGTCAGCAATAACTAGAACAACGCCCGCGTCTTCTAAAAGACTATTCCATACGAATAATTTCTTCATAAATACTACTTTCCATCTTTTGCAAATCCATTGATTCGATCAATACTCATCAACATAACCGCATGGATTTCCTGTAGCCGTTGAATCTTCCAGAGCATGTCGTTGGGTACATCGTACGGCTGCTTTTGGGCGATGGTCGCAATGCGGTGCAATAACTCACGCAGCTCATCATCGAATGTAATTGCCATGATTACTTTATTTTTCATTACGAATAATATCTAGCCGCTCATTGAACGCATCCCGTTCATCGCTTTCACGCAACAAATCAGCGGCTGGTTCACGGGGCTTGGGCTTCACTCTTTTTAGAGCATTTTCTCTAAAGAGCACAATGGCCTCAATTACGTGGTCCATCTCTTCATCGGTGGGACTTGCACCCAAGTAAGCACAGATATTGTGGGCTAACTCAAAATCAGCGTTGGTTGGCATTTAATAATCTCACTTTATAATTCAAACGCACTCCGTCGATTTTATCTTGCAAGGACAATTGCACGAGCTCTCGCACGTCAAGATCTAGCGCCATGGCAAGCTTCATCGCCGGTTCTATTCCTATTAACTTTTTTCCTGTTTCGATATCCGACAAGTAGGATGCGGAATAACCTGCCCGTTTGGCAGCTTCACGCAGCGATAATTTTTTAATTGTCCGGTGCGTTTGCACCATTTTACCGACGAGACTCATTCACTAGCTCCTGCCGGCGGTCTACGTACATACGCATGAGATTTACGGCTCTGCGTGCCACAATCCGCAAAAATATATCCATGATCGTGCATGCTACAAAGCAACTAACGTACGCAATGATGGTGGGCCATATGCTTTTACCACCAAACGCATCGTAACTTCCGATGCCGATAGTTACCCAAAATAAAAAATAGGAGCCCCGGTCAACGGCCAGGGCCCAGCTCTGAAGCGTGCCTATCAGCTCGCCTAGCCAGCGGGCACGACGTTCGAGCTCGAGGACGTCTAGGTCTTCCAGGGCCATGGCGTTTTCAATCGAATAAAGGTAAACTCAATCGAAAGTTTTTTCGTCGGTGACATTATTACATGAATATCGTTATAAACCGGCGAAGATTTGCCTGCACAATATTCTTCACGGTCTACACGTAAAAGCTTCCAAGGATAACTACTCAGGGGTTGAAAAATATGCAATGAGAAATAACGTTTCATGCTTAACCTTCTCCGAGTTCGGCCTGTGCTCTTTTTACTTCGGTTAGTAATTTTTCAGCACTCTCGCCATCATCAATATCAACCAACCGAATCGTTGCCAGGGCTATATGAAATAAAGCATCTGGCAACGAATTGTTGGTGACCGCAGTAATGGCTTGCGCCAAGTGTTTAATAACTCGGACTTTGCCTTGTTCTTTTTTGTGGTACGCGCTCATTCATCATCAAGCGGCGGCAATGCATCCGTTGGTTCTTGTCGATAAATGTCTTCCAACTTGTCTGTCTGCGCTCGGATAGTACGCAGATGTTCTTTAATGAGTCTTTCATTGACCCCACGGTTATAACGAACAGTCTGTCGCTCTTCAATTAAATCAGCCAAAAGCCGTAGGATTTCACGAATATCCTCGTGACTGAGTTGCGACACATCAACGAGTTTTAGTAATTGACTTCGGCCTGTCGTAAGCGCAGCACTAATACCAAGATTCAATGAATAAGGTTTTTTATCAGGCATATTAATTACTCTGTAGTTTGTTAGCTTCGAAATCAGCCACCGCTGCTTTGAGCGATGGATATTCAGGGGACAGTTTTTTGGCGCAAGGCAAACAGAACATCAAGATTTTGCCTTGAGAATTGGTCAAGCCTAAGTCCGGGAACTTGCCGCACTGGGAACACTTGGCTTGTTTTTCTTTAATCGTGTGGACCACTCGGCGTTTTTTCATCGCTATGTTCTAGCTCCCACAGCTGCCCCGACGCACGGCTAAACAAATTGCGCTCGGCCTCAGAACGCATGCTCAAGCTGCGTACTACCACACCCAAACGCACTACATGCGCTTCATACTCCTCAGGAACCCAGTTCGCATGCCCCATGGGAAATCTATTAATGGGGATAATTAAATTTACGAACTCACGATGCATCGCCCGTGCTTGGCGATAGCCCGAGGCCTGTGAACATTTAATCCAATCAGGTTTCTTTACCTGCCTTGCTAACGATTTAATTTTACGTATTATTTTGGCTTTTAATTTCGTGGGCATACATTAACCCCACGGGATTTCTTGGTCGGGGTCATTTTCACTCACAAGGGTTTGCAACGTTGCCTCTACTGTCATCCACATCCATGTTTCACATTCATCTTTGGTTGCGAGACCCGTTTTGCCCACGTGACTGTTAATGGCTCGACGGTCTATCTCATCAAATTCAAATACTACTTTAGCTTTTAGTTTCCTGGGCATGCTCCACTCCTAACGTGGGATATACAAATATCAAACGCTCAGCGGGCGTTGCTTCACGCACCGCTGCACGAACGCGCTTGGCACGCATCCACCAAATAGGCATGTGGTACCAACGCAATAACGGCATTACCAATACGCTGCCCAGAGGAACGTCTTTGTCTTTTTCACTGTCAAATTTTATTTTGATCGCGTGAAAAATCGGAACATCAAGCCCTAGTGCGCGCCCCGCCGCATTCACGATGCTTTTTTTAATTTGCTCATCGAGCTCAAAAGCACCGCTGCGCTTTCGATAGCTCTCTGCGCAGTACAAACAAAATATTGGATTATCGGCCGTGAAGCCAATGGTAGCGGGTTGTCCGCATTCGCCACAGGTGCGGGTAATAATCGGCATATTTTCCTTTAGGGCATATCGTGTCGGCAGACTGCACAACGTGGATCTAACGTATCGAGCGGTCGCCCACAACCACAGCGCCGGTCGGTTTTAGCGTCAAGGGCCAACTCGCGCTTCTGCCAAGCTGCAATGTTTTCGGTCAGTGTGGGCTTTGTCGGTTGGCCTAATCTGTCTTGAATTTTATCTTTAAGCGCTTTTATTTTTACGGACTCATGTTCAGCGCTCCCACGTTCGCCGTGGTATTCTTCAACGTCTATACGTTGAATATCTTTCCGTGACTCGACCCAAAGCCATGTCATGGCGATATTCAAATACGTGAGCTCTTCATCGGTAAAATCGAATTGGTGGCCCATTGTTTTCACCCGTTGGTTTGCATCAAGTCATACCGCAGCTCATCCAAAGCATCGATAAAAGACCGATGCATTTCGGGCTGTGCTTGCCGCCAGACACTCATCATAAATTCGTCGGTTGGGATAATGCGCACTTTATTAAAAATGCGCGTTACCATCTCATCGGCAAACGCTAGACCCAAAGCTTCAATACCAATGCCCAAAGGGTCCTCCTTGGGCATAGAATCCAAATGCGCTTTTACGACGCGACTAAGGTCTTTACGCAATAAACGAATGCGCTCTTTCTTTTCAGCTTCATCCATTTAATCAAACCTCACCGTACAATTTTTAACCCACCCACAGCACACTGCGCCCGTGATTTTTTTACCTTCGCGTGTGTATGCCGTGAATTTCGAATTAAATGTATCGTCTTCACTGCAAGCGAAAAACGGGTATAGGCCCAGCTTAGGATGTCGAAGGCCTACTGCTTCGAGCGCACGCAGGGCTTGGTCTTCAGGAGCTGCACAGCCTGCCAAAAACAAGCATACCAAGCCCGCCTTAGATAGAGAAAGGCCGTGTGTCATGCACCCCCTCCTTGAGCTTGCCCTTGGGTGTCTTGCACGGTTCTTTCGAAGGGGCGTTGCACGTAGGACAAGGACCGAAACAATTATAGGCACCCTGTGCCTGTTTTACTTTAATGTCTTTTACAGACATTATTTGGCTTTCTTACCCACCATAAACCAAATCCTGTATCCTTGTTTTTTAATATCGGCACGGGTCTTCACAAGGTCTTCTCGTTTGCAAGTAATTACAATGCGCGCTTCTGTACCGGGCTCAATCTGCTGCGAAGCTGTGATTTCAAACTCCTCACACTCTGGAGGAAAATCATCAGCGGTCGGTTCACGGCTTGTCATTTTTTAATTCCTATTCGAAAATACAGCGTCCGTGCGCTGCACAGCCTTATCGCGGATTTTTCGAATGTTTTCACGCACCTTTTTATACGAGATACCCCGCCAGGTGCGCTTTTCAGGGTTGTACGTCTTGTGCTTCGCCATTGCAATTTACTCCTTCGTAGTACTCTAGAAGAAAATCATCAGCGGTCGGTTCTCTTGAGGGCATTTTTTAATTCCAATCGCTTACGTGCACGTTCAGCATTGATATGCTCACGTGACTGTTGAAACTCAACAGCTGGCGTACTTTCGCTGTATTTAGATTTAACCCACCAATTTCCTCTTGGTGTTGCTTCGCGTAATAAAATTATTGTGTACGGGGGATCAAAGACTTCCATCCCCGGTTTTAGGTCTGTTCGTCTTTTGGTCATCCGTAGCTTTCAACACTTCTTCCGTATCTTTCTTAATTGCCTCCAAAGCTTTAATACCTACTTTTAAAGCTTCGATGGCGCGATGAGCATCACCCTGCATAAACAGCGCCCGCTCCCGATCATTAAATTGCCGGCTTGGAATGGCATCTGCTTCGAGCGTATCAATTTCTTGAGACGCATTTTTAAGGTGCCCTCGAACAGCTTCAATACCTGCGCTTAGTAATGCTTTTTTCATATGTTTAACTATTCTTTCCATCGTAATGCCACCATGATGGTGTCTGTCATTTCATCATGAAATTTATGTTCACGTGCGCGCACGGTCTCCAACACATTTTCTAATTCTTTAATGCGTGTATTGAGTTTATGCTGCACTAAATAATTGTCTTCAATGGTTCGTCGGGCAGCGTCCCGTTCGCGCAATGCCAAATCAAGTTGTTTGCGCAACGCTGCGTTGAGCTCTTCTTCCATGGCTAATACCCCGCTGCCTCAAGAGCCTTGCGCAACAATGTCCACACAGGCTCTGTCATCCGTGCATGGCCTTTTACCTCACCTGGGCGAGATGATTTGTTACCTTCGGTGATGAACTCAGCGAAATAATCACCTATCTCAGGATTCTCATTTTTTGTAGTATTCACAATGACAGCTTTGGCTAGCTGTTTGGCTTGGTGCTCTTGGCCCCAGGGCCATAGCTCTATTTTAATTACCAGCATGGTCTTGCTCCAGACGCCGCAACAGCATCAATGTGCGTGCGTGAATTTCTTCTTTTACTTGTGACGTAATGGGCGCATATAAATAATCACCCAACATATCAACCATAAATCTAGCGAAGCGTTCTTCATTTGCAGGCCATTTGTAGATTCGATTGCTGTGGTCGTCACCAATCAAAACTACGAACTGGTCGTCAGAGATGCGCTGCACATTAATTGAATATTTTTTATCTTGCATCACGCACCCCGCCGTTTGGCCAAATCAATCAGCGTACGCAGCATGATGCTTTTGCCTGCTAATCGTTTGGTCCAGCGTAGGCAACGCAGACAATTAATATTGCCGTGATAGACCGCGCCACAGTCTTCACACGCCATTACGGCGCAGCGCTTCAAGTTCATTGTCGAGCCTTTCTGCGGTACGACGTTGATACTCAAGCACAGTCATGAACGCCACGAGGATCACCGCAGCACTTAGGCTTATCCAGGCGCGATAGCCGGTGTTAACTAGAAAGGCCAACAGGTTCCACCAAAAGACAACCGGCCCGAGAGTCTTGACAACTCTAGAGCCGTGGTGGGCCGCCAGGGCGCCTAGGACGGCTAGGAAGGTCATCCCTTGTTCCGTAGCCGCCTGGACAACGCCTCAAAGTAATCTGCCGTCTTGGCAATCGCGATTGCCTGGGCTTCTTCCAAAGTGGCTTCACGCTGCACACCCGCAAACACAGGCGTGTGCCCACCATTGCTGAGGGCATACCGAAAGCCACTCATGGGCGCTCGATATACTTCAATGTGTAAATTGAGGTCTGGAAGAGCTGCGTTCCAAAATTCAGGTTGATTTTCTTCTACTGGAAAATAATCCCATTTTAATTTAGACATTAGAGTTCATCCAACTTGGCAGCTTTGGCCATCAACATTTTATATGCGGGCGCTGCACACTCAAACAACTCGTACAGCTCATTATACTCATGCAAATACAGCGGCTCTCCACGCGTGCCGTCGTTATAAAGCACTTGCACATACGAAACTTTGAATTTTTCCCCACGTGCATCAAACAACACGAGCGCATCGGGACGCCGTTCCATTATGGGCCCCTTAATTCTTTTTCTACGTCAGCTCCAAACGCCTCCATAGAAAACATCCAAAGCTTGCTCAGTGCATGCCGCATTTCTGAACGCGCCGGATGGTCATTGGGCAATGCATGAATCAATGCATCGAGCTCTTTATATTTGAGCTTGGCTGCACGGGCTGAGAGAATTCTATCAACGAGATTCATAGTGCCTCTGCCACCATCAGCGCCGTCCCATACAGCGTGCATTCATATTCGATTTTGCCGTCTTTATGCACAGCAAACGAATCACCATTTTTATGGATACTTGCGCCGTTGAGTAGTTTGACGACCCGGCCGTCGGGTTGTCCTACGAGGGCCTTCGTGACAGATTTACTTTTGGTCATTTTAATTTCTCCAAGGCAACATCGAGAGACTTAGCCGCTTTGTCGTCCCAATTGCCCGCAGGCAAATTGATGCCTAACTGATTAAATTTAATCTCTTTTAGATTTCCTGGAAGCTGGTTTGCGTACGGATATTTATTTCCGTATTGCTCTTCGTAAGCGACCAAAAAGCGCTCATGTGCATCGACCATGGAAGTCGCCAGAACAAGTCCTTGGACGTGTCCGAAGCCATCGTATATTTCAAATAGTTTCATTACGGAACGCCTTGCGCAAATACGTCAAAATCTCATCTTGATTTTTAGAAATAATCTCAATCTTTTGATTTTGCCCTTCAAGCTTTTCAATTATCAATTTTGTATTACCCTCAATCTTTTCACTCAATTGATCTAGCCGCACTTCGACCTTGGATGTTCGTTCACCAATATCCTTAACCTGCAAGAACAGTGCACCAATAACGCCTACGACCAGCACAACTACCCAGCCGTAAGTGCCAAAGAGATCTCGAAAAAAACTCCTTACGGGTGTTTCAACAAAATGCTCAGCCATCATCACTCCTTACAAACCACTCGGCTTTGCCGATATATTTATAAGTCTCATGCGAAGCCCTGTAATAAGCCCGATCAGGCACTTGCCCGCGCTCGTCGACTTGCAGCCAGTAGCACACAACGCCCCAGCTTTTAACTTCATCGACAATGCAAAATATTGCACCCCAGTCATGTTTGGTGGGGTCGAGTTGAATTACGTCACCTACTTTAATATCATCCATCAGGGTTCTTTCTTTAAATCTTTCAAAGCATCATCGATTTGATCAAAACGATGAATCATCGTGGTTTCTAGTCTTTCCACGCGTACTTCTAAATGCTGCACTTGCTCGTACACATGGTCGATTCGATTTTCCATGCGTTCTACTCGACTTGCGATTTGGCTGTGCAGCCAGAAAATCATCACCAAAAACCCAGCTGCAAGAGCTGCCAAGGCGCCATACGTAACACTTCGGCGCGCTAGCTCGTTGGGGCCTAATGGTTTTGTAGACTCTATTTCTGACATTATTTATTATTCTCCTTGTGTTGTTTTTTAACCCAGGCAATAGCCTCATGTTTGCTGGCCCATTTACTACCACCCTCGGGAATGTCAGCCTGCCACGTGTGTTGGAGATTGACTTTGCCGATATACACAACCGTACCGGCGAGCTCATCCTCTACGTAGATTTCTTCGGGGTGTAAATCCTCTAGATTTTGGCCGTCGTAGTAAGGCGGTGTAAATGCACGGGTCATATCTCTGTTATTAGACATTATTTATTCCTTTGCCTTCCACGGCCCCGGCCAAGCAACAGCCCACCACTCAGCGCCTTCTTCCTGTAAGCGCTCCACAAGCCAGCTGGTGCAACCACGGCCCTGGGAGTCATAGACATCGACATAGCGGCCCTTGGGGAACTTGGGGCTAACCCAGCACATGTCTTGGCCCAGGCGCGTTCTTACCCAATACCAGCCAGACTCGCCAGGCTCTTTAGTCCACATACCAACGCACCATTTCTAGCTCGTAGCAGTAAAAACAAATTACCCAGGTTTTAAAGGCAAATTGCCGAGGCATGCTTGGCATAGCACCGAGCCTTCTTTTACTGTGGGTTTTTCACACTCACAGGCATCATCAAAAAGCATGGCGCGTGTGATACGTTCCCACGCCAGTGCAAAATCAATATTTTTAATATTGCCACAGCCCAAGCATTCAATTGTATATTGGTCATTATCACGTGACCAGCGCCGTTGGGTAAACTCCCCACAAGCTTTACACTTGATCGGTAACTTTGTTTCGTGCTCAATCGGTAATATTTTTGATGGCATTCCAAAGCCTCACCGCATCAACAACACGTTTGTATCCACAACCCAAACATTCAATCGTTAAATTTTTGTCATCATCTTCAGACCAACGCCGCAATGTATTTTTATTACATACATCACAGTGCGTAGGAATAGATGTGACACGCGGATTCATTTCTTGGCCTCGGGTGGAGCAATGGTAAATTTGATATTCTCAATAAATATAATTTCCTTACGCTGCACTTGCTCTGCCAATATCTGTAGCGCCATCACTTGGACGCTACGCCGCGCACTTTCGTAAGTATACCCATGGGATCGGCATCCTTTTAATATTGGATTTTTAATCTCCGCCCACCACAGCGTGATTTCTTCTTCAACAACTTCTTTAATTTCAATGACTAAATCAATAATCATAATCTCCATCTTCAATTTTTTGTGCAGCGCTACGCTCTTCCATATTGCCGAAGAGAAGCCACAACAAACCTATTATAAATACTATGCCCATTACGGCAACGTGTACGAAAAGGCTTCCGTGTAAATAGCCAAGTCATTGCCGACCAAATGAAACTTGAATACGCGAGAGCCCCACAGAACTACATCCGGATATTTATTAAATGCCGGAAGAACTGCTTCGTACACTAGTTGTTGATCTTCGGTCATAAGCTTGATTTTCATCACTACACCGCCTTGGGTCGCGTGGAATCAGAACGTTTAATTTCCTGCTCAACCAAAGCCAAGTAGGTAATCCGGCTTGTTTTACCACAGCCATGACAAATAATAACTACATGGCATGTGACATCATCATGCTTTGTAGTTTTCATTTGTTTGCTTTTGCAGTTGTCACAAAAGGCATCGAACTCGAGTTTCATATCCCCTCAGTGAAACGTATACTTGTCAACGCAGGTATTTCGTTTATCTCCAGTAGCTTCGCAAGCTTTTCAAACGCATAAGCCTGCACTTTACGATGCGCTTCTTCTTTAGAAGCCGCACCGTGTATTTCACATCTATGCAACTTCGAAATCCCTGCGGACCACTTGCCATCATCTTCTTGATTAAATTCAATTATTAAATTCATAAATACTCTTATGCATGTTCGGGACAATAATAATTTTCGTATATATCAGTGCCATTGCTCGAACCAACCTTGGTCCATTTGGCCACGTGCGCATCACCTGGCTTCATCTTGGCTTTACAACCGGGATAGTCACACTCGAGGCGCACCAACTTTCGATGGCCTGTGTCTTCTTCGACGGCATAAATACGGCCCATTAGACTTCTTCCTGCCGGCATTTATCTACGGCATAATTAAATCCGCATAACCTATTACAAAAATAATTGTTGTTTTGGAAGCCATAGCCCGTAATAGGCCCGCGTTCCAATACCAACAGCCGCTGGACCAAGGGCTCCACTTGCATGTTTGATGCAGCGCCCAGGCCCAACTCGTAGTTGGGAAACAATGCCTTGCCGCATTGCCTACAATTTTTTATATCGGGCATATTCAACACTCATATCTTCAAACCATGGCGGGCCCGTATATCCACCTTGGACCGCTTCTTGGTAGCAGCGTTGGTTGATTTGCCATTCGTAGATGCGTAAGTACGTTTTACCTCGCCGCACCGAAGCCGTAGATACGCTCCGGTAGAGGTTTCGAGTAAGCAATTAATACCTCCTTCGCATATTCTTCCAAAGCATTTTCTACGATCTCTTCCATGTCAGAAGGCACTTCTTTTTTTCGGTTCGTGAGCACATTGGCAGCAATCTCTTTGAGCTCACGCCGCAACGAGGGCATGTCGTAGCAATAAACCATGTCCCTGCCGTGATGCAGGATCAAATGGCCTTCTTTGTATTCCGCATTATTCATCAGGTAATCCATGATGGTAAATGCGATGTCACCTGGGTCTTGATTTTCATTCATAAATTAATATCTCCTTAGATGCTTATACCACGGTGGGTTGTGTAATAATTTGTATTACACGCATTAATTAAATAAAAAGGGCTCTTCTCCCCCATGGCTAAAGGAAAAGAGCCCTTGCGAAGAACACAGACCCCGTAGCGTACGCCCCTAGGGCCATCGCCAGCAAGGCCCCTGGGCGCCTGTTCTAGGCCCAGTTGGTCGCTGAGGCCTTACGGATACGCAGAGACTGGTTGTCCTCGGTCAGCGTGGCGTTGGCGAGGCCCTTGATGGTCTCTGAACCATCCGCGTCGATGGTCAGTGTGCCAGTGGCCCCTGCCTTGCGGACGATGGTGACCGGATGGCCCGCATCTACGTCAGCCAGCTTGGGCAACGTAACCGTAAATCCAGCTTCACTGGCGACCACGAGATTTTGCTCAGGGGTCACGGTGACCGCTGCATCGACTTCCAATGCCGTAGGCACCGTCACATCGTCGAACTTCACCAAAACACCAATCAACGCCATGCGCTGGAGCATGAGAAAATCAGCATCGGTATCCACAGGGCGTGCATCTCGAGAAACGGTTTTGCCCGGCTTGATGACCGGCATTTGCACGTGGGCCACCGAATGGCGGTTGTAGTTCGTGAGTGTGATGCGTTCCGGCATTGGACGGACTCCTTCGAGGGCCTTTGCATGGATTGTAGGCGCTGACAAGAGCGATCTGCCGGGTATTCGTTGAATTCAGAGCACTATTTGGGTGTTTAAAATTATCTCATTGGCCATGAATATCGCCTTTGGATTATATCTATTTGATTTTAATACAAATACAGGGTTGTAACTGATGATTATACTACCTGTGTGGGTATGTGTGTGAAAGTAGTCTTTTGGAGTGGGGTATTTTTGGACACGGATACCTCTATAAATCGGCCAACGGTCCTCGCACAACACCTCCGCTCGGCGCGCAACTGTTCGAATTACAAGGAGGAGTTGGTGAAGAGCTTCGCTCATTCCTTGGACTCTTGGCTCCAAACTGCCCATGCAGCAGCTGTGCCATGTATCATCCATGCTTCTTTCCCTGCACTCCTATATTTTAATATATTTATCTATTTTCTTTATATAATACATACACATAGAGAGGGGCGCGGGGATTCGGGCCTGAACAGGTGCAAACGGAATCTAGGTATGTGGGTGCATGCCCATACACGCCAGAGTCGTGGGCGCCCGCACGCACGGAGAGCAATAGACGTGCCAATGGCCAACTGGCATGTGTCTTGCCTAGCCACAGTCGATGCTGAGGTCTTGGACAAGAGTCATGCCAACAAGATCTATGCCAAACGCTGAATCACACTCTATGCCAATTACACGATTTACATCTAAAAATTTTTGGACCTTGGGTCCAAAAAAAAATCAACAGTTCTAGGAAGTGCCTGTGGGGGTTCTGGGACTTGCGACATACCGAGAAAGCTTTCTCAACCACTGACCAAAATCTCAATCACCAACAATTTCAATATGCCTCCAACCACTGACCAACTTCATCACTATCTTTTTTTCTCTCTGACCACCACTGACTAACAACCAAATATTAAAACAACATCAATAACTTGAACAATGCTCACGCACTTTTGATCGATTTAACTTACCGTATAAATACCTTGACACGCTCACGCAGTCTCGAAAACTACCTTATATGCCGAAACCACAAGCACAATCGCCTGAAATTGACGCACCTACACTGGAAAATTATGACTCTATTGCAAAAAATCTACTGCTAGGTACCATACTTACAGCGGATATTTCCCGTGCAATTGAAAATCCATTCCACTCGAAAGCGCTGCTCCGCGCTGATGTGAATACACTTCCTTACCGCAGTGGCGTGTGGGTGGTGCAAGAAACGGTGAAATCTGCCACAGCTCAACGTAACCTAGTCTTACATTGGCCTCTGATTCTCGACCGCCTCTTGTCAAAAAGTAAGTCGTCTTTACGACTACTTGACCCTATAGAAGCACACATGGCCAAGCAAGCGATGCTTAGGACTGTTGATAGTGCGGGTCGACAGCAATTAATGGAGGCATTGGAGCATCAGGTGCTCAGAGGCTTACCTGCGGGCATAACCGTACCTTGCCCTACCTATCTACACAATTACCTTCATAAGCGGTATAAGGAGTCGAAGGACTCTTTCATCGCACAGTTCTTTGAACGTGTGACAATACTGAGATTTGGCCCTCTTCTCACACATAAGGGGCAACACCTGCATGAAACCCTAAAGACCTACAGTGTATTCAATACAGACACACTGCCTCTCATAGATACGCGTGTGCTCCTTCATATGCCCTTGGTGCTGCGGCTCCTCTATGTAGCTCTCGCGGAAGTACGGTACGAACCACCGGGTTCTGGCTGGGCCAAGTGGGGATTGCTCTGGGGCTTGGAGCAGCTGCATTTCAACCACCGTGTGGCGGCCCAAGCAGCGCTTGCTCAGGAGGACACGGCTTTATTTTTTGAGGGACTAACCCTCGAACAAATATGCGAATCAATTACGCGCGTACCTGCAAATCGTCGAATATTGCGCCATCACAAGCTCCCTGCATTCTCTTCTCTCGTTGCAGGAGGTCAAGGCAAGGCGCTGCACCTTCTCAACCGTGTAGAGAGCATGCAGTGGGTCCTAGAGGCAACGGGTACGCAGGCCATGAGTCCTACAGCATGGCGTACAGACTCCAGCAATTACACAACGTTTACCCTTACCAACAAGTCCACTGTCCTAGATTACTTTCGCACTCTCCAAAGCTTTAATCAAAAAGAAATTGATTATTTACTTCAGAATCTAGGCAAACGACCCGAACCTAGGGCGCCTAGGCCTGAATCTGTGCCTGTAGAGAGTGGCAAGTATTTTGTGTACCACTACGAGCCGCCGGTTGAGGTCACGGTCAACGCCAACTCCTTAGGGTTTGTACTGCCAGGCGTGCTGCAGCTCAACGGGGACGTTTTGTTTGTGCCCATGACCATTAAAACACTGGCTTACCGTAATAAACCATTTATTACCCTCCCCTTGGAGTTTGTAGATCATTTTCCTTCACTAAAAACACTGCTGCATGACGGTCTCAAAGAGATCGCCAAAAAATATCCCACACAAATGCATGTGAGAGATCGCGATATTTATTTTGATCTCGAGATACTCACACCTGATGGTGATGTTGCAGCGCTCATGCTTTCGGAAATTCGTAGCTCTACAACTAAGTATAATCGAGAACAAGAAAACTACGCCACAGCATACCGTATGTGGTGTCAATGGTTTTTAGACCCTAAACAATGCCGGCCGGAACCTGTGGGGGAGTTCCGTGTGGCTTACAAAGCATATTTCGTAAACACTGTGGTAGAGCGATTTAATTTCTTCCGCAGTAAAGGAAAATGTGTAAAGAAAAAAGACGTTACGGACGTGCGCAATATCGGGCGGTCTACAGAACGCTCGGGCCGTATTACGGATTACGACCGTTTTGTATTTTGGCACATTGCAGACCAAGTTATTTCTGATGATTACGTACAACCCTCTGACGCAGCGTACGCCGAGTTTATCACTAAACACTGGATGCCCTGGCGCAGGCCAAGTGGCAACATTCCGCATCTCAGGCGAATCAGGGGACTGGCACCACCAATGGGAGCGCCTGTGGGCCCTAAAGAAGCCACGGTTGCGTACTTGCTGAATTACGTAAAAGAGTTTGATGTCCCCTTTACACGTGATGCACCTCGTACTGGTAAATTACTTACCCATTATTTGTATGAAGACGATTATAAGGAACGTAAAACATGAATAAAGAAATGGAGAAGTACCTACTAAATCCCACAGGCTGGAGCGATACAGCCGCTCTACGCATATGTGGAGAGATTTATAGATACATTCAAACCATCAGAAAGCCGGTAAATCCACGTGTATTAGACATATTAAAAGGCTTGCGCAAAGAAGGTGACTTAGGAAAATATTGGGCTGAAAAGCTAGAAGAGGCACTGCAATGCCACTGACCAAACAACAACACCACAATCTCACCGAGTTTTTGTTGCACCCCTTGGCATGGACCGACACCGCCAAAGTAGACATGTGCCGATTGGCTCGTACTTATATTAAAGACCTAGAAACTAGAGGATTGCCCATGACTGAAGTACAAATGCATAATATTGAGCAGTTTTTGAATGACCCTGCAGATTGGACTATCGAAGCCAAACGACAAATATGTGCAGATATTAAACAGCGCATGAATGCACTAGAAAATATGCAGCTCATGCTCAAGGATGTGTTGGCTGAAATGAAAGACGATGGTGCCTCAGGTAGTTATTGGGCCTATCGCATCGAACAAGCCTTGGCCAATGGGCAATAAAGAAGCTACGCGCCGCAAGAGACAATTAGAGCGCTTGGTAGCGGCAGTAAATCCTCGTGTGGGTTATCCACTGGCCGATATGATTACGTTACCAAATATATTAAAACTTAAATTACGCGATGGCGATTATGCAAAAGCCTACGCTGCGTTTGTTAAAGATAGAGGCCCTGAGTTGGCTTACGTAGCGATGCGCGTCTACATAGAGCCATTTTTATTTATGGTGTGCTGGGTACACTGGTGCCAGCACGTGAAAGAGACTCGTGGTAAAAGAGGATAATCATGAGTAATGGAACTGTACGAGAAAGCAAAGCAATAGACCGTATACGTGACACGATTCCCCGAGAGTTTGTACATTTATATCGAGTAGATATACGAATGAACAACGGTGAAATCGCTTGTCCTGATATCGCGATTTGGCGCGAAGAACCATGCGAAGAACATGACACGGTTACGACAATGCCTGTGGCGGTCATTGATGTGGATAGCCGTGAAAATTACGCGGATCCTGAATTCTATTTTTCAGGAGGTATTGTCGATTACGTTGTTTTTAATCCACTGACTAATGAAATACGTATTTATGAAAGTGCTACTGATTACACAAGTTATGTGTCGCCAATGGAATTAGACTTAAATTGCGGCTGTGTAATTATTGTATAATGATTACTCTAGATACGTACGCGAACTAAGCTTCTCACCGCACCAAGGGCAAAACGTAATATGCCACTTGGTATTCTTTTTAAATGTCCACGACCACCGTCCCATAAACCGAACACAAATGAGCGATGCTTCGGCAGCAGCGCTACAGCGATGATTTGGTTTTGGTTCTGATGTATCCACCATGGCAGGCACCTATGCGTAAATTAAAAATCGAAATCACGCTTGAAGACGATGTGTTTGAGCGTGAATTAGAGCACGAAGTGTCTGTACTACTAAATCACGTGGCAGAGCGTATCGGTTCAGGGTTAAACGAGGGCAAGATACGTAGCACGGAAGGCAACACGTGTGGCAAGTGGGCTATTATCGGTAAGTAGGCGCGCGCATTTATTTTGTACCCAAGAACCTAAGCTGCGGCGCCCATGGTGGAAAAATGGGCCTAACTTTCAAAAAACCACGCCGTCGTACTGAAGTGCACTACACCGACTTGCCGCCTGAGCCATATTGCGAGAGCAAGCGGGTGTCGTTCTTGTGGTCGCGCAAATTGGAGAATGTGACCTGCCCTGATTGCCTAAGAATGTTGGGGTTAGACAACAATGCCGATTTACAAAATAAAGAGAATATTGGCCGTAGAGCAAGTGGTTGAGATAGATGCGGCAGATATTGATGCTGCATTGACAATAGCACGTAGCGCTTTAGGTAATCCGCTGCCGTGGGAAACCAGGCACGAAGAAACCTTGGATATTAGAGAAGATGGAAAAGAAAACAAAACTTAATACGCCCTGGCCCAAGTGGGCGGCCATGGCTGTAGGCATGGATGTTAATGGACTATATGATCGTGCGCTCGATGCGTGGGAGTCGGGGGAAGACGCAGATACGTGGCGGCAGCAACATATTGTGAAACCTGCGCTTACGCTGGCAGGTTTAGAAGATGCATTACGTGAATTGGTGCCTGATTTTTCTTGTGAATACGATAATTTTGGACAAATAGTTATTTACACGGGGCGCATGCTGAGCGAAACCGGCACATTGGTGCCGTTGGTATTTGACGAGCGCGATGAACCCGAAGGGGATAACCATGATGCTAAACCAGACGAATAAAGAGGGGCTGACCTGGCTGGAATGGGCACGTGCTGCAACGGTGTACGACGACAATGTGATGTCGCGCTTTGGCGACCCAAATACGATTTACATAGAGTTTGATAAGGCGATGACCGCGTGGCGCAACGGGGAAGACCCGACCGAGTGGCGCAAACACATGGAAGAACGCCTGAGCCAGGTAGTCGTACATTTGGAGTAATGGTATGTTGGCCGCATGAACCACGGCCAAATTTTAGTTTTACTAGAGAGCCCCTACGGCAGCAAAGACGACGCAGTGGTGGAAGCAAACGTAGAGTTTGCTCGCGCCTGCGCTCGTGATTGTTTTATGCGTGGGGAGTATCCTTTTCCGTCGCATATTTTATATACGCAAAAAGGGATATTGGACGACCGTATACCCGAAGAGCGCGCCATGGGGATTGCTGCGGGGTTGGCCTGGGGGTCTTATGCCGCCAAGACAGTGGTGTACTTGGACCGTGGTATGAGTTCTGGAATGAAGCTTGGAATTACGCGGGCCAAGGAGGAAAATCGACCAATTGAATATAGATATTTAAACGAAGACAATGACACAGGACAAGACCCTGAGAGTGTGTGGGGCGTTTAGCGCATACGCGCGCCCGCCTAAGAGCGAAGCATATATCGAAAAATTCAACTAGGCATCTAGCGCAAGCGCTAGGTGCCTTATTTATTTATTTTTTAGTTGTAGATACATTGGACCTGACGCGCCCGCCTAAGATCCCAACACACGGGAGCGCGAAAGATGCCTGCAGCAATCATTTTACGACAGGGTCTGACTGTAGGAGACGCAGGCAAAGCGCTCCTCGTTCAGCTCAACACATTGGTTCAATGCACGTGCGACGGGTCAGCGTCTTCTTATCTGTGGACGCTCTTGGACGTACCTGTGCGCTCGTTGCTCACGCGCGGGACCACAGGCATTGACCCAACGTTTTCATTTACGCCTGATGTAGTAGGCACGTATTTGGTTTCGTTGAAAACTAATAATTCAGCATTGGCGGCAGACAATACCACCAATATTGCTTTTATATTGACCAGCGGCACAAATCGCATGGGCTGGCGATATAAAGCCGCTGGCGAATCCCAAGAAGACTCACGCACCGCCACCGATTTGAGTGGCGGCAGTCTCAATTTCCCCAACAACGTAAATACACGCGGCTGGGCAACGCAAGACGATATTGAGCGTGAGCAAATTGAAAAATCGGTGTACGAAGTAAATACTGCACTGAGCAATGGAAAACTAATTAGGGTTAAGTCGAGCACTGGCCTAATTGACTCAGCCTATTTGCCTCCCCAAGCTGCGCAGCCATTTAATTTTGTGCAAAATGCGCCAGCTACCACATGGGTGGTGGCGCACGGTCTGGGTAGATATCCGTCGATTGTTATTGTGGACAGCGATGGAGCCGAAGTTATTGGTGACGTTGTACACAATACCAATAACCAAGCAACTTTAACTTTTAGCGAAGCCATTACGGGTATCGCGGTGTGTAACTAAGGAGATTTAGACATGACGCGCAGAATCCTCACCACACTCGATATGGCGAATAATGAGATTCACAATTTGAGGATTGAGAATCGTTCTGGGGCACCCGGTAGCCCCGTACCCGGTAACGTTTGGTTTAATACGGCCACAGGCACGGTAGAGTTTCGCGGTAACTCGGGTACGTTGAATTTTAGTGCACGTTCGAGCCATACGGGTACGCAGACAGCGAGCACCATTAGTGACTTGGCGTCTGTCGTAAAATCCTACGCGCTGAGCGATTTCGCAGCGCCTACCACAGACCTGGATTTGGGCGTAGCAACGCGCAAGATTGCGAATCTTAAGTCCGGTACAAATGCCAACGATGCCGTTAATTATGGACAGCTGCAGGCTGCGCAATTTGGTACCGACTGGAAAGACGCAGTGCGTGCAGCGAGCACGGCCAACGTAACGCTCAGTGGTTTGCAGACCATTGACGGTGTTTCTTTGATAGCCGGTGACCGTGTTTTGTTGAAGGACCAAACGGTTCCCAATAGCAACGGTATTTATATTGTTGCAGCAGGAGCCTGGACGCGCGCAGCGGATGCTGCCCAAGGCACACTGAGCGCCAATGCGTCTATGTTTATTGAAGAAGGTACGGCAAATGGAGATTCTCAGTTTAGGCTCACGACCAACAATCCAATTACCGTAGGCTCAACGAGTCTAAGTTTTTCGCAAATTGGCGGCGCCACCACGTACAACGCAGGCGCAGGGTTGACACTAACCGGGTCCAACTTTGCGTTGGATACTGCGATTGCGGTGCGTAAGTATTCTTCGAATGTGGGCGATGGGACGTCGACCAACGTGGCTATTTCGCATGGTCTGGGTACCAACGATATTACGGTTGCTGTGTACCAGATTTCTGATGGCGCCGATGTCGATTGCGACATTGTCCGCACGAGCACGAATATTGTGACGCTCGGATTTATTGCAGCACCCGCGAATGCAGCGTTGCGCATTGTGGTGCACGGATAATTCAACATGGCTAAAAAAGCTCTTGGCTATACCACAAATTCTTCTCTGCCTATTGCAGTGGGGGATACGACACCCAATCCTGGACAGCCGGGAGTGAGTGTTTGGTCAACCATTGAAAACAGCGAAGTGTGGTGGAATGGTGTTTCCTGGGAAAAACCAGGGCTCACACTGTCCAATGGATATCCTGCCGATATTGGGAATTACCCCTCGAGTGGTGTGCAGACCGTGGCGGCGCGCGGAGACCATATCCATGCGCACGGGCAGCAGTCTGACCCTACGCAGCATGCGCTGGTGACGTATGACGAAGCCGGGTTTATGTCGCCTGAGGACAAGCTCGCGCTCGATACGATGACCCAGGGCCCAGGGGGTGTAGAGCTCGCGGTAATTACGGCAGCGCCTGTACAAGACAGTGGGTCTGTGGGTGTGTCGGAGAAGGCGGCGCGTGAGGACCATGCGCATGCCCACGGGGCACAGACCGACGGGACCATGCACGCAGCGGCGTCGAGCGGAGCCGCCGGGTTTATGACCTCTGCCCAATTTACGAAATTGGCGGGGGTTGAACCCAATGCTCAAGTGGTGACGCTCGCGCGCATGAATAGTGCGACGGGGCGGGATGCAACGGTGGACGGCACCAAGCTAGATACAATTGCGGAAGGAGCAACGAACACTCTGGCACCCCCGCTGGCACCTTCGAGCGCACCTCCAGCAATAGGGTCAGCGGGTGTAACAGGGACCCCAGGCACATACGCTACCGCCACGCACTCTCACGCGGGCGTCACCAGTTTTAATAGTCGCCAAGGCGCGATAAGCCCTGCGACGGGTGATTATCACACAGGGCACATTGGCAATCAGTCGAGTGTAGATGGCACCACTGCGACGGATGCATTAAATTATATTGCCAATACTTTAATTAACGGCAAGGCCGAAAAGACTACAACCATTACAGCAGGCTCTGGACTTACCGGTGGGGGCAGTCTTGCGGCCGATCTCACGTTATCTGTGGGAGTTATTAATAATACGCAGCATGGAAATCAAATAGGCGGCAGTCTCCATGCGTTGGCTACGACAACAACGCATGGCTTTATGTCGGGTCCCGATAAACAAATCCTTGATGACCTTGCAATCGCGAGTGCAAGTGGGGGTTTTACGGCAACGCCACAGGCCGAACAGGTTGTGGCACAAGCCACAGGGCATTTGTACGTACAACAAGTCGCTGGGCGCGAGATGTTGGCGTTTGCACCAAGAAATAATACATTATCAAATATTCTTCAGCCACATTTGGGTGCCACACGGTTTGGTTTTTACCAAGGTGGCGGCTACAGCGGGCCGGTTCTTTTTAATTGGCAAGAAGCTACGACGGGCACTGTTTCCACCAATCAGGGTGGCGTTGGCATTACTGCCGCAGGTGTAGGGTACGCAACGGCAGCCGTTGCGGGGTCGAGTGCCTCTACCAAAATGCAAAATTGGGCGGTAAGTCGTTCGGGCGGGTCCTGGAATGGGTTTCATTATATTTGCCACTTCTCATTCACAGATGCTGCGACCCTTCCCGCTCGATGGTTTGTGGGCTTGACCCATTATTCAACGTCGATGAGTAATAGTGCCGAAACTTCAGACCAACTCGCATTTCTTATTGGCGTGGGCATGGATTCTGGCGATACAAGCATAAAATTTATTACGACTACGGATGCGCTGATCGATAAACTAATTCTTGATACAACAATGGTAAAACCATTTTCAGTAGAAACGTCGCCGCATCATTACGAGTTACATCTTTATGCGCGGCCGGGTCTAAATGCCAAAGCAACATACATGTTAAAGCGCCTCGATAAAGCTCCTAAAGAGCTGGTATCGGGTGAGCAGACACTTTGGCAAGATGCGTTTTACGTGCCCACGGTTTACTGTAATAATTTTATTTCTGCGAGCGCGAAACAGGTCGTCGTACACTCTCAGTACTTGGAAAGCAACAGGTAGGCTGGCATGAGTAAAAAAATTCTCAACTACGTTGCGCCCCCCGCACTGGCCATTACTTCGGGTGCAACGACGCCAAATCCTGGGATTGCGGGTATTTCTGTTTGGTCTACGATCGAGCAGAAAATGGTGACGTGGAACGGAACGTCCTGGATTTCCGGGGGTATTACTCTGGGGTCAAGTGCAGCAGTGGATATTGCAATTGCGAGTAGCCCTGGCGCTGCTGTGACAGCTGCGCGTAGTGACCACGTGCACGCCCATGGCAATTTGTCTGTGGGTAACTTGCACGCGTTGGCAACCGGGTCGCTGCATGGATTTATGTCTTCTGCTGATTTTACGAAATTGGCAGGAATTGCAGCGGGGGCGACTGCGACGCCTTTGTCGACAGTAAATCCTTCGGCAGTGAGTACGGCGGCAGCCATTGGTAGCAGTATTCAAGCGGCCAAGGCAGACCACGTACACGCACACGGGGCGCAACCTTTGGGGGATGGGACAAGCCACGCGGTAGTAAATGGAACTACCGCCGGATTTATGTCCTCGGCCGATTATACAAAATTGGCAGGCATTGCGCCGGGAGCTGGTTCGACGCCTTTGTCGCTTGTGGCGCCCCCGGCGATTCAAGTCACGGGTGCTGTGGGCACGAGCAGTTCGGTGGCTCGAGGCGACCACGTGCACGCTCATGGGGCGCAAACTGACGGTACCTTGCACGGGCTTGCAACGGGTTCGCTTAATGGATTTATGTCTCCTGCTCAATTTACGAAATTGGCGGGCATTGCGACGGGAGCAACAGCGACGACTTTGAGTACGACGACGCCGACGGCTATTGGAGTGACGGGGGCAGCAGGTAGTGGCACGTCGGCATCAAAGTTTGATCACGTGCATGCGCATGGGGTGCAGACCGATGGGACGCTGCATGCATTGGCTACTGGCAGCGTAAATGGATTCATGTCCGCCGCTGATTTTACGAAATTGGCGGGGATTGCAGCGGGAGCGACCGCAGCGCCTTATGGAAGCACAACGCCTACGACGCTGTCTTTGACAGCAACAGGTGCTGTAGGCGTAGCAACGGCTATTTCTAGGGCGGACCACACACACCCGCACGGAAACCAAACGATAACTACGTTGCATGCTGTAGCAACGGGATCTGCAAATGGATTTTTGTCTTCGGCAAATTTTACGAAATTGGCCGGAATACCATTAACAACGGTAACTAGCGCGGGTGCTGGAGACGTTGGGAAAATCCCAGTTTTGGATTCTACTGGGCGAATCGACGCAAGTCTCGCCAGTGCGGGCTCTTTTGATGTATCTCAAAATACGATTACTTTTACAGATCAAGCAGAACAATTAAATACAGCAACTACAGGCGCTAAGCTTTATGTTGCGAATTTTGCGGAACGTCGAATGCTAGTGCTGGCCGCGCCAAATTCTGCGCCAATGCAACCGCTACAACCGTGTCTAGGTACGGGGCATATTGCAGTTTGGAATCCGGCCGGAAGTGCAGGAGCCGGTTTTGGATTTTTGGATGTAACTGTAGGCACAATTGTATATGCCACAGGAATAAATTCAGGATCCAATGCCACGATTTCGACGGGTTCAGCTAATAATAGTTTGGCTTATTTGCGTAATGCTTGGGGCGTTTCACGCACGTTTGGTTTCCATTATATTGCACAATTTCAATTAGCGACTGTGGCAACCCGCTGGTTTGTTGGATTGAGCAGTGCGCCACTAGGGTCAGGAGACCCGGCTGCGCAGCCAGTTAATCTCATTGGATTTGGACAAGAAACTGGTGACAGTCTTATCAGTATTATTACATCGACAGCCGTCGGAGGCCAACAAGTAAAGGTACCGTTTACGGGCTGGCCTACCCCAACACCCAATACATCTACCTATGAAGCACATATTTTTTGTTCTGCAGCGGATACAACAAAAGTCGGGTACATGCTTCGAAGAATTCAGGTAACTCCGAACGTAATTGTTTCTGGAATTATTAGTACAGGTCTGCCAGACCCAACCGTTACGGTAAATCCAATAATTTGGCTATCCAATGGTTTGGTAGGTGACTTCCAAATCATGCGGCTTACGTCGCAGTACCATGAAAGGTATTGAGGTAAAGTATGCCAAAAAAAGCTCTTAATTATTTGGTTTTGCCCTCACGACCTATTGCGGCGGGAGCAGCGACGCCAAATCCAGGTATTGTTGGCGTGAGCATCTGGTCTAGCACAGAAATTGCTGAATTAATTTGGGATGGTACGAGCTGGCAATTGTCTGGCGCAGGGCTTAGCGCTACCACGCCACTTACATTGGTAAGCACGACCTCTGCAGCGGGGACTGCTTCAACGGCGGCTAAGACAGACCATACGCATGCACATGGTATTCAGAGTGGTACGTCGTTGCATGAATTAGCGTCGGGCTCTAGCGCTGGTTTTATATCGTCGACTGATTTTACGAAATTAGCGAGCATTGCTGCCAATGCGAGCGTACTGGCAATTACGGTATCTACAACACCCTCTGACTTGAGTACAGCGGCTATTGGAACGAGTACGGAAGCAGCACACGCTGATCACGAACACCGCCATGGTTCACAAACTGACGGGACGCACCACGCACTAGCTACTGGCAGTGTGCCGGGATTTATGGCGCCCGCTGACTTCACGAAGCTAGGACTCGTGGAAGAAGGAGCCACTGCGCCACAGACCTTAGGGGGTGGTCCGAGTGTGTTGGCTTTGACAGGTGCAGCGGGTTCTTTATCAACGGTGTCGCGCCAAGATCACACACATACGCATAACGTATTTACGGACCCAACGTTACACGCACCTGCAAATGGAACGACCGCTGGATTTATGACATCCAGTGATTTTACGAAATTGGCAAGTAGCGTAACAAGTGCAACCAGTACACCTGTTGAAACGACTATTGCACCACAACCATTACATGCGACAGCAGGTTCTGCAGGGTCTGCAATTGGCGCGAGTGCTGATACGCACGTGCATCCGCACGGCGCACAAACTACGGCAACACACCATGCTGCTGTAACAGCAAGTGTTGCTGGGTTTATGACGGCAGCACAATATACTAAATTGGAAGGCATTTCTCCGGGAGCACCCGCAGAAGCACTACCTACCCTGGCTACAGGGGCGCCGCCAGCGATTACTGCAACCGGTGACGCGGGTGTTTTGACGACTGCTGCACGAGAAAACCATATCCATGCACATGGAGATTTAACTGACCCTTCTCTCCATGCAGTAGCAACTGCGTCTGTGCCAGGGTTTGTTCCGTCAGCATTGCAAGCAAAACTTGATGCGCTGGTATACGCAGTTGCAGGGCAAGGAGTAGCGAATGCGGGAAAAGTTATACTATTGGATGCAACAGGTAAAATTGCTTCAGAATATGCGGGAGACGGCTCGCGAGGCACGATTGATAATCCCACACAAGACATAATTAATTTAGCGGTGGCGCCCACCCAGCCTGTTACATATAGCGGCACTGGAGGCGGTAAAATTTATATTAAAAATATAAATAGTATAAACAAACTACAATTTGCACCGGCAAATGATCAATCAGTAAGACCGATTCAACAATTTTTGGGCACCACAAAAAGCCAGTATCTTGGATTTATGCTTCCTACTGCAACACAGTATAATTTTCGATGTGGTGCGGGGGTTTCTGCAGGTTCTAACGATATTGTTTCAAATGAGATAATTCGTGAACGCAGTTGTTATAACATAGTAGCAGGCTATACTGCTAGCACATATTCAACAGCGGCATTTACTGCATCGAGTATGGCGGTTAGAAGAAGTAATGGATTTTATATTATCTTTACGTATAATGAAGGGGGCGCAGGAAAACTGTGCTGGGTGAATGCCATTAATGGCATGGCGTTCATTGGATTAAGTCCGCAGTATGATTATACGACTTCTCCTGGAGTATTTAACAATACGCCTAATCGACTTGGATTTGGACTTGTGCGGTATACAACTGCGGGTAATACAGACACCACACGTGAAAGAAGGGTAACCTCATCCGATGCAACAGGGTCCCCACCATCGAGTTGGCGTGCATTGACCACCCATATTCCAACTAATACCGATATCATGGAATTGCATATATTTTGTACACCATTCGATACAACAAAAGTATATTGGCAAATAAAAAATACAACGGTCAACGTGTCTGAAGAAGGAATTATTACAGGGAGCTTACCTGCCGTAAACAGTTTATTGACGCCTGGTATGTATTACCAAAATTATGCGAACGCAACGGTGCTCAGTAGTATGAATCTTTTAAGCATCTATACAGAACAACCCGTCTACATGTAAAGGTCCAAATGCCGACGCCCTTCCGGATCAAACAAATCGAAAACAATCGCTGGGTTCCAAATCACCTGAGTGTGATGAATTCAGCTCACTACTCGCATGGAGGGGATCAACCCGCTCTGTTTGTTGATATTCGAAACAGTTTGTTTGCAGCAATAGACAATCAGTTACCCGGTGAATTCACCAAGGATGGTGAAATTGATAACTATAAAGAACATCTTTTCTCGCGCATCGACCAACGTACCCGTGAAAAGATTGCCGACGGGTTCATGTTCGAGGGGATGGTTTTTTCTCTCTCGAGCAATGCGCAAACTAACTATATCGCCATGCTCGCCGCAAAAAGCATGCTGTCATATCCGGTGACGATTAATACGCTGGATGATTCGGATGTGCTGTCCCTTGCGGACGAAGATGCCGTGACGCATTTTTGTAGTACTGCATTGAATGCAGCCCGCGAAGTTATTGACGTGGGGTCTGAACTAAAGCAGGAAGTACGACAGGCAAATACGTCGGAGCAGCTTAATGACATCACCATTTAGTTCGTATCTTTGACAGAGCTGGCTTGCTTCGTGTATCTACGACGGATGCATACCCCCATCCGCGTAATTGTTGTTTTTTGTGGCGTTTTGTTTGGCTGCGGCGCCCACCGAAGCTTGTTAAATTCATCGACCTATGGCGCGTGTTTCAATCACAGTGCGCCTTATGTTTCGCCCTTGAGCGGTAGCGCGAGCAATCCAGCGGTTTGCATGCCGGAGCAAATTGCGGGGTACATTATGTGCGCGGAGCGTCTTGGCATTGGCCAACAAAATGCCAGTGCGAGTTCGGAAAGCGCATTTAAAGTAGCGGCCGAATATGCGAAAGTAAATGCGAGTGTTGATACTAAAAAAGCAGATACCTTATCGGTCGCCGTGACTGCGGACGCGAATCTCACCAATGCGAAATCGTATGCGTTGTTAGCGTGTGTACGCATTCTGGGAGAGCCAAGTCGTGATAAAGAGGCGCCTAACGACGCCACCAAGGCAACGCCGCCTAAGGCGCAGCTTCCGCCAACACCCGCTCTGGCGCCCTTGCCTGCACCACAATGACCTAAAAAATAAACAGCTAGGAACTGACCACAGCTGATATCGCAGACGGCCAACTGCCAATCCTTGAACTTATATTTCGGCGAAGCACGCCGGCTGTGGTCAGATCCTAACTGTCTATTAGAGCGCGCAAGCGGGTCATTGTATCAACGCTTGGGTTTGAAATTTTTTTCCGTTTCTACAATCCAAGTCTGTATTTCTGCCATCTTATTCTCAAACTCTGCAGGAGGAAGATCGAGAAGGCTTTCGACAGCGTCTTTTTTAGACTTATGCTTCGCTATAACAATTCTACATTTAGCCATGATGATTACCTCTATAACCCTATACCAGGGAATATAGTGTTTTTATGTTAATTATTTAAAATAAAGGTCGTAGGCGATTTTGCTTCGTGAGCTTGCAAGATCACGCCGATCGAGCTCCTCAAGCGCGATTATTAGTGTCGCGGTAATGCCCTTGCCAGTAGCCTGTTGCACGCGCTGAAGTAATTCAGCAGGCAGTTTAACGGTAACTCTTTTAATGTCTCTGGGGCGATCCATGTATCACCCAGTTTTACGCACCGAAACTTCAGAATTAATTGTCTCAGCGTAAGTTTGCTCCGCCAGACGGAGTTCATACGCTTTTTGACAATTCATCCAAAACTCTGCTGACATGCTGAAATGCCGCGCCAAGCGCAGTGCTGTCTCTGCAGTCATGCCACGCTTCTCTGCCACTAGCATGGTAATGCGGTTAGGTGGCACCTTGAGCGCATGGGCAAGTGCGCTCGCTGATAGGTTCATGGGAACTAAAAACTCTTCGCGCAGCATTTCGCCAGGGTGCACCGGGCGCATTCCATTCTTAATTTTAGGCATAACGACCTCAGTGGTAATCAACAATTTCTACTTTTGCAGGACCTTTTACCGTCCAAACAAAACAAATTCTGTACTGTGCATTAACACGAATTGAATATTGCCCGATGCGGTCTCGCTTGAGTGCCTCGAGTTTATTTTGTGGCGGGACACGTAAATCTCTTAAATCAACTGCGTTATCCAGGCGTTCAAGCTTACGTACCGCTACGTTTCTAAGGAAACGAAACCGCGAGTGACACCGAGTGCCCCGAAAGAGCGCCTCAGTGTCTTTACAAGCAAACGATTGAATCACGCGGGAAAGCATAGCAGACCGTACGCGGTATGTACAGCGTATTGTTCGTGACCCACAACCCGAAGTTACTTTTTCTTGAGCAGCTTGAGCTGGCGGTCGATTTCAGATTCTTGGGCATTTATGTTAGACCAATAATCTGGGATTTTTTTGAGCTCAGTCTTGGCTGCTTCGATATCGCCTTTACATCGCGCGAAAAGAAGTCTCCCCAATTCAATGAGAGCTGGGGTTAGTTGATAAATAAATTTAGCCCAGATCATGAAATGCCTCCTAAGCTGCGAAAGAGCAACTTGAGATCCTCGAGTGTCTCTTGTGCTTCTGCGAGTTTACCTTCGGCGATATACGCACGTGCTGTGTCGTGTTTTGTGCGTAGTGCATCGAAGACGGCGCGTATCTTTACGCAGCGCTCGCGAATTTTAGCAATTTCCTCGCCAGCTTTTTCAGGTGGGACATCGTTGGCCTTGGCCGCATTGAGCGCCGCGTATTGCGCACTTAAGCACCCGTCGGAGGCGAGCTTAGATGCGGGCCCGATGACCTCTGCCATCACGTCGAGGCCACTGCGGATGGCCATGTCGGGGTTGGCAGTGATGGCGCAGGAGCTAAAAAAAAGAATCGCTGCACAGAGAATAACTCGCATGGAGCTATTATTGGCGATTCTCCGCGATGATGGTTTTGACCGTGGAGGGACTTACGCCGAGACGCTTGGCATTTTCGATGACCGTCTCACTCGAGCGAATGTCCGAAAGGTGCAAGTTTTTGGCGCGAATCTCAGCGTGCGTTCGTTGCAGTTCCGTAAGCGTACGGTCACGCCCAGGGGTTTGTAGAAGCATCTCAAGTGCAGCATCTGCTGCTTCGAATGCGTATTCGTTGCAGGAGATTAACATGACCACCTCGTTTTCGGTACGGATGGTCACGCGTGTATCGGTGTATTCGACTTTAATGTCTTGTGCATCCGGCCATGCACGGGTCGCTAAATCATATAAATGGGGTAGCCGTACATTTGGCGTCATAGGTTCCCAGATAGTAGGAAAACAATAGCCAATACAAAAGTGCAATAATACTTGGCGCCCTTATTTAGGGAGTACCCACATTACAGGAATGCTTTCCAAGTGGAGGAGCTCTCCGGTGGCGTGAAGCCGTAAAATGACTTCTTCAGCTGCGTGGATGGCCATGCCTGCTTTTTGTGCGATTTCAACGGTGGTCAAAGGAAACTGAGATTCTCCTAGGACCGTACGCACGCTGTAATTAGCCATCTCCATAATCTGTTCAGGAGAACGAAATTTCCCGTTAATTATCATACGCGTCTCCTTACCATGTCAGGTGCTGGATTGGATTCATGACTGACAACAGTATACCCACGCCGTGCAAGATAGGCTTGCAACCGTTCATTAATAATGCTCTGCACGAAAAAGCCAAATTGCGGCTCGTATTTGTCTAGAAATTTTGTGAGAGCTCCGTTGCCGGGTTTTGTGGCGTCCATCGATGCAAGCTCAAAGTCTACACCAGGCCCGCGAATATTTATGCCTCTAATTCTTGAGGCTGCTCTACGAACATAGATACTTAAACCAGGAGCTCGTACCCACGCGCGATCTTCTTTACCGACTATAAACTGCTCAAATTTCATACTTCCTCAATCAGGTACAGCAGACGCCACGGCCTCCTCGAGCGCCTCTTTTCCAGGGGCGACAGCTCGAATAGTTTCTCGAATTTGGAACAGGCCTTGTGCCAAATCTGGGTGCTGGAAGGCTGCGCAGATTTGTTCGGCACCACCGAGGTTAAATCGCATCAGCGCTATTTCAGCTTCTGTACCTTCGAGACTCACAGGTTTGACTTCACCTTCGTCCGTGGGGACGCGGATGGTGATCACACTGAAGTTGCCGCTGGTTTCATCAGCACGGATGTCGAAGCGAATTCCTGAGCTCATTTGATTCCCCCTGTGCACTGCGGCAAACTCTCTGCATGAGTGAAACACCCAAAGAGCGTGAACCGTGGCCCTCACCAGAAGTGGCCACCCCTAAGCCAGCTGTAACACAAACCACCCCAGATGAGTCAAAACAATGGGCGGAGAAATACGGGGAAGACAACCCGGAGCGCAAGGTGGAGACTAAGGACGAGAAAGAATACAGCTTGCGCCAGACCATTGAAGCGAAGGAGCCAAATAAATCCGAAGCGCTAAATGTGGTAGCGTGGTCGACCGAAGAAACGGCGACAATTCTTGGCTACATCGCCGATGCACCTACCAAAGACGCGTCGGTATTGGCCCAGGAATTTCTGGCCAAGCATCCTGGTAAGCCCGTCGAAGTGGTGCAAGCGTACATCTTTAAGTTGCGCAACAAAGAAGCGAACGCAGCTACGGCACCCACGTCTGACCCAACTGACCAGGAGTAAATTCCACAAAATGTTTGTTGGTTGTTGGATGAATGCGGCGCATGCACAATGTGCCGCTTTTTAATTGCTGATTAAAATATAGCAGGGCGTTATGAGTGGGTAGATACCCATAATATTTCCAGTTGCGCCCTGCAGGCCAAACACCTGCTTCCACAATGGTACCGGGGCCTGGATTGGGCACACGAACCAGAAATACGTCTGCATGTGTAAATACGTAGTTTGTTACGTAGGACCATGAGTTGGACGTAGGGTATATATTTTCCATGGTTTTTAGGTGTTTAACTATGCGAAGGCGTGCTTCAACCAAGCGCACATTTTTTTCACCAGGTATAGGTCCATCCAATTTCCACTCACGGCGGGTTTGATGGATAGCCACTACGCATGGTGCAAATAAATCTAGCGTAAATGGTGTGGTAGGTATGGTTGTATCTTGGCTCAACGTAACATACGCCGTGTGCGTGTTGAGCCCATCCAACTGACCGAATGTAAATGTGTTGTGCGGTTGCCGCACATTCTCGATCACGCCTAACAATGGCCCAAGAACGAAATTCTTGGTTACCTTCGAACGTGCTCGAGGGTACCCGTCTTCAATTGGTGGTAAAGCCATAATTCTTCTTTAAATGAGCAGACCCACAAAGCTGTCGCAAGTCTCCGTTGCCGTGTACGGAAATAGCAGATTTGTTTGGGATAGATAATATGCCGCACGTACAGCGTCATGTGCTCAAATGCAAATGCGGTACAATACTCGTCATCACGCAAAACAAAGAACATAGGGTCTTCAGAGCCGTGAGGCGCATGGACCACGTCTTCGGTGACGCGAATAAGTTTACCAAGCTCCAAGCGCACGCTGGAGCGTAGTTCAATGTGTCTTTCGCCATTCCACAGCCCAGGTATCCAGAAGGGTCTTGTAGCGCTTGTAGGATTCGACCCAGAGCAAGTCCAACGCAGTGTTGCGGCTCAGCCAGCCTGGGGAACAAAAGATTAATTTATCGTGCTCATCAAAAATGGCTGCACACCACAAGCCATTAAACTGAGCGATGAGAAAAGCAGGTGTGTCCAAACCTTGCGGCGGATATTGCCACCATGCGATATCATACTCAAATTCATATTCTTTTTTCTTACCCCAGAGCATGTGCAATCCAAAGCTTACCTTGTTTGAGCTCGTGGTAAAAACGTACTTGTTGCTCGAATGTTTGGAGCACACCCGTGTGGCGCCGGGCGTGCTTGGTAAAGGCATAGACTTCTACGGTAGGTGGTCCCTGTACAACAAATACAAAACGCTTTGTAAATATGTACACGGATGTATGGCGCTTGAGCGGGTCCGAGATGTTTTCCTTAAACAGTTTAATACGGTCTAACAGTATCGCATGGTGCATATTGTTTTCAAAGGGGTGGCGCAATACGCGTCTAGGGTGTGGCCATATTTTTTTATGCACGCTACGCAAGTGATGAATGCTATAACGCGAACAGTATGAAAGCGTTACTAAATCTGTCTGTTTGATTTCCTGATATTGAATAGAGACAGGCTCAGTTGTAAATTGATGGGGCCGCGCAGCCTGGGTTAGATTCTCAATGACCCCAAGATATTGCCCTACCCTGACGTTAGAGACGTGTGGGGAAAATACACCTGACATTTGCGTAAATTCCTATAAACGTTTAACAATTCTTGGTGTGTATGTGCAAAACCACTGCGGCGATGACCTAACATTGTCTGGGTAATGATGCGATATCGCGGTAGCCCCAGTGGATTAATGGTGGCAGGCACCGTCACAACTGCAACGAGAGCGTATTGATATACGAGTATTTGTACACAGAGATCGATAGATTCTTCTTCAATATAGGCGATGAGAGCGGTAATCCCGCGCGCAACAGGATTATATGGTAGGTCTTGGTCGAGCATATACGTAGAATATTTTACTGTTAAACGCCCAGTGGGGTTAACGTGAAAATATCTAGCGTTAGGAATTCCTTGCAACAAGAGATCGTGCTGTAAAGCAGTTATTGTTCCTAAGCTTTTACTGGGTATGTGCTCGCGGAAAAGCTCGGCACTTTCCATGCAAATGCCTAGATATCTACCTACGTGCACGAGTGGTAGAGCTCGAGTTCTTCTTGCCATGAGATGATGTTAATCCAAACAGCATTTTCGAGTTTGTCGTGGATACATGCAGCATGGATAAGAGTTTTCATTTGTTGTCGAAACAATTTACCGACGAACACCGTGCACTTACTGTACACGTACATAACTAATGTCTTAGACGAATTATTTTGGATTCCACTGATATAGCAAGCGTGGGCCTGTCTTGCGCGTTGGTGTTCGCGATAATTTTTAAAGGATGGCGCTCCTAAGTTTAAGCACTGGTGCCATTGCCGAACGGGATGCTCTGCACAGAATATACTGCATTGCATGCCTTCCCAATTAAACTCCATTAAATATTCTTGGAACGCGTATGATTTCGCGTACGTGATGAGGGTTGTAGATTCTAGGCTAAATTGGGGGTTTTCAATAACCCCCAAAAACTCGCCGAACTCAATCAGGGGTAAATGTTTGAATGCGTTGGAACCTGTCGGCATTACGCTGTGCTGCTTCCTGGAGATAGGCACAAATGGCAGGGACGTCTTCGCGCTCGATGCGTTTGACTTCAACGCCACGGCTAGCGCCTTTGCGGGGGTGCAGGAGCCACAAAACAAGCCGTACGTGCGCCTCGGGGGCGATGAAGACGCTGCCGTTTCCTTGGCACTGCGCACAGTAGGGGTCGACGCCTAACGCCTTGCAGCGCGCTGCGACGAGCACGTTGGCGTTAATAGCATCGTGCCCCAAGCCTTTACCTGCCCACTCGTTTACTTCTTCGGTGGTAGGCATGTGCGGCGGGTCCTTGAGTTTCCAACCCTCCCCTACAACAAAGGTATGGGTGAAATCCATAAGTCGACCGGCTGCGACCAGTGCGTCTACGTCGTCTTGGGTTAGGTGGCGAGACCAACCACGGGTGCCGTTGTAAAAGGTGTCGCGAAGGTATTTCCCTTGCGGGCCGTAACCACTGCTACTGCAGGATATGCAGCGTTCGGATTCGCGGTTGACGGAGAAATAGAAATGTACGACCTCATTGAGGTCATCAAGTTGCAAGTCAAATGCTTTCCAATCTTCATACTCAAGACCGGCATCCCAGCCGTGTTTTTCGCTAGGCATTTTCATGTAGTCTTCGCCCGGACCCCAGTGTGTATAGGTTGGGTTTAGGTCCAAAAGCCGGCGCATCCATGGTGCTGCGTTAAGCACGGAAAACGCCTCTTCGTCGTGCGCATCTTCAATGCGAGATCTCATGATTTAAATCCTTGGTTTATAAACCAATAGTCGTCACAAAGTACGAGGTAACCTCTGCTTGTAGTACGAAAACATCCGGGCCACTGCGGGTTCTCTTCTACCAACTTCTCCCTACGTAGTTTACGTACTATAGAGCGTGCAGCGTAATAAAAACCATCGACACGCGTACAAAACTCGAGTGCATCGCGTTCAACTTTTATTAAACGCCAACCACGGCGTAAGAGCGCCCAGCGTTCTTCTGGGGTCATGGCAAATATCCTTGTTTCATTTCTTTAAATAATCGCAGCAAGGCTTGGTGCGATGTTAGCGTTTCGTAGATACCGTGCCGATTATTATCGTTGTACCAAGTAACAATGGTATGTACGGGTAAATTACGATAACTAATTACTACATCATAGTGCTCAAAGATGTAGAGCGTGATGTAGCGGACGTTGGACCAAAGTGCATCGCTTTCGGTGTGCTGTTTCCAGCTGCGCTGGGCGCGGAGATATTCTTTTACATATAAATCATAGCGATTAAACCGACTTAGTCTATTAGGTAATTTGTTGGAGTTATCATCGTACTGGCTTATCTGCGATGTGTATTGCCAATTAAACTCTACAAAAGACAGTTGCAACGGGTGATGCCGTTGAAACATTTCTATCATTTGCCCAAAGTTTCGCGGGTCCTCGATGACCGCGAGCAGCTTACCCAGTTTTTTCCTGGTCATTGTAGACACATAGCTGCCACCCGATTTCGGGATATTCTTCATTGTATTCCCAAATATCGAAAGTCATCCGGTAGTGGTAATAATAATCTGAGCCTTTGTTGGTTTGGTAAATGGTCAAGCATGAAGGACTGGGCAGTAAATACTTATCCCACTCGATGCTTTGAAACTCGTGCTTTTGCCCGAACGTGGGCGGCACGGGTAATTTGCCTTGTTGGGCCGCAAAACGCTGCATGAGCGGCCACAAGAGTTTATCCGAAGAACCCACAGGCTCGGGACGATCGGTGAGGTCTACCAAAGATTCGCGGCGCAAAAGTAAGATGACAATCTTTTCTTGTGCGTGGATGCGAATATGTGAGCTGTGTACGCGCCAGGGGTATTCATGCTCCTCAAGCAGTTGATTGAGGATTGAAATATAGGTTTGATGTGGGCCTCCAAACGTGAAGGGGTACACCACTTTAATAATCTGGTGTTTATTGATACCAGGGTCATGAATGAGCCGCGACAAGATCACCGCAAACGCGTTGTAAACAACTTCCGCGCTGGTGATATTCGCGATGTATTCATATTCGTCAGGCGTAATATTTGGCACTAGAACCCGAGTTGTTTGGCAGTCTGTAAAAAGTATTTGGAAGGCGTTGCCGTGAGACGTAGAACGAGGTGTCCCGACTCGGAGTCTTCGGAGCCGGGCGGGATACGTACACCTGTATCGTTGGGGTCGTTGCCTTTTTCTTTAATTAGTTTCCACTCGCGCGTGAGTTGTTGGCGCGTGGCTACCCAGGCATGCGGGCCCTCAAAACAGGTGAGGAAAAAATGCGTAGGGGAGTGGTTGCTGAGAAAACCACGAACTGTGAAGGCGTAGACGTTGCCGTGGGCTAGACCGATATATTGCCATTTCGCTATGGTGTTTTTGGTACCTTTGCGAAACACCAGGGTTTGCGTGCGATGTACGTCATGTACCAACACACGCACGCCCAGGGGGTCTACGAGCGACTGGACGGCGCCGAGACCTGTGCGCGGGGACAAACCCCCGTCGGCTTTGGAGGGAGCCGTGAAAACGGCTTCGAACAACACACTGTCGTAAAGACCGTTGACGACGACAATGCCTTTGTCGCTGAGAATCTTTTCCATGTCGCCAGTGGACTTGTTGCGTTCGGCGGCAAGATCTTCGATGGTGCGAAAACGTGAGCTCATAAATTCTCCTTTTTAAATATATTCGGGCGTCTTGAGAGTTTGCGTGCAGTGAGTTCGGAGACCGATGCCTGCAAACCCACGAGGGCGTGCAGTGTGGTCTCGGGCATGCCGTCGGCAATGACCCATTTCATGAGAGCTTGTTCGTCTTGGACGTGGCGATCGTGCCCTCTCGAGCAGGACAGCTTCTCGCTGTGTCCGTAGGCCTGGCAAACCCGTGGGCGGATGGGATGGATGGCGCACTGGTTCTTGATGAACAGAGGGCAGCGGCTGTCCTGTACGAGCGGCGTGATGCCATGTTCGATGCAGTAGGCGCGCACTTCCGCGAGTTTCTTGAAGCTTACGGGCACGGGCCCGCAACACTCCCCACAGTCCTTTTCGCAGGTCATGGGCGGAAATTCGGGTGCGACAATGGCCAGGTGTTTACGCTTTTTCATACAAACTCCCGCAGGTCACAAGGGCGAATGCCGATTGTCAACTTAACGGCTGGGAAATGCACCACGTGGGTCCAATCCAGCGTATACGGGTAGTCATTGTTGATAATCTCAACTTTAAATATTGTTTCTATGTAAGTAAGCACGAGCGCAGCTGCCTTCTTGGATGTGGGAGCTAGCTCGATGACCAACGGGTATGCAATGCCGTTGTGCTTATTGATTTCATGGTACGTGTACATCACGTCACGTAAATCAATATCTAGACCAATAATAGCGCTCTGCCCCTTTCCATGAAGCAGCATGTGGAAGGTTGCGTTTCTTCTTTTACGGGATACTTCCTTGGGTCGATTCCACTTCATTAAATCATTTCTCGTAGGTCACAATGGCGAAAGCCAATGATGAGAAAACTTTTACCTACGTCACTCAACGAACGCGACCACCAATCGATGGTGTAGTTGAAGTGGTTGTCTTCAATTTCTTGACGCAGATACTTGAATAGCTCAAGTGCCATGAGCACCGACGCTTGACGATTACGCGTAGTTATGCGCATGACCAAGGGGTGCACAAACCGTTCTTCTTTTAATACATTAAACAATTCTGCTGGACTAAAATCCGAAGGATTATAGGCATACTTAGAAAAACAGAAAGTAGTGCGCCGAGGCGCCTTCGCGACCTCCCGGCGATTTATTTCCGTAAATTCATTTTGGCGCGCTTTGGCCAACTGCATACCCCCAGTAGTCCAAACGCTGTTAGGCGGAACGTGTAGGTTGTCCCAAGCACTGCTCCACGCGCGCGACGACTCCGAACGGGATTGCAAATCTTTTATGTTGGGCATACGTCTCTCGAGGGAGCATGCGCATAGGCTGACCCACAACAGGCAGGGCGCCTGTGATGCGTACGTGCATGAGGACCGCCGAATTATCGATTTCCATTTCACCTAAATGGTGTTTTAAAAACACGCGATATTTTGTGGTGTCAATGTCCGTCACTTCAAAGGGAGGGTCATTGCCTTGTACCATAAATCCTACTTACATAACGCTTGTAGGTAGCTGCGCTGGGCTTCAGAAAGGTCAGGCATACGCAGCAGGAAATGAATGTATGATGGGTCCTTTTCTCGTACCGTTGACGCAAATTCACCATTGTATTTACCGCCCGTAAAAAGCCACACGGGTTTCTCACGGTCAATGCATGTGAGAATGTGGTTGTCGGGAAGTTTATGCACAAACTTGGTGCCATCGATACCGACCAATTGGCGCATGGAATCGCGCATAGCGCGCATGAGGCCGATGGTGGTTTGAATATCGCTAAGTGCCGAGTGCGCATCGGTGTGTTCGACGTTGTAGCTCTCTGCGAGGCGACCCAGCTGGTAGCTGGTGCGGCATTTGTCGTGATGAACAATATCCGTAAAAGCCGCGATGCTGAGCGTATCAATACCCCAATAGCTAAATAAATCAGTGAATTTCTTGTCACCACGAGGCAGCTGTACGTAGCGTGTAAAGAGTGCCTCGACGAAATTTTTGTCAAAGGGCAGGTTATGCGCAATGAGCTTCATGCTCCACTGGCCGCGCAAGAAATATTGGACTTGGCCAAACATTTCTTCTTGCGTGACGGCGCCCTTTTCAATCCAGGCTTCGGGGGTAAAGCCGTTGATGCGCGCTGCGTCGGGGTCAATTTCTGCCTTGGCATCAGGCAGTGCATGGATAATTTTCTCGGCGATAGGGGTCAAATCCTCCTTGAGGAGGATCATACCGAGCGAAATTATCTGATGCTTTTTAGGATTGGTTCCCGTGGTCTCGGTGTCGAACCCGAGGAAAGTAGCCTTAACTGGCATAAAAAGTCCTCAACACGATTTCGCAAACAATACAAGTCCTGCTCGTGGTTGTCGATGGAGTGATCGTGTCGAATTTCATCCATTTCTTGTTCGGAGGCATGCGTAGCTGGAACTGCGTCTGCAGAGGCACGGAACAAGCGCAGCACGATACCTCCATGTTCTTGGATGATGCGAGCTTCTGACCAGAACCTGACGTCACTAACGAACACTACGTCTGCGCCATCCTGCAGGAGCCGCCGTGCGTTGGTATACATGGTCCTAGACCAGACTTCTGTGTCGATGTTGCGAAAGCACTCGGTACCTACGAACTGCATGATGCGCCGGCCTGTCCACGTAGGCAGCATGGGCAGAGGTGCTTCTTTATCCGACTGGGAGCCGTAAAAGGCACTACGCGGCACGCCATAGGCCGGGCCAAAAATCTGCGAACATATTTGTTTAATGGGCTCGGCACACGAGATGACGATGGCGCATTTGCCAGCCTCTCTCAAAAGTTCAACACCCATATTGCACACAGTATCTTTGCCGGCGCTCACACGCCCCATAACGCCAATAATCATTTTTTTATGCTTTCGACGTCAGCAAAGGTTGTAGGTGGCATGCTCGTTCGTTGTGATGGGTCTGTGAATGTGCCGGGCATAAGATTGGGTGGAAACGTAGAAGGCACTAAAAAACTAGGGGGATAATTTGAGAGGGGCATCATAGGCGGCGGCGCCTTGCTTTGAGATATCTTGGCTTCAATAACCTGCACGAGCTGTTCATCTTTTACGACGGCGGATACTTCAGGCGTTAAATTACCGCGTGCAACCATCAGTGCATGCGTAAGCTTTTCTTTGTTGAGTTCATCTGCAGTTTTTTTCGCATCGAGCACGGCATGGCGAAACACCTGTTGCGTTGAATCAATGGCCCATTTGGCAACGATATCGACTTGTTGGTGTTGTGCCGCAGTGAATTTAATCTTTGTATTTTGCTCGATGATTGAAATGACCTTTTTGGAAACCCATGTCCAGAAGGCTGCAATGAGGAAGCACACGGCAGCAATGAACAGGAGCAATTGGTCAGGCGGAATTTTAGCGAGTATTTCGTACATGCGTAGATTTTAGTACTCTTTGTCGATGCGCTTTTGCGCAACCTACGCACATAGTTTTACTACGGGGCGCTAAGGGCTCTGTACGACAACGACCGCACATTCCGAAAGCGATTGCCTCGGCGCGACGCACAGCGGTCTCGTGTGCTTGGATTTTGCAGCACACTTTACAACGCGTGGCGTAGCGCGTGCGTTTACCGCAATCGATGCAACATGATTTATGGATGCGTACAAGCCTGCGAGCCAGTTGACGTTCCCGACGTAGCTGAGCACAGCTGGCGCAATAGGTAATCGTGGCAGCGGCCCCAGTCCGCGCGTGCCCGCACTCTACGCATAGGCCTGCCTTTTTTCGGCTATGGTAGCGCTCGATATATTTATGGTTCACCATTTTAGTGACCCATATTAGGTTATTTCAATTGGTGCCGTAGTTCAGCGAGCTCAGCGTGTAAGGCTTTGTTTTGTTGCTCGAGGCGCTGGTTGGCCGACAATGCTGCATCGCGTTGTAAAAGAAGCTCTTTGGTTTCCCAGTCTTTTCGCGCGAGCTGGATACGCAGGTCCCCTTCCGCACGCACGTAACCTTCTACGCGTGCGATAAGGTCCGGACTGTATGGATCTCGGTTATGCTCAAAGACCAGGGGTTTGGCGTTGAGTTGACGCAAATGCGCTTCGATTTCGACAGCGGAAGAGGGCGCAGCTCTTTCCATTTTATTGCCTAAGTTCGACGCGTTGCGCTTTTTGATGTAATCCGCAAAAGCGATAACGAGTGCGACAATCGTAGTAGCGGACCCGCCATACGCTGCGTAGTCGCTTGGGTCGGCCATACTTGATTATACACAAAACCTAAAAAAATCAGCCTGGCGCCGGCTGATTTGAAAAGAACACGCTTCGCTATGGGCGACAGATTAGACATCGCGGGTGGCACAAACGGCTTCGCGACGTTTCCTCGAGTTCTCGTAGGCCCTCCTTAGCGCTTGGAATAGCGCCGAAGAGAAGCTCGAGGAAACTCGCGGAGACGGCTTGGGCCACACGAGAGGTCTAATCTGACGATTATGCCATCTCGGGCCACACGCACATATCACCAGCGGTACGCTGATGGAACGTGATATTCCGTGTTCTTTTACTTAAGCTTTTATGCGTAGAAATCTACGTGCTGAAGAGTGACCTGTAGCGTGCTCCGCCGGAGTTGCTTTGAGCTCCGGCGGTGTGCGCGGAGGGATTCCTCCTCGTGCATTTATTATTTTACTGCGGCTGGCGGTACGCCAACATTAAGTATTCCACGTAGAAATCAACGCGCCTAAAGGCTGCTTTCAGAGTCCCTTGGGACCTTGTAAGGCGCCTCGTGTACCAAAACATTGGGCCGTGCTGGCGGTACACCAGCATAAAAAAGTCCACGTTGATTTACGAACACGCCTCGGTGTGATTACCACCCAGTGATTAAGCGTCGGGTCGCGGCGTTAATAATTTACGACATTGGCGGTACGCCAATTTTATGCGCTAGCGCATGCCGTGTTCGTACGTCTTCACCTATGGGTTGTCCCGCTCTTCACTGGGGTGTAAGCACTGGAGTGCAGCGCCCTGAAAAGCTTTTGCAGCGTAGACGGTACGTCTACCTTTAGTAAGGTCGTGAAGACGCTGTCTTACGTAAACGCCCCTCAGCGTTTGGGGTTTATTAAGGTACTTAATTAAACCCTGCGGACACATCACAACGGCGCCGGTACAGCGCCTCGGTGGCTAGCACCGAGCACAGCGTTCTGCCTAGAGTACGTACAATTAATTTATTATTCATTTCAGCTTTGGGAAACGAATAATAAATCAATTTTGAGGCTTTTACGATGTTTATACAATTTCAGCGGAGCGACCCGCAGGGGAAATTTTATAAAGATCGGATCAGCCAGAAACCACGGCGATGTCGGTACAACATCTATCGGGAGATCTCCCGAGCGCAGAATACGTTCTTATACCGTAAACGCCGTGTATTTTTCAGCCGGCCTGCTGCAGGTCGTTGCTGCCGTTGACAAAGCGGGGCTTATTGGTCGAGCCCTTCGGACGACCAGGACCACGCTTCACTACGGTGCCATCAGAAATGGGCGCAACGTTCACAGCAGCTTCGACGCGGGGCTTATTGGTCGAGCCCTTCGGACGACCAGGACCACGCTTTACTTCACCCGTGGGCTGAGCAACCGGAGCGGTCTGAGCGGCAGCAACGCGGGGAGCGTGCTGGGCTGCAGGACCGGCAGCGGGCGTGGTTCGAACCGCACGAACGGCCGGAGCCGCAGGTGCCTGCGCAACAGGAGCCGCAGCGACCGCCTGGGGGTTCTTCGGCGGACGACCACGACGCTTGGGCGCAACGGCCGGTGCCGTGGCAGCAACGAACACAGGGACGGGAGCCGCCGCCTGCGTGTACGGCAGCTCAGGCTGACGCACCTTGGGCGGACGACCACGACGCTTGGGCTCCTGCGAAACCGCTGCCGAGGGCTGCACGGGCTGCGCAATAACCGCCTGAGGATTCTTCGGCGGACGACCACGACGCTTGGGCATAGTGGCAATTGCGACCGAAGCAGAAAGCTCCGACTCGAGAGGCTGCACGGGGTTTTTGGGCGGGCGACCCGGACCACGCGCCGACAAAATCGTGGCATCTCCCAAAGTAATTTCGGGAAGAGGCAACGACGCAACCTGCGTCAACAGCTTGAACTGCTTGGTAGCCGTCGCAAGGCACGCCCGGTAATGCGCCAGATCAACCGGCGAAAGCGTGCCGCTCGTCGCAAGGGTATTTACGGACGAAACTACATCGCGAAGACGCACAAGCTGGTTTTCAGCCTGACGCTTACTCTCGGTGACGATACGAAGGGCATTGGGGCGGGCGGCCATGACGTGTCTCCTGTGTACTGCGGGTGTTTTGGAAACCCAGAATCGATATGTTGAAAGTATAGCGCGCAGACAATAAGTCAATAGGAAATATTGTTGGCCCTAGGCGTTTGCGTCGAAATAATCTTGGGCCCCCCTACAAATCTCGTCGAACTCTTCAAGTAGTTGTTCACCTTTTTCAGGCGTGAAATCGGGTTCGTTTTGTGAAGAACCATAAGCATTTCTTAGGTTTATATTCGCGAGAGCCAGAGCGAACACGGTTTCCATGTCGGTTAAGTCTCGCTTCTTCTTTTGCTCCACAACGAAACCGACCAGGTCTTCAGTGAACGCGCCAGCGCGCTCTACAAAGCTTTTGAGGCGTTCTTGTTGGTACCGGCGTAGGTTTTCTTCGCTGAGCTTTTGCCCAGGCGCCACGGCAATGAGCTCTTTGTCGTTTCCAGCGCTGGCGCTGAGAAACCTTTTGGCAAATTGGTCTAGGCCCTTGAGGCCCACGTCATCGGTATTTGGCATGCGTGAAAGATATCCACTGACAGCCAAAAGAAAAGAAAGCACCACACAAGACTGCAAAGACAGGTCAGGAAACACTGGGAACTAACCCAGTTGTCCCCATTTCTGTACGTGCAGTGTGGATCGCACGAAAGTAACCCGCGAAGTTTTTAGTAGGTTCGAGCTCGAATGCGTCTGCTGTTGCAAAGAGCAGTTTTGCGAGGGTTTCTCCTATCGCTTGAAAACTGGCCGCAACCCACGCGGCCCCCAGGTAATTTGTATCTTCACGAAAAATGTTGTCTGCGTGATACGCAGCTTGGAACAGGTCGTAGGCTGCAGGCGTGAAGTCGGCATGTTTAATTGCCGTGGCCATGAGCCGAAGCTCGCGAGGCGTGGGTACCGTAAGCCCGAGCCGTGTGCTGAGACGAAGGCCGGGAAGGAGATTGAATTTAATAGATGCGATGGTCGCCTTGCTTGCGAAGCCGAAAACAGAATGGGTCAAACCAAAAACATGCGTAACTTTGGACATGATAAAATAACCCCTATATTTGCTATGCCCCTATGCCGTAGATAGGTGCTTTTAATGAACTCAAACAGGGCGCAAGCGTAATGCCAGCGCGTTTGAGCTATGCAGCAATCCCGAGCGCACGAAGAACGACTGCTTTAGGTACGCAAACTCCGGCCTCCCAACGCGCAACTGTACGGGTGGAAACACCGAGTTCTTTGGCAAAAGCCTCTTGAGAAAGACGCCTTTTATCGCGTACGCGCACGATTTGTTCGGAAATGGCACACGTGTCCGGAGCAAGCGCTTCCTCGTACGTTGTCTTCGTGCGTAAGGCAGGGTTTTTACGCAGGGCTAGCTCAATGGTTGCAAGTTTAACTGCAGCTTCAAGGGGGTTACCTTGACCATCGTCAAACTCGTCCATGATGCTCTCTGCCAGAAGAGGTAGTTCCATGGCAAGAGGTGCGATCTTTTGGAACTCGATAGCCAGCGCGTAACTGCGGTGTAGATGCTTTTCTCTTTGGGTTTGCTTGTGCTCGAGGTATTCGTCGCTGTTCATAAAAATATTATTCTTTTTATAAAAAATATTGGCGGCACCCTTGCAGGCAGCGCGGTTTTAGTTAGGAAGCGGCCTTGGCCAACTCACGCGCGAACGCACGGTTTTGTGCATTGTGCGTTGCACGGATATATGTGAACAAATTATATTTGTTCTCGCGCTCGTAGACATCCGCGAAGTCCAGCATGCCCTGGTAGAATGCTTCATTCGAGAACAGAGCCCTTGCCGTAGCCTCGTCGAAGAAAGGCGTGTACGGCTTGCCGATGAGCGCGCAGGCGTGCATGAGCGCTTGGTCGATGTATTCCGCCACGTCGGTCATGTCCACGTGGCGAAACATGTGCGCGATGACTCGAATTTCCGTGGGCGTGGGCAAGGTGAGCCCAAGACGCGTGGACAACCGGAGACCAGGTGTGCGCCAGGTGCGCAAATGAATCTCGGTGCCCCAGAGCATGAGTTTCCCGTAAAGCGTGATGAGAGCGGCGATGTGTTGCTTAGAACTATTCATAAAATGCATTAACTCCTATAGGGTGCGCTATGTCCCTATACCGAGAAATGCTTGTTTTTTATGAAGTATTTTAGGTAGATTTTTGGAGCTCTTTGAGCAAATCAATTTTGCTCAAGCGCGGCTGTCGATCGACGTAATCGTAGCAATGAAGCACAACCTGGCCCTTTTTAACGATATACGGTTTTGCCAGCTGCCCTTCTTCAGCGCGACGAACTGCTTCGGGAAATTTCTGGCCGGGCCCCTCCTTGGTCGGATAAATACTCCGAAGGGTGCACCAGCCCCATACGGTTTCACGCACCGTTCCACCGGGCTGCCCCCGTAGAACCGGGTCGAAATGTTCGCAAGAAGTGCAGGTCTTCTGATTGAGAGTGGACATAAGCTAAATATAGTGGGGATCGAACCCACTCTCTTGCCAAGGTATTGTACCACTCGTGACGCTATATTTCGGACATGACCCTCTTACAGTGTCTATCCTGGATGGCGATAGCCTTTCTCGCCGGGTACGTCACGGGCGAGTTTCGCCGCGATACTTTTTGGAAGCGTACCGCAGAGCGTACTAATAATATTTTGTGGGTCGCTGGAAAACGCTACCGCATTCGAAAACTTGATTAATTTTTGTATGGCTTTATTTTGTACTTTTGCAGCTTCTCACGCAAAGCAGGCACGCTGTAAAGTTTTGCAAATGCTTGGATGAGCTGCAATGCCCCTGCTTCACGTGAGGCAGCCAAAGGAATGGCAAGAGTCCAGCCATCCGCACGCTGCATATAGAATTTAATGGTGTTGGTGGGCTGCAAAAGAGGCAGCTGGGATATTACGATGCCATAATCGGCAAGCGTATCTTCGATAGCTGGTTTTTCTTGTACGCAAAAGTTAAGTAGTTGTAGCGCTGCAATGGGCACGTCTTGCGTGCCCTCGAGCGTGATGCCGCCGTAGCCCCGAACATCAATGGTTGTGTACTTGGCGCCAAAATTGTCTGTATCCCCCGCGTTTTCAATAGGCAGAGGTACGTTGGCGGTCGAAGACATAATGCGTGGTGGCGGTGCAGGCGCGACCGCAGGAGCCTTGCGCCAGGGGTCTGCCAGCATGCCGGGTTTACTAGGCTTGGTCATTAGGCTTGGTTGACCTGTGCAGCTACGTGAATAGCGTGATTCGCAGCTGCCCAGACTTCTTCGCAAGCTTCAGACCAAATTTCTCGAGGAGCACCGCCGCGCACGAAAATCTGAGATGGCAACAAAACCAATCCGAAAAGAGCTTCCGGACCCGTCGCGCTCAATTTGGATTTGTGAATAGCCATAGCCAGGCGTGATACGCGTGCTTTCCAATTTGCATCGACCAGACTTCTCAAGTCGAAAGTCAGGACGCGTTTCCCAACATGCCGAATATTGGACGTGTTATAACATTCGTCACAAATCATTCGGAAGTATTGATGCGGCATATTCTGCAGTGACGTAGATTGTGCGGCAAAGCGCAGCAACACAATGGCCCAGTCTATTGTCTGCGGAATACGTGCTTTGTACAGCGCCTTTTCGAGCTGCATGACATAGCCAAGCCATTCTTCAATTTCACTATCTTCCACAGGGATGGCATCAAGTTCAGCTTGCGTAGGCATTCGCATAGGTAACTCCTAGGGCTTCAACAAAATATTGTTAGTTTGTGCCTGACGGCAGTCATAATGAATTAAGTAAATGCGCTCATTTAAAGCAATCCCAACATCCGTGGGATCTGAAGGATTAACAGCCCGAGGGTTGGTTACCTGAAAAGCAGGCTGGACAATGTCATTGGCCTGGAACTTCTTGCCGCAACAAAAACATGTTTGGAGTTCAGGGTACACGTGCCACTGGTTCCTTCCTTTTTTGTTACAATTAAGATGAAACCAGAGGGTGCGGATGTTCGCGCCAATAATCCCTAGCTCAGCGTGAGTCTGGGTTGTCCGAACATCTTTTTGAAAGTATCCGGATACGATCAAATCCCCGTCTTGCAGCACATGTTCACACGCTGCGCAGCGATGCGACAGCGCAATGATTCTTTCCGTGTCGAGCATAGGCGCATGCTAAAAAATAATGCTCCGAAGAGCAATATTTTTACTTAACAACGACAAGATGTTTTGGATGGTATCCGTAACGGAGATTCGAAGGCTGCCAGCGAACATCGACCTCGGGACCTTTTTGTGTACCGAAATCCATCAGTCCCTGAACAATGCCTTCGCACTCACCGAATTCTTCGATGTGTTCCTCGGAACCGTTATTACGCATGAGCGTTTTGAGAGCCTCCGACATACGTACGCGGGTGCCTGGCTTGAGGGTCATCGGGGCGGCGTCCAGCCGGCAGCGCGGGCCTGCTGCATCCATTTGGGCTCGGGGAGCGGCACGCCGCACAACGCGCGTACGACATTAGCTTTTTCTTCATGGCCTTCTTTATCCATGTCTTCAACCAAACTTTGTACAGTCGTGGGTTGGCATGCGTCGCCGTGAGCCATATTCATCCAACAAATAAAATCAGAATCCACACCGTATTTCGTAGGAATGTCCCAGCCACGATTATCGTACTCATCTTCAAGAAGTATGGGTAATTTTGGTTCACCTGTATAAGCGTGTTTCAATTTATTCTTCTTTCTTTTTATGACGTGTCCGAATAGCACGGCACATCTTTTCCAAATCAAAATGCTCACGAAGACCCAATGCATCCCGTACAGCATTTCGGTATTGCAGATGGGCTCGAGAGTCGAGCAGCGCAATCACGCCGCGATCAGACTTCGCACGAATCAGGCGCCCTACCCCCTGACGCAGGTCAAAGAGCATATCAGGCACACGAATTACGCGCTCTGATGCACCAGGATTACGCGCGTTCACCAATGCACAACGTGCTTGGTAAATTGGGTCACTGGTATTTGGAAAGGGCAACTTGGCGACAATTACCAAAAACAGCTTGGTGCCTTGTACATCCACGCCTTCCCAAAAGCTTTTTACGCCCAGGATAGTGGCCTTGTCAGTAGCACGAAAACGCTGCAAAGCTTCTGCAGGTTTATACTCGCCTTGCGCGAACGTGGGGTACGGGTATTTTTGCTCTCTGAGATATTCTTTTACGTACGTGAGCTCAGAGTTTGCAGTAAATAAGACGAAGGCGTCTCCCTCGCTAGCCAGAAGCAGCGCGAGAATTTGTTCCGCTACAGCTTTTTGGTAGATGTCGCGGCCAGGCCCTTGCCGGTTGTCTGGAACAGGTACGAGTCCAGGGGCGTGACCTGGTTTAGGGATATACAAAAACGCCTGTTTTTGAATATCAAATGGGGAGGGGAATATCAGAGCTTGGTACGGATGTCCCAAAAGTCCGACTCGACCCAAGAACGTGTCGAACGACGGGCCCAATGCCAAAGTTGCTGACAAATAAGTGATGCTGTGTTTGGGCATATAGTGCCCAATGGTGATGGGAATGCTCTTGAGTGCCGGGACCGGCCGGTTTTCTGAACGAGGCTCGTATACCCACAAACGGTATGGGTCGCCATCGAGGACGTAGTTGAACGTCTCTTGTGCTTCTTCCAGCGTTCGAAAAAACTTATCGAAATCCAAAAATCTACGCTGGTATTCGCTCGAAATCGAAAAAGACGGCTGACCTTGAGCGGCAACGCCGGTAGAATTGACCGAAGTATTTTTGTTGTATTTAACGTCTACGTATTGATGCACGTCATTGGCAGTGCTGGCGTGCGGAAATACTTTACCAATATAACTGGGGTCCGCTGCAACATTGCGAATATTGCTGAGCTGCTGGGAGACGTTCTGCAGCATGCTTACAACATTCGGGGGCAGTGTCTGGTCTTGATTTCTCTTAGCCACTGCGAGTGCATTAAATGCGTGCTCCCAGAACGGCTCGAGAGTATCCAGTTCTGGAATTTCCAGGTTATCACCCGTAACAGCGGTGAGTTTGGCGATCTGCTTCTGCAGTTTTTCAACGGTGTCAAGCTTGGTCTCGAGCGTAAATGCCGCACGAATACCGTCTTCGACTTTATGTGCCTCATCAACAATGATGTGGTCGTAATCGCCGAGTAGCTGGGTTGCAAACTGACTATTTTTACGGAGACGTAAATCATAGCCAAGCATCCAGTGGTTGGTAACAACGACGTCTGCTTCAAAAGTTTCGCGTTTTGCGCGAGTGTAACCGCATGTTTTGTACAACGGGCAGCCCGGTCCAACGCAAGCAGTAGCGTTGAGCGAACGGTCAATGAAGCCCTTCTTCGAGTCCCATTCATCAAACCGCTGGTATTTGGTCTGTTGGACAAACAGCTTGTAAGTCTTGAGAGCGTGCGCGTCCTTTTCTTTTTCTTTCATGTACAGCACATCGCATGCGAAGTTAGATTTGCCGTACGCAGGAAAGAACTTGAATTCAGCGCGTGGATGTTTGAGGCGCTGGAGTTCTTTCTTGATATGCGGCAGGTCTTTTTCCATGAGCTGCGTCTGCAGGGCAATCTTGGCTGTGCTGACAACAACTCGTCGGCCACTTAAAATAGCCGGCAGTAAATAGGCGTAGCTTTTACCGATGCCTGTACCTGCTTCAAAAGCAGAGGCACCGTCTTGGATAATGCCTTGGGTGATACTGTCCGCTAAGTCGATTTGACCTTCACGTACTTCGCGAACAAACGCATAAGCGGGCTCGCGCAGGAGGTCAATGGCACTCGGGAGTTGTGTCTCTGCGCAGTAAATACAATCAAACCCGTTTGGGTATTCTGGGTTGAACGGCATAACGTGACCAGAAGGACATTGCATATTTTCTTTTACCACTTTTCTCGGTGTTTGTCGCGTATACTGCCGCCATGACAACCACACGCGCACCTGTAATTGGGTCTTACCGACGAGAAGCCTCAGAAGAGGTCAAGAAAACTACATCCACAGCAACGCAGACGTCTTCTGCATTGTCTGAGGGAATTAAGGAAGACCTTAAAGACACGCTCGAACAAAACAAAGCGGGCGCTGAAAAGGCTAAAACGTATGAGGAGATTCTAGCCGAAAATAATATCTCTCGTGAAAGGGCACATCTCGTTGTCGATGCTCTTTTGGAGAAAGGATATTATGAAGAGACGTATCAAATTAAACTCCCTGCGTCTTCATCTGTCACTGTTACATTACGCACGCGTACGCAAGCGGACTACATTCGATTTTTGCAGGCACTTGAGGCTAATGCGCCTAGATATGTTGAAGAGCAGCGCGAACTTCAAGCGCGATATTATTTGGCTGCATCGTTAGTTTCGTTTCGTGGTCAAACGTTCCCAGCGGATACCGCTGAAAAACCTGCTTTTGAAGCTAAGATGGATTGGTTGGAAAAGCAGCCCGAGCGTATTATCGCATTGCTGACCAATCGTCTTGCGGTATTCGACCGAGAGATCAACCTCATTATGAATGAGGGTGCCGTCGAAAATTTTTAGCAACCCCCACAGGCACGTTGCGCGCGGAGATGTTCCTGCGTGGCGTGGCAGTGCGGGGGATGCCAGCACGCGGTTCGATACAAGACCGTATCGCTTGTGAGATGCTGTTTCGTGAGCGACGACGGACGGTTGCGACCCACACCTACCTGGGTCGAATCTTCGCGTCAGGTCTTCATCTGCCTGAAAAACTCCTACAGTTTTGGACTACGCTCTTGGCACTGGAAATCGGTCAAGAGAATTACGAGCCCAATATTATTAAGGAGAAAGAAAAGGCCCTTATGTTCCTCGAGCAGGCGAAAAAAGACCAGACGCGAGACCATCAAAGCATGTTCCAAAAGCTGCAGAAGCTGACGGTACACGATGAGAAGCCGCGTCCTGCGACCCCTGAGGACATCGAACGGTTTAAACGACACTTGCGAAAAGCGGCCCTTCGGAACAGCAAAGCCTAACCGGTGCCTGTCTTTCAAGACCAACAGGCCGTTGAGCAGCTGCTTTCTGGGCTGAATTCAATGCAAATGCAAGCGGGTTTGATGCCTGGGATGAGTCCCATGCCCAACCCGCTGGCAACTCAAACACAATACCAACAACAGCCGCCTATCCAGAGCGCGGCGCAGTTTTCTAATTATTTACGGGTACAGCATCAGGCCGATTTGTTTATGGCCTCGCCGATGTCGCCCATTTATGCAGGGGCGAGTCCTGTTGCGCGTAATCCGTATGCGCAAAGTGTTTTGCCACCGGCGCAACTAGGTTCTGGCTGGGGTATTGCACGGCAACAAACCCAAAATAATTTTAATGCCAACATTACCGGCGCGCAAACCGCCGTGGGAATCGGAGCACGGCTGGGATTAGGTAGCGTTGCAGCGACAGCGGGTGCCATGGCGGGTACCGCCTTGGGTGGTCCCATTGGCGGCGTTATTGGTGGATTTGTAGCGCCGTATATTGCAGATAGTTTTATTGGCGAAAGTGTTGAGCGCGTCGCAACGCTGCCGTTCCGTAGTTTAATAAACCAGCGCCAGCGCGCCATGCAACTCCAACATGCAACGACGCAATTTATGCGATCAGGGTCGGAGCTCAGCGCGTCGGGCATCGGATTGTCCAATACGGGTGCGTATGACCTAGAGCGCGGGATTACGCGCATGTCTGAGAGCACTGGTTTTCGCCGTGACACGCGCAATCAATTTAATCGACAAGACATGGTACGTATTACCCAGCTCGCTGCGCAAACGGGGTTACTCGATAATGCGCAAAGCGTGGATCAAATCACGCGCGATATGGGAAAGATTGGTCGAGCGCTTACGACCTTTATGAAGGTGATGGATGAGCCGGATGTTCAGGCGGCAATGTCCATGATGGGTAAAATGCGTAACCTGGGCATGAATTTGCCGGAAATGGGCGTAGCAGCGCAGCATGCGCGTTCATTTGCACGGATGGCCGGAACGAACGTTCAGAACGTAATGCAAGCGGGCATGCAAGGCGCGCAAATGTTCCAGGGCATGGGACTGAGCGGCGCTACCGGCTTGGCCACAGGAATGGCTGCAGTGGGTAATGCGGGTATTTTGAGTGGTATGTTAGACCCGCGCCAATTGGCAATGCTGGGTGGTCGCGAAGGAATTACACAAAACCTTACCGCTGCAGCAGGTAACGTTTCGAATCTCGATGTTTTGTTGCCAGGTCTTTTGCGCAAGGGCAAAGGAGGCTTGGAAATTGACCAAGAGGCAATGCTGGGCCTGGCTAGTGGAAAACGAGACATTCAAGGAATGGTGCGCGAAAGCGCGCGGCGCATGGCCGGCTTTGGGCCACGTGGCTTTGTAGAGGAATATTCTACGCGCAAAAATGAATTGCGTGATCAATTGATGGGTGCGTTCGGAGGCCAAGGCGCGATTTTGGCCCCCATGATGATCGCGCAAGGAATTGCGGCCACAGGTGCTACGGATTTCCGTGGTGGTCTGCGGCTACAAGGTTTGAGCGAGGAGCAAGCGCGTACTATCGAGCTTGCGCGCACTCCTGAGTTTTTTCAGCGCATGCGCGCTCAAGCTGATAACCAAATGGAGCGCCGTCGTACGGAAGTAGATCGCCGTCGCGCTTCTTTTGAAGAAGCTAACGAAGCACGAAATCAGCGGTTAATGGCCAGCGTTGGTATTTCGGCTGTACGGCGACAAGGGCGGCTCCTAGGCCGTCAATTTGATAATTTTTTCCGAGAATTTGCTGGCGAAGACCAAGACACTGAGGAGCAACGGTTGTTTCTTGGTGGTGGCGATGTTTTGGCCCGTGCGCCCACCGGCAGCCTAGGTACCGAGGAACAGCTGCGTACCATTACGGAGCGTCTGGGCACAGCCGAAGGTCGAACACGTATCGCCGGCCGCATGACAGATTTAAATGCCACGCGTTTTCAACGAAATCGGGACCGCGACGAAACCTTAGAGAGGCAGGAACGTCAGCGCCGCACGATGTCGATGTTTATGACGGCACCCGTCGCGAATTTGATTGATTCGTTTAGAGGAGAATCGGGTTTCTCATTATTTGATGATAGCCGTGGGTCTATCGGAAATCGTCGAGTATTGCGTAGAAACCAGTCTCGAGGAGCTCAGTGGGCTTTTGCCTTGGGTGCAGAGGACCTGGATGAAGAGCACGTTAAATCGCGTACGTGGGAAACGATTCGTGGTGGAGAGCTTTTGCAGGAATCACGGACCCAAGGATTTAGTCGTGAGCGCAGTGCGGCTACCGAGCGTGCCTCGGGAATTACAGGCCGTGGGCAATATGATGAAGCAACTGCGGTGGCAGCGGCTGCTGCTAATCAATACATGAATGAACTAGGTTCGGGTTATTTCTCAAATAATAAAGGTTTTTCGCTCGACGCTATGCGTAAACAAGTTTCGACTGCGCTGCAGACAACGCGGCGTATGTCTGAAAAAGATGCAAATCGTTTCGCCCAGAGCGACGCTATTACTCGAGAATACCTCCGCCTTGGAGAAGGTGGCCGTACTGCAGAAGCACGTGCTGTGGCAGCCGCTGCAGAGTCTGCGGGTGGTGACCTCAAAGGTCTTGCTGGGGTGCGCGGTGATACGGTCACTGAAGAAATTGTCAATGCATCGCGCAACAAAGTTCTCGGGCGTTTGGGCATTAATTCTAGTGAATTGGAAACTTCGCAGGCCAAACAGTTGCTCAATATTATGAGTGGTACCGGCGAAGAAGGTGCTATTCGTCGAAAGCTTTTTCAAGCACGCGCGCTGGCTGCAAGTGGCACGACAGAAGGTCAGCGAAAAGCAGCCATCCTGCAGCGTGAAGTCGAGCGCAGTGGGTTGTCGGAAGAAAAAATAGCTGAACTATCAGCAGCTGTGGCTGGCGTCGCCGATTCTTTTGACCGCGATGATATGAAGCAAATTGGTGATTATCTCGGGACCGAAAAGAATTGGAAAGGACGCGCTGCGAATGAAGCGGGCCTGGGTGAAGACGCTGACACAACGCGTGCGTTGGTGTTCGAGAATGCGCTCAATAAAAAGCTCGGTAAACAAGGCGCAGCGCAGTATCGCCGTGGTTTGGCCAGCGGCACGTCTGCCAAGCTCCTACAAAAATACCTTGAGACAGGTGGCAAGCTCGAGGGAAATACACTCACGGATGAACAGCTCAAGCGTGCCAAAGAAGGCAAACTTGGTGCAGACGAGATTCGCGACGAAGCCCTCGGCACAGTTTCACAAGGCGCCAAGAGCGTCATCGAAGGCGGCAGTGTCTCGGGTGGTTCGGAACCCACGTCTCAAGAACGCTTTGGAGCGCAGCTTATCGATACACTAAGCCAAGGCCTCCAGCGCGATGCACAAATGATGCAGGGTTCCTTTTCGAAGCTCGATGGCGCGGCTGATAAAATGATAGAAGCCGCCACGACCATCAATACAGTCATGGGCGGTCTTGTGAATAAAAAAGACGAAGCGGCTTTGAACAGTGCACGCAGTGCCGCTGAGCGTGTAAGTCAAAACCAAAGCATGTTGGAGTAACGCATGTCTGACCGTATTCTCTACCCGAATGCCATCGACTATTTCCGCATTGTCCACCACAACATGGTGAGCAACGCATTTGCGAGAAAGTCGTCGTACGTACTGCTACCGTCTATCTATAACCGTGCATATATCGTTGTTCATCAAACGGGAGAATTGCCTGTCACGGAGGATTTCGTGGCACCCGACGAGGCATAATGGGTAAGACAGAGAAACGCTTACTAGAGTTTAAAACAAACACTGGCACTTATTCGAAGGAAGCGCGTATGGCACGTGACCAAGCCCGCACGCAAGCGCACAATCAATTGAATTACGAAGCGCCGCCCGACACTTGTTTTCGGTGCGGCGTATTTCAATTCAAAGAAAATTTGTTTTGCCCTCGTTGTGGGACCGCACGCGGAAAGGGTAAGTAAATGCCAGGCCCTGGGATACTGACAGGCGGTCAGCGGACTGAAATTTTTCAGACGAATGCGTCTGCGCGCGCACCGCAACCCCAGGGCATATTTGCAGCAAACCCAGGGTCCACCTCGAAATACACGTTTAATGCGCCGGGACGTACTCGCGATGGTGAATACCGCGAAACGATGTCACGACTGTTTATTGAGATCCCCTCTGATCCACCGGGTCTGCAGAGTGCATTTTTGGCCAGTGTGTCGGAGGAGGCGCGACCGCTGGCCAAAGCACTTTTGAGTGGCAGTGGGTCGGGCGGTGCAGGCGGTACGGGGTTTGTTGATTTTTTATTGACCGAAGCACAAGAAGGCTTCGCTGAGAAATTACAAATTGCCGATACGCTGACAGACAACTATGTGGCCTATTTTTCGGGTCGCGAACCTGTCATGGCCAATTATGGCGGAACGCTGCTAAATACGTATCAGGACGACCAACGCGTCTGGTTTTTTAGACTGTATGACGAAATTTTGCGTGGTACGCAGCTGGCAGCACGCGGTCTCATTGTTCGTCTTCGTTACGACAGTTTTTTGGTTTCAGGGTATTTACTGAACCTCAATATGTTTTTGGACGGCGATACGGAGCGAACTGCCTCACGGTTCAGTTTCCAGATGCTCGTCAAGCGCCTGCAGGTCATGACGCCTGCTCTCGCTTCACCAACCCAAATGCCGACCGCAGGAGGCACTGGGGCGGAGGCAGGAGGGGTCTATGACCAGCGGGAAGGCACCACCATGCCCGAGTCGCCACCCACAGCGGTGGATGGCCCTGCAGCGGAGCCCTTGCAAGCCGGCGCTACGATTTCCACACGTGAACAGCTTCTGGCGCAGGGAAAAACCGAAGCAGAAATTAATGACGTGCTGGCCAAACAAGCCGCCATGCGCACGACGTCTGCTGTGGATATTCGAGAAGAAGCAGTCGTGGCACTGCAACAAGGCCTAAATCGCATCACCGAAGATGCTGTTACCAAACTAAGTAAAAATGAAGCGAATATCACGGCACCTATTATGGAATACCAGGAGCCGGCAAACACCAACAGCGTGACTGAGGTCGCACTTGTAAAAACAAGCGGCCAACGTCGGCGTGGGGGAGCTTAATCATGGCGGACTGGCGTTCACGCTGGGGACTATTTCCATGGGGGCTGTATGCGCAAGAGCCGCTCGACGCACCCACCACAGACCGGCCGACTGAATTAGTAAATCTCGCACTGGCGCATCGCTGGGGTTTTGACCCGTGGGGCATATTAGGCTCAAAAGAGCCGCCCCCAGTTGTCATTGTAGACACACCGATTAATACAAATCCCATTGGACCTTGGGGTTTGTATCCTTGGGGTCGCAGTCAAAGACCCCATTACGCTGTCCCGACGGTATTACCTCAAATAACCTACCGTGCACCAGCATCCGGTCAGGTAGAGGTATTTCCGACAGACACACTACATATCCATTTTTTCCACGCCAATGGACTGCTCGATCCTACGAGTGCGCTGGTATACGTAAACGATACCCTGGTGTTCGACGGAATATTTGGATTTGCGCCGTATATTACAGGCAGCGTAACGTTCAGCACCAAAGAAATAACGCTAGTCATTAAACCGGTTCAAGGATTTACGTACGGAAAATGGACCAAGATTCGTGCAATTATGTCCGATACGGAAGGGCATGTTGTCAATGAAGCTTGGCAGTTTTTGGTACAGGACGACCCGCAGTGTTACACAGGGCTAGGGGTTTTACCGGTTGAAACGCGGCTACAGCGGCCCTTGACTACCTTTATTGCAATGGAGCATTTGCGAGCGGCACTGCTTGACTGTGTCGTGCCAGCAAAAATAACGCCTATTCGCAATCGCGATAACAAAGCGGCGCGCGTTATTTATCAAACTGCTTTCTTGACCGAACTGTCGACCATTCAGAACAAATTCAGCATTAAAAATGCTGCTGCGCTCGAGGTCACGGTTTGTGAAAAAGAAAACATTCTTCGAATTGACCAGGCTATGGCGCAGCATAAGAACCTGGCGATCGCAGGAATCGCGGAGTTTCGTGATTATGGCATTTTGTCGGAGTCCTATACGAAGGGATTCTTAGCGTATATGGATTCCACTCGATATCTCTATCGTACGAGCTTGCTCGCAAATCTCGTACTTTATGCGGCGGCTCATGAACTCTGATCTCAATGTTAATCGGGCCTATACCAATGCGTGGTTGGTATACATAAATGGCCTCGAAGTGCCTGTTTCATCCGTCAATGTTGCGTACGGCGTAGGGACGGTACCCGAGGCTGAAATTGTATTGGTACCTGATTCTGTCATGCAGCGGTTTGGGGCAGAAGATCGTGTTGCAGTTCAAGTATTTTATCTCGACCATTGGTATGGAAAAGAGCCAGAGTTCCGACTTTTGTTTGATGGAGAAATTGCCAGCTGGGGCTATGTCAATACACAACGTGGTCGTAGTATTAGTATTGTTGCCATAGATTATATTCAAATATTTACACAGATATTCTTCACGTTCATGTCGAATATCGACGACCTGGCAGCAGGGGCTTCTGCGGACGCAATTGGGCTTACTATCGCAGGAGTGCAGACCGCAGGTATGGCTGCACTTTTCCCGTACTCTCTTTTTGCACAAGGGCTTATTTCAGCAGGTGATGCTCCCACGCCGCTTATTAAACGCCCTGTTGATTACATATATAATTTGGTACGCGGTCTCATTCATACACAAATTCCAAACCGGTCCCTACCCGCTGCAGTATTTTTTTCTCCATGGGTACGGCGTACCAAGTTTCACAATCGGTTTATCGCCCTTCCCTACTTGGAAGAAAGCGACAACCCTGGAGTTTTTCCCGTGCTGCGCGCGGTACAGGCGCAATACGGGCTGCAAGCAGTTAGTGCCCTGACTAGCCACATTGGTAGCTCAGGCTCTTTGTGGGACGTATTTTCGCAAGTACTGCAAACGCTCTTTATGGAGCTGGTTATGCTGCCTACTGCAGCTGCAGTGCAAAGCGATTACACGACGCTGCAGGTACGCGGGCCGGCGGTGGTCAGTAAGCCAACCAGTCCCATTTTCCTGACACAGTATTTTGTGAAACCACAAATGCTGTTTAGTTTGCCACCTTCATGCAACGTATTTTTTCCTTCGCAAATTGCGCATTTCAGTTATCAAGAACAATATGCGACGCAGCCGACACGAATTTATGTAAATGACCCCGGTTTGCCTACGCTACTTAACGCGCAAGGCCTCACGAGCGGGTTACAAAGTGTGGTGCGTGACGCGCAAACCGTCGCGTACCCTGATGCCATCGATGACGCGCGGATTGCTGCTGTGGGCAGAAATCAGAGCACGTACAACGCAAAAAATGTTCTGTTGTATCCAGAAGAGTTTTTCCGTGGGCCGGTGGTGCGTAATATTCAAGCACCGCTTTGGTTTACGTTCTTGTCACGTGCTCAAGGAACGCAGCCTGACTACAAAGACAAAACTGAAGCCGAACAAATGGCTATTTTGCAGGCACGGCTGCCTGACGCAGACAGTAAAAACATATTTAGAAAGTATGCTGCGTATGAGCACATTAAAGCACGTTATGCACAGCGAAATGCGGGGCTAAGTTTGTCGGGGTTCAACCCCTACCCGGTTCCAGGATTCCCGTGTGCGGTATTTGATCGTCGCTCTTCGCAAGTCGATGTCCTTGGGTACATTACGCGTGTACAACACACGCTTACTACGCGAGAAATGTCGACAACAATTAGTATTGCGTACGGTCGCACGTTCTCGGAAAGCTTTGATTTATTGCAGGCACAAGCAGCGCGAGAAAATGCGAGTTCCGATTTAACACTGGAACGCGCAGGTGCAATTGCATTGGGACCACCCGAGCCGCTGCAAGAGATACGCGATATTACGCAGAACTTCGAGCGTGCCGAAGCGTTTTACGCATCGCTATTTCAGCGTGTGCCTGCAAAACAAACGGATGCACTGACTAGAGACCAGGTCAGCACAGAGTTTTCTAGATTACGTGCTGAACAAGCGCAAGCGCTGGGCGTGCCGTATCAGGAAGACCCTGTGCCGCGTACGACCAAGGCGGCCTCTTTTGACTATCGTGATATTATTCAATTTCGCACACCGCAGGGGAAAACAGAGCGTTTGTATTTGACAGGTTTGGACGGCACGTCTCGCACAACGTTCAAAAACATATTTGACAAAATGTTGGTGGGGGATGCTTCGAAAGAAGAAATCGCTTACGTGAGCAATGCGCTGCAACAGGCTGCATTGCCTCAGATGTCAAAAGATGGATTTACGGATCCATCTGTTTTAGAACAAATTAAGCGCGCGCAGATTGAGATATATAAATTCCCTACTAAAACAAATATTCGTGGTGGAAATAAAGAAGTGGTGCCCACGCTGGAAGCCGCTGACCGCTTTGAAAGTCACGAACTCGCGATGGCCTACAACGCGCGCCCGATCTGCACGCTGCATGAGTACATCGCGTTTTTGGGGGACGATGGCGATCCCCAAGGACTTGTGGCCGCGAATCAACCTTCGTCTGGCTGGGACACGCGTACTTTTGCTGCGGCCTACTACCAACGCATTCGAACCTATCGAACGGCGGTCTCGGACCCTGCAACCGGCAGCAATCAGCCGATGGCAGCGGATGCGCCGCCCGATTTTCCAGACCGCGTTGTAGACTGGGATGTCCTTCTGGAAGTGTATCGAAATAATTGTCTGCAGCGCCAAGGTCCCGGACGATGATGCTCACTCCACAGACCCAGGATAAAGACGCCGCGCTTTATGCGGCATGGAAAAAGTCGCGCTCGTCCAACGATATGGAGCAGCTTTTGCGACAGCTCGACCCGCTTATTCAAGCTGAGGTTAACCGACGTTCGGGTACGTTGGCGCGGCCTTTATTGCTTGGGCAAGCCAAAATACTCACGGTCAAAGCAATCGAGAATTACGACCCCACACGAGGCGCCAAACTCTCTACACACGTGACCAATCAGCTTCAAAAGCTGAGCCGTGTGAACTACGCGCATCAAAATGCGTTGCGTATTTCAGAGCACTCGATGGTGGCCTACCGCTCGTACAATATCGCGCTTGAGGATTTCAAAACTGACAATGGCCGTGAGCCCTCGAGCGAAGAGCTTGCGGATCATTTGAAGTGGAGCCCTAAAAAAGTAGAACAATTTAGGTCGCAGTTTAATCGGCCCGAATGGATTGAATCCAAGGAGGCGCCGTCCGATATGTTTACGCCTTACCAGCACGACCCTACGATTAATTACGCATATCAAAGTATGTCGCCACGACAGCAGACTATCTTTGATCATACGACAGGTTACCAGGGCGCTCCCAAGCTCAATAATACGCAAATCATGAAGAAACTAAAAATCACGCAGGGCGTGCTTAGTTACGAAAAGAACAAGGTCAAAGCGCTTTTGCAGCGCACGCAGGACTGACCATGTATTTGTATGCCGACGGCATGGAGCCGTACAAAGTTACGGAAGACGATTTAATTTGGTTCTTGCGTGCTGTAGAAGCTGAGGGCGCGATCGAAACCGAAGTAGCGGCTACCCTGCTCAATGGTTTTTGTTTTACACGTAGCAAAGGACAAAAGCGCACCCTTACTACCTTCATTCGTAGTTATGCGCAGCCTGTGAATCCGAACTGGTATATCACTGGTGATAAATTTTTAAACGAACTGAAAAAGCTCCCCCTTGAAGCACAAACCAAAGCAGAAACCACTGCGCTCAATCGTGAGCGGGTGGCTTCTACACGTACGGATTTTACGCTTGTAACTCAGAGGGCTGTTGTCGCGGCACTTAGTGGGCTGGTAAAAATTCCACCGAATGCCACAGATTATGCTGCGCCATATATTAATGCGGCACGCAAACAATACCAACCACTGGCTACAGCAACCGCTGGGAAAAACAGATTGTGGGCGCGGCCCGGCACGGAAAAATGGCATGGCTTTTCGGTTGAACCGCTTGAAGTGCAGCCATGGCTTGCGTCCGCTTCGACGGTTCGGTTAGAGCGTGCATTTGACCGCGAATTTAATACAGAGCTTTCTAAAATTGCACAGTTTTTTGCAGACAATGCGGGAGGATATACCAACCGCAAAAAACAGATAGGGCTCGGAGAAATACGCATCAATGTAGGTGAAGTAAGTTCGTACAGCAGTGGATACATCCCTGCGCTTCTCGAGCGCGATACGAATGAATATCTCAGTGCCTTTGCTCGCGCCGAACAAATGCAGCGCTTCACACGCGCTGCCCACTACGAAGCAGCAGGTAAAAACAACCTGACTAGTCTCGAGCAATGGGCACGCCAACGGGCCAACCACACGCGCGCTGTGAATAACAGCGAAAAACCCCTCGTAGTTGCAAATGCCTTGGGCTTTGACTTTACTACGGGGACGTGGAGCGTGTCTGCCAATGGCAAAAACCCGGTTTGATATCCATTATGCGCCGCTCACAACAGACGAATATAAACACAGTTTTAAGTTCGCGAGCTTTGGCGCCGTCTCTGTAGGCATTCAAGGTCTACAATATGTAGTCAACGCCTTTGCCAAGTGCTTGTTGACTCCGCGAGGTTCAGATCCCACTGACCTGGCGTACGGGACTGAATTTACGGGTATGATCGGAAGCAACATCAATGCACAAGATGCACGTGATGTGGTGACCATTTGTATCGACGCATGCGTCGAACAAATACGGCGTTTCCAAAATAACGACAATACGCTCACGCCAAAAGAGCGTTTGGCGAGCGCGACGCTTTTACGTCTCGAACCAGAGCCTAGTATTGCAGGCTTTTCTATCTACGTCTTGATACAAAATCAGGCCGGGACCAAAGGCACCGCGCAACTGTTTATTTAAGGACTTCCCGATGCCCGTTGAAATTAGCCAAGCAGATGTGGCAGACGCCGAAGCCCTACTCGAGGCGTTACTTACTGAACAAGTGCCGTCTGGACGCTTTTCACAAGGTAGTGCGCTGCGCGACCTGACTATCAAAGCGTTGGCATTTACGTATGCTTATTTTCAAAAAGAAAATAATACGGTACGTGCCCTGGGCAGCTTATTGACGGTACAGCAGGTCGCGGTTACTGACGCAGAAACGGATAGAAACGTCAATCAGGCTACTGACGCAATTTTGTCCAACTGGTTTATTAACCGCAATATGGGCATGTTCGCTCGTGGCATTGTATTTATCACAGTCACGAAGCGTCAGGATTATATTATTCCGGGAAACTTCCGGTTTACCTACGACCGTACCCGCGCCTTTTTTCCTGACGTATTGGATGCCACTCAAAATATTGTAATTCGCGCCAGTGACCTACTTATCGTCACCGGTGCAGATGGCACGGTAGAAGGTTATCAGTTTATGCTGCGCGTGGTCGCATCACGCACGGGTGTTGAACACAATGTCGAACCCGGCACCTGGCAGGGCAGCGCTTCCTTTACACCTTATGCGACACGGGTTTCAAATATTGTAAAATTTGAGGGCGGGAAAAACCGAGAAACCACAGCTGAACTCGTTGGGCGTTCAAACACTGCAATTACGGTTCGTAATTTAATTAATACACGGTCTATCGAAGCCACGCTACGCGATCGGTTTAACATTCCCGGAAAAATGCTGGTTGTGGGTATGGGCGATCCCGAGATGCAGCGTGATCGCAAGCTCGAGTTCGCGACAGGAAGTGCCTTGCATGTGGGCGGGCATTTTGATGTTTATGTAGAGTTGCCGCGCATTCAAGAAACGTTTGACGGAATCATTGGTGGAACGTTTTTGCGTCCCGACGGCATCTGCAATGTTTTTCGCGATACCGGTATTACGGATTTCACGCAGCAATTTATCACAGCTCAAAATCAATATGTAACCATTGTGCCTGGTGACGTTCTACGTGTGACTACCGGTTTAGCAGAAGCGCCCCGTGATTTTGTCATTAAAGAAGTGCTACCGAAAGAGTTGCGCGTAGGTACCAATACGCCTTTTTCTGCGGCCACAGACGAATCCAACGTAGATATCTCATATTGTATTTATCGTCCCCTTGTGGGCACGGACAATCAACTATTGCCGCCTACGGGGGCACGGCTAACTGGCCGCACCTCTCATGCAATTAGTGTGGCGAACGGTATCGCACTTCCTGGAAATGCACGGCTCGCGATTTTGGACGTGTCCGTTATTAATCCAGATGTTGGCGACCCTGCGATTAATCTTGCCACGGGGTTTGTGCATTTTCCTTATCGTACCAATAATATTCCGGAGCAATCTGAATATCAAATTGTCTCAAAACAGCCGAACTTGGCTCAATCGATGAAATCATCCGAAGAGCTATACGTGCTCGGTTACGCCGGCAAGACTTTGCGTGTTGTGTATGAAAGTCTCGCGGGGCTAGACGTATTGCACAGTTTTACACAAGACCGCTTCGAGCGCGTAATGGCAGGTAATATTTTGGTACGCGGATTTATACCTGTATATTTAGCAATGACGATTCCTTATCGTCTCAAGAGTACTGCCAAAACAGCCATTGATGAGCTGGCGTTACGACAGTCCATTGTGGACATGATCAATGCGTTTAATCCACACGATATTGTCGATATTTCTGATGTCTCGCAAACTACGCGCCAGTTTAGTGATCAAATCGGTTCCGTGCTCCCTTTTGAAATTACATACACCATTCTCACGCCTGATGGCCGGGAGCTCGAGTTCAAAACGTCCGATGAAGTAAAACTGACGTCTGACTATACAACGGGCATTTTGACAGACCCGTTGTCATTGGGCATTAGCGATCGAACCGTTCGCTATTTCTCATCGTTGTCGCGTGTACTCGTCAACGAACAAAGTTAATTATGAGCCAGCCTTCCCAAAAAATACGCGGCATTCTAGAAGGTCTGTCTGATTTTTGGTTGTTGTACTTCCAAGACATTGACCAACTCAAAGCGCTGTACGACGGCACGGATACGTTAGTAGGGCAGTCGTATTTAGATCTACTTTCATCTCTCCTGCACAACAGCTTGCAGGATATGCCGCTGTTCGATAAGAACTATTATAAAATTGTACGTATTAAAGAAACGGAAATACGGTTTCTTCAAAAGACTAACGCTGCGCAAAACTGTTATGTTTATGTGGCAGAGGATAACATTGTCCACACGCAGGTCTTGCAGAATAAGGTTTTAGACGTTTCTGCATTACTCGAGAATGGTCTCGATTTTCATATCTCTACCCAGCGTACTTTTGAATTTAAGCAGGATCCGCTAAACGCGTATCAGATTGCAACGTTTGGCGGACAGCGCTCGGCATTCTCAGTGCGGACGCGGCAGCCGTTGCAAGGACGCTTGAAGCTGTGGCTGCACGATACGGGGATTCATCCTCCTGAGCTGCAGCTGACCCAAGATGAGTCGTGCATCGTGGTGTCTTACGATGGGCCTGCGCACACGGGGTACAGCACTGCGCGCGTGGTCGTCAGTGCATTAAACCTGCACCCGCAGATGGGCAGCATCGTCCGTGCGGCCCTCCTGATGGAAGACGCAGGGGATGTGCCGCCCACCGGGACAGCGGGCCCTGTGGTGCTCGCACGGCAGGCAGTGAGCCCCCTGGATGGCTATGCCGTACGGCATTTGCAGGAGCGTTTCGCGGGTTGCTTTCAGGCGCCGCGCGCAGGCAACTGGGTCGATAGCGGTGTCGAAAAAGGAGACATCCTTCGACTTATCTCAGGGCCCACCGTGGGCACTGTGCACGAATATGTGATTTCGGTAGTGCGCCCCGATGCCCTGTACCTCGAGCCGGGCAACGGTGTGTTAAATCTGCGCGCTGGAAATCAAATTGATTTTTCAATTCTACGCGAACCAGAAGCGGCCATCGTCGAAAACGAAGCCATTCAAACTTCGGGAAAAATAACCCAACAGGGCGCACAAGCAGAAGTGCACGCAGAGACACGCACGCTCTTTGCTCCTACAGGCAATTTTTCAAAACTCCATAAAGATGATGTTGTTGAGCTTATTGGGCTAAAAAACAAAGCGATTGTTCGAATTCTAGAAGTGCTCGATTCACGAACACTTTTGCTGGCTAGCGCAACTTTGGCAAATGAACTGCCCGTTGCTTGGAAACTGTATTCAACACTGACGAGCACATTGTTTTGGACGGATGCCTCGCTCGAACATGACTCAGAAACCACAGCCAAACTCACAGTTTCTCAAGAGACCTTTACAACTCCGGTAGCAGGTACCGCTATTAAATGGATGCGTAATGGACAGCTGCAAATTGTACCTGTCCTAGAAGCGTATTCGGCCTACGAAGTGGTGGTTGCGACGACCGTAACAGAGCCCGAAACCATCGCGCTGTGGGGCTGGGCTGATTATATTGCGCCTGTTTCTGAATTAACCTTTCCATTTATTAAATCAGGGTCCATACAAATTAATGCCCGACGGCTATGGGATCAACACCTTGTGGTTGAAGGCGTTGATTACGTTATTCACGAGGACCACGGACAGCTGCAGCCTTTAACTGTTTGGCGTGCAGACGTAGGTCTAGCAGTTACGTACCAATATCGCTTGGAGCTCGCAGGCGGTTCGCGACCGGTGGCGCTCGGGCACTCCGGCGAATTTCTGGCAACAACCGCTGGGTTGTTTAGAGATTTGCAAGCCAATTTTACGTACCAGGATCGCGACCAAGCCGTCGAGGTATTTGGCGTCGGTACATTTATTATTAAAACAGTGCACTCTTCGACTACGGTCGAGTTTTATACCGATCAAAGACTTTTTGATAAAGTCGGTTCGCTTAGCCGCTTTGCTTGGCGGCTGTATGCACGCGGTACCCTTCTTACTGAAAATGTTTCTGCCAACATTCAAGAGATTGCATTTTGGGCAGCGGATGTATTGGTTGACAATTTCAATCTGTACCATTCATTTGGTTACTTAATTCAAAAATTCCAAGCCTCGAGTGAGGCGTACCGTTCTCTCATTCGAGGTGTGTTTCAGCTTTTTATGCTGGGGCCAACCCTCGAGCGCCTTGAGTCTGCGGTCAACACCGTAGTAGGGCTTCCTGTAATTCGTGAAGATGGTGAAATTCTTCTCGGGTATAAATCAGGAGCGGATGCTCAAGGTACAGACGGATTTTTGGTAGCAGAAACGCGCGGATTCACGAGTGCGTCAGCACGTTTCACAGAGAGTTCTCGAACATACAGCCTGTTTATTAAGACAGGCCTCAACGACAATAAACTCTACAAAATTGAGTCGGTTGTGTCGCCTACGTCCGTAGTGCTTGACGCAGCTGTTACAACGGATGGTCCAGTTTCTTGGGAATTGCTGCAGACACCTGAACAACAGGTAATCACTTCACGCACTACGTATAAATTCCCACGCACCATTCCCCTGCGCGCTGCAGTTATGGATTCTGCAAACATCGGTGTAAAACTGTTTCGCGCCTTTGAAGTTTTGACTGATGTATTCAACGTAACGGATTACGTTGAATCTCCAACGTGGTGGGAACGTATTCAAATCCCGGAAGCGCTGTGGCCCGGCACAACTGCAATTCGTCGACAATCCTCGCCCCAGTTGGTTGAAAACGTTATTGGTGCAGTCGACCAGGCGTGTATTGGGGACCCTGGCTTTTTGATTGGAGCTGACAGCACAGGGTTTATCCCAGACCCGTCCACGGGCATCTTGCCGCTGCGCCACAACATTGCATTTGTTGTTTTGGACACGTGGCTTAAACACCATCTATTTTACGTATCCTTTAGCTCTAAACTTGTCGGTCATTTATCAGCCGAACTCATTCGTGATTTGGAAGCGCTGGTTTTTGTCGCGAAACCCGCGTACACGTATATTATTTTGTCACCTACATCAGCATTTAGTGAGATCTTTTCTGTAGGAGAGGCTTTTGCATACACTGCGCGCAGTCGCTTCGAGGAAATGATCGAAGTATTTACACCGAGCGAGTTGACCATTGGGGGTGGTTGGCAAATTGGTGGATGGTACCGAAGTCTTCACCTGTCAGGCACGTTGCCAGGGCCCCTCAGTTCTACCAAGTACGTGTTGTATCCGTCAGGCTCGCAGGCCAACAAGCAGAGCTATTTGACCAACATTATTTTTACGAACTTGGAGTTGCCCCGAACTGCGATTACCGTCGAAAATGACGGTGTCGTATTGGATCTCACGGGCGTTTCAGTTCCCAATACGGATGTAACGTATGATGCGTACGGGGTTCTTGAGCCCCAAGACGCATCAGAGGGGGACTATTCGGCGGAGCTCGGCGACGTCTACTATGCCCTTGGCATGTCCGATCCGCGTACCCGTTTTCCAACGGACCAAAACACTCTCTTTGAGCATCCCGTTCAAATCACCCGTCGGCAGGCCCCATGAGATACACGCAACAAATACCGCTACGTGGCGATTTGCGCATTACGCGTTTTGACGCTGTCACGCATCAGATTTTGTATTTGTGGGAAAAGAAAAACGTAATTACGTACGGCGGTACGGACGCGCTCATTAAGCTTCTAGCCCCGAACAATGCCTTTGGTGCCAATGTTCAATTGGAAAACCAAATTAGGTCTATGCGCTTCGGGCTCAATAATACGCAGCCACAGCGCACAGACACCGGTTTGCTCAATGAGGGCATCGTTAGCAACGAACCTGTACGTGTGACACTTGAAGATTCACAGCGGGTCGTGGGTGCTGCAGGCACGGTTGAGTACGTGGCAACTTTGGCTGCTGCGATGGGAAATGGGCTCACGTACCGCGAAGCAGGCTTGTTTACGCGGGGTACGGAAGACTCGCCCATCACGACGACCAGTTCCGTTATGTTCTCCCGTCAAGTTTTTCCTGACCAGCCCAAATCAAGCTCGGTCGAACTCGAGTTCCGCTGGCGCCTCACCATCGCGGTCTGAAAAAGGTATCCCATGGCTGAACAAAAAGCATTTCTCGATTACCGCACAGGTGGCGACACAGGGCAGTCGGATGCCGCGTCGATTCAGCCATTTAACAATGGTGAAGCGGCCAATCAGTTGGTGTTGGGTCGGCCGTCAGAAAATCTGCGGCTGCGTACCGAGACAATTCGAGACAATCTTCAAGACCTATTTTATCACCGTGATTTCAGTAAACTAATTTACGAACTCACACCCGGTGGGAGCATTGCTTGGGGTGGTCCCCTCAATGCGGGGGGTACTGGAATTGTTACGGTTACAGGCACAATTAAAGTATCCCCTATTTTGTCGCCTACCGCGCCTATCCGTGGCGCACTGGCAGTGGGAACACAAGGTTCCAATCTAATTACGTATGCTGCGTCATCCCAGAGCTTTGCATCACAAGGGCTCAATGCCGTCACGATCGAGCATCGTGCGTCTCCGGGAAAAACGTTAGCAGTGAGTATTTCGGGTACACCGGTGTCCCGTGTATTGGTTGAATTTGATGCGGGAAATTCTGGGCACACGCCGTCCGCAGTTAAAACTGCATTCGACGCAGCGGTAGTAGGCAACAGTGCACTAGCTGGAAAATTGTCGGCTACCATTTCGGGCGCCGGTGTTGTGAGCGCTCTTGTCGAGACACCCCTTTCAGGTTCTGTAGACGATGAGTCTCACTGGGTCGCGGGAACGCTCATTACGGCAGCTACAACGGCGCGCAAGCTCAACCTCGGCGATGGCTTGGCCATTTGGTACAAGTACGTTGTCGAGGCGACTGCGGACGCCTCAGACCCTAAGGGCTCTGTAGCCGGTGGGCGCGGTGAATCGTCTATTACGCGTGGCAACAGCAGCGTGCCCGCAGGTTCTATTTTCGTCACTTCGGACAGCGCGCGTAAAATCCCAGGTGCCATTCCACTATTCCGCGTCGGATATGGCGGCCAGCTCATCTTTGCCGATGGGTCGCGAATTGCAGCGGGTGAAACTACGTCATTTCAGAGCCCAGCGACAATCGTCACAGGCCTTTTGAATTCGTACAATACCGGAACGGTTGTACCGCAGACGACTGCAGCAATCGACGCTGTCCAAACACAGCTGACCGCAGCGTACCAAGCAGCTATTAGCAATTCGGCCTCTAATACATCGCAGGCCATCACCTCGAATTATACGACGGCGATTACCAACGCCATCAGCAATAGCCGGTCTACGATCACGGCTGAGTACAATACTGCAATCAACAATGCCGTAAGTGGTATCAATCCAGGTATTACACTTGCGCAGCTGGAAAATGAAATTGACTCAGCCCTGGCTGCACTCCCCGCGTCGAATAAGTATGCGACAGCAGCAATTAAATTTGCAACTGGTGGGGATCACAATGGCATTAATGGACTTAATGTGCTGTTTGACGGCACGTACCCCGGTGGCGGTGATTTCTTCGTGGGTACAGGTGCTTACAACCTGACGGTTGACGCCGCCTCTACGTCAGCGCCGCGCCGTGTTTCTGCAGAACTCCTAGCCGGCGGGTATACGTCACTGACCAATACCACAACCTTTACGGTGCATGACATCGAAGGTGAGTGGAATGGTTTTGAATTTAAATCTAACGCAGGCGGCGGGTTCAGAGCTAAAAATAAACTCGTTCTACGTAACTGCGCCATTGATGCCAACGCCTTTACCATTGCTGATGGCGCTACGTTACTTTTTGAAAATGTGGTCATCACCGGTACACGAAATACGGTACTGACAGCTGACGGGTTAACAATTCCTCCGAATTGCAATCTCATCTTCAATAACGTAACCATTAAAACGGTTACATCAGGTGCTGTCGTTCGTGGCGGCCTCTTGCGTATTAAAGGGCCGAGCACAGACTACGCTTTGCGCCAATTTAATAATTGTACATTTACGGGAGGCACCGCTGCATCAGGTCAACCGACGCACGCATTGTTGGTTACTGATGAAAACAACGTTGGCAGCTTTCACATGACGCAGTTTAATAACTGCCATTTTCATGCGACGTGCAGTGCCAGCACGGCAATGTCTACGGCACGCGTGTACAACTCACTGGGCGTCGTATTCAATAATTGCAAGTTTTTTGGTTTCGGAGGACAAATTCTCGACCACGACACTTCCAATGCAAAGTACAACGATTGCATTTTTGAAGGTTCGCAAAATGCAGGACAGGTGTCGGTAACGTCTCGTCTAATTCAAGTGACGACAGCTACGGACACAACCGTATTGCCGTACGCCTTGGACAACGGTACGTACTTTTCGCGCTGCTTCGTTCGAATTTGTGAAGAAACTCGAAAAGCAACAAATCTGCAGCCTGTTATTGAAATGGGTCGCGAACCACTGACAGGTACACCCGAAACTTCCCGCGTACAGTGTCCGATTTTTGTAGACGGTCTTTACGTTACGTATGCAGGAACCAACCTACCTGCCATTGCGAAAGAACATCTTCTTTTGCGTGGAGGGTTTGCAGATCCTGTAGACGTACACAACGTATACAAAAATATTGTTCTGGATATGCGCGGCTGTTACACGTCTACGGTAGCCAATTTTTCGCTAATTTCGATCAAAGGAAGAAACGCGCAGCCTATTACGCCAGTAGCTGACGACAATGTCACAAACGTAGAAGTTGAAAATCTACAGCTTTGCAATGTTACGTCTCCCAGCATTGCAAATAGTACGGTTGCGTTTCTCACCTTTGATGCTGTCAATGCACGGAATGTAACCATTCTCGGCATTCCCAGTGTTCAGACGCTAGCGGCATCCTTGGGGAGTTTTTGTTCCTTTGGAACCAGCTCAATTGTCGAAAACTTGGTGATTAAAGGCGCCAAGTATTTGTACACAACACAATACCTCATCGTGCTCATTAGCAGTGCTGACACCACGTTTGCAGGGACGCGGCTACGTGGCGGCAAAGTAATTGGACTTCCGAATTATGCTATTCGGGCATTGCTCGGAATAGGCCCGGATTGTGATGTAGGAGATTACGATATTCAGTGCGCAGAGGCCTTTACACAAGTCTACCCAATTCTTCGTCTAAGCGATGGTGCGGGGGTAAACGGCTGCAAAGTACGCATGCCTGCGACGCCACAAGGTACCACCCACCCGATGGTAACCGTGGCAACAACCGGCGCAAACATTAAATTTACGCACAATAGTATAATTGGCAGCTCTACAGCGCAGGTTTCTATTGCCCTGGGTACAGCCAACTTGGGCCAAATTTACCAAGGGAACCATTTCAAGAATTTGAGCTCCGGGGGCACGTCAATTACCCCCGTCGAAGCCACGACAACAAACAACGCCTAAATTTTGTCTTCAGTCATGACCTGCGAAATATCCATAAGCGTTGCAAGCAGGGGCGTGGGCGTTGCGTCATCCAGGGGCACCACGCTCGCAATTTGCGATGTAAACCCAGGGTAGCTGTGTCGCACCGACCTGCTTTGCACGTCCTCTTCATTGGTCGCGGCCATAACACTGTGCAGTTTAAGGCGAATGGTTCGCGCAGGCTCGCGTGCCTCTTGCGGCACTTGACGTGAAATGGTTACGTCGTGTGTAATGAGAAAATACGGCATTAGAGCGGCTCCATAATTTTGAGAACACTGTCACCGCCGGCCCCAATTGTCCGGCAGCCAAATTCAACCCAACGGGCTTTGTGTTCTTTTTGGTAAAAAGATACAACAAAACCTACTGACCATTCCATAGGGTCTTGGGGGTTTTGCATAAAGTCGTATAGCTTGCTAACGACGACTTTGTCAAAGTGCGGGTGGTCAGGAAAATACGTTCCTTCTCCTAACCCCAAATAGTACGCGGCGCGGCGCAACAAAATGGGCGTAATGCCCATCAGGCGATCTTCAACGCTCGGATTCATGCGTATCGCGGAAGACTTCGATGCCTTGGCCCTGCAAGGGCTTGAACCAGCCCGTCGGCTTGTCGCGTGTGAACGTCATGCGAATGGTTTTAATATTTTCCTGGGCTGCTTTACTGATAACACCGATGATTTTACCGTCTTGGGTAATCAAGATGGCGTTATCTGTGTCGCGGTCCGCTTTAATATCGACAGTTGTGCCGCTCATCATGCATTCCATTTTCATCAGATGGCTCCTTTAAATTGTCGGGACAGCGGAGGTTTTTTGGCACTTCCTGCCGTCATTAACGTTCCACGAATTGCGTTGACAACATCGAGCTGGTGTCTCTTTGTCGTGGTGGTAACGACAAGCTCTTTTGCAATATGTGAAAGACCATATGCATCAGCAAGGTTGTCGTTTTTAATTTCGATACCCCACTGCGCTTTAATGGCTTTCATCACATCTTCTTTGGACGCCGAGCCCTTTTGTGTGACAAACAATTTGAGCTGCTTAGGTGCCGCAATATAAACGCCCTGACACGTGTCGAATAGCTCGAGTTTGACCACGGCGCCGACTTCTCCCAGATCGAATTTACGGTTGATGCTGCCCATGGAATACCCTTCCAAAACGCCTGCCGCGAAGCGCACGCCTTGGAAAATTGATCGCAGACCATCCCGGATGTACGCAAGCCGTTCATGGCCAGTGCGTTTTTTTGGCTCGATGAGCGCATGCTGAATAAGCGCGCTCTTTAGGTCGATGATGCACAGACCGGTGTGGTTCAGGGATTGGTCGACGCCAACGAAGTGCATCGCGTCACTCTAAACTAAACTCCGTGTATGGGCACCCCCGTTGACATCAAGGCCATCTTCACGCGCCAAATCCTGGAGCCAGGGTCTTTCCGTGTGACGATGGAAGTTATCGACGCCACGAACATCGACCTCGATGTGCTCGTGTTTGAAACGGAGAATTTTCGCTTCTCACGAGTCGCATCTCTCTACGACATGGAGACATGGCCCGCTGGTCAAGAACTCGCAGACTATAACAATATTGCGTATTTTAGAGCACGTGCGGGGTATATTGAATATCCCGACCTACAGGACGCCATTCATTTTGAGACAATAACAAAACAACGTTTGAAAATACTGAGCGACCTCTGGAGCCAGCGCACGGATAATTTCCAAGGCGCTCTCGTGTATACTGCCAGTTCATACATACGCTAAGGACCCGCATGCCTGGAACTGAAGTGAACATGGTGCGCAAGACCTATCTCAGGTCTGATGCGTATACCTACGAAATTACCGTGAACTGTGTAACGGCGGGGTCGTTGCCGGATATTTGTATTTTCCTGTTTAAAATTACGGATGAATCTGATCCTAAAGACGATGAGTTTTTGCGCGTCGTTGCCCCCGGCGACTTCACCTATGCAGCTACGCGTGATGGTGCGCTAGTACGTAAAGAAGTGTTCTGGCGAGACAGCATTGCAATATTTAATTTTGATGATCTGGAGACTGCCAATGCGGCCTGGAAAGAGCTATCTGCACGCATTAATGCTCTGGTTCAGCAAAACGATGTTTTCCTCGCGGACTTTGAAACCGTTGATGATGGAGTGGTACTTTCGTATCCTATGGTGGCGGAGACTGTTCGTGATTCCCTCATCCAAAAATACGATGAGGCCAATAATTCCTTGTCGAACGCCATTTCCGCTCGCGATACAAAAATCACAAGTTGTTCCGGACACGATGTTGCGATTGCGGCGGCGCAAGCGCGCATTGATGCCGCCGACGAAGACCTAAAAAATTACCTCACCACCCAGGCCGCGCTGACGGGTCTTCAGGCTACATACGTCAGCCTGGTAGCACTCTTGGTGGCAGGTAATTCTCAGTTGTCGGGGCTCAATAGCTCTTCCGATGCGACCGATGAACAAAAAGCAGGCTTAAGCACCCAGCTTCTGTCGGACAGGACAAATTTGACGCTGCTTGGCACCCAGAACGCCGCCTTTGGCAGCCTAGTAACAGGCAGCGTGGCAGGCGCCATTGCAGCGCTCCAGACGCGTCTGGCGACGCTCCAACAAGAGAAAAACAACCTCGTGTCGGAGCTCAACTTGTGCACGCAGGACATCGCGCGGCTCGAGGCCCAGGTTACTGTGGCCGAAGAAGTCCGCGATGATGCGCTCGAGAGCGTGTTGGCCGTGTGCCCTGATTTTGAGGCCGCTTGACATCGTTATAACGAAACGTTATAACGCGGCGTATGTCTATAGCACTCAAAATAATAACGGTCGGCAATAGCGCGGCGCTCATCCTCAATAAGGACGCGCTGCGTATTCTTCGCGCAGGAAAAGGCGATACCCTCTACCTCATTGAAACAGCAGAGGGTGGCGCGCTTGTACCCAAAGATCCGGATGCACGCGCAGAGCTTGATGCGCTCAGCAGCACCATGGATGACCACCGTGAAGTGTTGCGCGTATTGGCTGGACGATGAAACTCCTCACGTTACGAGGAGTGATTGCTGCGCATGACCGACAAATTGAAGAACACGGTGGCGGCACAGGCATGCGCGACCAGGGGTTACTCGAAAGTGCCCTTGGGCGCGTAAATATGCATGTTGAATATGATCCAGATGATACGGATATATTCTTTGTTGCTGCCGTGTATCTTTCTGGAATTGCGAAAGCACATGCGTTTGCCGACGGTAACAAACGTACAGCTATCGTGGCTGCACTGGGGTTTTTACGCCTCAACAAAACCGAGATACGCATCACACCCGCCGAGATTCTTGCGCTTGCGCAAGGCGCTGCAACAAGCCTTAGTCTGGATGAAATCGCCGACTGGTTTCGTACCCGTGCACGCTAATTTTTAGTCTTTGGCGAGAGCCCAACCGACATACGGGTCACTGTTTTCGCTCGGGTCGGTAAGCATTTGTTCTACGTCAGCGAGTTGGCCCGGCCAGAGCAATCGAAATAGCTCTGCCTGGGGATCGCGCCAGCGATACCGTATGGCTGTGTGCCAGCGATTATTGTGCTGAACCAGCATGCTGACACCGTCACGATCATGTGAAATGATCCAGGGTTCTCCTTTTCCAAATTGGTAAAAGCCGTATCTACGATTAAACGAAGCTGCGAATACCGCATGCGCAATTGAGAGCGAAAGGTCCATTTCAGTCGCCACTAATTGATGTGACGGCGGAAGTTTGGGTACTGCAGCACGCAGTGCAGCGTAACTATTAAAGGTGACGCGTCTGCCAAGGTTACCTTTGGCAGCCGCTACGGCATATTTTAGATTTGTGGTATATCCTTCGACAAAGAATCCTGCGAGTCGCGCAGCAATGTTACGTGAACCATTGCCCAACAACGTCGTGGCGCACTCCTTTCCCGCGTGCGTCATGAGATAAACCATCTCTGCTTTGGAAAACCCTTCGGACCCTTCTGAAAAGGGTGTGGCACCGTAATACCAGTTTTGAAGGGCTTTCTCTACGTCGCTTTCAACTGCGTGTTTGATGCAGCGGTCAATGCTCCCGCAATCGAGAACACTGTATTCGTTGCCGCGCTTAAAAACGCACTGCGCGCACTCTGCTTTTCGGAAGTTGTTTTTGACAACAATACTTTTCCCGCGATCTCGGAACTCTTTTTCACGCTCAGGAATGAGCGCAAAATCGTAGTTGTCCCATGGACGCAAGGATTCCACAAACGCTGCATCGACCATATACAAACCTGGTTTGTAGTCGTAGCCCGCGATGTTTTTGTAGCGCTGTACTTGGTGTGCGGCAGTTTCGACGGGTGAAAAGTCTGCCAGGTCCATTTCTGGCATGGTTCGAAAGAGCGTAGATGTAAGGCACGTGCCGTCTTTGATGCGTGGGCACGGACAATGGCCGGTGCTGCGTTCTAACTGCAGGCAGCTGTCATACATCGAGTCATAATCGACCGCTTCGACGTTCGTGGCAGGGTCACGAATATTTGCAATAAGCCAACCTTTCGGCTGAGTTTTGCTAATCCATTCATACCCTTCGTCATTAGAAATGCCCTTAACAATAGCAATGGGTTTAACAATACTCTGGGTATTGAACGACGCCATGACCGTATTGTCATCGATTCGGATTGCCCATACCGAGCGAGCATCGTCGTAAAGACCAGAAAGAACCCACATGGCACGATGTACGCTCTCGAACGCCGTGAGACCTTCGGTGTTGTGAAACAAATACCCAGTGCCCGCATCACGGTAGACGTAATTAAACTCTTTATTGCGGGTGCTCTGACGGCTCTGAACCGACGGCGTCGCTATGCACTGTGTGTAGTATTTCGCCATGACATAAATCCAGTTGTTTTCTTAAATTTAATGCTTTGTCAGGGTTAATCATTTGATAATAGGCAATCATGCCCTCAATTTGGGAACGCAGTAGCGCTCCCGAGGCCACGCCCATTTGTGTAGCTACATGATCAAATCCCTGATACCGGCACTGATGTATACGAGCGCGGAGCGCGCGATATTGAAGACGCATCACATTCGGCTTTTCGTTGATCGTCATGCCCAACAAACGTTGCTGGGTATTGGATCGCCCTACCCGCAGTTTGCGCCGATTTACTCGGTAGCCCGCTGCGTGAATAATGTGTGTGACTTCATGAATAAACTCACTGACCTTTTTTCGATCATACAAAGTATTCGAGGAAAATGCCAGGTCATCAGCATAGCGGGTGTAAGACATATCCCATGCCAGGCACAATTCGAGTATTCGTTTATCGATTCGGTTGTGAGCTACCCAGTTACAAATAGCTCCACTGGTTGGAGCACCTTGCGGTACGACATACCTTTTCCCCCTTTCTGTAAAGATAGGAACCGTTGCTAGGTCAGAAATGGCACTTGCTACTTCGTAGCAAAAACCAAACTCGTCTTGCAACATGCAGCGCACCCAAGAACGGCGCGTGCTTGGGAAGAATTCTTTGAGGTCAAGAACGATGAGTACCTTTTTGCCGCTGTGCTGCTCGGCACTGAACCGCGTCGTACGCTCGGGCACGTACGCAGTGATGTGTTTCGGATATTCAATATTAGTAAAAAAGCGTTTGAGCAGCCGCGTCTGCACAAATTTTAGCCGTTTACTTGGTGCATGAATAATCCGTGTACCGCCCGATTTCTTTTTAATCCGAAATTCTTGATACAATGCTGCACGGTCTACAATAACACCCATGAGCGTGCGATTACGTACCCCCATGTGGTGTGCGAGCGTCATCGTATCAATGCACCACGGAACGCCAGCGGGCGTTTGAGAGAAATCAAGGGAGTCGATAATCGTTATTGTCGTCTTGTTGTACGCTGGCATCACTGTCCTTAATGTCGGCGAAATTGAGACTGCGATAGCAAATCTCATCGCCGGGAGTGCACTCTCCTTGCAGTTGCAAAAGCATGCGCGGACATATCATGCAAATGGGTGCAATTTTATTTTGCGGCGCAGGTAGTGGCGTCGCTAAATAAGCAAATTCATCGTAAGCAGTGACTATGGGACTCGTCATTGCTTTCTTTCTGGCTCTTTCCCATTTTTTAGACGTCAAATAACGTGGACGGACAGCATGCCGCGCCTTGGTTGTTAAAACAGGGATTACAGCCAAACGCTGGGTTAGGTCATGTTCTTTGACGAACGCTTCCCACCAACTTTTGGCAGTTACGACATCCACGCCGCTAGGTTTCTTGAGGTCTACGTCTTTGCGTTTATGATGCCGCAAATGAATGACTTCAGGCACTAGCGTGCACAGGAGGTCCAACATGACTTTGCGCAAAGGCAAAACCATGGCGTACTGAAAAATATTTCCAATAAACTCGGCGTCTGCCTTATGAACAAGGTAGAGTTTATCGAATGGAAATACTTTACCAACTTTGGAGCGTTGAATATGAATATCAATGATATTATATTTCATCATCCGCATCTTCGAGTTGGTAGTTCTTCATTTTGATCGTGATGTGTCCAGCTTCTTTCATAACCACGCGGCTATTGGGCGTAAGTAACCAAACGGTGGGAATGGGCAATTTGGTCGAGGGCGGCGGGGCATACCCATCCGTGCAATACACCAGAATATCGGGGGCATCGTCTTGTTTGCGGCACATCTCAAGAACGTGTTTGAACCCCGGTTCGAAGTCTGTGCCACCCCGGCCAGTGAGTTCCCAATCGAGCTCATCGTTGGCGTTAACCCAGTATTCTTTGCTGACGCCCGTATCAATGTAAATGACACAAATACGCACGTCAGAATCAGATTTCTGAATATGCTGGAGTTCCGACAAACCCTCGCGCAATTCTTGGGTGCCCATCGATCCCGAAGTATCCAACAAATACACAATTGTGAATTTGTTGCTGTGTTTGATACCCGGAAACACAGGCATTTGCCGCACGTGGGCATAACGCCGAAATCGCTGGTCATCGTCTTCTTCGGCTTTGGCAGCGTAGACCTTGAGAGCTGCCAATTTTTTAGAGGGTCGCGACATGCCACGAGATTTCTTCGTTTGCCGTGTGCGCTGCACAATATCGTGCAAAAACGTCGTCCAGTGCACCGTGGGTGGCATGAGCATATTGCGGATAAGCTCTATTAAATAACCCGGTAATGTACCGCGTGATTTGTAGGTCGAGAGCGTCTCTTTAATAAGCTGCCTGGCGTGCTCCATGAGCTTGTGAACTTCTCCCTCGTCGCCGGGCGTCTGGTCCCAACCTAGATGGGGTGCGGAAGCATGCGTAAGCATTTTGACGAGGTTTTTCTCGAGCTCATCCATGGGATCGCCCGAGCCTCCGCTATGCTGCTCTTTTTCTTCTCCCTTTTCTCGTGATTTACCTTTTCCCTGCCCCTGGCCGGAACCGGTTTTGTCAGACGGTTGGCTGCCTTCGCCATCACCATCGCCACCCCCGCCGCCTTCATTCTCGGATTCTTCGTCCCCGCCGCCCTCGCCTTCTTCTCCGGGCTCGCCTTTTCCAGGTGACTTTTGTCCCTTTCCACCCTGCCCCTCGAGCGCTTTTTTGACAGCATCCTGCTGTCCCTTGAGTGCTTCACAAACTGCCTTTTCAACACGCTTGGCCATGTCTTTGGAGCGACTCTTAAAGAGCGCTAACAACATGGCTTGATAGTCCTCGTAGGACATATCGTTAGGCAGCGGCGGATTGAACCCTTCGGGAATTACCCAATAGCCAAGCGGTTCTTTGGGGTCTTTTATCTTGGGCCACGCCTTACACAACATTTCATTGGCCGCGAGATCCACCGCCAAGTTGTTGGTCATGTCGATGATTTTTTTATCTTCCTCGAGTTCTGCAATTTTCCGCTTTTGAATATATCGCGGAATGTGCTCGAGAATGAGGTGCAGCACTTCATGTTCGCAGGTGGCGCAAATTTCATCGAAACTAACGCGTGCTGCAAACAGCGGGTCGTAGATGAAAATATACTTTCCGCGATGCACCGAAACACCCATCGTCCCAAGGCCTGGAACCATGATGCGATCCATCAGGTTGATGACGCGGGCATAGAAGTTTTGGATTTTGACGCTGGTCAGATACGTCAGCGCATCGGCCACGCTGTCGCGGCCTCGAGCAATCGCCTCTTCCGTACTTTCTGAAGAGACTTTGGGTGCACCTGTTCGCATGAGTTCGTACTTTCTGCTATATTTTATCTATGAATATCATCGACCAATACCATGGCGACCCTCTGTATGCAGATCTCCACGTCTTGACGCGTGAGTACCCTGAGGCGCGCAGCTTGCTAAAAACAGCGAGCTTTGAAGAGAATAAGACAAAAATCGCACACCTGCCATCGCATGCATTTGCGTGGGAAAGCGAGCGACGATTTCCACTTCACACGCGTGAAGATACTCTTGCTAGTCTCTTTTACCGCAGTAAGTGTGCTTTTCACGTCCCCACGGATGTGGATGATAAACTCATCGCTGCAGCACAGATTTATAAAATTGATTCCAAATTATTTTCAAAGGTAAAGGTCGCGAGTACAACGCCGCCGGACTATGCGCTGCCTGAAGAACAGCGGCTGCCGCTGATGGGCGTAGCACAGGTCAAGATGGCAGAAGAAGTTCTCATCCGAGACCTGGACGTTTTGACGTTGGAGAAGCGCGCCGAAGCCTTTCAGAATTTGTTCAAGGCAGCACGCAGATTCCAGGTACAGCTGGAGCCCCTGTCGCTCAAGCTGGCCGGTGTCACAGGCAGCGATACCCAGTTCGTGCGGGAATGGCTTGAAGCGCGTGCGGCAGTCGCTCCTGAGGGCACACAGCGCGACGGCTACGACAAGTTGGCCCAAGCGGTTGGACAGCTCCCCCGCCACGTGTACGAGCGCCAAACGCTGGTCAAGTTGGCGGGCACGATCGCGACGCTCGATGCGCATGCAGGGCTTAATCAATATTACGGCCGTAAATTGCCTGACCCCCTATTGACCGTTTTCAACATGGAAAAAGAGGCCGAAGAGACCTGCGATGTCGCAGGCGCTCAGGTGCCAGTTTCCACATTAATGGGGCTTCCTCCGAGCGTCTGGCAGCAAGTCGATGCACCCGAATTGGGGCCTGTGGCTGCCTCAGGAGATTCGGAGCAATTCGCCCAAATATTTAATACGTTGCCTGCGGACTTGAAATACACCATCCGTGATTACGTCTCCAATGCCTGAACGACAAAAGGCTGCGGCACGGGACGCATTGTCCAAAGAAATTACTTGCGCGGGCGTTTGTGCGCACGCCATGGAAATTTTATTTAACAATGCATGGCTCCTTTGGGAACCAGAAACGCTATGGATAGAGCTGAACCACATGGGTACAGAGGTGCCTCCGGGAAACCGAGGCCAAATCATGGCTGCCCGCAGTCTTCTTACTACCGGGCGTTTTTGGTACGACGCGCACGCTTACGCGGCTACGTGCATTGCTTTTAATAATGAAGAAGCCGTGCACGTAAGTATCGAGGATGCCCCGGTCGTATACATGAATTGGGCTGTGTACGAAGCTTCTACAATTATCAAGGATTTAGGTGAGGGAGAAACGCCGCCGGCCTTTGAACACGAAGCTATTGCGTACACCGCTGTACAGCTCGTGCGTGAAGGATTTGCTATCTCACCTAAATATTTAGATTTTGCAGACCATGAATTATCGCGGCTATACCCTAAAGAAAATCAAAAACTAAGAGACCAAGTGCGCGAGGGCTGGCTTTCAGCTCCGAAAACAGCTTCGATGATAGAAGCACCGTTTCCAGAGTCTGCACCAGGAGTCCAACTCGCACGCTTGGCCGCTGTTCAGGCGTATTTTGATATGCGGGAACAGCGCCGTATCAAACAGTTGTTGGCGCTTAAATCCATGTCTCGATAATCACGGGGTCGTCGTTTTCATCACGTGGAACGCACGCCAAATCGACACTCTGTTCGAGCTCAAGCCGTGCGGCCTCGTAGGTGTCATATTCAACGTGATAATTTGTAGGTAACGGATTAGGATTTCCAGGAGCGACAATCCATCCGCGCACGACCACTTTTCCCGGAATATCTCTGGGATTTTTCGTTACTACATAATGCCACCGTGAGCCTTCGGGAATAGGGTTCATTCCTTGATCCTTTGGCGTATTTTCAGCGCAACTGTTCGGATATCCAGAACGAGCTTGGCGCTGTTGTCATTGATGACTTTAACCATATCGCGCTCGAATTCATTGACCAAGCGCTCACAAGCAATTTGCACCGCCATGCCACAATGGCGCGCAATGTCAGTGGCTATGCCCGTTACAGCTTCGGGATCTGGCTCTTCCTCCGATGCACTCAAGTAATTGCAAATGGATTCAGCGAGTTCTTCATCCGCAGGCGTCGGCACATAGACTTCTTTGCTCATTGCTTCTCGAGGCTCTCTTTGTAGGCCTTCTGCGCTTCCTGCATATACTTCATTTTCTCTTTGTATGCAGGATGGCCCGCCAGCGCGGTCGATAGTTTGTTGAGGTAAGTTCTTCCAGACTCGCCCTTGTTACGACTTTCTTCGCCCAGATACTGAGCAGCAAAAGCCATTACGAGTTCGTTTGGAATGTCTCCCAAGTAGAGTGCCAAGCCAGGTGCGCATTTCCTGGGATCAGGCATGGCACTAAATAGCTCAATGGCAATGCCACGATTGAGCTCGTTGATAACGCTTGCGCTGTTCCGTTGGTCAGTTTTCTGGACAAACCGCAGCGTGGTCGCATCGACGGTGCAGCCGAGAAGACTTGCTACTTTGCGTCGCGTCTCGGATTTTGTCGTATACCCATCGAGGATTTCCGAAGGCTGAATCAACGAGTTTTGATCAGCAACGAAACGCATGAACTTATCAGCTGCAATATTGCCAATTTGCCCCTCGACGAGCGTACGCACTGCGCTATCCGTGAGCTCAAGACGCGCTAGGCTCGCAGCGTTGAGAATGCTCGAGACCTTTTCCCAGTTGCTCGGGCAGGGAAATGCTTTGCCGGCATCACGCGCTCCCTTGTCGTAGAGATAGGTGCTCGAGGCCTTGATAAATGCGGGGACCAACGGATGAAAATCCGCTGTTTTTGTGTATTCAATCCAGGCTTGCAAGTCGTGCACGCAATACACAAAATTCAGGCGTTTGCGTACCGCGTGGTCTTTTTCTGCCTCATTGACCAAATACGAACCGTCAGAGGGATTCATGGCTGCAACGACCAACACGTTGTCATGCAGCATGAAATTGTGAATACGGCGTTCGTCGGTCAACGTGAAGAGCGCATTGACCATGGCCTTGTCGCCACGGTTCCACTCATCTAGGAACAAGACGGCACAGCCTCGCTTGGCTGCCTCTTCATTGAGCTCCACGAGCCAGCGCGGGGGTACAAAGTCGAACGTATCGCCTTTCTCGGTGAACATAATCATCGAGACTTCTTCTTGCGTCATGTGACCGAAATTGAGCGGTCGCATGAAGCCTTTTCGCTTGGCGCACCACTGGTGCACCACGGGCGTTTTGCCGATGCCGGTCTCTCCGACCAGGCACATTGTGAGTTTGGGCTTCACATGCCAGAGCAAGTCGAGCAGCTGCGGGATTTGGCCCATGCCCGTGGGGCCGATGCCAAGCTTCTCCCACGTATCGACAACTTCTTTTTTGTCCGTAGCCATGCTATATCCCTTTTAAATGACGATATCTGCGGGCACATCTATTGAAAATATCGCAATCCGTAGATCTGAATGGGTTACTACCTTATTATACCTCGACGGCAATCCATTTTCGCTTGATCATTTTCCGTTCTACGAACGTGTGTACAATGAGGTTTTTCCGGCGCTTTTGCTGAAGACCGCGCGACAGGTCGCCAAAAGCACCACGTTGGCTAATTTCTTGATCATGGAAGCGTGCTCCACGCCGCACATGAAGAGCTTGTTTGTCGCACCCACGCAAGAGCAGACCCAAAAATTCTCTCAAACGCGTGTTGGAAAAACCATTTTCTATTCTCCCGATATTCGTAATCGCTGGGTGAGCAAAGAGCTCTCGAGCCGTGTCTACCAAAAGATGTTCACCAACGGCTCCGAACTAGCGTTCTCATACGCCAGTGACGATCCAGACCGTGTGCGTGGTGTCTCAGCTGACCGCGTCGCTTACGACGAGGTACAAGATATCTTATACGACGAAGTTATCCCGGTTATCAACGAGTGCATGGCCAACTCGGACAAGGCCTACGAGACATACTGCGGCACGCCCAAATCGATGGAAAATACCATTGAACAGCTATGGCAGTGGAGCACCCAAACAGAATGGGTGATTAAATGCACAGCCTGCAATACGTACCAATTTTTTGTCGATGAGCGGTGTATTGGCAAAAAAGGTCCTATTTGCTTGAAGTGTGGCAAATATGTGAACGTGCGCAATGGCGAGTGGATCGATATGAACGTGTACCCTGATGATTTTGAGGGTAAACGCATCAAGGGATTCCACATCCCGCAGGTCATTCTACCCAAGAATGTTCCGGCATCGATGCCTATGGACCTCAAAAATCAGGAGATTGCTCAATCACGTTGGGACCGCATTAAAGCTAAGCACGCTATTTATCCCTCGGCGAAATTTCGCAACGAGGTGATGGGTGTCAGTGATGCTATTGGTACGCGGCTTGTTTCCAAAGATGAGCTTGAATCTCTTTGTGAGGATTATGAAATCACAGAAATACCCACACACAATTTACGCCTTTCGGATTTAAAAGGAATTGTCGCAGGCGTGGATTGGAGTGGTGGCGGTATGAACGCCACTTCACGCACCGTTTTGTGGGTTTGGGGTATCGTAGCCGGCGGGGGTGAGCATGCGTTTAAATTGCGCACGCTGTATTTCCGCGTTTACCCGGAAACAAATCCTATTTCGGGCGGCGTCATCGACCACGTTTGTGAAGTCTGCGATAATTACGGTGTAAGCTTGATTATGGGCGATGCCGGTGAAGGTGCACTGGCCAATGCAAACCTACGCGAACGCTTAGGGCCACAACGCGCTGTCCAAGTCCAATATCGTGGCACGGCGACTGCGAATACCAGTAGCCGTCCATTTTATTGGAATCGCGTGGACCGCTTTCTCGCGGAGCGCACCACCATGATCGACAATTTCATGATGTATATTAAACGGCGTGGTGTGATTTATCCACACCTACGTCACATGACGTTGCCTATTCGTGACATTCTCAACGAGTATGAAGAAGTCACGCAACAAGGCCGCAAAGTATGGCGGCACGCTCCGTCTCAGCCGGACGATTGTTTGCATGCGCAAATATTCGGCTGGATGGCCGCCAAATTCAGCGTCGGCGATCCCATGTTTACATACAACGGGAGTTAGTTCGGGTCTTTATTATCCGTTGATTTGTGTTCTGCGACAATGCGCTCTATCCAGCGCTCTAACTGAGCTGCTTGGTTTTCTAAAGCTACATTTTTTGTGACTGTGGTAAACGCAATGTCGAGATCTCCCCAGGGGGTGCGGAGACAGCAGCAGTGATAGTCGCTCGCACTGCTCTCAATCGAGCCCGTGCTGAAATGCCACTTGCGGAGCCATTTATACATTTCATTTAATATAGGTTAATTCTGTTCCACCATAGCGCTCTTCGTGCGTGTGCAACGGTTTGGGTAAAGTCACACTAAACTTACCCATTCTTGATTGTAGAATAAAACCAGCATACGCCAACAAAAGCGGCTCTGATGGTGCTTGAATAGTGTGAATTGCTTGAGGTAATAACAAAAGCAAAGGTTGCCCATGAAAAATAGGGCGCAACACCAGTTGCTGGTCTTGATGTACCACTACGCAGGGGTTGGCTAACGTGCGCCCCCCTTCGGCACTGCGCTGTGGGTACTCCAGCCCCAGTAACGGACCATCGGCTGTCCCGTAGAGCCATATTGGGTAGGATGTGTCGTCTTCCTCGAGCATCGCATCCATGACCGTCGTGGTCTGTACGAAGTGCTCCGTAGGTTTCCAATCGATCTGGGGCTCGGTTACCATTACCCAATCAGACACGTTATGGATGACAACGTGATATCGAAAATGCAGACCGTATTTTTCGAATTTGCGGGTGCGGTAAAAAGGCTCACGCAGCTTCGAAGGCGGCATTCCTGAGTTCGGTGAGGAGCTCATTTTCTTCCACTACACCTTCTTGCGCGAGCTCCAACGGGTACTTGGCCAAGTACTTATCAATGGACTGGCACTCCCCGTAATTTAGCCCAACCTCGACGTCCGCCTCAAAAGGTACCGGGAGCCACTGATATTTCTCACGGACACGATCTACCGCGTAGTGTTTGACGAAGTCGCTAAGCTGCATAATTCTCTTCTTCGGAAATTGAAATACAATGGAATCGTGTACCGTCATCAACATGCGGCCACCAAAATCCGCACGAAGCGGCTCTTCCATTTCAATCAATTGCCCCAGAACGATATCTGAGCTCGTAGATTGGATTTTAAAGTTGCGCGCTTGACGGTGCGCTCTACCCCGCATCCGGGAAATACCCGACAACGGAAACCGGCGACGGCGACCAAACTTGGTTTCGACAAACTGAAAACGGTCTACCTCGCGCTCGACTTCTTCAGCATAACGCTTAATGTCAGGGAACATTTGGTAAAGCATTTCGATAAGTGCGGTGGCGCGCTCAGCTGAAATACCGATAGTCTCAGCAATTTTATCTGGGCCTGCGCCATAAAGAATTCCAAATACAACACGCTTGATTTGGCTGCGCTCCATGTCAAGGAGTTTGCGAAGATTAACGTCGGGCACAACTTCGGGATTGAATCGGTTTTCGTAAACCGAATACTCCCGACGAAAGACCTTGGACGCGAAAAAGCTGTGCATGTCCATGCCATCATTGAGGGCCTGAATAAGCGCTTTGTCCTTGGCGTAGGCCGTGAAAACACGAACCTCGGCGCCCTTGTAATCGACGTTGACGAAAATGTAGCTATCGTCGTCGGGGATAAAGAGCTTCTTGAGATTCCAACCGGCCAAAAACTTGGGCAGGTTCTGGACATTCATATCTGAACTCGAGAGTCGCCCGGTACCTGTTCCATTGAGATGAAACTGGGTGTGCAGAAAGCCGTCGCGTCGACTCAGCGCACGGATATTTGCCAAAAATGTATTTCGCGCCTTGCTAGCTTTTCGGTATTTGAGCAAACGCTCGACAAACAGCGCTTCACGTACCGGGTGCTCTTTGGCTTCGTCATCGTACGCAACAAACGTACGAAGGAGTTTTTCTGACGTGCTTGGCTGTCCCTTGGCTGTGAACCCTGGGATGGTATAGGGCTCCATGCGCGTGCCGTCGGGGTGCTTCCAGCCCCAGTTGTAGAGCACGTTGCCGAGGGTCGCCGCGCCGTTTAGGTTCATGGGCTTGCCGCTCGGCGTCATCGAGCCAGACATCTCGTAAATCTCGTGTTCGGTCTGTGCGATGACTTTACTCAGCGCGTCCTCGAGCACGTCGATGTAGGGCTGATCAATACGGGTACCATAATACTCCATGCGACCCAACACCCGCGAAGCAGGAATTGCATGAGTTTTCATGAGACCCGTAACGTTCGATTTTTCAGCAACAATCCGCCGCTTTTGCAGGCCCGCGAGTTGTCGTGTTACATCAGCGTCCACGGCCCCATAAATTTGGAGCTCATGAATAGGGATATTTTCGAACCCGGCGTCTTTACTGATTTGTTGCTCTTTTTTAGAGCGAGGATCTTTAGGTTTTTTAGGCTCTACTAGCCGTGCCGGTTTGGCAGGCTTCTGAAACCACTTCGTAGGCTTCTTGGGCTTATTGCGGGCACCTTTTTGGTAATCCGCAACCGCAAGCGCCCAGACTGAAACGAGACCTGCTAAATGGCTCTTACAGAACAAGTAATCGTCGAGCTCCAAGTCATAGCGTCGATTACTATTCTTGAATGCCTCTTCCTCGGATTCATATTTTTCCAACTCCACCTTATATTCGTGGAGTGACTTTAAAAACTCTGGATGTTCTTCTTCGAGAATAGGCGTGAGCGATTCAATCTCTTTTTGCGCCTCATCACTCTTAGAAATGTCCTCGGAACTCTCGAGCAGGTCGTAGAGTTTATCTTCATAACCACAATATTCCGGCAACAGGTTCGCAGTGAGAACCTTCAAGCCGTAATTGCCTTTTTTATCTTCATCCAGAAGATGCTCGCCAAGAAGGGTATCCCATACGACCGATGTGACGGGCGTGTCATACCGAAGTTCAATAAACTTTAAGTCGAACTTGGCATTGTGGAATATCTTTGGTTTTTTACTCTGGAGGATTTTTTTAATCCATACCCAAAGTTCAGGCAGCCGCGCCAGATACTCTTCCCCTGCAAAGGGATGCTCGTAGAGAATAGTGGCTGCTTTACGCCGGCCCCAACCAAAACAAAAGGCAATAATCTTCGACGTCGGCAAGTGCGAGTGGAGCGACGTGGTCTCTGTATCGACGCTCAGCGGCCAAAGCTCAAGCGGCAGCGGGTCTTCTGTAAAATCGAGAATACTTTTGCAGACCGCAATCGCGTCTTCGATGGTTTTGGGCGTTGCATAGTTCTCTGAGATTTGCTCTAGAGAAGGTCGGACCAAATGCGCCTCGAGTGCGCGGTCGAAAATATTATGAAGGTTGAGTTTAAATGTCTCGAATACGCCGGGTGCCGCAATAAGTGCCTTTTCCGAAAATGACACGAAGATCGGCATCTCATACAAAAAATGCTTGAGGAACTTGTGCTGCACCTCGGAAAACATTTGCCGAAACCCGAGCTGCTTGAGCGCCTGCGCGCCCATGGCAACAATGACCGTGGGTTTCATACGCTGAATAGTGCTGTGCAGGTGGGGGTTACACTGCTTGAGCGAGACCTTATCCGGAGGGGTATTGTCCGGAGAAGCGCACTGCACCGCGTACGTAAATGCGAGGTTGAGGCCCCGGTAATTTGCGTTGCTTTGGGTGAGGTGGTGAATAGCCGTTTGGACAATACGCCCGCCATGACCGCCGAACGCGTAGTTTTTGCTCGCGGACATGTCATCGGGTTGGTCGCCAACAAACAGCACGTGCACTTTTCCCTGTGTGGGAGTGACGCCACAACGAGGCAGGTCAAAACGCGGGCAGCCTTCGCACAACTGCCCTTTGGGTATGGCGAAGGTCATCGCCCGTCTTCTACTTTCACCAGATGAACGTCACTTAATACTAACTTTGTTTCATCATGGAGTTTTCGCGACATCTCTGCTGACGTAAGAAAACGCATTAATAAAACAGTGACATCTTCTTTTAATGGGTCATGCACGAAAGTGCATTCGATTCTAAATTTGGTAAACATGCGGCTCCTAAAGCCCCGGCATAACGTCTTCCGCAGGGGTGAAATCCGGGGTGGCATTTTGCGCAGTAACGGCGCGTTCCACACGATCCAAAATACGAGATTTAACGGTTACAATACTTACGACTTCTGGCGGGTGGACCAGGCCTACGGCCAGCAATCTATCGTAGATACCACTAGCTTGCGCTTTCTCAAGCGAGACAACCCAGTCTCCAGCAGACTGCAGGTCGAATATCAAAGCAGAAGCATTCTTTTTTAGCGCCGGGTGCCGGAAATAGGTTTTAATTTCGGGCCATGCCAGTGCCAAGCAATGTGTCGTAGCGTCGTAGTAAATACCTGTTTTGCTCTGATTTATCTTCTCGCGTTGGTTGCCGCTGAGCAGCATGTGTTTAATGGTTGTCTGGTTGTTGTCCTCATCTTTATCGACAATCGGTGTCGACAAAATGAGGTCAAGCAGCATGTGACCGGCGGTAGTAACGCCACGTTCGACTTTTTGCTTTGTGCGTGAGGCACGGTATTGGTCGACATACGCAGCGCCCTCGCGGCCTACTACATCTAAAATGGCGCCGAGTGGCAGCAAGTTTTCGGCCGCACGGTCCAACACGTTGTTGACGTCGCCAATGGCCGGACGTTCCGAAAACGTCTCGTGCAAATTACGGTGCGCTTTGAGCACACGCGGCGCCATGGCCACACTGTGCAAAAATATAGAAAGTCGCAGTTGTGCGTATTCTGCAGGTGAATACAGTTTTCGCAACACGCCACGCACGTTCGAACGGTTGCCATCTTTACGCAGGAAAATCGTATTAAATCGACTCTCATCCATTTCGTTGTGGATGATATTTCCTGACGCCGTAATAACCGAGGTGCGTAGACTGTATTGTCGACCTTGACCGTCTTGCGTACCCTGAGAGACGCTGGCTTGGCCGCTGGTCGCAAGAGAACGACATTTTGCGTAGAACTCTTTTTTCTTTTCCGAATCCCGCGAGTTGTCGTTCAAATCGTTCATTTCATCGAGGGCCGCTACCAACCGCGTATTGGCAAACATTTGGTAGAAGCCAGCTTGCGTGAAACTGTCGATCGCGTGCGAGTGGTCGCATAGAGACCATTCTTGTAGCTGTGCGTGATTGGAGGTCACAGACAAGAGCGATGTTTTTCCTGAGGAGTATTCCGCCGAGAAGTGGGTGAGCATGCGGCGGTTTTCGAATATATCATAAAGGTAATTGTAAAACACCAACCCAGCGCAATACATAGCGTCAATGCGTTGATGGGTAAATCCGAAAGCGGTATCAATAATATTAAATACGCGATCAAATGTCTCTTCGGCGGAAAATGGTGGTGGCTGGAGCAAGTCTTGCGCATTGGTAAAGAGCTTAGTCCAGCCGTCATCCATGTTTGGCACGAGTACTGGCTTTCGTGACAAATCGAAAACTACCGGTCCGTCAACGGGCCCAGGGAGCTGCGTTGCTTCGATCAGCTGTTCGCCAGTATCGTCCCAGAGCAGTTTGAATACACGGCGGCCATTGACGATATAACCTGTGTTTGTTTTCCCGGCTTGGCTGAGGTGAATACCCTGCCCTTTAATGGCTGAGATATCTTCGCTGGCGCCAGGAATGAGCTCGCGGAGTGCACGGTGAATCGATTTCTCAATCGTATTTTCACAGCGTGCCAACACTGCTTCCGTTGCATCAAATGCTTCGGGGTTTGGCAAAAACCCTGGGAGTCCAATTTCCCCCTTGGCCCAGAAATACAACGACCCCGTGGAGAAGTCTTTGATGAGCTTGGGAATGCTCGCCGGGACATCGACCTGAACCGTGAGCGCTCGAGACTTCTGCAAGTGCCAGAGCGTGAGCTCGTTAGTGTGAGAATCCCACGTGGTGACTTGGTAGGTCTTACGAAACCACTCTCCGATACGGGCAGAGAAGCCCAAGGGCGAGTCCTGGTTGGCCAGCGCCGTACGGATGACCTGAGACGCTGCGATGTTCGGGCAGAGCTTTTCGAACTCCTGTGCAAATGCGAACTTCTCGCTCTCGTCGGTCAGGTACGCCGCGAACTCTTCGGCGATTTCCTTGAGAACACGGATGTTGTCGCCGCTGGTGCCCTGGACCTTCGCCTTGGCCGCATTGAGCGCCCACGTGAGGGCAAAGACGTAGTTCTGGGGGGCGACGAAGGCCTCGAACGCAACGTCAAAGCCTCGAGCGCGTACGGCCTCGTCTGGGTCTGTTTTACCGCCCAGGGGCGCGCGTAGCGCCGCTGGCCACTGGAATACCTCGAAGTTGATGCGCGGGCTTTTGGGCAGCACCTTGGTCGGGTAAACCGACCCGGCGGCATCGTCGTCAGGGATGAGCCGACAGGATTTAAAACCCAGCGTATCCATGAAGGACAGGCCGTTGTGCCCATCCCCTCCGAGGGCAATGACAACCTCGCTCACCTGGCCGTAGTCAATTTGTCCGCAGTACAGCGCGAGCTGATCGTGCTCCCCTTCAACCGCCAAAAACCGCGTGCACTTGTCACTACCGTACATTGGGTAGAAGGCCGGGGTCAGAACGCCAAAGGCACCAATTTCCCCCGTCTTATCGACTTCGAGGATTTTGATGCCCGCTTTGTCTGCCGTCGCCGGCCGCAGCTTGAATGCGGTAATGTATTCGGGTGCTGTCGCGTAAGTATAGACAACACAATCGGTGTACGCGTTATTGAGATATTCACCGATAAAACGCAGACACCACTGCACGTCATCGTCGGTTGCTTTTTGAATCCGCAAGAGCCGCTCGAGAGTTGGCACGCGCGGCAAAATGCCCAGCGAGCCCAATCCCTGAACGTCTCGAATGCCTCTGTTCTTTAACCAAGCAATGGTTTTTTTGGCAGTCTCTGGCATCTGCTCAGCAGTCCAGAGGTCACACAAATATGAATAAAATGCTTCGTTGAGAAAATGAACGCGGCGCTGGATTGTATCCGCCAGGCTCAGCGTCTCAATGTCTAAATGCTTACCGCCTTCGAAAGAGGCTTTATACGTTTCTAGTGCTGCGCCATAACCGGCACCCGATACATTCGAGATGAAACGAATCGGGTCATAAATAAACTTGCCACAACCGAAGCATTTAAAATACCCATGCTCCGTATGCACAAGCGCCGACGGGCTACTGTCCGGATGATACGGACAGCACATTTTAACCGTGGGGCCCTGCTCTGATAAACGAGCAACCCCCAGGGTACTTAGTAGATTGAGCCACTCTTTGGTACTGCGTCTCCAGAGTTTACGTAAATCGCTTTGCTCAATCTTTTGTTTTTCGGGCGCTGATTCCGACTTCGCCATTCAAATCACCCTTAAACGCCGACGGGCAAGTCTCTCGGAAATCGCAATACTTGCAGTGCCACCCAGGCGTTGCGATTCCGGTCTCTACACGTTCTGCCCGTCGTGTCAGATAACTAATCAGCCATTGCCGTAGTAGTTTTTCAATATGAGATCTACGCACGGGATCGGACCATTCAATCCGCTGCCGAGCGACGTAATGTAGGGCAGCTTGGACCCCAACTAACCCCGGCAAGTGCGATAGTGCGAAGATGCTATAAATATCGAGCTGTGCCTTGTAGTACGCAGCGGGCCGTACCTTCCCGGTTTTATGGTCGATGATGACCACGTGTCCAGATTTAAGGAACAGGGCTAAATCTAGTATCCCCCGCATCATCACATGGGGGTCCTCGAAGGCACATGGTTCAAAGTTATCTGTGATTCCCCATTTCTGTTCTAGCAAGATTTCTTGAACAGGGTATTTTTCACAGAAGGCATCGATACGTTTTTTAAACGCATCAATCGCCTCTTCGAACAGCAAAATCCGATGCAGTGCCTCATCCGTAAGTGGATCGGTATTTTCGGCCAATGCTTTGGCGAGCGCTTGATTGCCTGAATGTGCACCGAGTAAAACGAGCTCTTGAGCCCGGTGCACGATCACACCGATTACGCCATCCATTCCTTTTGGACCGGCTGGAATTTTATCGATATAACGAAATTTAAACGCAAGTGCGCATTGAGCAGCCAGATTGGCTTTGGATGGCGACCAAGGCACGTATTGCGAAAGAAGCTTTATTTTAGACATATAACCAATACCTAAAGAAAAACAAACACGGTGGGGGTACTACCGTGTTTGTTTTTGTGCCATCAGGTCAGTGGCTATATCTCCTGAGAGAAATCCAAAGCGTCCGTATTGGGCGCCGTATCAGGCTGGCCATTCAAGGCACCCGTAGGCGGTCCTCCGGCCTCGAGCTGGCGCTGCGAATGTGCGTTCTGAAGAATCACAGCTTTCTTGTGATTGGCTTCGAAATAGTCGCACAACGTGTCGCAGATTTTCCGCGTTTGTTCGCTGGTCTTTTCACCCACGCGCACGTTGAAGATGTAATACGCCGCCTTGGCACCTGTTTGTTGCTGTTTCTTTTCCACGCCGAGCTCAAACACTCTCGACCAGAGAGCGGGCTGCTGTGCGAGGGTTCGAATCTTCCTGCCCGCTGGTGCACTGGTTTTCAGAAACTCAACCCGGAAAATAGAATCCAGGTCCGCAGTCGCTGCGAAATAGGCATATCCCGCACTGCACTCAGGACGCATTCCTTGCTGGAATTGGCCGTAGGGGCATTGCGCGCAGGCGCCATATCGTGTGCCAGTGACTGCATCGAGTGACTCACACTCGACTCCGGCATTTCCACCGACTGCCCATTTCTTTCGCATGAGATGCGTGTAGATGGGCAAGATTTTCAAATGGTCGCCCACGTGCACACCCGAGGTGGTGTACATATTTCCGGCACGGGTTTCGGCCGGCACGGCATCCTGTGAGGTCATGGCCTGCATTAGGCGCAGGTCGGGTACCTTTGCCTCCCCCGGACCATCAATTCCACGAATTGCCGGGCTCGCCTGTTCGGCCAGCGCCATCACTTTATTTTGCAGATTTTCGTCTTCGATTGATTCCGCCAAATCAATCAACACGCCAGAAATAGCCTGGAGCTTTTCTTCATATACAGCGATAGAGGAAGCTGTATTATCCGACAACTCCTGCGAGGGAGCGTTAGCAGCGACGTGCGCGGGGGCAGTCGTTGCAGCGGGTGCCGGGGCATTATTAGGGGTTGCTGCGGGCGCATTATTTGCGGCAGTCCCGTTGGCCGGTTGACCGTTGGCTGTGCCGCCGTTCGAAGCAGTATCGGACTTAATTTCTTTGGTCATGTTGTTGGCTCCCAAGGGCCTAGTGTTTGGAACGTGAGCTTACTGCCGTTTCCATACAAAACAATCGAAAAGGAGACAAATATGCAGCTTCGCAGTTCCGACGCATTAACGCGTTACTATCGTGAAGTCGAGGGCACGAGCATGCTCAGCGCTGAGCGTGAGCGTGAACTCATATGCATTTACCAGGAAAAACAGTGCCCTCGTGCACGCGATCTAATTATTAAAGGCGCTTTGCGCTATGTAATTGCTGAGGCTCGGAAACACCCCCGTAGTTTCAGCGAGCGCACAATTTTGGAAGATTTAATCGCCGCTGGCAATATTGGTTTAATTCGAGCCCTCAATAAATTCGACATTTCCGCTGGCACACGATTTCTTACCTACGCGAGCTGGTGGGTACGCCACGAGATTCGCGAAGAAAGCCGCCGTCTTGGTTTAGTACATGTCCCCGCTCATGCACTTGCTCGCGGAACGCGACCTCCGATGACTTCCGAATTAACCGAAAACAGTGTAGCCGATGTGGTTTCGTATTTACAGACACCTTCGTTGGCTCTTGAAACAGCGCAGAGCCTTATTTATCTCTTCGAGTCAACGCAACTGACCACGCGTGAGATATTTATTATCAAGACGTCGTTCGGAATTCACACCGGACAAAAGACGCTTAAACAAATTGGACGTCTCCTGGAACTGACCGGAGAACGTGTCCGGCAACTTCGAGAGACGGCCATTTTCAAGCTCCGGGGTGCCGCTGCGGAGTGCTAGGCTCTTTTACCTTCGACGATAGGATTTTTGCGGGGCCGCCCACGCTTCTTTTTAGGTGGCTCAGCAATCCCACGAATCTGCTGAGGTTCGTCGTCCTCGATGATTTCCGTAGTTTCCGCGTCGGCTTCATAGACCACGCGCGGCGTTTCAGTGTCGTCATCCATGGCGGAAACGGCTGGTAGCGCGTAGGGGTCTTCTTCTGTCTGCTGCGTGTCGGCAAGGGCCTCAGCAATCGCAGCTTCATCGGTCTCGGCATCTTCCTCGGCCGCTTCGACACCCTCGGGAGTGTCTTCCTCGAGCTTCTTGGCCGCTCGCTTGTCGTAATCAGGGTCCGAGTACTTGTTCTTGTCCTCGAGCGCCTTGGGGTCGACCTCGGGATCACCTAACGCGATTCGCAGGCCTGCCGCAACACCGTTGAAGAACTTGCGCTCTTCTTTGGAGTATTGGGTCGATTCGGCCTGGAAACTGACCTCGCTGATGAGCGCTGCCATGTTTTTCGCGTTGGGACGGCCCTTGTTGCCGTACTTGCGGCGCTGGCCTGTCTCGCTGGTCTTGGCAGCCTTTTTGAGAAGCTGCTTGGCTTCGGCCTTGCTCTCGGCCTGCAGCACCTGGGTGACCAGGCCTTCCTGTTCCGCTTCAGGGATGTCGGTGATGTACAGGGCCTGGTCCATGGTGAGCTCGCCATTTTTCAGAGCGAGCGCTGCTGAAGTACCGAGCTTGGTTGCGACCTTGTGGTGGTAGCTGACCCAGCTTTGATTTCGACCGAGCTTGACGCCAATGTCGTGTTGGTCAAAACCCGCCAATACCATGCGTTTAATCTGCTGGCTGATTTCGTACGCGGAAAGACTCTCGCGTTCGATATTCTCCTTGAGGTTGCGGATACGCATTTCCTCAGAGGTGCCTTCGTTGATGACGACTTCGAGGACCGCGTAATAATCGTCGCCGTGGTCTTCGCGCAATTTCTCTAGAGCGCGGTAACGACGAAACCCGTAAACCAAAAAATACTTGTCTACGCCATCATCTTGCGGCTTGGTGGTAACGCCGAGTGGCTGGAGCAATCCATCTTCGAAAATGGACTGCGCAAGCTCAGAAATCTTCGTGTATTCCTTACGGCAGTTGAAGCTGTCGTCCACGATAATGTTCTCGAACGGAACCTGAATAACACGCTTTTTTACGGGCATGGCTATTTCCTTAAATCCAGCTGGAGAGCCAGCTTATGGCATTGCTAACTATCCGTGGTACGAATAAATTAACAATTTCAACCAGTATAATGCAGACGAGAACTGACAAAAGCTCTAGAAGTCTAGTCTCAGACGTACCCGGTGCAACTTCTTCCTCATCGCCTACTCGATACGCTCGCGCAACCATGCAATTTCCTCTTTAACCTTGGCACGGTCAATAAAGACCAGCTTGAGCTGGGACAATTGGACGCCTTCCAAAACGTCGCCCACAGCTTGGTGGAATTCCGCATGTACATCTTCCCGTGAACCGGGCGCGGCGATACTGACAATATAAAGTGCCCGAATCGTGCTCGACCGTTGCGTGATGAGCGCGTTTACGGACCTTACAAGGTCATTTCTCTTTGGAAGCATCGGTGGCTTCAAAAGGCTCGGAGCCGTGGTCAGGGCACAGCAACAGTTTCCCGTGCCTATTTAATGTCTGTCCGCAACGTGGACAAGTTTCGCGGTCCAAATTCTGCGTCTCTTCAACGCCAAATTTTTCCATGCATGCCTTTGAAACACGCGGTGCAGCGGGTGACAACTACTTTTACCAAAAATAGCTGGGTATTTATATTTCCTGCGAAAAAGGGGGAGGACTGCTCAAATATTTGCAACACCAAATACGAACGGTAAATTTATTGAATGTAAGAGCCGCCTGCGTACCTAAGTAGGACTAGAAACGACAATTCTCACGTAGTCCCCAACGCCGGGTACCGTGAGCTCCTTATTTCTTAGTGATTCCGTCAGGATACGAGTGAAGCGTGTCCGGTTGTTTCTGATTGATGACATCAGAAAGCACGTCTTCCAGACAGCCACCTACCTCGACGAACGCGTGGATCAGTCCGGCAATCACCGTCCGCGCATGGTTCGCCGTCATGACGACACTGGCCGCTGGAATGCGCCCGGAAAAGTCATTGAGGTCAATCTGCACCCCGTCACTTGCGATCATGGGGTCGTTGGTTGAATTAACGTAATAGGGTGCAACGTTTACACGTCCATTGGGGTGGACGTAAGTTTGGCTCTGGAAAATGCACACAAGTCCATAAGTCTCGGCAACCCGCAGTGGCAGCGGGGTGGTAATGCGTTCGCGCTCCAAGACAGGCAGACGCGAGAGGTTGGGCTGCGGTCCTTTTGTCGGGTCCCAATTCATTTCTCGACACCCCTTTCTGCTTCCACAAGCGGGGTAAACCGGGCGCGAAGAACACCGTCGGGCCAAACCACCGGCTCATTAAACATGAGCCATGGGCGGACCCAGACGTGCCGTGTTTCGTGCGAGAAATACACAGCCATACGTTGTGTGCGCTCTTCGCTGTTTGCCGCCACCCAGAGCAGTGTGTACGTCCCGCCCTTATAGTGCCGGTAAGGCTGCAGCGATGTAGGCAGGACAGCTTCCAAAAGCCGTAACAGCAAAGCAGGTGCAACCACGGCATCGATGCCTTGTTGCGCGGCCTCCTGTGCCTTCTCCCAGACGTACTGCCGTGCTTCCTCGAGTGTCACAGAGTCTCCTAGCGGTTACGCCCACGGCAATCGTGCCAGTACGGACACCATGCCGCGCTGCACCACCAATTTTCGGGATTTGTTTTACGAAATCGTCCCTTGGCAATGTCATCGGCCACTTCACTCACAACATCGAGTGCGTGGAGAATTTCATTCTTATCGCGCACAGCTTCAGTGCGGATATAACGTACGGGGAGCCGCTTCGTAGGCTTAATAAGTTGATCCAACCGCACATGCGGTTTGTTGGTCATGTGCGAATACAGACTCATTTGCAAGCTGTCATCGACCTCCCCTTGCGATGCAGCTTTCTTTTTCGTCTTTAAATCAGAAATTGAATTTTCTTCTTCAAGGTCGATGACGCCCGTGAACGGCAGAGCTTCCCCGTCCGGCGTGATGATCTCAGTATGAATGATGCGCTCTGCAGCCACTGGCCGAAGAGCTGGAATAAATTGATTGTTGTCGGGATTAATCTCCAGGCCCATCGCAACATTGTGATACTTGCGGGTGAGCTGGATTCCGATATCTTTAATAGCTCCGAGGTCCGGAGGCCCATCGACCAAGTCGACGAGACTCATGTCGATATCCTTAATTTCCTGGTCGTGCAAGTCGGAATACACCGCAACCATTTCGTCAGCACTCATCGTTGCCCCATCTATGAGGTAAAGATGAAGTTTCTCAGCGGCTTTGTGCACGCCCCGCCCCTGGACCTGGTAGTAGGTCGAGGGCGAGGCTTTATCGAGCACGTATTTGTGATAATACGACTCTCCACATTTCATGTACATCCCGACTTGGGACACGGACAAGTAGCCCCGTGGCAGGCGGTCTTTAAATCGATTATCCGCAGCACTTTTTGGGAGTCCTGCAATTTCTTCATTATCGATTTCTTCATTCATACGAAACTCAGTTGATTTCGATCGGGTCTTCGTAATGCTCGACTTCGTACAACGTCACGAGGTCATCGGGCTCGCTGGTCGAGGAATCACAACCCTCTACCCATCGTAGTACTTCTACCACAGATAGCCGCTCATTCTCATTGCTGTCCAAATGCTGCGGAATGTGTGCAAGTACTTCTGTCAGTTCGTTGCCGCTTTCACAAACCAAAAACCCTCCTGTGCGAAGGGCAAAACGTCCGATGGCGAAGCGATCTCCCTCGACGTATTTCTTTTGACTCATTTCATGCTTTCCTTTGCAAAAACAATAAGGCCCTTTAGACGCTCTGGCAGCGTGTCAATAGGGCCCGCAGTAAATAAGTCTTCCAACGCCGCCACAAATGCGTGGCACTCTACCTGCTGCCCTAAGGCGTAACCTTGCGCATGTGCGTCGCGCAATTCCACATGGGTAATCAGGGGCTGCGACAATGCTTTTGCGATTATGTGGTAATCGCTACGTTTTGGCTCTTCGCCTGCCAACCAGCGGTCGACGACTTCTTTGAGCACCTCGGGGTCTTCCTGTTGACGAAGCGCCTGCTCGCGGTCCGGAGCATCGAGGACCCCTAAGCGTTTGTCTTCGGCCCATTGTTCCTGGGGCGTTAATTTTTCATAAATAGTTTGATATCCGCAATCACAGCAATAACCATCTTTGTCAAAATCTTTACCGTGGTTGGGGCAATTGTCCCGCGAGTTGCTGAAAGGCGTCGAGTTCATCGGTCGCATCTACCTTGGGATCTTCCCATGGACGAATTTCACAAGCGTGCGGTTGATTCGAATTTCCGGATACAATGCAATCCATGCACGTTAGTTCTGGTGCGCTCCACATACGCGTAAATTCCTCGAATTGTTTGTCAAACCAAGGAGGAACCCACGCACCCGATCGCGCAATGTGAATATCTACGACTTCAATGTTTATCGGGGGTGCTTTACACCACGCATCCCACGTCGTAAATGCAACATCATAGTCACAGAGATGCTCTAAATTAGAGCCTTCTTTTTCCACAAGCCCGCGCCAGTTGGGGTACACCACTTGAACGGATTTTACGATTCCTGTATCCAGTGCTGCGTAGAGCCAGTCCTCAGCATCGTAAACCTTATTTTTACGGTTGGCGTATTTACGTTTTCCGTACCCGAGATCGTGGTGCGCATCGAAATGAATCACATGAACGGGAGCTCCCGCGTTCTGTGCTGCGTCGTCCATGGTATAATAAGCATGGCGATGTGAATCAGAGATATTCACATTCGCATCTTTAACACCAAGCGCCTTCATCACAAACGCATTAAACGCGTCGGGGTCTGTACACCCAAACTCTTTGTTAATGCCCGCAATAACATACGGGTCGAGTCCTTGGCGTGTAAAGTCGAGGAACCGCACATGCCATAGAAGTGTTTGCAGACCACCTCCTTGGGTTTCAGAGTGCCCCCAGTCAAAGAAACCCCACAACGAAACGGGTCTCCCATTGACTTCGACGGTCTTTTTTACGTCTTCTGCTTCCAGTGCGCGAAAGAAAAAGAAATCCCAGTCGATCGACAAAACTGTTCTAATTTTTTCCTGCGGCATATCCATTGGATTTTTCTCTAATCTTTCTTATTTCCGCCGCGTCGCGCTCTTCGTCTTCACGCGTACGCATGGTCGGGTCCATTAAATCGGTGAACGACAAAACGCGCTCCTCGATTGGCTCTTCCAGTACTTTTACCTCAGGTTCGACACGTCTTTCGATTACGAGGGGTGCGTCATTTAGCTCGTCGACGGGCTCTTGCGGCACATCCACGATTTCTGCTTGGACGACCAGCCCGCCAGGGAACGCTTCGCCAAATTGGGCGCAGAGCTCATCCAGATTTTTTACCCGAAACCCCAGATTACCAAAATAACTTCCAAGCATCTCTTCGAGGTCGTGCCGTTCGAATTCGAGTTTTATTTTCATGGAAGCCCCGCGAGGCGCATTGCAGCAGCCGCATTTTTTTGTGGGACGGTTGCTACGATACGCGCTGTTGTTTTGGTTGATTTAACGTCCACGTCAGCATGTAGTTCCAAGAGCAGCCCAACCAAGCGAAACATCGGTTCTTTGGGGCCCGATAGTTTCATAATAAAGGGCGGGTCCTCTTCAATTTTGCGCGGCATCAGGTGGTTGCCTTGGGTTTTCTTTCATGCTGTCCCACATCAATTCAGTCCACGCGAGATAGTCTTCTTTGGAAGAGCCCTCGCTGCGCGCCACATTCATCGACGCCATCAACAATGCGGTGCTGCTAACTCGATCTGGATAAATCTCATTTGTCTCTAGTAACGTCAGAAGCTTCTCATAGCGATAATTTAATAACGCCAAATCAATCCAGGTTACTTTGTGCATCGTGCTCCTCCAGGCGTTGTACGAGCTCCTTTAGCGCGTCGTGTCCTTCGGGGCTTACACGAATATCTGACGTACGCATAATGATATCGAACAGCTCACCTGCAGAACGCGGGACCTGTCGGCGCGGCGCACGTCGCCGTATAATTGCGACGAGCGCGTCGATGACACGCGTTTTGGGTTCCATATTTTCTGAAATACGGACATGCCGTTCTTCTTCGTCGTCAAGTTCCCAATCTTGCATTAATCGATCTCCGCTTCCGCGCTGGATTCAGGAATCACAATTCCTGCGCTACGAAAAAATGGAATCACTGCATCAGGATGCGCGGTGAACCATGGCTCGAAAATGCATCCAAACTTCTCACCGAGATAATTCACCCGGTACTCAAAGAAAGGCATCTTGATCGTTGAGCCGTTGTGCGCGTTGATCATAGTGAAATCAATATCAGCCGCCAGCGCATCGCGGCAGAGTTGGATGTACTCATTCATAAAGCCACAAAACTCAATAAACGTGTGCACGCCGGCTTGCTGGGCCATCATGTAAAACACGTTTGTTGTGGCTTCCATTTTGCTGATCTGCTCTTTAAGCAGGGCACGATACTCTGGGTCTTTGGGAGAATAATTCATAACAGTCCTATTGTTCTAGAAATACTAGACGTGCGGTAATACACGCACCGTAAATACTGTTGAGTTGGTCCATGGTGCAATTACCCCATACAACAACGGGTACGCCTAAAGCACGTAAATTTACGTACTCTTGAAGATGCCCTGGCAATTCTTCAAAGGTTTTGCGTACGATTTGTTGCCAGCGTTCTTTGGTCACCGCGCAAACCACCAGTATTTTTTCGCCTCTTCGCGCATCTGCTGCAGCCGCAAAAGTAAGTCATCGCGCGGCCCATCGCAGCTGCTGCATACAAACGGATTGCCGCTAAGCCCCTTGCAAAGTGGTTCACCTGTATTCGTAAATATCCAGCGCGCAGTATCGCCTGCTTTAAAACGATGGCCGCACCAGCTGCAGCGAAAGTTGTCACCGTTTGTCATCCCACCCCAGGGGAGCGTGGGCATGCGCTCATCAACAATAAATGGTTTTTGATCAGTAAAGCTCATGGCAATTATTTAAATCCTATATACAGGGGGAGTAGCGCTCTAGGAAAGCCCAAGGAACCATCTCCATCATAGGTTTATGTTTTCTCGTAAATCTAATAAAAGCTGTAGCGGCAATCACCGTGACCACTTCGCCAGTTTCATCATGTTTCCACTGACTGGGCACTTCAAAATTAACGGTATCGTAGCCATTAGGGACCCCATACCCCAGGCCCGTATTACGTTTCATGGCAATGCCTTTATCGTGGCAGTCTCCCGCTTCATCTCGCGGTCGAACTTGCATAGTTCATCGTACAACTTTATGTTATATTTATGACAACGAGTGTAGTAGTCGTCGCACGTAGCGCATATCGCACTGCTCGTTACCAGTTGCGCAAAATCTATTTTTTGATCCAACGCTTTTGCTTTGGATTCATCCAAGGTGCCCCGGCCAATAAGCCGGTACACTACAACCGGTCGGTTTTGTCCGATGCGATAATTACGATCCATGGACTGCAGATAATGCTCAAGGCTCCAGGGTAAATTGTAATAGACGGTGTAGTTGGCCGCATTGAGCGTAATACCAATGCCAACAGCCACCTGTCCCAGGAACACGCGGCAGTCCGGATCTTCATTAAAGCTCTCCATTTTTTCTTGGAGTGCGGAACGCGTACATCCGCCTTGCAGTCGAACGAACTTGATGCCAAGGCCTTTTACCACTTTTTCAATATCATTTAGTTCAGTAATAAAATTAGCCCAAATAATAACCTTGTTGGTGTACTCCTGAAGAACAGTCTCGAGAAGGTCATGGCATGCCTCAAGTCGGGCATTTTCCGTCAAGCGCATCACATGCACAGGTAAATCTTTTTGAACCACCGTGCAGGCTTTGGTATACGGCTTAATGCGTTGCACGCTGCAGTTGGAAACACTCGGGCAGTCGTTGCAAATACCGGGGTTTTTACGCGTCAAATTAACAAAGCCGCTCGACGCCTGGTCAACTTTATTGAGCAGCGTTATGGCTTCATCAGCCACGATGTATGGCTCAAGCTCCGGGCCCGTGTTGACCGTGAGCTTTCCCTCAAGGATTTGTTGCCGTACAACAGCACCTGCCCCCAAATGCTTGTCATTGACCAACTGATTGTAGACGCGCTTTTGAGCATCTTCGACGGTAAATGGCACATCGATAATTTGTTGCAGCGGCAGATCCAAGCATTCTTCCTTCGTTTTCCGCAAACCAATCAACTGCACACGTTTATTAAGCAAATCGAAATTCTTGTAGCCGAGGAGGTTTCGGGGCATGGCTTCTTCGGCTTCATATTCATAAAAGAGCCCAAACTTTTTACGAAACTCCCAGTAGTTTTCTGGCGTGAGATATTTCGCTAAAAATTTGAGTTGGGGGTAGAGATCATAAGGAGAGCCTAACGAAGGAGTGCCCGACAACAAAATACGGCGATAGGCACGCTGTGCGAGATGGATCGCGCTGAGGGTTCGTTTCGAATCGTGACTTTTAAGTTGGTGTGACTCATCGGCAACAATGCAGTTGTACTTGATGGCCAAAATCTCGTCGGCATACAGCGCAGCAGTGGCGTACGTGACGACCGTGGCGATGGGCGTGTGGGCCTGCGCCTGGGCAATCTTGGCCAGCTTCTCTTCTTTGCTGCCCTCCAAGACAACGACATCCGAGACGTCGCCGTGCTTCTGGAACTCCTCTGCCCAGGTTGTGAGCATCACACGAGGACAGAGGATGAGCAGCCGGTCGTCCGTGTACCTCTGTAGGTCGACCGTGATTTTGCACTTCCCCAGACCTGGAGCATAGAAAAGACCCGCGCGCGGGCAGCGCAGAAGATGAATGACGCCGTCTTTCTGGTGCTGGTAGGGCGAAGTGACAAAAGTAAAGTTGTCGGGCAGAACGACGGGTTGCTCTAGCTGTGTCACATGCGCCGAGGCACGGGAAGACAACTGCAAATTGGGAAAAGCTTCACGCAGCGATTTTAGAACCATTTTAAAAAATGGAAAAAACGCAGGAAAACGCCACGTCTGGTCTCCACCGAAGTATGTTCCGGCGTATACTTTCTTCACGGCGGCATCCGTGGTGCGCAACGAAAAGACCGGCGTGCCATATACATCACCGAGCTCAAGCAGAGGGTAGTTCGACATGAGTCTAAATCCAGGTTCGGAATTTCCGGGGTCAAGAAATTTGGGGGGATATGCCAACCCCATGCACGACTATATCAGTAGTTTTGCACCTCGGCAGCTCAAGCAGCTTTTCCGCTGGGTCGAGTATCTCTACTACAACTCGGCGCATATTTTCGCAGCTCTGAAGAAGTTCGCAGAATACCCCGTCACAAGTGTGACGATTGAATCGAGCGATGAGTCCCTCAAGAAGAATTGGGACCGCGTTCTTCATAAAAGCTTGAAGATTAAACATGTGTCGCTGGCATGCGGGCTTGATCTGCAGCTTTACGGCAATTCGTTTACGTCCATGTATCATCCATTTAATCGCTTTTTGATTTGTGCGCACTGCAATGCACGCACAGGAATTAAAAAAGTAAAATATAAATTCAATTTAAAAGAGTTAGAATTCAAATACCTGTGCCCTGCGTGTAAAAAAGATACGACAGGCACAGTCCGTGACGAAAAAGCTGCTGACGAAAAACGGATGAACGTAATTCGTTGGGACCCCAAACAGATCGACATTAACCACAATACGATTACGAACGAGTCCAAGTATTACTACACCATCCCACAAGAGGATAAACAGAAGGTTGAAAAGGGCGACGCCCATCTGCTTAATACCATGCCCTTCGAGTTCATCCGGGCCATTAAAGAGGACAAGGTCTTCGAGTTCGCTGACGGTGCCATTTACCACATGAAGATCCCGGCACCTGCCGGTATTTCTTCTCAATGGGGCTTTCCACCGCTTACAACCACCATCAAGCTCTTCTTTTACACGGCAATCCTACGTAAGGCCAACGAAGCCGTTGCGTTCGAGCACATTCTACCTTTCCGTGTGCTCCACCCTGCCCCCATTAGCGGCGCAGCAGACCCCGCTACGACCATCAACCTCCAGCGCTTTCGCATGGAGCTTGAAGTCAATATTAAAAAATGGCGGCATGACCCCAACCACATTATGTTTTCGCCCGCAGCGCTGGGCGTCACCACGATGGGTGGCCAAGGGCGAAGTCTACTGACGCTTGGCGAAATTAAAGAAGCTGAAGAAGAAATCATTGCAGCCATGGGCGTGCCGCGTGAGTTTCTCTATGGCGGACTTTCATTTACAGGCAGCTCGATCACCCTGCGTATGCTCGAAAATCAGCTCGAGACGTATACCGGACAGCTCAACGAACAATTGAATTGGATTATCACACAAGCTGCCAAAGTACTCGGTTGGACGCCAGCGGAAGCCAAGTATACGCCCTTCAAGCTCATTGATGACACCATGCAAAAGCAGACGTTGCTCGGTCTTGCGCAAGCCACACAGCAAATCTCGAACACGACGCTTTACGACATGAATGACATCAACATTAATGACGAGCGTAAAAAGCGCATGCAGGAAGCGCTTGACGAAACACGCTTCCAAATGGACCTGCAGCGTGAGACGCAGAAAATCCAAACTTCTTTGGCACAACAAGCGCAATCTGAAGCCGGTGGAAATGCGGGGCTCAACTACAACCCGCAGCAAGTTTTGGCGCAAGCGGAGAGCGTTGTCGACCAGCTGTCGCAAATGGACCCTGGTTCGCAGAAGTCCATGCTTTCGCAGCTATCACAAGAAGACCCGGTTATGTATGCCGTCGTGAAAGACCGCTGGCAAACACGCCAATCGCAGCAAAAACAACAGGCCGTCGCTGCCATGACGACGGGACAAGCGGCACAGTAATGCCTGACCGTTTGCCCCTCTCGGTGGAAGAGGCCGCTGCCATCGCAGCTTTCAGAGCCTGCCCTTTTCCACCTAGAAAAATAATGATTGGCCAACTGCCCGAGGAACGTCGGCTGTATGTGCTGATCGACTACGCCAATTGTTACGAAGAACGTTGGACACGGAGCCTGCCGGCAATTACTACAGCGGTGCGCGACACTGTGCCGTTGACCCATGAATTAGTTGTAAAAAAATATATTAAGGACGACCATGTCGACTGATTTTTTAAAATCTATTGAGAATGCACATCGAGCACCAGATACATCACGTGACGATGACAGCACGATTCCCAATATATTCTCACATCAACGCACAAAGCAATTAGCCAGCAAGGTTATCGAGGGTGTTGATGGTCAGATTCCTGGCGTTACGCAATACGATTTTACGTTCCACTGTGCGCGTCTAATCATGGGTAAAACCCAGATCGATTTTCAGAATGGTCAGGCTATTTATGAAGATAAAGACGACGGCGAACGCTTGAAAGAAATCATGGACCAGTCGCTCGCTGGCAAATCTGTCATTAATAAAAAAGAAACTACTTTTTTAAAAGATGGCACAGTAGTGCTCTGGATTGAATGGCTCGAAAGAAAAGAGCCCGAGCAAGAAGACAACCCGTTCCTCACTGAGGAACAGTTGCGCTCGCCCGAGCGGATCACAGGAATTGACCCGGATGAGAGTGTAGAACTCGGGGCCGCCGAAACCGACGAAGACGACGAAGGCGACGGCCTACCTGATTTTAGTTCTGCAATTAAGCAGGAGGAGTTGGCGGACCCGGAGGAGCCCCAGAAGCTTCAGGATCCTGAGGAGCCGGACTTCTAGTGTCGTGGTTTCGGAAATCGAGGTCGGGTCGTCTGCCTGTTTGTTTTGCAAACGCTTCGATGGCCACGTCGTACTCCTGACGCCAACGAGGGTCATACGTCGCAAAACGTGTTTTCTCGCCCCCGTCAGTTTTCTCCATTGTAGGTGGGACAGGCAGCTCATGGCCCCAGCCGGCGTACACCGTCAGGTTGGGCTCGTAGTCCTGCGCAAAGGCCATGCGTTTACGTTTGCCGCGCTCGACAAAACTGACGTACACCGAACTCGGATATTGCGCCGATTTACGAAACGTAATCTCAACATCGCGCGCTTCGAGCTTGGTGGTGCCGAACGCACCAACGCGGAACAAAGTTGCTCGTTCGAATTTTGTCATGAGAACCTAATCAATCCCATCAAGAGAATCTCTTCGGCACCGTACACTTTGTTGGCGCCGCACCCTTCACATTCGTATCCTCGCGCATCGGGTTCGACGCTGCCACCCGTCCACTCCTGGCATGCAGTGCAAAACCCATCGCTGTCGTTACAATGTTGGCGAAACTCTTCTTCGCTCATTTTCTGAATATTATCGGCCATGATGTCTCTCGGTATTGCGGTAAAAGTATCTAGAATAACGGTATCGGATCTGTGTGCATGACCATCTACTTTTACCACCTCCTACGGAGTATTTAGAACTATGTCACTCACAGACATATTTGAATCGTTAGATCGCAATGTGCTCCTCCGCTGGGCAGGCGGCATGCAGACATCCCTGAATAAGTTTTATCAAACGATTCAAAATGCACCCGACGAAATCATGCAACGCTCGCTCATCGTTCTGTGGAACTGGGCCCGGCATGGTTATCAAAGCGTTGAAATGCCCCAGACGTATATGGCCGCACTCATGGCTACGGACGTAAGTCCTGAAATCATGAAAGACCAACAGCTGCCATGGCCTGCCATGGAAATTCAAATTCCGCCTGGTTTGATTACATCCAGCCACGGCGAAGTCTTTAGTCTGATGATTAGTGACATTCCAAAACAAGTAACGCTAGCAGGTCAAATCGCACGCGCGAAATATTTAATTACGTATACTGATTCTATCTCTACGGCGGGCCAAACCTACGAAAGTCTCGAAGAGCTAGCAAACCGACATACTCTTTTGGCCCCACACTGCATGGTTACTGATGAACTGTCCGCTCTCTACAATAAAGATTTAGAAGACCGTATTTGGACCATGCTGCTACGGCTGCTCGCAAATACAATTTTACTTATCAACACCGCACGTATTGACAAACCTACAGTTTTTCCAAAACTTGCGGCGCGCGCTCCGAAGCATGGAAAACCCCGTATTAATACGCACCGTATGGGTACGACGCTTTCCATGGATTGTCGTCCGTCGATTCGAAATTTTATTAGCGGCAATACTCGAAATGAACCGTCCATCACGACTTTGGTTCGTGGGCATTGGCGTAACCAGGCGCATGGGCCGAAGTGGTCCTTGCACCGTGCGATGTGGGTCCACCCTTTCTACAAAGGCACAGGCCCTCTCGCACCCCACGTGACCAAAATAAAGCCGCCCACAGACAACCCTGCTTCCGCTAAGTGATGTGCGGTCTATACTCCACGCATGTCCGACCCCGTCACGCCTGTACTCCAATACCTCGACGACAGCCGTGGGCAGATCTACAAAAAGACTTTGGAAGGTCTCCAGGGTCTTTTTCCTATTTTAGGTAAAAACACCACCCTCGAGCTCAAAGACCTCAAGGTCAAACAAAAAGAATATTCGTCCAATGACGAAAAGGCTGCCTTGCTCAGCGGCCGAACGTTGCATGAGCCTGTTCAAGGCATGCTCACGCTGCGCGACAACAAAACAGGAAAGGTGCTCGACACCCAGCAACACACGCTGCTGCATCTACCCTACTACACGCCGCGTCGTAGCTTTATTGTGGGCGGGAACGAGTACAACATTCCCGCGCAGCTTCGACTCAAGCCCGGCGTATATACGCGCGAACGCAACAACGGTGAGTTTGAAGCGGCATTCAATCTAAGCAAGGGCCGCAATTTTCAAATTTCCATGGAGCCCGAATCCGGAAAGCTCCACATGGAATTTGAGAATTCCAAAATACCTCTATATACGGTCCTGCGTTCTTTGGGCGTACAGGACGTCGAAATTAAAAAGTTCTGGGGCGCCGGACTTCAAGAGCTCAATGCCAAAGCTTCTCGCGAAAAAGAAGAAGCAGTATTGGCCAAGCTGATTGGCAAAATCAAGCGCACCAGCGAATCGATTCCCAACTCGCTCGAGGGGAAACGTAAATACGTACATGATTATTTTGCAGCTACACGTATGAGCGGCAAAGTTACGCAGCGTACCCTTGGCACGCATTACGATTCGGTCAGTCCTGAATCCTTGTTGGTCGCAGCCAAGAAACTCATCGACGTGCAAAAAGGCCATGCGCACGGAGACGACCGCGACAGTCTAGAATTTAAGACGGTGCATTCCGTTGATGATTTTTTTAAAGAGCGCCTCGAAAAAGACGCAAAGCGCACCATTGTTCGAAAGCTCGGTTTGCGTATGAATTACGCAGATAATCCTGTCATAAAAGAAATCGTGCCGAGTTCTTGCTTTACGAAGAGCATCAACGGTTTTGTGGTGCAGTCTGCGTTATCCAATCCACCGACTCAAATTAATCCGGTTGAGATTGTAGACCAGACGATGAAAATCACGTCGCTCGGAGAAGGCGGCATCAGTAGTACACGCGCCGTTACCAACGAGTCTCGCAAGGTTCACAACACACACCTTGGGATCATCGACCCCGTGCGCACGCCTGACGGGGCCAAGGCGGGCATCGACGTGCGTCTGACTATGGCAGCCCATCGTGATGCTGCGGGTAACCTCTACGCCTATGCACGGGACGCCCGCACCGGCAAAATGACCCATGTCGAAGCAACGCAGCTGGCCAAGAGTCACATCGCGTTCCCAGGTCAAGATGGACGCTCCCACTGGGATGTAATTCATGGAACCGAAGTCATCTCGGTTCCCAAAGCCAAGGTTGATTACATCATCCCCAACCCGGCGTTCATGTTTACGCCGACAACAGCGCTAGTTCCTTTTATTAATGGAATGCAGGGAAATCGCGCCATCATGGGTGCGAAATTTCAAACGCAAGCGCTGCCGTTGGTTGAGCGCGAAGCGCCTTATATCCAAGCCGGTGCACCTCGAGCTGGCCAAAGCATGGAAAAAGAAATCGCACGATTAGTGCTTCCTACAGCGCCTGTCGATGGGACTGTTGAAAAAATTGACGACGATTATATTTACATTCGCCCGCATGCCAAAACAGCCGCAGCCAAAAGCGATCTTATTAAATTGCGCTACGACACCTATTTTCCTTTGGCATCCAAGACCTATTTGCACAATGACGTGCATGTCAAGGTAGGTGACAGTGTCAAAAAAGATCAAACCCTTGCCGAAAGCAATGCAACCCAAGGGGGTGTACTGGCACTCGGTAAAAATATGTCCATCGCCTACATGGCGTATTACGGGAAGAATTCCAATGATGCCGTGGTCATCAGCGAAGGCGCTGCCAAAAAACTAACCTCTGAGCACATGTACAAAGAAACATTGCTCAAAGACGCAGAAACAGTGTTGGGTAAACATAAATATGGAATTTATTACGGCATGCGTTTTACGGCGATGCAGCTGGCCAAGTTAGACGAAAACGGCATTGCCAAAAAAGGCGCCAAACTTGATTTCGGAGACCCTGTTATTTTAGGTCTTAGAAAATCAGCACCCACGCCCGAAATGCAACTCTTGGGCAATTTCAACAAATCTCTAGTCAAACCTTACCGAGACGTTGCCGTAACGTGGGATCGGCCCAGCATTGGTTTTGTGCAAGACGTCACCAACGCTGCTCGACAAGTTATGGTCACAATTCGTACGCAAGAACCTATGCGTATTGGCGACAAACTTGCCAATCGGTTTGGCGGCAAGGGCGTGGTGTCCGAAATTATTCCCGATGACCGCATGATTCAAGACGAGCGTAAAAAGCCCGTCGATATTTTGTTTACATCAGCGGGTGTCGTAAGTCGCATCAACCCAGCACAAATTGTCGAAGCAGCCCTTGGAAAAGTCGTAGAAAAAACAGGCAAGCCTATTATCATCCCGCAATTTCAAGCAGGGGATAACGTACAGTTTGCAAAAAACCTATTAAAAGAACACGGCCTCAAAGACAAAGAAACCGTACACGATCCAGTTTCTGGTCGTGATATTCACAACATCTTTGTGGGTCGATCTTATATTCACAAATTATTTAAGTCGACAGATACAAATTATTCAGCACGCGGCGTAACCAACTACGACGCCAACATGCAACCTGTCCGTGGTGGTGACGAAGGTGCCAAGGGCCTAGGCAAAATGGAAATGAATGCCCTCTTGGCACACAACGCACGCAACGTGCTCAAAGAAGGTCTAACAATCAAGGGTGAACGTAGCGATGCCTTCTGGCGTGCCTTTGAATATGGGCTTCCCACACCCCATGCTAAAAATCCATTTGTTTCTGATAAATTCGTTGCCATGTTGCAGGGCGCCGGAATTAACGTAAATAAAAATGGTTCCATGGTGTCACTCGCACCAATGACAGATCATGACATAACGCGCATGTCGTCAGGTGCCATTGGTACGCCGAGCCTTGAAAAATCAAAGAGCTTTATGCTCAACGCAAAAAATATGCAGCCTGAATCAGGCGGGTTATTTGACGCGAATCTTACAGGAGGTCTAAGCGGCACACGCTGGGCGCACATGGAATTGCCCGAGCCGGTGGTAAATCCTGTTTTCGAAGATCCCGTTCGTCGATTGCTTGGCTTTACCAAAAAAGAATTGCGCGAAGAGACTGGTAGAGTAGGTGGGCAAGCAATTCGCGAAAAACTCAATGCGCTCAAGCTAGATACTTTAGAAAAAGAACTGTATCAAAAAACAAAAACTGCGCGCGGTGTCGAGCTTGACAATGTTGTCAAACAGCTCAAAGCACTGCGTGCATTAAAGTCCGGCGGGTTCAGTAAAGCTGGAGATGCTTATACCCTTAGCCGCCTTCCTATCGTACCGCCCATTATGCGCCCTATCCTACCCTCACAGCGTGGGGGTGAACTACAGGTCGCAGACATTAATTATCTTTATCGTGATGTAGGACTCGCCAGTTCATCGCTACAGAGCAGCAAAGAAACAAATCTTCCAACTTTGATTTCGGAGGGTAGAAACCATCTAAATGACAGTATCAGTGCTTTATTTGGTTTAACCAAACCTACGAGCCCTCAACTGCAAGGACGCGACGTCAAAGGGCTTCTCGAACAGATTTCAGGCTCAGGCAGTCCCAAGCAGGGTTTTTTGCACCGTAAGATCCTCAAGCGCCAACAAGACTTGACCGGCCGTGCAACTGCAACACCCGACAACACTTTGGGGATAGACCAAATTGGCGTCCCCGAAGAAATGCTCTGGACCACCTACAACAAATTTATCATGCGTGGGCTTATTCATCAGGGCTACAAACCCTTGGATGCCAAGCAAATGATTGAAGACCGCCACCCGGCGGCCAAAAACGTATTGAATGTAGAAACCAAAGTGCGCCCCATGTTTGTTAACCGGGCGCCGACACTACACAAACATAATTTTGTCGCAGCTTACCCTGTCGCAGTGTCCGGGAAATCCCTGCGTGTCAATCCGTTTATGGAAGCCGGACAAAACCTGGACTATGACGGCGATACGATGCAACTTCACGTACCCGTCACCGAAAAAGCAGTCGAAGAGGCACGAGGACTAACACTATCGAATCTGCTCTTTGGGGACAAGCATCGCAATGATTTGATGATATTCCCACAGCATGAAGCCATCCTAGGTGCCTACCTCGGTTCCACGAAGACCCAAGGTGCCGTCCAGACGTTCAAGACTAAAAAAGATGCGCTGGACGCCTATCATCGGGGGACCATTACTATGGCTAGTCCCATCTTAATTCAGGAGCTGGACGCGTGATTGATGCCCACTACACACGAGGACAGCGCGCCGCGTTCCAAAAACTCGGTCTCGATGTCGAAGATTTGCCTGACTATCTCGAAAATACAAAAAGACGGTTGCGGTTTCAAATACAGCGCCTCAATGCCGTAGCAGGTTTTCCAGCAGGTAGTCGTATTGAACTGCCTATCAATTATGAGGTTTAGTCGTGCCTTTTAAGTCTCAAGCGCAACGCCGCAAGTTCTACGCTCTCAAGGCACGCGGCGAAATGTCGCAAAAGACCATTGATGAGTGGCAAAAAGAAACACCTAAAAAATTGCCCGACCGTATCAAAAAGCACGCCTATTGGTCAGGTCAACGCGCGGCACTTGAGAAGCTCGGGTTTGATGCAGAGAGCTTTGAAGAATTCGCACAAGCGGACCCTACAGCGGATGCGCTGCCTAACGGCAACAAGCTCGATTCTTCCGAAAGCGCCACTACCAAGCAGGACAAGCTTATTAATCCTGCCTCCCCCTGGACCGGCGCTACCCCGTTTGTTGAAACAAAAGCCGTAGATATCTGACATGGCAAAAACACTCGGCCATTATCTTTTGGACGAAGCCATTCCCAAGGCTTACCGTCCGGCGGGTGCGTATAACAAAAAAGATTTGCGTGCCAATATGGTACGCCTCGCCAAAGACCGTCCGCAGGAATACACCGATGTCATTACCAAAGTAAAAGACCTCGGAGATCGCTTCGCTACACACATGGGGGTGTCCGTAGGGCTCGACGACATTGAGCCTCTTTATGCGGCTCGAAATGCCATTACCAAGCCTGCGCTCGCCCAAGTTAAAAAGGCGCGCAGCATGGACGAGCGTCGTAGCATTATCAGCGATACCCAAGACAAATTAATTCAACACGCACTTGTGCATCCAGGAACCATGGGCATGATGGCCCGCTCAGGCGCTCGAGGAAGCGCCCTACAGCTCATGCGTGGCGTAGTCGCGCCTGCTGCGAGTGCAGACGAGCACGATCGCATTCAACCCTGGCTCACCATGCACAGCTACGCCGAAGGGCTCAAACCTTCCGAGTGGTGGGCAAACAATCGTGAAGCACGGATGGCACAAATTAAATCCCAAGTCGAAGTCATCGAACCGGGAGATTTGTCGAAAATATTGGTCAATAATACAAGTGACCAAGTTATTACTATGCCCGATTGCGGCACGCGCAACGGCTTGAATATGAATATTACAGACCCTCATATTTATGATCGTTTTCTTAGCAAGACCCAAGGCGGGTTTGCACGCAATACCGTTGTTGATCAGCGCCTCTTGGCACAGTGTCAAAAAATAAAAATACAAAAACTGTGGGTGCGTTCGCCAATGACGTGCGAAGCACGCACGGGCCTGTGTCAACATTGCGTAGGACTCGGCACTACCGGCGCCCGCGCTAAAATTGGCGACAATATCGGCATTCGCGCCAGCCAAGCTATCGGAGAGCCATTAACTCAGCTCGCACTCAATGCAAAACATGGTGTCCGTATTTCTGGAAAAAATCCCATGGACGTTTCAGGTCTTGAAGGATTTCGCATGATCCTCGAGAGCCCAGAAGCCTTCAAAAACAAAGCAACCTTGGCGCCCACAAGCGGTACCATTCGTAGTATTCAAACTGCGCCGCAAGGCGGCTATTACGTCACCATTGCAGATGACAAACTGCACGTCCGCCCTGGACTCTTGCCCGTCGTTAAAGTCGGAGACCAGGTACACGCCGGAGATGTTCTATCCCAAGGCGTACCTAAACCCGAGGAAGTCGTAAAATACAAAGGGTTGGGCGCCGGTCGTGATTACTTGGTTAAAAAACTGCACCAAATTTATGAAGACAACGGCATAACCAGTGACCGCCGTAATTTCGAAGTTTTAGCCAAGGCGACACTCAACCATGTACGCATCGAAGACGTGCATGATGACGATGCAGCCGAACACGGGTTGATGCGCGGAGATATCATTAATTACAACACTTTTAAAAATATTGTTGCAGGACGTGACGAAAATACACCGATTGGACAAGCGCATGGTAAATACCTGGCAGCCCCTTTACTCTATCATCTCGTGGGCACGCGGATAACCGAACCCATGGTGACTGAATTTAAAGCAGAAGGTGTAAAACAGGTAAAAACTGCTATCAAAGCACCTACGGTCAGTGCCGTCATGGCACCGGCCACACAAAATCCACTCCTCAACCCAGACTGGCTTGTACGGCTAGGTCACCGTTATCTTAAGAAATCTATCGTTGAGGGTGCTCAAAAAGGTCAGCAGTCTGATATTCATGGCGCACACCCGCTACCCGGCATGGTGTTCAGCTCTGAATTTGGTGAAGGTGTGTCCGGTCGGTATTAATTATTAGTTGGTAATCACTCAAGTTTGCCACTACATTCCCTGTGTTTTCGTTCCCAGGAGCTTCCGCCCATGACAAGTCCCCTTTTTAAGCGCGCGTTTGTGCGCGGCCTCAATGCTCAGCTCATCCGTGAAGGCGTCATCTTCTACCCCAGCAAAGAAGCTGCTGATGCGACAGCGGACTTTGTGGCGGACCAATCCAACATGCCCGACCCTGCCACCGAGGGCGACAGGCTAGACATCAAGACGGCCGGCATTTTAGTGAACCATCTGATCGAAGGCGCTGAGTACCAGTGCAAGCAGGCGGGAAATCAATATAACCCCGGAGTAACCAAGACCGCCCAGGAAGCGACTCCCGAGTCGATCGCATATGCCGATGCGATTGCGCTGATGGAAAAGGCTGCTGAAGAGCACGGGCCGAACACCCTCCAAAATGCATCGCCCAACTCAGCGATTGCTGCGAGTGAACTCCGTGAGCGTCCGGAGAATTACGCCAACACCGGGCCCGGTATTTATGAGCCCTTCCCCTCAGCCGCGCAGGTGGGCATTGAAACGGAGCCCGAGGCTCCCGGTACCCAAGGCGTACCTGGTACCAATTCCGTCGTTGCCAAAAGTGCAGCGCTCCAAAGCATCGTCCGGCGCATTGCCAAGACAGCTGGAAACGATATTGGCGACGCCCCGCCGAATGACTTGCGCGCAGCAGCCAAAAATTCTGATGCCGCCAAAGAGGAGCTCGAGGCACGTCCCGAAGGGTACGCCAATCACGATGAGCATCAGGGCCGTACAGAATTTGACATTCCTGCCGCTGCCCAAGCTGGCGACGAAAAGAACATCACGCACAAGAGTGCATTTGACCGGTTGTTCGAAGCAACCGCCGAACGCATCTTGCCCTACCTCCCTGCCAAAATGGCTGATGAGCAAAAGGTCGCACATATCCGGCACACCATGGGTCTCGATACCCCGGAACGTGCCGCTTATCTCGGCAACATTTACCTGAAGCTCGGGGCAGCACAGGAAAGTGCGAAATCGGTTCATGACCATTTCCTTAAGGCCGCTTCCGAAGAAGAAGAAGAAAAGGAAAAAGAGCCGAAGAACGACGACGAGAACAAAGAAGCGGACCCCGATGACAAGGAAAAAGAGCCCGAGCTTCCGGCCTTTATCCAGAAGAAAGAATCGTCTGTCCGACCCGCGCCAACGCTCGCGACACGAAATACTCTTCAAGGGATCGCATCGCGTCTGAAGAATCTGCATGCTTAATCGGCGTGCGCTGACCTATGGCGTCCAGCTGATTACGGAAAAACTAGCTGAGGTAGCTAGTATGTCGCCGTTTTCAGACATGGACGCTGACATGGAGCGCATTCCGAATCAGCAGGTGCCCAACGCCCTCGAAATGCCGTTTCATCGCTCGAATACTGCACGCGTTCGCCCGCCAAAAATCGTTACGACGCGTTAAAGAAAGAAAGCCCCATGGCGATTAAATCTGCTGTTATTTCGCCCGCCATTGCCGCGCAGCAAATGGGTGCGCAGCCGCAGGATGAAACTCATTTGTTCGAAGAAAAATTCGGACAAATGGCTTATCAAGCGTTCTCTTCTAAGTTTCCGGATTTGGTACCGGACATCGTAACATTCAAAATTCTCGACACGCAGGTCGACGAGGGCGGGTGCTGCGGCGCATTTATTCTCGAGCAAGAGGGAGAATTTATTTATATTCCTGTCGTGCTCGCAGAGAACGAACTCAAGCCTTTTGATTTGATGTATATAAAATCAAAAGATATTTTCTTGCCACTTACTAGCAAGTGGCTAGAAGAGGTTCAGAAAAATACCGTGGCTTCCCTGGGTACCGGCACCAAGTTACCCGACACAGTAGCCAAAGACGTAGATATTCGAAACGTCGTGGTGCCACCTATGTCCGGCCGTGCCAGCTACGCCAGTTACGCAGCCGTTGAAGAAGCTCGCGCCACGGAACCACTAGGCCGGCGACTTCATAAAAATGCCGAACTAGGTAATTTCCCGGAAGCAGACGGCGCCGCTCAAACGGGTTTCGATCCGCAAATGTGGGCGGGTTTTGTACAGCAGTACCAAAGCACTCAAGGCGTTTCTCCAGGCCAAGCTTTGGATTCTGGTGTGATGGATATTGATTCCCTCAATAAACTATACAAATCCCACGCAAAAACTTGGTCTTCGCCGACACTGCCGACCCAACAGGCACAAGCGCCCGCACCGCAGCAGGCGCAGCCTGGAATGCCGCCAAAAATGGCATCGGAAGTAACGACCATTGGCAAGCGCATCGACAAAGCCATTTCCAATGCCGTGCGCTCCGGTGCACTTGGCGCCGCGTCAGGCGGTGTTTGGAGCGCAGCTGACGGCGATTTTTCCGATATGCCCTCCGGCATGATGCGCGGAGCCATGGGCGGCGCTCTCATGGGGCCGCTTGGAAATTTGGCCGGCGAAGAAATCCACGCACGCTGGCCTACGAAAGCCCCCCTTTCTGAAGCACGTTCTTTGGGACGTGGCGCTGGCTCTGCACTCGGGGGTATTTTGGGTGCGGATTCTGAGCCGATGCAAGTACAAATTGTACCGCGTTACGGCGAAGACCCCGGTATGTTTTCGCGTGCCGCGTCGCTCGTCATGCCCGCTGGATTGTCTATGGCGGGACTCTCCATGATGCGCACAGCAAGCGACTACCAGTCTGGTTTGCGCGATATGATTAAACACGCTTTGGCAGTTTCGTCGTATCAGCCTTTTTTGCCCCAGTTTCTCAATGACGCACCAAATGCCATTAAAAAAGCATTTGTACAAATTCTAGATAAACACCCGCCGCTTCTCAAAAAAGCAGCGGACTTGTATGGCGAAGAAACGCTCGTTGCGTGTTTGCAGCCTCACGCAGAAAAAACTGCGGGCTCTATGGAAATCAAGCGCCGCTTGAATGTCGCAGACCGCGACACAAAGCCCGGCGAGTATCGAGATTATTTTGGAGAGGGCGCTCCCTTTGCCTACCAAAATGTACTCAAGCGTGGATATTACTACGAAGACCAGCGTCCCAACCTCAAAATGGCGATGCAGGTTCAGGGGTACCATGATTTCCAAAACACGCTGCAGTCGGGTTTCTATCGGCTATTTACAGCAGAGAGTACGCCCGAGCCCGCGCTAGTAATTGTTGAGCCTCTCGACTTGTTCGGAACCGACCGTGCAACATTTCCGCACGATTATGAATCCCGTGTAAAACCCGTACGCCTTCGTATTCCAAAGACCGATTGGAATGTGGAGCCCTACGCACTAACACGCAGCGATTTCGAAGATACCAAGGGACCGTCGGCACAGCAACGTGGCCACACTTTTCGTCGCCTCGCCATTCTGGACGACCGTCGTTACGTGGTAACAACCAACTTGTACGGCGAACAAGTTGCTCAAGGTTTTATTCGCGGCTCGAGTCTGGCCAACACACTCGACGATGCAAAAGGAAAACCGCGTCAAGGCAAAGGCGTTTGGGTCGGACAAATTCGTGGTGGTTGGGCAGCCACCATGCCTGTCGAAGTCCGTAGCGTTAGCGAGGGGTCTAACGGAATTGTTCGTGGCAAAATGACTGACGAAGCAGGATTTGCCGACAAGCCGTTTATTATCGATTACAGCTCAACACGTAATCGTATTATGCGTCCTGTTGATGGTCCCGTCATTATTCCGAGCAATTGGCGCTGGGTTCCCCTTTCTACAAAAATGGATGTGGACGATTTTATTTCGGATCCCGGTGCGCTGCAGGAAGCCGCAAATCAACAATTTGCCAAAGACCCGAGCATCAAAGTAGCCACCATCCGTAAAGACCCCAGTGGCCTATTTACGCTTGGTCAAGAATCTCGCGCTCACGCACGCAGCGACGCTTTGCAGAAGCTGGCCCTGGCACACGACATCCATGCGAGCGCTGCGGAGTCCATGCTTAAAATCGCTGACGTCTACGGGGTCTGCCGCGCCTACGTAATGACGCCCGCGCAGGCACAGCGTGCGCAGCTGCGAATGAAAATTGCCCAGGGGGCTCTGCCTCCTCAGGTGCCCCAAGGCATGCCGCCCGCTATGGCCGCCCCTGCCCCTGCACCCATGCCTGCGCCTATCGAAGCTGCGCCGCCGGCCCCGCCACCACCTTCTCCGGTGGACCAGGCCTTTAGCGAGTCTATCCAAGGTCTATCTCAGCAAATGTCCGAGCTCCAAGCGCAGCTCAGTGTGCTGCAGTCTGTGCAGCAGCGCGCAATGGAAATTGAGTCGGGCCAAGGTGCTCCTCCAGGTGCAGGTGCAGTCCCTGGTGCCGCTCCGGCAATGCCACCTCAGGGTGCCCCGCCCGATCCCGGAATGCAGGCAACGGACCCGGCCATGCAGGGTGCAGGCGCTCCTGCCGGCGCCGGAATGGCTCCCGTGGACCCCAATGCTGCGATGGGCATGCAAGACCCCAACGCAGCACCGCCCGACATTCAGCTGCCAATTATGCGCACCGAAGAACCTTCTTCGGAGGAAATCGCGCAACAAATCAACCCTGATTTCCTGGCATCTGCAGGACAGCTGCACGAAACGGGCGCGTTCGACGCCGCCACGATCGCCTCCTTGGCGCAGTCCAACAGCCGCAGTTTCAAAAGTCTCACGGGTCAATACGCAGCCAATTTGGAAAACAGCGTCGATGACCTGGGACGCACTCTACTCACGCTCTACATGCAAGAAAGCAAACTCAAGACGCAATTGGGCGATGAAACGTACTTGGATCTTGAAACCCAACTGCGGGACACCTTTCATGGTTTGGGGCGCTTAGTATTGGCAATGACCCATAATTCGGCCATGCTCGAAGTTGATGCGACGTCCTGAGCCAAACCCACGCCATTGCTATGAAGCTCTGCAAGCGCGTACGCGAGTTCCAGAGACCGAACAAGAGCGTTCGCTGTACGTCCTGTTGCACGGTGCCAAAGCGCTCAACCAAGTAGTTCCGCATCGTCCGTGGTCATCGACTAGCATTATCGAGCCGAGCGTTGAGTATCCATTTATGGTTTACACAGCGCAGTCGGTTCGTGTGGTTTTGGAAGCATTCTTGCTCGCTTCTAAAGATAATTTCGCTATTTCTGAAGCACTTGAAATGGCTGCAGACGAAGTAGATAATTACCGCACACTATTTTTCGATACACGCGTATTCCGGACACAACTCGAACGCATTGTGTTCATGAGCGGTATTCCTGACGATCACCCGCACAAAAAATTGTACGATATTGCTTTGCGGCAGGGCCTCGGCGCACTGCAATGGCATTATTGTCAAAAAAAGGGCGCAGTCGAACCGGAAGATGTTCTCAAGACCATCATGACCGATTCATATTTTCGGTCTCTCGAGCATCGCGGATTGAACGCTACGAGCAAACAAGCACGCGAAGCGGCCAAGTACGCCAAGATCTCCATCGAGTGCGCACGGACGCTCTTTGCCAAGAGCGAAGCGTTGGATGCCAATACCGAGCAGCTTCGTCTGAAGTTCGAAGAAGTTCGTAAAAATCGAACGATTAACGACCTGCACAACGAAGTAGGCACTGAAAGAATCATACACTAAAGCCACACGCCTTTAGGGGGACGCATGGGCTACGTCACAGAAAACGACTACAAAAAACTGGCAGACGCGGTCGCTGACGATCTCGTGCTCAACAAAATTCCCCTCAACGACAGCATCAAAAAACTCGCCAGCGTTCAAGGCCTCAACCAAGAACAGGTGCGCCGGCTGTGCGAGGCGACCAACAATGTTACATTTAATAAACTGTTTTCAGCGCGGGACAAGACGGCTGCCGACCGTGTGATTGAATTTGATGTTGCGGATCCCAGCGTAATTTTGGGTTCTGCCATTAAAGAGGCCGCCGTAAATTACGACGAACAACTGTCTTCTGACACAATCCTATTGTCAGAGTTTCGCTCTCTACGACCTGAAGAAAAGACCGCCGCTGCTCCTGCTGCAGACCTCGCCGACCCCCCAACGCGACCTGAGTATGATCGCCGCACGCTTCGAAAAACACGTGACCATCTGCATTATGAAAAACTCGCAGCAGAAATGTGTTACGCCGATGCGCTCGAAAGCGTGCGCGGACAATTTCGCCGACTCTATGCCGATACAACCTTTACGGCTTTTGAAAAACAGGCGATCGCACTGTACGCAGACCGCGCAGTCCAGCCTCTGACCGATTTGCGGAAAACCCTGCGCATGCCCGCCGTGAATTACAACATTCCTGCGCTGCAGAAGACGGCGGGTTATGTTGATGATTCTTCGTTTATTTTTACACTGTTTAAAACAGCACTCGCGCATTCCGATAAAATTGCATCGATCAACCTAGGCCTCGCCGAGCTCAATAAGCGCGTCGGCTGAGAAATGCGATATGCAAGTATTCGGTCCAAAACCTTGGGGTGCCGCGATCGATCACCCTGAAATGATGACACCAACGCCTGTTGGTAATGCCTGTATTTGGTGCGAAGAGCTTATCGCAGACAATGATTCGGGCCTCGTGACGCCGTACATATACGATGCAACGCATGTATCCATCTGCATATGGCATCGCGAATGCTATATGCGAGATATTCTTGGTTCTATAGGGCATCAGCGTGGGACTTGTTCGTGTCGCGGTGGGGATGAGGATGACCCACCCGAAATGTCCAAACGAGAAGCAGCGCGCGCTGCATGGGCATTTGCACTTAAACAAAATGTCTAGTTCTTTTGAAGAACGCATCGTGCGCGCTGCCTTAGAACTGGAATGCGCCTATGGTCAAAATGATATGACCGCGATGGTTTCAGCTGTTGTAGATATCATTTCAGCGGCTAAAGACTTGCGTGAATGTCGCCAGCCGCAACAGGAGTCCCAGTGACCGATTTTAAAAAGACGGTTGAAAAGATTGCCGCGTCTCCTTGGAAACGGGGGATTTTTTCGATTCTGCCGCAGCTGCTTTATAAAGAGGCAGGTTTCGGTTCCACGGCTGAACGTATTTTTGGTGAGGGTGGCGCACAATCAGTTGCCAAAAATGTTGCTTCTGGGGCCGCCACAGCAGGCGTATTGGCACTTGGTGGTTATGGCGGTGCGCGTCTTCTCGGTGATTCCGATGCGCAGTCTGATCGTATAAAGGGCCGCCAGTCGACATTGGGAAAACTTGAAGGGGAGCGTAAATGGCGTGACGCTGCCCTGTCGAAACTCCAGCCCATGCATGAATCAACCTTTTCAGGTCTTCAAGCCGACCCCATTTTGAGCAAGGCGGACCCCGCGCTTATCAATTCGTCCTACGAGACGATGAAACGCTTTGCGCCTAATCTCGCCGCCGACCCCAACGCCACGCGCGCGTTTCTGCAGGAGTCAGCCGTGTATGGAAAGGGACCGAGCTACGCCACACTCAAGACGCTCGCGGACGCCGAGCGCGCGGTTCAACAAACCCAAGGCTATGGAGCTTAACCATGGATGAAAATTCTCTTCGCAAAATCGCTCAAAATGTGATTATCCAAGACACGTTGCAGCGCGTACGCGAGGTGGGCTTGCACAAGGTTGCCGCCAAGCTCGAAGGGTTACCTGAAATTAACCTCAAGACAGCAGCCACACACCTCGGCACTGCACTATTGCATCACCACGCTAAGTTTCAAAAAATTAACAGCGGCCTCGATGCACTACAATTTTTAGAGGATTGAAATTGCCTACGAAGATTATCACCCTCGACGACCACTTTGCGACGGGAGAGCCCACCGTACAGCTCGTCTCGACGTGGGGCCGTAACGGTCGTGTTCTGCGTGAAGCTACGAGCCTTCACAAAGTTGCGAGCACTGCCAGCCCTGCCTTGGATTATATCAAAAATATCCAACCTGAGCCCGGCAAGAGCATTGTGCTTGTTGTAGGTCTCGGTGGTTCTGAGCATTACGGCTGCAATCGCAATGGTGATAGTTTTCCTGAATTTCCCGTGCGTGGTAAAATTGCTTCAGACGAAGTTCTGACCAAGCACTATCAAACATATGACAAAGCAAATGTTTTTGAGCACCACGTAAATTCTGACCCTGCCAAAGCTATTGGACGCGTAAAAAAAGCCTTCTGGAATCCAACCATGCATCGTGTAGAGCTGGTTGAAGATTTCATTCACGCCAAGGCACCCCATTTGCTCGAGAAGATTGCGGCGGGTGAATACCCGAGTAAGAGCATGGGATGCAGAATAAAGCACGACGTTTGTACAAACTGCGGAAATAAAGCACGTACACGCGCCGAATATTGTGATCATTTGAAATATGCCATGAGTCGCATCGACCCTGGCACCGGACTACAAAATGCAGCGCTCAACCCGAGTCCTGTGTTTTTTGACTCTTCCTGGGTTTTGCGCCCGGCTGACCGCACGGGTTACATGCTCAAAAAGGTCGCGCACGAAAACCCGTACGACGTACGTTTGGGCAGCTATGCGCTAGGTGAAGAAGTTACCGCACTCCACCAAAAGGCTGCGGAAATTGGTAAGGGAGCCGATATTGAAAAGCTCTTGCGCGGCGAACCTGTCGCATCTGTTTCCGCACTTGATAAAGGTGACGCCTCATTAATTAATAAATACGTTACGGAATGTGCACAAGAATCAAAGCCATCGCCGCACAATGACCGCGCTGTGACGCTGATGATTTCTTACAAACCTTCCGAAGCCGTCGATACCGCAGCATCGTCCGGTTTGCCTCTTGGTATTCGAGAAATAATTTCTTATTTTATGCAAAAACTTGCACCAGAACTAGGAGGTGCTCCTGTTTCAGATGACTTGCTAAAATCAGCAAGTGATCACTTGGGCCTTGTCTATTCTCTCTATGCAAAATACCCACGATTTTACTCAGAAGTTATAAAAGAAGCAGGGCTCGATAAAACGTTAAGTATCAATCAACAGTTACTCGAGAAACTAGCCACAACACCTACCACCGACTATCTCTCGAGACAGCTGCTTCCCGAAGGCGTACAAAACCAGCGCCCTCTCACGGATATGGTGACGTGGACCGACCCAAACAACGGTCAACGCTATCAAACCAATTACGGCAACGTTCAAAAGACTCATGACGCACTCATTGCCCAGGGGCTGCAACAAAAAGCCATCACAAGCGGGAGCTTGTTAGGTGGGGGCGCTTTGTTAGGCGGCGCTGCCTACGGCATGCGACATTTCCCCGGTGCAAAACCGGGTCGCGTTGCAGCAGGGCTCGTTGGCACAGGCCTGGGTTTGATGGGTGCAAAAAAGCTGACAGATCCGACCCCTATTGCCGGACCCAAAATCGTTACTGACCAAGGTGAGACCATCTCCGGCTGGACTGAGATGACACCTACACAAAAATTTGGCTTTGACTACGTCATTGCCCGCGCAAGCGAAGCGCCCCGAAAATTAAACCCTCAAGCTACTGAGGCTTTTTTCAAGCAGACCAAGCAGGCCGAAATACACGACGAGCTGAGTCCATACCTTGGACCTTCTTTAGAGTTTGATCGTACTGCGGCACTACTTGGTAAATTAATTTGTGCTAAGTCATGACGCTTGTTTCAAAAACAGGCGCCACCTAAGATTCACCGTCAACGCCCGCGAGGAACGCCATGGCTGAGAGTGCTTTTCAACGTATTTTGTCTAATCTTGATGCCGCAGACGCGGGTGTAACAGAAAAGACCGCGTCGGATGCGGCGCCACCTGCAGGTCCCGATGCCGCCCAACGCATGTTGAGCACGGTCCGTTCGGTGTCCAGCGCACTCAAGACCGGCACGAAGACCGCTGCCCCGGCCGCTGCCACAACACCCTTGGCGCCTGAGCTTCGACGCATGGCCAAAGAAGCCAAGGACGCCGAAGCCGAGCTGATGGAAAAGCAGGCGCATACGATGGGCTCTGCCATCTGCGATGGTTTCATGGAGCGCTTTGCGCAATACGACGCAGCACTCGGTGCTCTTGGTGTAAAGACCGCACAGAGTATTCCCGGTATTCCCGGTGTTACCGTCGACTCTACGGAGCTCGAAAAAGCTGCGCAGTACGGCTACAGCAAAGCCGTCGAAGACATGGAGAAGAATGCCGCTACTGAATATGAGCGCGGCTACGATGAGACGCTCGAAGCCGTTTATAAAACGGCGAGTGATATTCATTATGTCGGACAGCAAGCGGCGCATGAATTGATTCAGCAGGCCCGTAAAACACCATGAGTCGGTTTACGAACATTGCGGCGCTCGCAGACGACGTACTCGCTACGGTCGTCAACGAAGCGCGCATGAAAACCGCTAACGCAACAGTCGCGACGGCGCCCAAATACATTGTTCCGACAGCACAAGAACTACGCAAACTTGCAGCGGACCTTCGTGCACACCCGGACGACAGTGATGAAGCTACGCCCGAGGACCTCGCAGCGCTGCAAAATGATCCTGAAGTTGCTGACCTCTTGACGCTACTCGAGCAACACCCAGAAATGCTCGAACAGCTCATGCAACCAAATAATCTCGATGCCCCCGGCGTCGAAGAAGATGAACCCGAGCCAGCCCTGCCTGCGGTTATGGCAGAAGGTGACCCTTCAACACCCCCGGTAAAAGCTGCCCACGCCAGCGCTGATTTGCGAAAACTTGCCCAAGTTTTGCGAAAAAGTGCAGACGTCAATCTCCCACGCCGACGCGTACAGGCGGCTGCGATGCTGCACGCTGCTACCGGAATTCAGCACCTGCTAGGAGTCACAAAGTGAGCATCACTCGCCAAAAGCTCGCTGAGGTGATCGACGCATTAGCCGATTACGTCGAAGACGTTGAATTAAAAAAGTTTGCTGCAGAGAAATCTGAGCGTACGGTGCGCGTCGATAAAATCGCACAGCGCTACGAGCAAACGACCGGCGAGAGTCTGCCGGAACCTTTGCGAATGAAGCTCAGCCAAGTGGACCCAGAAATTCTGGACCACTGGATGCGCACTGCACAGCACACGGGTGAAGAGCCTGACTCACTCGGCCAGCCCGGAGAGGTGCACGACAAAGCGCAACCTCGGACTGTCAAAGAAGCTGCGAGCCAGGCCGAGGATAGTTTTCTCAGCTGGATTGTTTCCTAAAGTGTGTGAGAGGAATTAAAAATGGCCGCCGTCAACGATAAATTCGACGTTCTACGTGGTTGGGAACCCGGCGGCGATGCTGGCATCGATCAGTCGCTGCCGCCTGTCAAGGTGGGAGGGGTCCCCGTGGCCCTTTTGCCTGGCTTCATTGTCGCGCTCAACTCGCAGACTGAAGTCAATGTCGCAACCTCCCCCGTGAGCGTGGCCCTGGGCACGGCTCAGAAGCCGCAGGTCTACATCGTCATCGAGGGCAACGGTGTCGATACCGCGCCACGATTTGTCGAAAAGGTCGTTTGCCTGCGCGGCAAGCTCACCGTTAAAACCGATAAACTCGGACCGTCACAGGCATTTCCGGTTAACGGAAAAATCTCGTACTCGGCCGGTCTTTTGGTCGATGCAGGCCCCACGGCCACTACTCACGTCATTGGTACGGTCATCGCCAATGACCTCGCTGCAGATGGAACAATCACGGTCGAGCTCGACCTCTAATTACTACGTAAGAAGGAATTAACATGTCGAACGCGCTCGTCCGTACGGAGACCGAAAAGGTCTCGGCTCAATTCATCAACAGCAATTTCGTTCGCAAGCTTGACCAGGGTCTGGTCAAAGAGGCGACCGAGGCTGGCTCTGCTTTCATCCGCACCAAGCTCCGTCAGGAGAGTTTCGTGCGTGAGATTCTGCCGCCCATTTTGCTCGCGGACGATGAAATCGATCGCGACGAAAATACCGACCAGCCCAAGAAGATTGTCGAAAAGGAGCCGGATTCATCGGCGACTTTCGTACCCTTCTACGGCACCGGGACGCGCACGATTTTTAAGGGTCCTCGCTATGCCGTCTATTTCGGCAAAATCGAGACCCAGCGCTTCCGCAAGTCGAAGTTCGAACTGATGACCTATCAGAACGATATTCGTAAAATCCTCGCGGACAACGCCGTCAAAGATATGGCTGACCAGGAAGACCGTAAGTTCATCGATACGGTCAACCAGATTTTGGCCACTGCACCTGACCAGGTGGTTAAAGCCACCGGATTTCACTCGGGCGCCTTCAAGGCAGGTTTCCAGAATCTCTCCAATCGGCGTACGCCCATTGGGCGTATCGTGATGACTAAATCTACGTTTTATGAAGCGTTGGATTTGCCAGCCACCACGGTCGGTGACGATATTGCCTCCGCGCATTATCGTGATGGTGTGGAAAAGGAAGAGCGCCTTTGGGGCTTCCCGGTGACCACCACCATCAAGAACGATATTCTCGTTCCACAAGACAATGCATCGGCGTCCATTTACCTCTTCGCGCCGGAGAATTTCCTCGGCAACTTCTTCCTGCTCCAGGATGCCACTCTTTATATCAAGCAAGAGGCGGACATCATTTTCTTTCACAGTTATGAAGCACTTGGCATGGGTATTGGTAATACCGCTGCCATTACGCGCATCGACATTGCCTAACGGCGTCTACCTAGTTTTCATCTAAAAAGGGGGGCGCGGCCATGGCCAATCACTATCTCCGACTCACTCGTGCAAGTATTTTCAATTTTCCTCAGTTTACGGACGTCAACAATCAACCGTTGGCGTTCAATCCTGGCTCTCCGCTCGTCACCGTCGGCGATGACGTTTTGCAAGACGAGGTCATTCAGCTCTACTTGGCCCAGGGCACCCTGGTCGAAGTCAAC
>Ga0190271_10000013_pt1 | contig 178071 bp, 200 predicted proteins | sample Popmic356T_FD_133747 | JGI IMG/M metagenome (GOLD analysis project Ga0190271, IMG submission 133747) | Populus adjacent soil microbial communities from riparian zone of Weber River, Utah, USA - 356 T | ecosystem: Environmental > Terrestrial > Soil > Riparian zone | place: USA: Utah...
CAAGAAGAAGGCCGTCACCGCCGCGAAAATCAAGAAGAACGCGATCACGACGGCGAAAGTGAAGAAAGAAGCGATCACCAGCGCCAAGATCAAGCTCTCGACGCTGAAGACGGTGCCCTCGGCCCAGGTCGCCAACACCGTGGCGCCGATGGAAGCGACGCATCTGGTCGGGGCGCCCGGTGAGCCCGGGTTCGAGAGCGGCAGCGGTCCGATCCCGGCCGGCGAATTGAACCTCGTTCCGCCCGGATTCTTCAAGGACCACAGCGGGGTCGTTCACCTCGAAGGCATTGCCCTTGCGGGCGCCGGCGAACCGTTCCCCGGCGCTGTGTTCCGCCTGCCGGCCGGCTTCCGGCCTCCCGCCGGCCAGATCGTGATCCTCAACACCGGCGGAGATCCGCTGCTGATCGTAGGCTCCAACGTCGTCGTCGGCGGCAAAGACATCTCCGGGCTGATCGCCACGACTCCGGGAGACCCGGCGTTCCTGAACAACATCAGCTTCAGGGCAGCGAGCTGAGCTGACCGGCACGGTGCGAAGTGCGGCGGGGCACCGGGCGCGTCTCGCGCTCGGCGCCCTCGCCGCAGTCGCGGCGATCGCCGCCGCGGGTTGCGGGGGCGATTCGGGACAGGAGACCGGGTCTGCTCCCGCCCCGGCGCAGCCGTCGGCCGCCGGCGGTGGCGACGCCCAGAGGCAGGCACAGGAATCGCCTCAAGCGTCACCGAAGGCGGACGGCGCGCCGCGCCCGGATCCGAAGGCAGGGGGCGGGAAAGACGACCGTCAGCCCGGCGGCGATCCCGACCGGAAGGCGGAGGCCGACTCCGGCGGACGCGCGATCGAACGCATCGTCGAAGCCGCGGAAGATCAGGGCGTGGCGATCGTCCGCGGTCGCGACGGCGATCTCACCGGACCGGTGGGGCGGATCGTCGAAAAGCTCGAAGAGCGGAACGGACCGGCCGCGCGGGGGGCGAAGGACGGCAAGGGCTTGGCCGAACAGGTCCTCGAGGAACTGAACCAGCGTTAAGCCGGGCCGGGTGCGGGCTCGGGCGAGGTCAGGGCCTCGATCCGGCGCTCGAGCATCTCGCGGGCGGCCAGCAGCTCGGCCGCTCCCCAGCGCTCGACGTGGGGCTCGTCCGGGCGTTCGAGGAAGACGTAGGCGAGCTCGACCTCCTCGACTCGGCGCGCCTCGGCAACCGCGAGCGCGTAGATCGCCCGCTGGATCTCGTAGCGGCCGACGAGGTCGGCGGGCTCCGATGTCCCGAGCCGGTCGGTCTTGTAGTCGACGATCAGGGGCGGCTCGCCGTCGCGCTCGACCAGGAGGTCGACCGAGCCGCGCAGCACGGTGTCGGCGACCTCGATCAGGAGCGCGACCTCGGCGCGGCTGCCGGCGTCGCGGACCCGCGCGGCGAAGAACGGCGAACCGAGCCAGGCGGCGATCGGATCGAGCACCGCCCCGGCGCCGAGATCCTCGTCGGCGTCGACCTCCGCCGATCGTGAGACGCGGGCGACGACCTCGGCCGGTGGCAGCGCCCAGTCCCGCGCCTGGCTCCACTCGAGCAGGGCGTGGACCGCCCTGCCCCGGATCGCGCCGCCGACGTCGTCGCCGCTGCCGGCCAGGGTCCGGTCGCTGTCGGCAAGGCGCTCCTCGGTCCCCTCGCCGAGGGCGGCGGAGATCGCGGTGTAGGAGAGCGGCTTCCTGCTCGGCCCGCTCGGCCGGCGCGCGACCAGTGGGGCCGGCCCCTCGCCGGTCTCCCGCGCCCCACGCGCGGCCGCCCGGGTCGCCCGCAGCTCCGCCGCCCGCTCGACCGAGGGCCGATTGACCCGGATCGGGATCGTCGAGGGGCCGAAGGCCGCGTCGAGTCCGGGCCGGGCATCGGGCCCGCCCACCGCGAGCGCGGAGTCGGCCTCGCGGTCGATCTCGAACCCGGTTGCGATCCGCTCGATCACCGAGGTGCCGTTTCGCATCTGCGACGGCGGCGAGGGCGCGATCACCCCGCTCAGCAAGAGCCGCTCCCGGGCCCGGGTGGCGCCGACGTGGAACAGGCGCAGCTCCTCTTCGGCCTGGCGCCGCTCGCCCTCCTCGCAGAGGGCGCGCTGGTCGTAGAGGTTGACGGCGCGGGCCCCGAGCCGCCGCAGCTGCATTCCGACCCGGGGGGATTCGGGCTCGTGCCCCAGCGTCAGCAGCGGGGTGCGGACCGCCGGCAGCAGACCGCGCGAGAGGTGGGGGATCGCGACGACGTCGAACTCGAGGCCCTTGGCCCCGTGGATGGTCATGATCCGGACCCCGTCGTGGCCCTCGACCGCGGTCGCCGCCTGGGCGTCGGCATCGGCGTCGGCGCGGGCCGCGAGGAAGTCGAGGAAGCCCCGCAGGTCCCGTCCCTCGACCGCCTCGTAGTCGGCCGCCAGGCGCATCAGCTTGCGGACGTTGGCGAAGCGCGCCTCACCGGAGGGCCGCATCAGGATCGCGAGGTCGTAGCCGCTGCGGGTCACCGCGGCGTCGATCAAGGCCGCCAGCGGCAGCGAGGTCGTGTCGGCGCGCAGCCCGGCGAGCGTCGCCGCGAACCGCTTCAGGAGCTCCTGCTCGCCGGCCGGTATCTGCGCCAGGCGCTCGGCGTCGACGCCCTCGTCCTCGCCGGAGCCGGCAAGCACCTCGATCGCCGGCCAGAGCTGGCGCCCACGGCCGGCGGCGGCCCGCAGCAGCCAGAGGGTGTCGGGCGCGACCCCGCCCGCCGGCGAGGCGAGGGACCCGAGCAGGGCCTGGTCGTCGAGCGGGTTGGCGATCGTCGCCAGCAGGGCGCAGACGTCCGCGACCTGCTGCTGGGACCAGTAGCCGCGGCCGCCGACCACGTATGGCCGCAGGCCGGCCCGCTCGAGCGAGTCCTCGTGGGCGTCGAGGCGGGTGAAGGCCCGCAGGAGGACGACCATCGAGCCGCGCTCGACCCCCTGGTCGGCGAGCTCGCTCAGGCGCTCGGCCAGAAACCGGGCCTCGGCCAGCTGGTTGGTCGGCGTGCGGCCGTCGGTCAGCGGTTCGAGGTCGATGCCGTCCTCGTCCCAGCCGTCGCGCCCGGTGAGCAGGAGCTCGACCGCGGGACCCTGGCCGGGCGGCGTCGGGTCGTCGGGCGTGGCGCCCACCCGCAGCGGCCTGTAGGCATCCTTCAGCAGCTCCGCCCCGAGCGCGTTGACGGCGCCGATCACCTCCGGTCGCGAGCGGAAGTTGCCGCTCAGCTCGATCGTCTCGCCGTCGGGCGCCGCCGCGACCCGCCGGCGCCGCTCGCGGAAGACGTCGAGGTCGGCGTGCCGGAACCCGTAGATCGACTGGAGCTCGTCCCCGACCACCATCAGCTGGCCAGCGGGGCCGTGTAGCGCTTCGACCAGGCGCAGCTGAAGGCGGTTGGTGTCCTGGAACTCGTCGACCAGAAGATGGCTGAAGCGGGCCTGGTAGGCGGCACCCGTCTCGGTCCTCTCGAGCAGCCTCACCGCGAGGATCTGGAGGTCCTCGAAGTCGATGCCGGCGCGACGCTGCTTGGCCGCCGTGAACTGCCGCGAGAAGAGCGACAGGAGCTCGGCGACGTGGCGGTAGGCGCGGCCGCCCGCGCCGGCCTCGGCGACCCGGCTCGTGGCCGCCTCGATCGCCTCCCTGTAGGGCCCGATCGCCTTCGCCTTGCTCTCGCTCCGCAGAGCGGCGAGAGTCTCGAGGTCGGGATCTCCCTCGAGCTCCACCAGCGCTCTCGAGAGGAGCACGTGGGGATCGCTGCCGGGCTTGACCTCGGCCAGGCACTCCCGCGCCGCGGCCGCGGCCGCGGCGAGCGCGGCGGCAACGTCCGGCTCTGGGGCGGTGGGCAGGGCCGGCTCGGCTTCGCCGCGGCTACGGAGCTCGGCGTGGACGTCGGTGACCACGGACCGCAGGCCGGCGACGTCGAAGGCGGCGAGCGTCTCTTCGCGCTCGCCGTCGCCCGCGGCCAGGAGCTCCTCGAGCGCCAAATCGAAGGCCTCGGCGGCTGCCCTGCCCGCCTCGGGGGCGTCCAGGACGCGAAAGCGGGGATCGAGGCCGACCGCGACCGGGTGGGCGGAGAGCAGCCGGTTGCAGAAGCCGTGGATGGTCGTCACCCAGGCCCCGGCGATGCTCGGCAGCACCTCCCGCGCCCGCGCCGCTCCGCCCTCCGCCCGGCTCTCGAGCTCGGCTCGGATCCGCTGCCGCAGCTCGCCCGCGGCCTTGTCGGTGAAGGTGAAGGCGAGGATCGCGTCGGGGGCGACGCCCTCCTCGCAGACGAGCCGGCAGTAGCGGTCGACCATGACGCCGGTCTTGCCGGTGCCGGCGCCGGCCTCGATCAGAACCTCCCGCCGCTCGGCCGCGATCGCCGCGCGTTGCTCCTCGGTGGGTGTCCGCTCGCTCATGCCCGCGGGTCCTCGTCCTCGTCGTCTTCGGGTTCGAGCGGCGCCCGGTCGCGGCGACAGATCGGCGCGAAGTCGCAGAACGCGGGGCAGACGCCGTGGCCCCGCAGCCCCGGCCGCGGGCCGGGGTCGCGATCGATCGCCCCGGCGCGCATCCGGGCGACGATCTCGCCGGCCCGCCTGCGGGCGTCGTCGAGCAGCGACTCGAACTCGGCCGCGTCGACCTTGTCGGTGCGGGAGAGCCCGTAGGGGGCGAGCTCCTCGGCGACATCCTCCAGGACCAAGCCCCGCGGACGGCGCACCGATGTCCCGCGCAGAGGGTGGTAGAGACCGCCGACGGTCTCCGCCTCCCAGAGCTCGGCGACGGCGATCAGGTAGAGCTGGAGCTGGAGCTTCGCCTCCTCCTCGAGCTTTTCGCGCGAGGTCACCGACCCGGAGAGCTTGTAGTCGAGGACCAGTGCCCGTCCGTCCGGGGCGCGGTCGACTCGGTCGATCGCCCCGTGCAGCCGCCAGTCGTCGATCGCCAACGCCGCGCGCTCGCTCTCCTCGGCATCGGAGAAGTCGGCCTCCAGCAGCCAGGGCTCGAAGCCGGCGTGATCCCGCCGCGCCTCCTCGGCGAGGAAGCGCGCCAGCCAGCCCTCGATCCGACGCAGCATCGCGGTCTCGGCCGGGTGCCGACCGATCCGCCGCTCCTCGGCGATCTCCTCGACCAGCTGGCGGCTGCGGCGCTGCCAGGCGACGAGTGAATCGGGCCCCGGGAGGCGCTCGGGTCCCGGCGCCTCGGCGTAGAGACGATGGAGCGCCTCGTGGACGATCCCGCCCTGGACCAGCGGGTCGGGCGGCGGGTCCAGGGGCTGGGGGGCGAGCTCGTGGGAGACGAACCAGCGGTACGAGCAGACGTCGAAGCCCTCCAGCGTCGTGCCGCCGTAGGCGGAGACCGCGCCCAGGGAGGCGATCACCGCCGGGTTCCTCAGCGGCCCCGGCGCCCGCGTCGCGGCCTCGGCACGGCGTGCCCCCGCGAGCCGCTCCGAGACCCGCTCGGCGGTCCCGTCGTCCGCCCCCGACAGCGCCAGCAGGGGGCCGGCCTCGGCGCCGCTGCCGTGAGCGGCGATCGCCCGGCCGAGCTCGACCTCCGAGGGCGCCTCGGCAACCCGGTGGACGACCTCGGCGAGCTCGCGGCCGCGGGGCCGGGGCCCCGGGTCGGTCTCGAGCAGGCGCGCGACCTCGTCGAGCAGCGGCGAGGGAGCTTCCGCGGCCCCGTTCTCGTCGCTGACGCGATAGGAGAGGAAGAGCCGACGGCGGGGCAGCGCCAGGCAGGCGTGGAAGAGATAGCGCTCCTCGATCTCGGTCTCGCGGCGCGGCCGCAGGCCGAGGTCCTCGCGCTGGCGTTCGGAGAGGAACGGGTCGGCTCCCGTGCCCGCGGCCGGGAACTCACCGTCCTGGAGCGAGGCGACGAAGACGTGGTCGAAGCGGGCCGCGCGCAGCCGCCGCGGGTCGGCGATCCGGATCCGGCCCTCGGCCGGGCCGCTCCAAACCCGCACCTCGATCGTGCGCAGCGACTCGGCGATCGAGGCCGGCGCAGGCGCCAGACCCGACAGTGCGGCGCGCTCACTGAGCGTGGTGGCGATCGCTCCGGCGGCGCGGGCCTCGAGATCCGACCCCGCCCGGGCGCCCATCGCAGCCGCCATCGACGCGACCTCGACGGCCAGGGAAGCGGGATCGGAGGCGGCCTCGCGCAGCTCGGTGACGCCCGAGGGAAGCTCCCCGTAGCGCTTCTCCCAGAGACGCAGGGCCTCGGCCGCCGCCCGCACCCGCCGGCGCCGGATCGCCCGCTCGAACCAGTCGACCCGGCCACGCGAGATGCCGGCGGGGCCCCGCAGATAGCGGAGCAGGTCCTCGACCCGGCCGCTGCCCAGCTCCGCCTCCAGCAACGCCGCCAGGGCGCCGCCCACCGCCGTGGTCGCGACCGGGAGCTCGGCCTCGAGCGCGACCGGGATCCCGTAGGCCTCGAGGACCGAGGCGAGCAGCGGCCCGCGGCGGCCGGGATCGCGGGCGACGACGGCGATCTGATCGGGGTCGGCGCCGGCCGCGAGCAGGCCGGCGATCTCGGCGGCGATCGCCTCGGCTTCCCCGCGCTCTCCGGCCGAGCGCAGGACGACGAGGCTGCCGTCGACCGCCAGCCGGCCGGGATCCTCGGCCCCGAAGCCGCGCTCGAGGTGGAAGAGGAGCGGCGCGTCGGGAGTGTTGGCCGGATCCGGAGCCAGCGACTCGACGTCGTCCACCCCGAGCTCCGCGAGCGCCGTGCGCAGCGGCGCCGCCCGAGCTTCGAGCACCGGGTTGCCGTCCTCATGGGGGATCGCGACCGTGACCTCGGTGGCGGCGCGCAGACCGCCGATCAGGTCGAGCTGGTTGCCGGTGAGGTCGTCGAAGCCGTAGAGGAGGACCGGTCGCGTCCACCAGTCGCCACCCTCTTCGAGCAGGCGGATCGCTTCGCGGGCGGTCGCGTGGGTGTCGATCAGGCCGAGGCCGTCGCGGACCGCGGCGTAGGCGGAGAAGAGGGAGGAGACGTCACCGAGGTATGCCGAGCCCTCCAGCGTCCCCGCCGCGGCCTCGACATCGGCCGGGGTCAGGCCCGCCTCCTGCAACTCCTTCAGCAGTTGCTCCAATGCCCGCGGGAAGCCAGCCTGCTGGGCGGAGGGGCGCAGGGGGCGGAGGTCGAGCCGGCGTGCGGCGACGGCCGCGGCGACGGCGCCGAGACGCTGGGCGCGGGTCAGAGCGACCCCCGGCGGCGCTCCCCCCGTCGCGGTAACGGTGCGGAACAGCCCGTCGAAGGTCATCACGCCCGCCCCGAGGACGGCGCCGCCGGCGCAGAGCTCGCGCTCGAAGGCGTAGACATCGTCCACGTTCGGCACGACGAGGATCGGGTCGCGGTCGAGTACCGCCGCCATGCGTTCCCGGATCAGGCCGGCGCGGCCTGCGTTCGGGGGTCCTTGGATCAAGTTCAGGGGCACTCGAGCCAGCTTATGGACGCCTCCGGCGTGCTGGCCCGCTTTGCCGTCTCCCGGCGTCTCTACATTGCTGCGCAGATGGCTCTGTGCTTCGTAGACCCCGCTGACGCGATCCGCGCGATCGCCGACTCGATCGGCCGTGAGGCCCGCCGCCAGCTGCTCGGCGAGGCCGTCCGCGCCTGGGTCGACGAGATCCCCGAGAGCGAGCTCGAAGTCCACTACGCGAAGGCGCTGTCGGAGCTCGACGAGCACGACCTCTCGATGCTCGCCGCCTGGCACGGCTCGCTCGAGGTCGGCCAGCCGGTCCCGAACCGCGACTTCCTGATGGGCGCCTTCGGCTCGCTCGGCGAGAACCGCCGCGAGGCCCTGAAGCTCGCCGCCGGATTCCGCGGCGAGGAGGCCGTCGACGCCGGCGTCACCGAGGAAGATGCGCTGGAGCTGGTTCTGGGCCTGCTCTCGCAGCCCCGCCTGATGGAGCTCGCGGTCGAGGCCGTCGAGCTTTACGTGTGGGACCGCGCCGGCTCCGACAACTGACTAGCCCTAGCCGGCGAGCCGCGCTCTGATCTCGGCGATCGCCTGCTCGTTCTCGCGGAAGTGGACCGCGTGCATCCCGGCCCTGCGGGCGCCTTCGCAGTTGACCTCGATGTCGTCCAGGAACAGGCAGGCGCCGGGTTCGATCCCGACCCGTTCCAGGGTGATCGCGTAGATCCTCGATTCGGGCTTGCGGCAGCCGACGAAGCCGGAGTCGACGACGGTCTCGAAGATCTCGTCGACCGGCAGCATCGGCCGCCAGAGCGGCTCCCACTCCCGGACGTTGTTGGTCAGCATCGCCATCCGGTAGCCCTCGTCGCGGAGCTCGGCCATCAGGTCGATCATCGGCAGGTTCGGTTCCAGGGCCTCGAAGTAGATCTCTTTGAAGCGGTGCATCTCGGGCCGGTGACCGAGCAGCGGCTCGAGGCCGTCGGTCAGCGTTTCCAGGAACGAGACCTCGGTGATCTCGCCGCGCTCCATCTGGAACAGCGGGTTCTCCCCCTCGGCCTCGGTGATCGCCGCCATCGCCTTGCCCAGCGTCTCGGTCGTGATCCCGGTCTGGTCCTGGAAGGCCATGAACGACTCGATCAGCGGCGTCGTCAGGACGCCGCCGAAGTCGGAGACGATCGCTTCGATCCGGTTCTCAGGCATCCTCGGCGCGCACGACCTCATAGTGGCCGAGGCCCTCGCGCCCCTCGACCGACCAGCGGAAGAAGGCGACCTCGGCGGCGAGCCCGGGCCGGCTGACGGAGCTCGAGCTGATCAAGCTGCCGGCGCCGCGCATCGGCGCGCCGTCCTCGCCGTCGGTCCAGAGCTCGAGCGTGGCGCGGCGTTGGACCCCGTCGGGCCCGTATTCGGTGGAGAGCAGCGTCTCCGAGACCTCGACCGGGGCGCCGTCCGGGCCGCAGAGGATCGCGACGACCTCCTCGTCGCCGTGCGCGGTCGAGCCCTGGGGCCGCTGGGCGGTGAGCGCCAGCAGCCCGCCATCGGAGAAGACGATGCCGATCGAGCGCCTCAGGGCCGCGTCGTCGCTGCTCATGGCCGCGACTATATTTGCGGCGCTCGTCGCCCCGCCTGGCGGCCCCTCTACCATTGGGGGCCATGAGCGAGAACGACACAGCGGAAGTCCTGACCGAAGACGACGTCACCGAGGCCCTCGAAGAGGTCATCGACCCCGAGCTTGGCCTCGACTTCGTCTCCCTCGGCCTCGTCTACGACGTCGAGATCGAGAAGGAGGACGTCTACGTCACCTTCACCCTGACGACACCCGCCTGCCCGATCGGCCCCCAGGTCTCCGAGCAGATGAAGGAGTTCGTCGGCGACCTTCCCGGCGTCTCCGCGGTCCACCCGAAGATGGTCTTCGACCCGCCCTGGTCGCCGGAGATGATGACCGACGACGCCAAGTTCGCGCTCGGCTTCTAGCGGCGGACCCGGAACCTGAAGCGTGCCGGCGAGGAGTCGGCGTTGCCCGCGGCGTCGATCGCGGTGACGCGGAAGGTGTGCTTGCCGGTCGCCACGGTGTAGGCGCGGGGCGAGATGCACGGCGTCGCGCGGCGGCGGTCGAGTCGGCAGACGAAATCGGCTCCGCGCTCGTTCGAGGTGAAGCGGAAGACGACGCGTCGTCGACCGTCACGGCCGGCCCGTAGACGCTTCCGCGGGCCGGTCACGAGGCGGGTCTGCGGTCTTGTCCTGTCGACCGCCGGGGGAGGGGGAGGAGGCGGTGGTTCGGAAGGGGGTGGAGGCGGTGGTCCGGCAGGGCTCTCGACCTGCCATTCGTAGGCCACCGGATCGCCGCGGTTGCCCGCCGGGTCGGTGGCCGTGACCTCGAACCGGTAGCGGCCATCTGGCAGGGCCGGATATGCGATCCCCGAGGCACAGGCGGACGGGCCGGACGACCTCGGCCCGGCCAGGCTGCACGCGAAGGCCGCCGGCTCCCCGGCCGTGAACGAGAAGACGGCCTCGCTCGCGCCGCTCGGATCCGAGGGTCGGTCGGTCAAGCTCACCGCCGGCGCGACCGTGTCGACGGTCCAGGCGTAGGAGGCCGGGCTCGCATCGGTCCCGCCCGCGTTCTTCGCCCGGACTTCGAAGGTGTGCGCGGCCCCCGTCGCGGCGTCATCGCCGTCGAGGCCCGAATAGTCGACCGGCCCGGTGCAGGCGGCGAAGGCGGCGCCGTCGAGCCTGCATTCGAAGGCGGCGCCGCTCGGCGGCGTCGCGCTGAAGCTGAATTCGGCTGCCGTGCTGTTCGTCAGTGCGGGCGGCTTCGAAGCGATCGCGGTGTCCGGGGCCGGCGGCGGCGGCTCGTCGATCGAGTTGTCGACCTCCCAGCCGTAGACGGCGGGGTCGCCGACGTTCCCGGCCTGGTCGGTCGCGACGACCCGAAAGGCGTAGTCCCCGTCCGGCAGGTCCGAGTAGGCGATCCCGGAGTCGCAGCTGGTCGAACCGGAGGGTTTGGGTCCCTCGAGACTGCAAAGGAAAGTCGCCGGCTCGTCGGCCTCGAAAGCGAAGGCGACGCTGTCGCCGTCGCTCGGGTCGGGTGGAGGCCCGGTGATCTCGGCGGTCGGCTCGACGGTGTCGATCGTCCAGCTATAGGCGGCGGGGCTCGCATCGGTCCCGCCGGCGTTCTTGGCGCGAACCTGGAACGTGTGGACGGTTCCGGTGACGGAGCCGTCGCCGGAGAGCCCGGAATAGCTTTTCGGTGAGGTGCAGTCGGCGAACGCCCCGGCGTCGAGCTTGCATTCGAACCCGGATCCGGACGCCGGGCTGGCGCTGAAGCTGAACTCGGCCGTCGTGCCGCTCGTCAGCGCCGGCGGTTTGGTCTCGATCGAGGTGTCGGGTGTACCTGGGGGGGTGTCGGGTGGGCGGAAGCTGTTGGGCGCGCGCTCCTCGACCACCTCGCAATCGGTCGGGGCGGGGTCGGGCCCGTTCTCCGGCCGGTCGATCTGAGCGGTGTCGTAGCCGGCGCCGCAATCGATCGTCGCGTCGGGGTCGTCGCCGGGGGTCCCGGAGTTGGCGAGGATCGAGTCGTTGCCGTCCGCGGCGTGGAAGCTGTCGGCGCTGGGTCGGCCGAGAAGCTGGTTGTCGCCGGCGTCGCCGACCATCGTGTCGGCCAGGCCGGTGCCCTCGATGTCCTCGATCCCGACCAGCGAGGTGAGGGTCCCGCTCGCACAGCTCGGCTCGCCCCCGGCGCCGACGAGCCCGGCGATCCGGTCCGCCATGTCGATCGAGATCGCCGTCCCGAAGTTCGCCCAGTTGGCGTTGTCGCGATCGGGCCCGCCGTCGAGCCGATCGCCGTCGCAGACGGCGTTGTCGATGAAGAGGTCCTCGCCGGCGCCGGCATCGAGGTCGTCGCCGCCACCGTTGTTGGGGACCGCGTCGTCCCCGCCGCCGGCGCTGACCACGTCGTCTCCGGCGCCGTCGATGTCCGCGTCTTCGGTGCCCCCCGAGGTGAGATCGTCCCCGTCCTCGCCGCCGAGGAGGACGATCGAGGTCGTCTCCGGGAAGCCCGTGGCGGAGAGCGTGTCAGCGCCGTCGAGTCCGGCGAGGAGGACCGAGTCCGGCGCCTCCGGGATCGGGAAGGAGCCCGCCGGGCTGCCGCCGGCGGTGAAGCTGACCTGGCCGGAGGCGTAAGAGGCGACGACGTCGTCGGCGCCGTCGGTGCCGGCAAGGAAGAGCGCCGGTCCTGCGCTCGATTGCGGGGCCATCACGCCGGCCGAGAGCGTCCCCGGATCCCTGGGATCGATCTGCTCACCGGAGGACTCGCATTCGTGGGCGGTCAGGACGATGCACCCGTCCCCCTCGACGCCGCCGTAGGCGACGTCGGCGCCGCCGCGGCCGTCGATCAGGTCGGCGCCGCCGCCGCCGTGGAAGGTCTCCGCATCCGCGGTCCCGACGATGTAGTCGTCGAACGGCGTGCCGATCACGACCTCGAAGTTCCCGAACGTCGTCTCCGGCGCGAGGGGTTCGTCGACGCCGCCCCCGGACGGGGCGAGGCCGTTGTTCGCAAAGTCGTTCCCGAGGTCGACGTAGACGCCCCTGCCGACGTCCGCCGGGAAGCCGGCATCGTCGAAGAAGGAACCCTGGTTCGGGAAGCCGGGGGTCGCGCCCGTCGCGAAGCTGAGGGTGTCGATCCCGCCGCCGGAGTCGCCGAGTCGGTCGACCGTCGCATCGCCGCGGTCGACGTCATCGCCGGCTTCCCCGTCGAGGGAGTCGGCGCCGAAGCCGCCGGAGAGGCGGTCCCCGTCGGGACCGCCGCGAAGCCGGTCGTCGCCGACGCCGCCGTAGAGCCGATCCGCTCCCTCGCCGCCGAAGAGGCTGTCGTTGCCGCGCTGGCCGAAGAGGACATCGTCACCCCCTTCGCCTCGAACCGTCGTGACGCTGCGCGGCGCGCGGATCGTGTCGGCACACGGGGTTCCGATGATTTCCCGTTCGACCGTCTGCGGGCCTTCGGCGCAGCTGGGGGCGGCGGGGGCCGCGGCCGGCGCCGCGATCGCCACGGCGCCGCTGGCGAGAAGAGCGCCGAGCACTCGGGTGGCGGCGGAGCTTCCGGGAACACCGAAATACATGGATCGAGGGTGGCACAAGCGGTTGGCCCGGCAGGGGACAACCTTGCCTCGACGGCGGACTACTTCGAGAAGAGGGCGCAGACGGCCATCGTCTGGACCCTGCGCAGCTGGGCGAGAAGCTTGCCCTTCGGTGCCGGGATGTTGATCGAGGTCGTCACCGCGCGGCGCCCGTCGCCGCTGGCGGCCGCCCACTGCGCGTAGCCCGGGAAGTCGCCGGTGTGGCCGAAGACGGTGCCGCACCCGGTCCGGTAGCGGAAGAGCGCCAGGCCGGCCGAGTTCCTGCCGGGGCCGGGTGGGACCGATTCGCCGCCGGGAACGAAGCGCATCTGCTGGCGCTGCTGGGCGCGGGCGAAGAACCTCGGGCCCAGGTAGGAGCGGATGAAGGCGTTGAGGTCGCGGGGGGTCGAGACGATCCCGCCCGAGGCCCAGGCGCCGCTCGGGTTGTAGATCGACGAGATGTCCTCCGGCCTCTCGCCGGGAGCGACCACGTAGCCGCGCAGGATCGGCGTCGGGATCGCGATCGTGTTCGGGAGCGAGGTCTGTCGGAGCTTCGCGGGACCGGTGACGACCTTCTCCAGCTGCCTTGCGAAGGACTCTCCCGTCGCTGCCTCGGCCATCAGCCCGACGACGATGTTGTCGGTGTTCGAGTACCTGTAGTCGGATCCGGGGGCGAACTCGAGGGGGGCCTCGCGAACCCAGTCGATCAGGGTCGAGGGCGCGACGTAGCCGTGAGGGTCGTTGGTCAGCTGTTCGGCGAAACCCTTCGACGCCGAGTAGTCAGGCAGGCCGCTGGTGTGGTTGAGCAGCTGCCGCAGGCTGACCGCGGCCCAGGCGGGCGGGGCGCCGGGCAGTCGCCGACCGATCGTGTCGTCGAGGCCGAGCTTCCCGTCCCGGACCAGGTTCAGCGCGACGGCGCCGGTGAAGGCCTTGGTGATGCTGGCGATGCGCATGTGATCGTTGGCTCGCGGCGCTCGGGCGCGCCTGACGTCGGCGCGACCGGCGCGCAGGACCGTCAGCTTGCCGTCGCGATAGATCGTCGCGATCGCCCCGGGCGGCCCCCCGGGCGCCCTGACGAGCTGTCGGAGGCCTCGTTGGACGTCGGCGGGCGTGGTCGCCGCCGCCGAAGCGACCGGAGCGCCGATCGCAAGCAGGGCGACAAGGATGGCGAGGCAATTCGAACGTCGAAGCGGCACCCGGCAGATCCTAGACAGCGATAGTCGGACCCGCCCCCGGCCTCTAGCCTCCCGGCCCGGCATCGATCGCCGCTTCGACGTCACCGCGTCGCGGCTGCGACTCGAAATCGACCAGGACCCAGGTCGCGCCTGCCGATTCCCACGGCTCGGCTGCATCGCCGGGAGCGATCTCCGCGACCAGGTCGAACCCTCCTGGCACGTTCTCGCGGAGCTCGGCCGCCTCTTCGGCGATCTGGGCCAGGGCCGCCGGGTTCGGGATGTCGATCGGAAAGAAGCCGTCCCAACGGGCGGCACGCTTCAGCGGCAGGCGACGCGTCTTCCAGCGGCCGGCGACCCAGACCGGAATTCGGGGAGTCTGGACTGGTCGAGGCTCGAACTCGCCGGCCCAGAGAGAGGCAAGGCGGTCGAGGCCGCTGTCGAGCAGCTTGGCGCGCTTGCGCGGCTCCACCTCCTCCCCGAAGGGCTCGAGCTCGCCGTTCCGGTCGCTCCCGAGACCCACCCCGAGCGTCAACCGACCCTCGCTCAGGCGGTCGAGCGTCGCTGTCTCCCGGGCTACTTTGTGAACCCGCCGGCGCGACAGCGGGGTGACCAGCGGCCCGAGCCGGAGGCGCTCGGTGGCGGCGGCGATCGCCGCGAGCGCGATGAACGGATCGGCGAGCGCCCGCACCGGGGGGCGATAGTTCACGTGGTCCCAGAGGAAGAAGCCGTCCCAGCCGGTCCGCTCCGCTCGCCGCGCCAAGGTGACGAGCGTCCGCGGGTCGGCGAGCTCGTCGAAGGGTGCGAGGAAGAGGCCGCGCTTGGCGATCACACGCCGCGCTCAGGGATCGACGACGTGGTGCAGCTCGTAGCTGTAGGCGGCGGTCGGCTGGTTGCCCTCGCCGCTCTCCATCAGCGGCTTCAGCGCCTCCGCCAGACGGCCCTGCTCGAAGCTGTCGAGGCTCGCCTGCGAGTCCCAGACGTTGGCGATCCGGAACTGGCCGCGGCCGGTATAGCCGGCGGTGTGGAACAGGAGCCCGGCCGGCGGGTCGGACTCGATCGCGAGCCGCTCCGATACCGAGTCGTAGTTGGTCGTGCTGCGGTCGTCTTCCTCGACGTCGAACTCCTGCACGTTCATGATCGCCATCCGCTGCCTCCGTTCCTCGATTTGCAGGGAGTCGGGACGATCCTCCTACGGATCGGTCCCCGAAAGCAAGCGATCCTTTAGCCCGCGAGCTTCAGCTTCACCGCGCGCGAGCGCGAGACGGCGATTCCGGAAGACGGCTTGAACTTCACGTTGCGCTCCCACCGGTAGGAAAAGACTTAGCGGGGAAGCTGGGGGTCGTCGGGGTCGATCTCCTCCGCCGTCCCCTCGACGTCGTACTCGCGGGCGCTGCCGTTGGTGCTCTCGGCCGGGCCACGCGGATCCCGGCGCGCGTAGCCGTAGGCGCGGCTGCCGGCGCTCGCGGCCCCGTAGGCGGTTCCCGCCGGGCCGCCCATGAGGAGGATCCTGCGCCCGACCAGGCGCTTCATCAAGCCGCGCACGATCGCCCGCGTCGGCGGGATCAGGAACAGGAGACCGACGATGTCGGTGAGGAAGCCCGGGGCGAGCAACAGAGTGCCGCCGATCGCGATCAGCAGACCGTCGGCGACCTCGCGGCCCGGGAACCGGCGCTCGGCGAGCGCCCGGTTGAACCGCTCCCAGGCGCCGCGGCCCTGGTGGCGCAGCAGCAGCGAGCCGAGGACGGCGTCGGCCAACAGCAGCGCCAGGGTCGGCCAGATCCCGATCAGCCCACCGATCTGGATGATCACGTAGAGCTCGAGGATCGGGACGACGATGAACAGCGCGACGAGGATCAGCACGCTGAAAAGCCTAGTGGTGAACGGGCGCGGGCCCGCTCAGGCGGGTGTGGTCGCGGCGGCCGCGGCCTCGAGCTCGGCCAGCGCCGACTCGATCCCATCGGCGATCTGGTCGGCGTCGGCGACCGAGTCGTAGTCGGCCAGCAGGCCGAAGCAGATGCGTCCGTTGTAGCTCATGATCGCCACCGCGAGCACGTGGTTCTCCGGCAGGAATGCGACCGGGAAGACCTCTTCGAGCTCGCGTCCGAGGACGTAGAGCGGGATCTGGGGGCCGGGAACGTTGGTGACGATCAGGTTGAAGAGGCGGGTCGAGAAGTTGATCCGCGAGGCCTGCGCAAGCAGCGTCGGCGGGGCGAAGTCGTTGAAGCGCGAGATCATTTCCGCGCCCAGCGCCTGTTTGGAGCGCTTCAGGCCCTCCATCTGCTCGCTGACCACGTGCAGGCGCCGGACCGGGTCCTGCACGTAGACCGGCAGCGGCCCCCGCATCACCGCGATCCGGTTGCCGAGATTGCCGTGCTCGTCCTCGGCCCTGATCGAGACCGGGACCAGCGCCCGCAGCTCGAGACCCTCGGTGCGGATCCCGCGCCCGTGCAGCCACTCGCGCAGGGCGCCGGTGACGACGGTGAGGACGACGTCGTTGACGGTGCCGCCGAAAGTGTCCTTGATTCGTTTGAACGTCGCCAGCTCCGAGCGCGCCCAGACGAAACGGCGATGGGGGCCGATCTCCTGGTTCAGCGGCACGTCCGGCGCCGGGTCGGCGAAGGCCGAGGCGAACTCACCCAGCCCCTCGGCCGCCTCGCCCAACTTGCGCGCGGTCGTCTCCGGGTTGCGCACCGCCTCGACGAACCGCCCGCCCAGGCGCAGGGGCGCCTTGACGACGTCGGTGGCGGCGCGCCCGACGAGGTCCTTGGTGCTCGGTTCCGGCTGCGGCCGCCAGTCGTCGGCGATCTCGACCGGTTTCGGGATCGGCTCGAGGTCGAAGAGGACGGTGGCGATGTCGACTCCGGAGACGCCGTCGACCATCGCGTGATGGGTCTTGGTCAGGATCGCGAAGCGGTCGCGCTCCAGGCCCTGGACCAGCCAGAGCTCCCAGAGCGGCTTCGAGCGGTCCAGCTGCTGCGAGAAGACCCGTCCCGCCAGCAGCTTCAGCTCCTCCTCGCCGCCCGGTTCCGGCAGCCCCGAGTGGCGGATGTGGTAGGTCAGGTTGAAGTTGACGTCGTCGATCCAGAGCGGCCGGCCGGCCTCGATCGGCGGGATCGCGAGGCGCTGGCGGAATCGCGGGACGAGCGCCAGCCTGCCGCGGACGTGCTCGACGAGGTCGGTGTACAGCGGCGGCGGCCCCTCGAAGACGAGGATCGCGCCGACGTGCATGTGGCTCGAGTCGGACTCGTTGGTCAGGAAGGACGCATCGACCGCGGTGAGGCGATCGAGATGGTGTTGCTCGCCGGGCATCTGTCACGGAAGGCTAACTGCCCTCGCTACCCTGCTGCCATGGCCACGATCACCAAAGCCGCGCCGAAGCGCGTTCTGCTCGCCGCTCCGCGCGGCTATTGCGCCGGCGTCGATCGGGCGGTGCAGACCGTCGAGCGCGCCCTCGACCTCTACGGCGCGCCGGTCTACGTCCGCAAGGAGATCGTCCACAACAAGCACGTCGTCGAGGAGCTGGCCCAGCGAGGCGCGATCTTCGTCGAGGAGGAGACCGAAATCCCCGAGGGTGAGATGGTCGTCTTCTCCGCCCACGGCGTCGCCCCAGCGGTCCACGAGAACGCCGCCGCCCGCAACCTGCGGACGATCGACGCCACCTGCCCGCTGGTGACCAAGGTCCACGTCTCCGCACGCCGCTTCGCCGCTGACGGCTACACGATCGTGATGATCGGCCACGAGGGGCACGAGGAGGTCGAAGGAACGACCGGCGAGGCGCCCGGGAGCATCGTCCTGATCGAAACCGCGGACGAGGTCGAGGACCTCGAGGTGCCCGACCCCGAGAAGGTCGCCTTCATCACCCAGACGACGCTCTCGGTCGATGAGACCGCCGCGGTGATCGCCGCCCTGCGGGCCAAGTTCCCCGGGATCGTCAGCTCCAAGTCCGATGACATCTGTTACGCGACGACCAATCGCCAGATCGCCGTCAAGCAGCTGGCACGCGAGTGCGACCTCGTCCTCGTGATCGGCTCCACCAACTCCTCGAACTCCAACCGCCTGGTCGAAGTCGCCCGCGAACACGGCTCCGACTCGCACCTGATCGACAACCAGTCCCAGGTCCGCGAGGAGTGGCTCGAGGGAGTCGAGACGGTCGGCATCACATCCGGCGCCAGCGCCCCCGAGGAGCTCGTCGAGGCGTTGGTCCAGCTGTTCCGCGACCGCGGCGCCGAGGACGTCTCCGAGCTGCGCACCGTCCACGAGGACGTCCGCTTCATGCTCCCCAAAGAAATCCGCGAAGCCGGCTGACCCGCGCTTCAGCACTTGACCACACCCTGGTGTGGTCAAGTGCTGAAGCGGCGGCCGCCGGACGTCGCGACGGCCGCCGGGAATCTAGGGGGTGACCGGGCCGGGGCGGATCTCGGGGTCGTGGCCGGGGTGTACCGAAAGGCCCTCGGCGCGCAGCGCCCGCAGACGCTCGAGCGATCGGGCCTGGGCGTCGAGGTCCTCCCCGAAGACCGGCAGAAGCCGATCCTCGAATGTCCCCTCGTAGTGGGCGACGTCGCCGCCGATCACGACCTCGCCGGCCCGGACCGACTGGTGGCCCGGGGTATGGCCGGGTGTGCTGAGCAACTCGATCGAGCCGTCACCGAGAAGATCGTGGTCACCGTCGACGAGCACGACCTCGTTGGCGATTCCCCAGTAGTCGTTGGTCATGAAGAAGTTGCGCTCGATCGCGCCGGGGTCGCGGCCGGCTTCCCATTCGGCGCGTTGGACGAAGATCGGCACCGAGTCGGGGATCAGGGAGAGGCCGCCGACGTGGTCGAAGTGGAGATGGGTGATGACTACCCGGGTCAGGGTGGTGAAATCGACCCGGTCCGCGATCGACGCCTCCTGATCGAGGTCGAACAGGGACACCGGGCCCTCGCCGTAGCGGCCGTCCCGATCGGCGGCCGCGTCCGGGTTCAGGCCGGTGTCGACCAGGACGCGCTCCGCGTCGGTCTCGATCAGGTAGGCGGAGACCGGATAGCGGACCCGGCGCTCCGGATCCTCCTCGCCCTGGCGCCAGAGGCCGGCGGCCGTGGTGAATCCGCCGACGTCGAGTCGCTCGATCACCATCGCCGTCAGTCCGCGTAGCGGTGGTGCAGCATCAGGTCGTTGCCATCGGGGTCTGTGAACAGGGCCATGTGGCAGACCCCGGTGTCGAATGTGTCTCCGTTGAACTCGACCCCCTTCGCCTCCAGCTCCTTGCGCGCCCGCTCGACGTCCTCGACGTGGAGTGCGGGATGGGCGTTCTTCTGGGGAGCGAACTCCATCCCCTGTTTGGCCGGTTCCCAGATCCCGAAGCAGGTCTCGCCGACCCAGAACTCGAAGCGGGAGTCGTCGTCGGGTCGCAGGCCCAGCGTCTCGACGTAGAAGGCTCGGGAGCGCTCGGCGTCGGTCGAGGGAATGCCTACGAAGTCCAGCTTGCTGATCATCGCGATCCTCTCGTCGGGGAACGGTTCTCGGTGCAGCGGTTCTGCCGCCCAGCCTAGGGCACGCCCGCCGCGAAGGAGACCGACCAGATCGAGGTCCCGGGAGCGGGGCGGAGCACCAGCTCGTGGCTCTGATGGCGCCGATGCCGGACGAGGTCGTAGAGGCCGGCACCGGCGATCGCGACCGGCTCGATCGGCACGCCGTCGAGCGCGAGCCCGACCTCGCCGCTCCCCTCGAGGGTCGCGTGGGCGCTGCCGGCCTCATAGCGGACCGTGAGCTCCTCTCCGTCGACCCCCGCGATCCAGGGACGCTCCCAGGAATCGCTCGGGAACAGCTCCGGGCTCGGCGCCATCACCCGGGCCCCGGGGCCGTCCGTGGGCCGCAGGGGATCCATCGGGGGCGGCAGGTCCTGGCGCAGGGCGTCCTGCTCCCGCAGCTCGGCCTGGATCGCCTCCTCGGTGGCGGCATATTCGCCCTCGCCGAAGTGGAACCAGCTCAGGGCGCCGCCCAGGCTCCAGAGGAAGAGGCTGGGCCAGCCCTCGCACCCGTAGGCGTGCCAGAGGTCGCGGCGGGCGTCGATCGCGACCGGGAAGTCGACGCCGAGTCGCTCCAGCCCGGCGGCCACCACCCCGGGATCGGATCCGAATTCGAAGCGCGGCGCCTGAACGCCGATCGTCCGCAGCCCGGCGTCGCGGTAGCGCCGGTCCCACTCGATCACGTAGGGGAGCGTCCTGATGCTGTTGAGCTGGGCGAAGTCGAGGAAGTGGACGAGCGACGGGCCCGCCGCGGTGAGCATCGGCATCGAGGCCGGCTCCTCGCCGATCCAGGGAATTCCCGGAGGAAGGTCGGGGGCGGCGATGTTCTCCTTCTCGGGGCGCATCCGGCGGACGTTATCCTGGGGCCCCCAGTTGAGGCGCGACCAAGGAGGAGTGCAGTGAGCAACGACGTCTGGCAGAGGATCGAGCAGGCCCGGGACCGCTGGAACGTTCTCGAGCACCCCTTCTACCAGCGCTGGTCGGCCGGCGAGCTGACCCGTGAGGAGCTCGCCGACTATTCGGGTCAGTATCGCCACGCGACCGCCGCCATCGCCCGCCTCAGCGCCGACGTCGCCGAGTCCGCGCCGGACTCCGAGCGTGCCGAGCTGCGCCGCCACGCCGAGGAGGAGGCCGAGCACATCGCCCTCTGGGACGGCTTCGTCGAGGCCGTCGGCGGCGAGGTCGGCGCCGCGCCGAACGCCGCGACCAAGGAGTGCGTGGACGTCTGGTCGGCCAACGACGATCGTCTCTCCCAGCTCGTCCGCCTCTATGCAATCGAGAGCGGCCAGCCGGCGATCTCGAAGACCAAGCGCGAGGGCCTGGCGGCTCACTACGGCATCGGGGACGGTCCCGGCAACGAGTACTTCCGCGTCCACGAGAAGGCCGATCTCGACCATGCCGCCGAGGGCCGCTCGCTGATCGAGACCCATCTCGCCGACGCCGACCCCGACGCCCTCGTCGCCGCCGCCGAGTCCGCTTTCAAGGCGAACTGGCGCCTGCTCGACGGCGTCTCGGCCTCCTAGGTAGGAACTTGCTCGGAGCAGCCGGGTTGCAGGGGCGATGATCGAGATCCTGATCGCGGCGGTGCCGCTTCTGGCGCTGCTCGCCTCGCTGCTGCTCGGCCACTACCCGGGTTGCGAGGCGGTCCTCCGCCTCGCCGAGCGCTTCGACTCGCGCCACCCGCGCCGCACCGGCTCCGCGGGCCGCGTCGGGCGTCCCCATCCCCGCCGCTCCACCGCCCCCGCCGGGGGTCTCCTGATCGCATTCCGGCTGGCCCAACGGCCGCCGCCGCTCGCTCCCTAGCCGACGTGAAACGCCCGCTCCGAGGAGCGGGCCGAGCAAAGGAGCTTTGAGATGCAATCGAACACCGCACGAGTACTGGTCGGCATCGGGGCCGTGGCTGCCGCCGTGATCCTGCTGCTCGTCCTCAAGGACGACGGCGGCGACGATTCGACCGGCGACGCCACCACCGCCGCCAAGGCGAAGCCGACGGGAGCAGGCAAGGGCGACGCCGGGCAGCAGAAGCCGGCGAAGCCGGCGGTCCCGACGATCGTGATCCGCGGCGGCAAGCCGGTCGGCGGCATCGCCGAGATCTCGGTCGACGAGGGGGAACGGGTCCGCTTCAAGGTCCGCTCGGACGTCGCCGAAGAGATCCACGTCCATGGCTACGACATCGCCAAGGAGGTCAGCGCCGGCGGGACGGTCGGCTTCGACTTCCCGGCGACGATCGAAGGGATCTTCGAGGCCGAGCTCGAGCACCTGGGCGAGCAGATCCTGGAGCTGACCGTCAACCCTTGATCCGGCTGTTCGAAACGCTGCCGTACGCGCACGCGCTGGTCGCGCGCCAGGACCTGCCGATCCCGGCCTGGCTGTTCGCGTGGGGGGCGTCGATCGTCCTGATCGTCTCCTTCTTCGCGCTCTCGGCGGCCTGGCGCGAGCCCCGCTTCGAGGACGAGCAACGGCGCTCGCTCGGGGTGGGGCTCTCGCGGGCCCTGCTCGGGATGCCCGCTCAGATCATCTGTGGTGGGGTCGGGGTTTTCCTCCTCGGGGTCGCCGTCTACGCCGGGCTGAGGGGGACCGAAGCGCCGGATCGCAATTTCGCGATCACCTTCCTCTTCGTCACCGTCTGGCTCGGCTTTCCGGCGTTCAGCGTCGTGCTCGGCAACGTCTTCAAGCCGTTCAACCCCTGGCGCGCGATCGGGCGCGCCGTCGGCGGCGGCTTCGAGGCCCTCGCCGGCCAGCGGTTCGCCCACGCGCGGTACCCGGAGCGGCTCGGGCGCTGGCCCGCCGCGATCGGACTGCTGGCATTCGTCTGGCTGGAGATCGTCTACGGCGTGAGCGGCGGTGTCGCGGTCGGCGTCGAGCCGCACTCGGCCGCCGTCGCCGCGCTCGTCTACAGCGCCTACACGCTGACGATGATGGTCGTCTTCGGGGTCGAGGAGTGGTGCGAGCGCGGCGAGGTCTTCTCCGTCTACTTCGGGATGTTCTCCCGGCTCGGGATCTTCGGCGCCGAGGGGGGCCGGCTCCAGCATCGCAAGCCCCTCTCGGCCGCCGGGCACTGGGCGACACTGCCGGGCTCGACCGCGGTCGTGATCGCCTCGATCGCGACGACCAGCTTCGACGGCGGCCAGGAGGGCGCCTTCAAGGGCGGCATCGAACGGGTCTACGAGTGGCTGGTCGACGGCGGCCTCGACAGGACCCTCTCCCTGCGCCTCACCAACACCCTCTTCATCGCGCTCTGCTTCGCGGGGGTCGCGCTCGTCTACCTGATCGGCGTCCGCGGGATGTCGACCGTCAAAGGGGCGCCCCCGCTCCGCAAGCTGCTCCCCGGCTTCGCCCACACCCTGATCCCGATCGCCTTCGCCTACCTGTTCGCCCACTACTTCAGCCTCTTCGTCTTCCAGGAGCAGGCCCAGTTCGGTTACCTGCTCTCCGACCCGCTCGGGACCGCGACCACCGACCTCTTCGGCACCGCATCCTCGGGGATCGACTTCAAGGTTTTGAGCTCGAACGCGATCTGGTACGTCCAGGTCGGCGCCCTGGTGGTCGGCCACGTCATCGCCCTGGTCCTCGCCCACGACCGTGCCACCGCCTGGTGGGGGGACTACCGCGACGCCGCCCGCTCCCAGTACTGGATGCTCGCGGTGATGGTCGCCTTCACCTGCTTCGGGCTCTACCTCCTCTCCGACGCCAACGGCTGAGAATCAACCGCCGCCTCCTCCGCTTCGCGTCCGGGGGCGGCGGCAATCGCGCGCAGGGGCGCCGCTCGCAGAGAGTCGGGTCGTGATGCTCGCCGATCGGTGCTTCTATGGTCTCCAGCATGCTGCCGCTCGCTCACGTCAGCCACTACGCCTGGGTCCTCTACGCGCCGCCGATCCTGATCGTGATCGGCTCGGTGGTGCGCAGCAAGATCCTCGAACGGCGGCGGCGGCGCGGCGAGTGACCGGTCGCTAGAGGATCTCGGAGAGGCGCCGCTCCAGCGCCGCCGAGATCTCGTCGCGGACCGGGCCCTCGGCGAGCCGTTCGACCAGCGCCTCGAGGAAGCCTTCGATGATCAGCGACTTGGCCTCGGCCGGCCCGAGCCCCCGCGAGGTCAGGTAGAAGAGCTGGTCCCTGTCGATCTGGGCGATCGCGGCGGCGTGGGTGCAGCGGACGTCGTCGGCTTCGATCTCGAGCCCCGGGATGGCGTCGGCGTGGGCCTCGGGGGAGAGGAGGAGGTTGCGGCACTCCTGAAAGGCGTCGGTGCTCTGGGCGCCTGGGTCGACGCGGATCATCCCCCGCCAGACCGCGGTCGAGCCGGCGGCGAGGACGCCACGGAAGGCGAGGTCGGAGAAGGTGTTCGGGGCGGCGTGCTCCTGCGTGGTGTCGAAGTCGAGATGCTGGCCGGGTCCGCTCGCGTAGCCGCCGGTGACCCTTGCCTCGGAACCGGGTCCGGCGAGCTTGGTCTCCATCCGGACCTTGCCGCGGACCGAGCCGAAGCCCAGCGCCGCCCAGTCGAGCCGGCCGTCGCGCTCGACCTCGGCCCTCTGGCTGGAGAAGATCCAGGACGCCTCGGAGATGTCCTGGGTGCTGATGTAGCGCAGGGTCGCGGCCTGGCCTACGCGGAGCTCGACCACGGAGTTGAGGAGCGCGTCGGTCTCGTCGCCGGCGGAGGCGGCGTGCTCCCAGACCTCGGCCTCGGCGCCCTCCTCGAGGATCACCAGGGTGCGCCAGGCGACCGCGGCGCCGTCGTCGTCGAGGGGAAGCTCGACCCGGATCGGGTCGGCGACCCTGACGCCCCGCGGCACGTGGATGAGGACGCCGTCGCGCCAGGCAGCCTCGTTGCGGGCCACGAAGGGGTCCTCGGCGGGGACCAGGGAGCCCAGATGCTCGCGCAGCAGCTCCTCGTGGGACTCGAGCGCGGCCGAGAGGGAGACCACCGTCGCCCCCTCGGCGGCGTCGATCGCCGCCGCCGGCTCGGACTCCGAGTAGCCGTCGAGGTCGAGGTCGGAGAGGTCGGTGAATTCCCAGCCCTTCGGCTTGTGGTCCGGAAGGGAGAGCTCCTGCGCGAGAGAGGCGCCGCGCCGGCGCCTCTCCGAAAGCCAGGTCGGTTCGGTCGCGACGACCTCAGCCAATGCTTCCCTCCATCTGGAGCTCGATCAGTCGGTTGAGCTCGACCGCGTACTCCATCGGCAGCTCTTTGGTGACCGGCTCGATGAAGCCGTTGACGATCATCTTCGACGCCTCCTCCTCGTCGAGGCCGCGGCTCTCGAGGTAGAAGAGCTGCTCGTCGCCGATCTTCGAGACGGTCGCCTCGTGGCCGACGTCGGCGTCGTTCTCGTCGATCCGGATCGTCGGGTAGGTGTCGGAGCGCGAGTCCTCGTCGAGCAGGAGCGCGTCGCAGACGACCTTCGAGCGCGATTCGCTGGCGCCGTCGGCGACCTCGAGCAGGCCGCGGTAGGTGGCCCGGCCGCCGTCCTTGGAGATCGACTTCGAGAAGATCGACGACGAGGTCCTCGGGGCGGCGTGGATGATCTTGCCGCCGGCGTCCTGGTGCTGGCCCTCGCCGGCGAAGGCGATCGAGAGGATCTCGCCGTGGGCTTCGGGGCCGAGCAGGTAGATCGACGGGTACTTCATCGTCAGCTTCGAGCCGAGGTTGCAGTCGACCCACTCCATCGTCGCCTTCTCGTGGGCGACAGCCCGCTTGGTGACGAGGTTGAAGACGTTCTGCGACCAGTTCTGGACCGTCGTGTAACGGACCCGCGAGCTCTTCTTGGCGACGATCTCGACCACCGCGGAGTGCAGCGAGTCGGTCGAGTAGACCGGCGCCGTGCAGCCCTCGATGTAGTGGACGTCGGCGCCCTCCTCGCAGATGATCAGGGTCCGCTCGAACTGGCCCATGTTCTCGGTGTTGATCCGGAAGTAGGCCTGAAGCGGCATCTCGACCTTGACCCCGGCGGGGACGTAGACGAACGACCCGCCCGACCAGACGGCGGAGTTCAGGGCCGCCAGTTTGTTGTCGTTCGGCGGGATGATCGTCGCCCAGTGCTCGCGGACGAGGTCCTCGTGCTCGCGCAGCGCCGTGTCCATGTCGGTGAAGATCACGCCCTGGGCCTCGAGCTTCTCGTTGACCTGGTGGTAGACGACCTCCGACTCGTACTGGGCGCCGACGCCGGAGAGGAATTTGCGCTCGGCCTCGGGGATGCCGAGGCGATCGAAGGTGTTTTTGATGTCCTCCGGGACCTCGCTCCAGTCGCGGCTGTTCTTCTCCGAGGCGCGGACGAAGTAGTGGATGTCGTCGAAGTCGATCTGGCCGAGGTTGCCGCCCCAGGTCGGGGTCGGGCGGGAGTAGAAGTGCTCGAGCGCCTTGAGCCGGAACTCGCGCATCCACTGCGGCTCGTCCTTGTACTCGGAGATCGATTCGACGACCTCGCGGCTCAGCCCCTTCGGCGCTTTGTAGGCGTAACCGGACTCGGAGTCGTGGAAGCCGAACTTCTCCTTGTAGTCGGCGTTGATGCCGGCAAGCTCTCTTTTCTCTGCGACTGCCTCGGGCGTTGCCATGGCTATTCGACCTCCAGGGTGATGGTGTCGTTCTCGATGGTCACCGGGAACGTGCGCACCGGAGCATAGGCGGGGAGCGTTTTCGGCCTGCCGGTGGTCAGGTCGAAGAGCGAGCCGTGTCGGGGGCACTCCACGGTGCAGCTCGAGGCGTCGAACTCACCCTCGGCCAGGGGTCCGTCGTCGTGGGAGCAACGGTCCTCGATCGCGTAGAGCTCGCCGTCGCAGTTGAAGACGCCGATCTTGGCCCCGTCGTGCTCGATCAGGCGCATGGCGCCGGGCTCGAGCTCGGAGGCCGGGCAGACGGAGACGGTTGTTCCTGCGATGTCGGTCAAAAGAGGGTCGCTGCTCGCCGCACGGGGTATGTGCGGGTTGAGACTTAATCCTACTTCCAAGGTCGGATTTTAGCGGGACCGGTAGGCGGACCCCGAGTCGCACATTCCCGCACCGATCCCAGGAGCGGCGAAATCTTCGAGAGGACAAGCGTGAGCGACGCCACCGCCGGGCGGGTCGAGGCGGAAGGAGGCGTCGTCCGGGTCGGGCCGGTCGACCTCCCGGTCGGTCGGTTCGCGATCGCGCCGACCGGTTCGGCGCCGTGTTCGCGCCGATCAGGCCGAGCGGAGAAGGAGAAGACGCCTGGCTACGATGTCTGGCCGAGGTCGGCGACGGCTTCCGATGGGTCGCCGACCTGGCCCTCGTCCTCCCAATCGGCGGGCTGACCGAGACTGGCGCTCTTGACGACCTTGAGCCCGAGCATCGCGCACTTCATCCGGGTCGCCGAGATATCGATCCCGAGCAGCTCGAGGACGAACTCTTTCGGCAGCTTCAGAACCTCCTCGCGCGAGCGGCCGGCGAGCTCGTCGGTCAGCAGCGAGGTCGCCGCCGTCGAGATCGCACAGCCCTTGCCGTCGAACGCGATCTCGGCGACCTTGCCCTCGTCGTCGAGGCGGATCGTCACGTGCTGCTCGTCTCCGCAGAGCGGGTTCGTGTCCTCGAACTCGAGGTCGGGATCCTCCAGTCGGCCGAAGTTGTGGGGCCGCTTGTAGTGCTCGAGGATCTGGTCGCGGTAGAGCTCGTCCATGTGATCGAGGCTAGCGAACCGTCTCAGCAGTCCGCCAGCGAGCGTGCGTAGAAGCGGAGGTACTCGTCCCAGTGTTCGTCCCAGTAGACCTGGTCGTGGGCACCCGGCCAGATGTGGGCGGTGAGGTCGGCATCACCCGAGCGGAGCGCGTCGGAGAAAGCGACGGTCGAGATCAGGAACGGGTCGGCGAACCCGGCGTCGCTCCAGACCGGGACGCCGCCGAAAGCTTCGGGGCTCTCTCGCACCGTCTCGATCACGTCGTTGCGCTCGAAGTCCTCGGCGTCGTCGAACGCACCCGGAGCCGTGTCTCCGGCGCTGAGCCAGAGGGCGGGGGAGTGCCCGCCGACCGCGCAGAATCTTTTCGGATGGTCAAGGGCGATGTCGTAGGCGCCGAAGCCGCCCATCGAGATCCCGCCGATGGCGACTCGGGAGGCGTCGGCGCCGCTCGCGCGGGCCGCCAGCGGGATCACCTCGGAGGTCACGTAGCGGCCCCAATCGCCGCCTTCGCGATCGTGCCAGTACCTGTCCTCGCCGCCGTCAGGGAAGGCGATCGCGGGCGCCCGGTCTCCGAGCTCGTCGAGCGCCTCGAACAGCGCTTCGTTTTCGGTGAACGACTCGTTGGAGCCGCCGCTGCCGTGGAGGAAGACCAGGAGTGGCCGTGCGCCCGACCCGCCCTCGGGGACCACGATGTCGAGCTCGAGCTGCTCGCCGACCGCGGCGCTCTCGATCTCCAGGTCGAGCACCCGGGCGCCCTGGGTGTCAGCCGAGGGGAACAGCGCGGCGCGGATCCCGAAGAAGCCGAGCAGGAGGAAGGGGAGGAGGATGACGACCGCAGCCATCTGCCGGCGACGGCCGCGCCCGAGTGATGAATCGACCCCAGCAGGGTGTGGTCGATTCATCACTCGGCGCTACAAACTGAAGATGCGGCGGGCGTCTTCGAGGCCGTCGAGAAGGCGGTCGATCTCCGCGGGGGTCGTGTAGACGCCGAAGCTGGCGCGGGCCGTGGCGGCGATGCCGAAGCGGTCCATCAGCGGCTGTGCGCAGTGATGGCCCGCGCGGACGGCGACGCCGTGGCGGTCGAGGATCTCGGAGACGTCATGGGCGTGGATCCCCTCGATCTCGAAGGAGACGGGGCCCAGCCGCTCGGGGCCGCGAGGCGGGCCGAACACGCGCAGGCCGGGCACCTCCTCGAGTCGCTCGAGGGCGTGATCGGTGATCTCGCGCTCGTGGTCGCGGACCGCGTCCATCCCGAGGGCGTCGAGCCAGCGCAGGGCCGAGGCCATTCCGATCGCCTGCGAGATCGCCGGCGTGCCCGCCTCGAAGCGGGCGGGAGGGTCGGCCCAGGTCGTCCCCTCCTTGGTCACCTTGCGGATCATCGAGCCGCCGCCGAGGAAGGGCGGCATCTCGCGCAGCAGGTCGAGCTTCGCCCAGAGGACGCCGATCCCGGTCGGCCCGTAGAGCTTGTGGCCGGTGATCGCGTAGAAGTCGACGCCGAGCTCTCCCATGTCGAGCTCGAGCTTGGGCGCCGCCTGGGCGCCATCGGCGAGGACCAGCGCCCCGGCTTCGTGCGCCAGGCGCGAGATCTCCGCCAGCGGGTTCTCGGTCCCGAGGACGTTCGAGAGGTGGGCGACGGCGACCAGCTTCGGCCCGCGCTCGAGGAGCTCGGCGTAGGCATCCATGTCGAGCATGCCCTCGTCGGTGACCGGCACCCAATCGACCTCGGCCCCGACCCGATCGGCCAGCTGCTGCCAGGGGACGACGTTGGAATGGTGCTCCATCTCGGTCAGCAGCAGGCGATCGCCGGGGCCGACGTTGACATCGCCCCAGGCGCGGGCGACGAGATTGATCGCCTCGGTCGCGTTGCGGACGAAGATCGCCTCGCGGCGGTCGCCGGCGCCGATGTGGTCGGCGACCGTGGCGCGGGCGCCCTCGTAGGCCGCGGTCGCCTCGGCCGAGAGCGTGTGCGACCCGCGGTGGACGTTCGAGTGGTGGGTGCGCTCGTAGCGGTCGACCGCCTGGATCGAGGCGAGGACCCGCTGCGAGCTGGCGCCGGAGTCGAGGTAGGCGACCGGCTTGCCGTTCACCTCGCGCTCCAGCGCCGGGAAGGCGGCGCGCACCTTCTCGATCGGGAACGCGGAGGCCGAGACGGTCATGTCGCTGCCGCAACCTCCTCGCGGATCCAGCCATAGCCCTTCTCCTCCAGCTGGGTGACCAGCTCCGGGCCGCCTTCTTTGACGATCCGTCCCTCGAACATGACGTGCACGAAGTCCGGTTTCACCATGTGGAGGATGCGCTGATAGTGGGTGATGATGAGAACGCCCATGTCGGGGCCGGCGAACTTGTTGACGCCCTCGGCGACGGTGCGCAGAGCGTCGATGTCGAGGCCCGAGTCGGTCTCGTCGAGGATCGCGATCTCCGGACGCAGCATCGCCAGCTGGAGCAGCTCCATCCGCTTCTTCTCGCCTCCGGAGAAGCCGTCGTTCAGATAGCGGCTGGAGAAGTCTTTGGGAATGTCGGCGAGCGCCATCGCCTCCTGGGCGACCTTGGCGAAGTCTTTGATCTTGATCTCGCTCTCGCCGCGCGCCTCGCGGTGCGCGTTGAGGATCATCCGGAGGTACTTGCTGACCGAGACGCCGGGGATCGCCACCGGGTACTGGAAGGCCATGAAGAGGCCGGCCCGCGAGCGCTCGTCGGGGTCGGCGTCGGTGATGTCCTCGCCTTTGAAGCTGATCGTTCCCTCGGTGATCTCGAGGGCGGGGTGGCCCATGATCACGTTCGCGAGGGTCGACTTGCCGGACCCGTTCGGGCCCATCAGGGCGTGGACCTTGCCCTTCTCGACGTCGAGGTCGAGACCGCGGAGGATCTCCTTGTCCTCGACGTTCACGTGCAGGTTGCGGATCTCGAGCTCAGCCAATTTCTCTCCGTTTCAAGGTTGGTTGTGTCAGGCGGCGCTGCCGACGACCGTCAGGGGCTTGCCGCCCTCGGCGGGGCTGGCGAACTCGACGAGCTCCGCCAGGGTGGTCCCGGCGAGCGCCTTGGTCACGCCGCCCTGGACCCGGGTCCAGAGCAGCTTGGTCGCGCACAGCTGGTCGCCATCGTCCTCGTGTGAGCAGAGGACCTTGCCCTCGGGTGTCTCGTGGAAGCACTCCATCGGGGCGATCTGTCCTTCAAGCGCCTCGACGACCGAGTCCATCGTGATCTCCTCGGCGGGCTTGGCGAGCCGATAGCCGCCGTGGGCGCCGCGGGTCGAGGACACGAGCCCCGCCTTGCGCAGTTTCGCGACCAGATGCTCCAGGTACGAGAGCGGCAGCCGCTCCGCCTCGGCGACGGTGCTGAGGGAGATCGGCGTCGAGTCGGGCCCGACTCGGCCCAGCTCGACCATCAGCCGCACCCCGTACTCGGCTTTGGTCGAAAACAGCATCGCCTTAAATCCTACTGAGTGAGTCGGTTATGCGGATTCGGGCGAGGACGCTTCGGCGTTGCCGAGCTCGACGTGGGCGCGGCTGTCGCTGTTCTTGATCAACACCAGCGTCAGGATGATTCCGACGGCCGCGAACCCGGCGCCGCCGAGGAAGGCGATCTGGAAGCCGTCGGTGAGCGCCGGCTTGAGCCCGTCACCGGATTCGACGAGTCCTTCCGTGTGGGAGGTCGCGATCGTCGAGAGGATCGCCAGCCCGAGGGCGCCGCCAACCTGCTGTGAGGTGTTGATCAACCCGCTCGCCAGCCCCGACTCCTCCTCCTCCACCCCGGAGACGGCGGCGATCGTCGTCGTCACGAAGGAGAACCCGAGACCGACGGCCGCGAGGAGCGAGGGACCGAGGATGTCTTCGAGGAAACCGCCGCCGACGGAGATCCGGCTGAACCAGACCAGCCCGGCGACGATGAAGGCCAGGCCGATCACCAGAACGGGCTTGTAGCCGACTTTCGTGACCAGGCCCGAGGCGATCCCGGCCGAGGCCATGATCGTCAACGCCAGCGGCAGGTAGGAGAGCCCGGCGTGGATGGCGCTGTAGCCCAGCACCTGCTGCATGTAGAGCGAGATGAAGAAGAACATCGAGAACAGCGAGGCGCCGACCAGGATCCCGACCACGTTGGCCCCGGTCAGGGTGCGGATCCGGAAGATCGAGAACGGGACGAGCGGGTTCCTGGATCGCCGCTCGATGACGACGAACGCCGCCGCGAGGGCGAGCGAGAGCGCGATCAGCGACAGGGTTTTCGCCGACCCCCAGCCGGCGCTCTCGGCGTCGACCACCGCGTAGACGAGCAGCGAGAGCGCGGCCGTCACCGAGACCGCGCCGGCGACGTCGAACGCCCGGGTTTCATTGGTCGCCCGGCTTTCCATGATCAGCCGCGGCGCGAGCGCGAAGGCGGCGAGGCTGACGGGGACGTTCACCCACAGGACCCACTCCCAGCCGAGGCCGTCGGTGAGGATGCCACCGAGCAGGACCCCGGCCGCGCCGCCGGCGCCGGCCACCGCTCCCCAGGCCCCGAGCGCTTTGTTGCGCTCGGCGCCGTCCTTGAAGGTCGTGGTCACGATCGAGAGCGCCGCGGGGGAGATGATCGCGGCGCCAAGTCCCTGGGCGGCGCGGGCGGCGATCAACTGCCCTTCGGTCGCCGCGAACCCGGCCAGCAGCGAGGCGACGGCAACCAGGAGCAGGCCGCCCATGAACACCCGCCGGCGTCCGAGCAGGTCGGCCATCCGGCCGCCCAGCAGCAGAAAGCCGCCAAATGTGAGGACGTAGGCGTTGACGACCCAGGAGAGGTTCTCCTGGGAGAAGTCGAGGGCCTTGCCGATCGTCGGTAGCGCCACGTTGACGATCGAGGCGTCGAGGACGACGACGAACTGCGCCGCCGCCAGCAGGATTAGTGCGTACCAGCGTTTCTCCTGGTACTCGGCGGAGGTGGTCATGGCCCGGGAGTCAAGCAAAACCGGCCGTCGGCCGAGGCGGGGGGGCCGCTCCGTCAGGGCTCGATCAGCCCGCGCCGGATCGCGTAGCGGACCAGCTCGACCCGATCCCGCATTCCGAGCTTCCGCATCGCGTTCGCGCGGTGGTTCTCGACCGTCTTCTCGGAGAGGTGGAGGAGCGAGGCGATCTCGCGGGTCGTGTGGGCCTCGGCGACCAGCTTGACGATCTCCTCCTCGCGCGGGGTCAGGTCCTCATCGCCGCCGGGGCCGCGCTCGAGCACGTCGCGGATCAGCGTGCGCTGCGCCTCCGGGGTGAGGAACGGCTCGCCGCGCTCGACCGCGCGAACGGCCTCGAGCAGGTCGGTGTCCGCCTGTGCCTTGAGCACGTAGCCCGAGGCGCCCGCTTTCAGCGCCTCGAACAGATAGCGCTCGTCGTCGTGCATCGAGAGGATCAGGACCGAGACCTCCGGCGCCTGCTCCTTGATCTCCCGCGTCGCCTGCAAGCCGGTCAGCTTCGGCATCTTGACGTCGAGGATCGCGAGGTCGGGGCGCTCGCGGATCACCAGCTCGCGGGCCTCGGCGCCGTCGGCGGCCTCGCCGACGACCTCGATGTCGTTTTGGCGCTCGAGCAGCAGGCGCAGCCCCGAGCGCACGATCCCGTGGTCGTCGGCGATCACCACCCTCATATCCGCAGCTTCACCCTCGTCCCCTGTTCGGGACGTGACTCGATCGTCAGATCGCCGCCGACCAGCAGCGCCCGCTCGCGCATCCCGGCGATCCCGAGTCCGCCGCCCTCGGCCTGATCGAAGGCGAAGCCACGGCCGTCGTCGGCGACGACCAGCTCGACCCGATCGCCGTCGCGGCGGATCGCGACGTCGATCCTTCCTGCCTCGGAATGGCGGGATGCGTTCGCCAGCGCCTCCTGGGCGACCCGGTAGATGACCAGCTGCACGTCGTCATCGAGCTCGGAGAGGTCGCCGTCCTCGCTGAGCTCGGCCTCGATCCCCGAGCGCGAGACGAGGTCGACCTGGCCGGCGAGCGCCGCCGCCAGGCCGAGGTCGTCGAGGGCGGTCGGACGCAGCTGGCGGGCGAGGGTGAGGAGCTCCCGCATCGCCTGGTTGGCCAGCGTCTTGGTCTCGTCGAGCTCCGGCTCGAGCTCCGGCGGCGCCGCTTCCCGCACCGCCTCCAGGCGCAGCAGCAACCCGGTCAGCGACTGGTTGACCTCGTCGTGCAGGTCGCGGGCGACGCGGGTTCGCTCCTCCTCCTGGGCGCGGAGCGCCGCCGACCCGGCGCGTTTGCGCTCGGCCTCGAGGCGGCGCATCATCCGCAGGAAGGCGAGCTCGATCCGCTCGACCTCTTCGGTCTCGCCGATCCCGTCGATCGAGCGCGGCAGGCTCGAGCCCGGCCGGCTCAGGTCGACCTTCTCCATGTCCTCGATCAGGTTCTCGAGCGGCGCGTAGCGGCGCCGCGTCAAAACCAGGCTGACGGCGAGGACGACGACGGTCGCGCCCAGCACGACGATGAGCAGCGTGGATCCCACCTGCCTGAGCTTAGGGCCGATATCGCGCCCCTATCTCCGGCGGCCACTCCCTGGGGGGCGGGGAGGGGGCGAATAGGGGTTGTCCCCTATGGCCATATCGGCCGCTCCCGGGGATAATTTTCCGCAAGGCCATTCGACCCAAGGAGCCACTGACGCGATGAGCACCACGAAGCAATCGAACTGGGGCGCGGCGATCCGGACCACGATCCTGCTGGCGACCCTCTCCGGCCTGCTGGTCGTCATCGGCTATGCGATCGGCGGCATCGGCACGGCGACGATCTTCCTCGGCGTCGCCCTCCTGATGAACCTCTTCTCCTACTTCTTCAGCGACAAGCTGGCGCTGAAGATGAGCCGCGCCAAGCCGATCGAGGAGTCGGAGGCGCCGCGGCTCTACCAGATCGTCCGCGAACTGACGACCCGCGCCGGCCTGCCGATGCCGCGGCTCTACATGATCCCCCAGGACCAACCCAACGCCTTCGCGACCGGCCGCAACCCCAAGCACTCGGCGGTCGCCGTGACCCGCGGGATCACGAAACTGCTCTCCGAGGACGAGCTCCGCGGCGTCCTCGCGCACGAGCTCGCGCACATCCAGCATCGCGACATCCTGATTCAGACGGTCGCATCCGCGATCGGCGCCGCGATCACCTACCTCGCCTACATGTTCATGTGGTTCGGGGGCGATGACGAGTCGCCACTGAGCCTCGTCGCCTCGCTGGCGATGGTCCTCCTCGCTCCGATCGCGGCGAGCATCATCCAGCTCTCGATCTCGCGCCAGCGCGAGTACGCGGCCGACGCCGGCGGCGCCCAGATCTGCGGCAACCCGGAGTCGCTCGCAAGCGCGCTTCTGCGCCTCGAGCAGGGCGCCAAGGCGATCCCGATGCAGGTGAACCAGGCGGCCGAGCCGCTCTACATCGTCAAGCCCTTCTCGGGCAAGGGAATCGCCGGCCTGTTCTCGACCCACCCTCCGATCGAGGAGCGGGTCAAGCGGCTGCGCCAGATGCGGCCCTCGTTCTAGTCGGCTTTCGAGTCGACGCCCTTGGCGCGGAGGCGGTCTTCCTCCGCGCTGATGCGCGCCTCGGACGTCATCGGGTTGCGCCCGAAGACGCTCCAGGCGTGCAGGGCGAGGCCGATCCCCCACCCGACGATCGGGAAGATCGGCCAGAAACCGCCACCGGATACCGCCCAGATCACGACCAGGAATGCGTTGACCGCGAGATACGCGGCGAGGTGGATCGTGAAGTCCTGCTTCTTCTCGACCTGCGCGGCGGCCAGCGTTCGCAGGCTCTCGGCGGGCTCGGGCGCGTTATCCACGCGCCCTTTCTACCACCCAGGCGCCCGGCCTAGCTATACTTTTTGAAGTAAAGCCGGATCGGAATTCGGGTATTTAGGAGACAGATGGCCACTGGCGCGCAGATTCAGCAGCAGATCGAGGAGATCGAGCCCTTCGAGGCCAGCGAGGAGATCGCCGGCGGCGACGTCGTTCTGATCGATACCCGCGAGCCCCACGAGTACCAGGAGGCCCATCTCGAGGACGGCAGACTGGTCCCGCCGGGCCTGCTCGCCGACCAGATCGCCGAAGCCGCGCCCGACAAGTCGGCCCGCACGATCCTCTACTGCCGCAGCGGCAACCGCTCATACAAGGCGGCCGAGCAGCTTCAGGCGCTCGGTTACGAGAATGTCGCCTCGATGTCCGGGGGGATCCTGCTCTGGCAGGAGCAGGGGCTCCCCGTGGTCGCGGTCGACGGGATGACCGCCGAGCAGCGCTACCGCTACTCGCGCCACACGCTGCTTCCGGAGGTCGGCGTCGACGGCCAGCTCAAGCTCCTCAACGCCAAGGTCCTCCTGCTCGGCGCCGGCGGGCTCGGGGCGCCGACCGCGCTCTACCTGGCGGCGGCCGGGATCGGGACCCTCGGGCTGGTCGACGACGACGTCGTCGACGCCTCCAACCTCCAACGCCAGGTGATCCACAACACCGAACGGATCGGGATGCCGAAGACCGAGTCGGCCCGGCTCTTCATCGAAGGCCTGAACCCCGACGTCAAGGTGGTCGAGCACAACGGTCGGCTCGACGCCGGCAACATCCTCTCGGTCATCGAGGACTACGACATCATCGTCGACGGCGCCGACAACTTCCCGACCCGCTACCTGCTGAACGACGCCTCGGTGCGGCTCCGCAAGCCGGTCGTCTCCGCTTCGATCCTCGGCTTCGACGGTCAGGTCTCCACCTTCGCCCCGTTCGAGGGGCCCTGCTACCGCTGCCTCTACCCGACGCCGCCGCCGGCGGAGCTGGCGCCGAGCTGCTCGGCCAACGGCGTCCTCGGCGTGATGGCCGGGACGATGGGCACGCTCCAAGCGAACGAGGTGATCAAGCTCGTGCTCGGCAAGGGCGAGCCGCTGATCGGGCGTCTCCTCCTCTACGACGCCCTCGGCAGCCGTTTCACCGAGCTCAAGGTCCGGCGCGATCCCGACTGCCCGATCTGCGGCGAGAACGCGCCCGAGATCCCGGATTCGGAGCTGGGGCAGTTTCCCGACTACGAGCTTTTCTGCGCCGGGGCCGGCGGCGACCGCTAGCCGCCGGGCTCGATTAGGATCAGCGCTCGATGGCCACGATTCGGATCCCACCGGTACTGCGCCAGCAAACGGGCGGCCGGTCCGAGGTGGAGGCGACGGGCTCGAGCGTCGGCGAGGTCCTGCGCGCGCTGACCACCGAGCATCCCGCCACCGAGGAGCAGCTGTTCGGCGAGGATGGTGACCTCAACCGCTACGTCAACGTCTACCTCAACGACGAGGACGTGCGGGTGCTGAACGGCCTCGACACCGCGGTCGCGGACGGCGACACGGTCGTGATCCTGCCGGCGATGGCCGGCGGTCGTTCCTAGGCCTCGAGCACCAGACCGAGGAATTTCTGGGTCCGCGGCTCGCGCGGATTGTCGAGCACGTCGGCGGGGCGGCCCTGCTCGACGACGACGCCCCCGTCCATGAACACCACCTGGTCGCCGACCTCGCGGGCGAATCCGAGCTCGTGGGTCACGACGATCATCGTCATCCCTTCCGAGGCGAGCTCGCGCATCGTGTCGAGCACCTCTTTCACGAGCTCGGGGTCGAGAGCCGACGTGACCTCGTCGAACAGCATCACGTGCGGGTCCATCGCCAGGGCGCGGGCGATCGCGACCCGCTGCTGCTGGCCGCCGGAGAGGCGTTCGGGGAACTGGTCGACCTTGTCGGCGAGCCCGACCCGGTCGAGCAGCGCCCGCGCCTTGCGATCGGTCTCCGCCCTGTCCTTGCCGAGCACCTTGACGGGGGCCATGGTCACGTTCTCGAGCACGCTCTTGTGGGGAAACAGATTGAACTGCTGGAAGACCATCCCGACCCGCTGGCGGACGAAATCGAGCTCCCAGCTCTGCTCGCCGGTCCCCGAGTTCGGCCCCTTGCAGATGTCGTGGCCTTCGAGGAAGATCTCGCCCCCCTCGGGCGGCTCGAGCAGATTGACGCAGCGCAGCAGAGTGCTCTTCCCGGAGCCGCTGGGGCCGAGGACGCAGACCACTTCGCCCCTGGCGACCTCGAGGTTGATCCCTTTCAGCACCTCGAGCGAGCCGAAGCGTTTCTGGATGCCCTCGAGCTTCAGCATCGACTCGCTCATCAGGCGACCTCCATGTGGCTGCCCCGGGTGACCTGACCCCGGTTTCGCGCGATCAGCCGATCGACGATCCGGGCCAGGGGAAGGAGGATGACGAGGAACATCAGCGCTCCAAGGGTCAGCGCCGAGCTGTTGAAGGTTTCCGATTGGACGTCGCTCGCGACCTGGAGGACCTCGTTGAGTCCGATCGCGCTGACCAGCGTCGTGTCCTTCATCAAGGTGTTGAGTTCGTTCAGCATCGGCGCCGGGATTTTCCGGATCGCCTGCGGGACGATCACGTTTTTCATCGCCTGCCCGTGGTTCATGCCAAGCGACCGGGCGGCCTCCATCTGGCCGCCGGGGACCGCTTCGATCCCGGCCCTGTAGACCTCGGCCATGTAGGCGCCGTAGACGACGACGAGGGCGAACGTGCCCAGCCAGAAGGTGTCGGGTTTGCCCAGCCACTGCGGCAGGCGCAACCATTCGGGAAGGAATTCGAGCGAGGGGATCCCGGTCCCGATCAGGACGATGAAGAGCAGCAGCGGGATCGCCCTGAAGACGTCGATGTAGGCGATCGTCAGGAATCGAAGCGGTTTCGTCGCTCCACCCGGCAGCTGTCGCATCAGGGCGAGGACGAGTCCCCAGATCAACGAGATGATGCCGGCGAAGATGAAGATCTGGAGGGTGATCCAAAACCCCTCGAGGACTTCATCGAAGTGGTCGAGCATGAAGCCGACGTCGAAGAACTGATTGATGAATTCCTGCATCTGTCTCCTTCGGTCCCTACCCGACGGTGCGGAAAACTAGAGGGGCGCCGTCTCCGGCGCCCCTCCGCTGCTCCTCGCTGCTGTTACTTCCGAATCAGGTCGCTTCGTGGGTCGCGTTCTCGATCGACCCTGGCGGCGCGTGTTTGAACCACTTTTCGTAGATCTTCGCGTAGGTCCCGTCCTCGATCGCTTCGGCGAGCCCTTCGTTCAGTTCGTCGAGCAGTTCGGTGTCGCCCTGGGCGACGGCGAATCCATATTCTTCTTCGGTCGGGATCGCCGCCGAGACTTCGACGTCGCCGCTCGCCTGGGCTGCGTTTTCGGCGACCGGGATGTCCATCACGACCGCTTCGACGGTGCCGGCCCTGACGGCGTTGACCGCGTCCGGACCCTGCGGGAAGACCCTGAGTTCGCCCGCTTCGGCGGTTTCGTCGACGAATTCGGCACCGGTCGTTCCCTTCTGGGCGCCGACCGTGGCGCCTTTCAGCTTCTCGACCGAGTCGATGTCGCTGCCTTTCTTGACGAGGATGGCCTGTTCGGCGAGGTAGTACGGGTTGCTGAAGTCGACCGTTTTCTCACGTTCGTCGGTGATCGTCGCCGCCGATGCGACCGCGTCGAATTTGTTCTGGCCGAGGTCGACGAAGATCGTGTCGAACGAGGTGTCCTGGAATTCGGCGGTGCGGCCGATGTTCTCGGCGACCGCGTCCATCAGCTCGACGTCGAATCCTTCGTAGGGCGGCTTGCCCTGCTCGAATGGGGGATAGGGGATGTCGGAGCCGACCGTGAGGGTCTCGCCTCCGCCGGCACTGGTGTCACCACCGCCGGTGGTGTCGTCGTCACTGCTGCCGCAACCGGCCGCGAAAGCCGCGACGGCGAACAGCGCCATCACCGCCAGCAGCGAGGTGAGCCGGGACATGGTGGGCATCTGGTGGTCCCTCCGTTCGGAAAAGAATTGCCGGACAGGGCGAAAATACCCGTTTGCACCGGAACGGTCACATATTCGGGTGCTGGAGACCGTAGCTATACTTTTTGAAGTAAGGGACCCGATGGCGCGCGACGAGCTACTCAACCGACCCTGCGGGGGCCGCTTCGGCAACATCGTCGAGTCGATCGGCAACACGCCGTTGGTCGAGCTGCCGAGCCTCTCGCCGAAGCCCGAGGTCCACATCTACGCGAAGCTCGAGGGCCACAACCCGACCGGCTCGGTCAAGGACAGGGTCGCGCGGTCGATGATCGACGCCGCCGAGGCCGCGGGGGCGATCGAGCCCGGGCACACGATCCTCGAACCGACCTCGGGCAACACCGGGATCGCCCTGGCGATGATCTGCCGCCGCAAGGGCTATCCGCTCAAGGTCGTGATGCCCGACAACGTCACCGAGGAGCGGACCGAGCTGCTGCGCATGTACGGGGCCGAGGTCGTCTACTCGGAGGGAGCCAAGGGCTCCAACGGCGCCGTCGAGATGGCTCTCGAGATGGCGCAGGAGCCCGGCTACCACATGCCCTACCAGTACGGAAACGAGGCGAACCCGCTCGCCCACTACAACGGAACCGCGGTCGAGATTCTCGAAGAGCTCGACCATGTGGCGGCCTTCGTCGGCGGCCTCGGCACCGGTGGGACCCTGATGGGCAACGGGCGACGCCTCAAGGAGGCCGACCCGGAGACCCTGATCGTCGCCGCCGAGCCGATGCAGGGCGAGCTGGTCCAGGGCCTGCGCTCGCTCGACGACGGCTTCATCCCGCCGATCATCGACATCTCCCTATTCGATCGCAAGATCATGGTCTCCAACCGCGACGCGATCGTCTGGACCCGCAAGCTGCTCGACGAAGAGGGGATCTTCTCCGGCGTCTCCGGCGGCGCGATCGCGGCGATCGCGGCGCGCATCGCCGGTGAGCTCGAGGGCGGCAACGTCGTCTTCCTGATTCCCGACGACGGCTGGAAGTACCTCTCCTCCGGCGTCTACACGAAGCCGATCGACGAGATCGAGAACCTCGACTCGACCGTTTGGTGGTAGTTCGGGAATCAGTGGTACCGGACCGCAACCCCTCCGAGCCGCCCGGTGTTATGGCGGATGCAAATCCAAGGCGAGGGGGAGGCGGCATGACCGGCATGATCGGCAGGACGAGGGTCCGGGCAGCGGGACGGCGGCGGGCGACGGGGCTTCTCGTCCCGATCGCGCTCCTTGCCCTGGCTTTCGCGGCGCCGGCCGGCGCCGCCAAGCCGGGGTCCCTGGATCGCAGCTTCGGCCGCGGGGGCGTGGTCGCGATCCAGCCGCCGCTGAGTCGCTACGACGCCTGGTTCGCGCGCGGCGCCGCGGCCGGGCCGCACGGATTCGTCTACGTGCTCGAGACCGTCTCCGAGTGCTCCTCGGGGGAAGGTTCGTGCCGGGCGAGCGCGATCGTCGTCCGCTACCGCCGCAACGGCGAGCGCGATCTTGCCTACGGAGGGTCGCCGGGGTACGCGAGCGCCGGCCAATCGCCGGCGCAATTCGGCGAGTCCGGCCTCGCGGTCGACGCCGAGGGGCGGGCCGTGGTCGTGCAGGCACTCGAGCGCGGACTGGCGATAACGCGCTTCACCGCCGGCGGCGCGCCGGACCCGGAGTTCGGGATCGGCGGTCGCACCTACCTCGCCTGCGGCTGCTACTACCAAGAGCCGCGGGCCGCAATCGCCGCCGACGGCAGCGTCGTCGTCTCCGCGACGCGCTTCGACGTGACCGGCGAGTTCGTCTACGGGCCGAGCACGAGGGAAGCGGGCACCCATCTCGCCAGGCTGACGCCTGGCGGCGCCCTCGACGCCTCGTTCGGGAGCAGCGGCGAGCTGACCCTCTCCTACCTGATCGATCCCGGGCCCTGGGCCCTGAGGAAGAATCGCTCGGTCTTGATCTTCGATTCCGCCTGCTGTCCGCGGGCGGAGTATCTGAGCCGGGTCCCGTCCGACGGCGGCGAGGTCAACCGCGATTTCGCGCTGGCCGCGCGCCTGCGAGGGATCGCCAGGTCGCCGGTTTCGATCGCCGTGCGCCCGAACGGCAGCGTCCTGCTGATCGGGAACGCCGGCAGCACGGGCCAGATCGTCGCCCTGCGCGCGAACGGAGCCCTCGCCAAGGGTTTCGGTCGCAAGGGCGTCGCCCGTTTCCCGCGGCGCACGATCCACGGCGGCGCGGTCGGCGTCGACGGCAGGGCCTTCATCGTCGGCGCCTCCGGCAGCGGGCCGCTGGTCTTCAGGATCAAGGGCAACGGTCGAATCGACAAGCGCTTCATCAACGGACTCAGGGGAATATCCAACGAAAGCGGCCGTCAGGAAGCGCTCTACAGCGGCCTGCGGCCGATGGTGTTCGACGCTGGTGGCGATACGGCTTGCCGGACCTACTGCCAGCCCCACCCGCTGCTCTACAGGTTCAGCCCGGGGCCCAAGCCGAAGCAGCGACGCTAGGCCTTGCGGCGTCTGGGGCAATTTGCTGCCGCCTGCGCGCTGCTGATCTCGGCGATCGCGCCGGCGGCGGCGCAGGGGGCGCTGCCGCCGGGGTTCTTCGGCGTCGTCCCCCAAGGACGGATCGCTGCGCCCGACCTCGACCTGATGGCGGGGACGGTCGGGACGATGCGGGTCGGCGTCTACTGGCCCACGGCCGAACCGAGCCCCGGGATCCGCGAGCTCGCCGGTCTCGATGAGCTCGTCTCGGCGGCGGCGGCCCGCGGCATCCGGGTTCAGCCCTTCGTCTACGGGACTCCTGCCTGGCTCGGACCGGACCCGGTCCGCTCGCCGCTCGCCGCATCCGGGGGCGCGGCGGCCTGGAGCTCATTCCTGAGGGCGCTGGTCGAGCGCTACGGGCCGCTCGGCTCGCTCTGGTCGCAGGCCGGGAGCCGGATGCCGATCCGCGCCTGGCAGGTCTGGAACGAGCCCAACTTCCCGCTCTACTGGCATCCCCGACCGGCCCCCGCCGAATACGCCCGCCTGCTCGACGTCTCGGACAAGGCCCTGGCGGCGGTCGACCCGCGGGCGAGGGTGATCGCCGCCGGGGTGGCTCCGGTCGGCGGCGGCCCGCGGCCCTGGCGCTTCATCCAGAGCCTGCTGCGGATACCGGGGGCCAGGGCCGACGTCGACGTCGTCGCGCTGCATCCGTACTCGGCCTCGCCGTTGGGGGTCGAATACGCGGTGCGCCAGACCCGCCGCGGCATGGCTCGCTCGGGCGCCGGGAAGAAGCCGCTGCTGATCGGCGAGATCGGTGTCGCCTCGAAGGCCGAGGTGCCGACCGGCTTCGACCTCGGACTCGACGGGCAGGCCTCGTTCCTGCGGCGCTCGTTCCATCTCCTGCTCGAGAATCGCCGTCGCTGGCGGATCGCCGGGATCGATTGGTTCTCCTGGCAGGACGTCGCGAGCTGGGAAAAGCAGTGCTCCTTCTGTCAGTACGCCGGGCTCATCGATCGTGGCGGTCGGCCCAAGCCCGCCTGGGCCGCCTACCGGTCCGTGGTCGCGGGTGCGGCCGGCGAGGCTCGGCTCCGGCGGCGAGCCGAGCCCGTTCGCTAGCCTCGCCGCAGCGATGCGGATCTCCCAGGAGCTGATCGACGAGATGGTCGCCCATGCGCGCGAGGACCTGCCGAACGAGTGCTGCGGGCTGATCGGAGGCCTCGACGACGAGGCGACCGAGGTGATCCGGGTCGAGAACGCCGCCGCCAGCCCCCTGCGCTACGAGATGGACCCGAAAGCGCAGTACGACGCCTACAAGGCGATCGAGGACGGCGGCAGGGACCTGCTCGCGATCTACCATTCGCACACGAAGACCGCGGCCTATCCGTCCCAGACCGACGTCAACCAGGCGGTCGCCTGGCCCGACCAGGTCTACCTCATCGTCTCGCTCGAGAACCCCGAGGCCCCGGACGTCAAGGCCTACTGGCTCAAGGACCTGAAGATCGAAGATGCCGAGATCACCGTCGATTAAGCAGAGCCGCGAATCGATCGCCTCGGGCGGCGGCGGCGGCGAGCCGCCGACGGCCGACGAGGGCGGCGGCGGTGGAGGCGGCGACGGCGACGATCTGGTCAAAGTCGCCTACGCGCCGAACCAGATGGAGGCCGAAATGATCCAGGGACTGCTCAGCGATCACGGCATCCAGAGCATGCTCAAACGCGGCCCCGGATTCGACGTCCCGGAGTTCCTCGCCAGCGGACCCCGACAGGTGTTCGTGCTCGAGTCGGCCGCCGAGCGCGCCCGCGAGGTTCTCGAGGGGATGCCGGGCGCCTCCTAGCCGACGGCCGGTCTGGCCATCGTCCGCAGGTGCGAACGCCAGACGTCCTCGATCTCGGCGATCCGGGCGTCGAAGGCCGCTTCCAGGGTCGGGCCGGCGCCGCCGGGCCTGAGCTCGAGCGCAAGCTGCTCGCAGGCTTCGGGTCCGCGTTCGGTCTCCAGCAGGTCGAAGATCGTGCCGCCGAGGATGACCGCGTCGCGGCGGCCCGGGGGGAAGTTGGGGCGGGCGCTCTCGCGCAGGCGCCTGATCACCGCCGCCCGGTAGTAGCCGACCTGGCGCGCGAAGTACTGGGCCGCGCCCTCGACGAGCCAGGCCCAGCTCAGGTACCGCAGGAACCGCCCCGGGGTCCAGGACGGCGGCAGGGCGGCGTTGTTTGCGGCGACCACCAGCTGCGCATAGAGGCGCTCCGCGGTCCCGCGCAGCGCCTCGCGCGAGTCGTCGCCGGCGGCGCGCCTTTCGATGTGAGGGTCGTTGAGGACGTGGAGCTCGGTGGCCATCGCCCATCCCGCCAGGTAGCGGCGGCCGGCCGGCGCCGCCGACCAGCGGGCGGCGGGCAGGAACGGGTGGGCCATCGAGAGCAGCGCCGGGTTGGTGTGGACGACGACGGTCACCTCGCCCGGCACCGCCTCGAAGCGATCCTCGAGGCGGAGGCGGAGGTCCTCCATGCGGTCGAGCGTGCGCTCGGCATAGGCGGTGTCGCCGCTGTCGTGGCGCGCGGTGAAGCTCAGCGACTGGGTCTCAACCCAAGGCACGGATCGAGACTACTCGCCGGTTTTGCGGCTCAGACGAGGGCCGGCTCGGCGGGGGCGCAGACTTCGCGGATCTCGGCGCGGGCGCGATCGAACTCCTCGTCCGCCATCACCGGCGTGCCCTCGAAGGGCAGATCGCGGTCGATCTCGACCCACGAATGGCAGCCGTGGTACTCGTCGCGGACCTTGACCGTGACCGGCCGCGGGATCCTGTGCACCCGCAACAGGAGGATGTGAAGGGGGTGACGCCGCTTCCAGTTGAGTCGCTTCTCCGCGTAGTCGGGGGTCCAGATGTAGAACGGGGAGAGCGCGTCCACGGCGCGCGGGTCGGTGACCGTGATGTGGTCGGTCACTTCAGCCCAGGCGCGCAGCCGGACCCGGTCCGGCTGGGTGATCCCGCCGTCCTGGATCAGGGCACGGGGCGGCGGCTCTTCGTCGGGCCAGACGCCCTCCTCGAGCGCGCGTCGCAGCTCGGGATGGTGCGACTCGCGGACGAGGTTGTTCTGCTGGTGGTCGAAGGTGGGGTAGAGGAAGAAGCGCTCGTGCTCGACCTCGAAATGCTTGTTCTCCTCGCGAATCCCTCCCTTGCGGAGGGTGAGGAGCTGCTCGCCCTCGGCGAGAGCGCGCACTGTCACTGCCCATTCCTTGAATGCGATCGGCATCTAGCTGCTTCCTGAGAAGGTCGTTGACTCTGAATCGACTGGGGAGGACGTCGTCCTCAAGCCGTGTCTCTGGAGGGAGGGGACCCTGTCCAGGCGCAGCATTTTAGACGAGGGCGGCCAGAAAGCCAAATAAACCTTCTCTTAAGCCCCTTTTTCGAGCCGATCCCGCCCCAGGCCGCCGCCCCCGGGGGTCTCGATTCGCAGCCTGTCCCCGGCCTCGAGGGTACCTTCGGCCTTGCCGCCGACCGACTCGCCGTCGACCGAGTTGCGCCCGGCGGCGCCGTCCTCGCCGCCGTCGCGGCCGCGGGGCCGATGGCGGCGACGCTCGCCGATCAGGCTGTACGTCATCGGCGCCAGCGCCTCGATCTCGCGGACGACCCCGTCGCCGCCGTCGTGGTCCCCGGAGCCGCCGCTGCCACGCCGGATCGCGAGCTCGCGGACCCGCAGGGGGAACTCGGTCTCGAGCGCCTCGACCGGCGTGTTCAGCGTGTTCGACATCGCGACGTGGATCGCGCTCGGGCCGTCCCCGTCGGGGCAGGCGCCCTGGCCGCCGCCGAGGGTCTCGTAGTAGGTGAAGTCCTCGTTCGCGAGGGTCAGGTTGTTCATCGTCCCCTGTCCCTGGGCGGGGACCGATCGGGCGCCGCCGAGGGCCGCGAAGACGAGGTCGGCGACCCGGCTCGAGGTCTCGGTGTTGCCGGCGACGACGGCGGCAGGGGGGCGCGCGTTCAGCAGGCAGCCTTCGGGAGCGATCACCTCGATCGGCCGAAAGGCCCCCGCCGAGGGCGGCGCGTCGGGGTCGGTCAACGCCCGGACCGCGAAGAAGGCTGCCGATTTGGTCACCGAGAGCGGGCAGTTGAGGTTGCCCTCCACCTCGGAGTCGGTGCCGGTGAAATCGAGCGTCAGGCGCTCGCCCTCGACCCTCGCCTCGACCCGCAGGCGCAGGTCCCGGGGGTTGCCCCAGGCGTCGTCCTCGAGCACGTCCTCGGCGGCGTAGGACCCGTCCGGCAGGTCCGCCAGGGCGGCCCGGGTCCGGCGCTCCGCGTAGGCCAGGATCTCCGCCATCGCGGCGCCGAGGCGCTCGCGCCCGTGGCGTTCGAGGAGCTCGATCAGCCGGCCGACGCCGACCCGGTTGGCCGCTGCCTGGGCGCGCAGGTCGGCGAGGCGCTGGGCCGGGAACCGCATCCGGCCGGCGAGCTCGGCGAGCTGCTCCGGGCCGGCCTCGGTCGGCGGCACGATCACCCCCTCCTCCTCGAGGCTGCGCGAGCGGGCCGGCATGCTGCCGGGAGTCGGGCCGCCGACGTCGGCGTGGTGGGCTCGGCAGGCTGCGAAGCCGATCTGCTCCCCGGCGGCGAAGACCGGCGTGATCAGGGTGATGTCCGGAAGGTGGGTGCCGCCCCGGAAAGGGTCGTTGAGGATCCAGCTGCGGTCCGGCCGCTGTTCCTCCGCGAGCACCGCGGCGACGGCGTCGGGCATCGACCCGAGGTGGACGGGGATGTGCTCGGCCTGCATGACCAGCTCGCCGCGCTCGTCGAACAGCGCCGTCGAGCAGTCCCGACGCTCCTTGATGTTGGCCGAGTAGGCGGAGCGGATCAGCGCCGCGCCCATCTCCTCGCAGGCGGCGTGGAGGCCGCCGATCATCACCTGGAGCTCGATCGGGTCGATCGCCTCAGCCACGGTCGGCCCCGACCACGATCGTGCCGGCATCGTCGACCGCGGCGGACCAGCCGGGTGGAACCACCAAGGTCGACTCGGGCAGCTCGAAGAGGGCCGGGCCTTGGCGCTCGAGGCCGGCGCCGGGCTCGCCGCGCAGCACCGCGGCCTCGACCCACTCGCCGGCGAAGCGGACGCGACGGGAGCTCTCGCTCACCCGGCCCGCTTCGGGCGCGCTCGGTTGCAGCGGCGGCCCCGGCTCGATGCTCGCGACCCTGATCGTTACGAGGATCACCTCGCCATCCGGGTCGGCGTGCCCGTAGAGATCGACATGGGCGCGCTCGAAGCGCTCGCGGAGGTCGGCGGGATCGGGCTCCGTGGGTCCCGCCACCGGCAGCTCGAAGGCCTGGCCCGCGTAGCGCAGCTCGTAGACCACCTCCGTGCGACCCGAGTCGCCGCCGAGCCCCGATCGCAGCTCCGCGACCTCCTCGCGCACCCGCTGCGCGCTCAGCACGGCGCCGCTCAGCATCACGGTCCGGGCGGTGTCGCGGCGGCGGTCCGAGGCGCAGAGCCCGAGCGCCGAGAGGACGCCGCCGGCGCGCGGGCAGAGGACGCGGTCGATCCCGAGCTCGGCGGCGATCGCGACCGCGTGCATCGGGCCGGCGCCGCCGAACGGAAGTAACGCGAAGCCGCGCGGGTCGACCCCGCGCTCGACCGTGACCACGCGCAGCGCCCGCACCATCTCTTGGTCCGCGACCCGGACGATCCCCTCGGCGACCTCGATCGGCTCGAGCGCGAGCGAGCGGGCGAGCTCTGCGACGGCGGCCTCGGTGGCGTCGGCGTCGAGCTCGACGCCGCCCGCCAGGCGCGAGTCGGCGCCCAGCTTCCCGAGCATGAGGTCGGCGTCGGTCACCGTCGGCTCGGTGCCGCCGCGCCCGTAACAGGCGGGCCCGGGCTCGGCGCCGGCGGAGCGGGGGCCGACGCGGAGGGCGCCGCCGCGGTCGCGCCAGCCGATCGAACCGCCGCCGGCCCCGACCGTGTGGACATCGACCATCGGCAGCTGGATCGGTCGGCCCTCGACCTCGCGCGACTCGGTCCGCCGCACGGCGCCCCGCTCGACCACGCAGACGTCGCAGGAGGTCCCGCCCATGTCGAGGCCGATCGCGTTTCCGTCCCCGGACGCGCTCGCCACGAGACCGGCGCCGACGGCTCCGCCGGCCGGCCCCGAGAGCACGCTCCAGGCTCCGGCCCGGGCCGCCTCGTCGGCGGCGGCGACCCCGCCCGAGGACTGCATGACCAGCGGTCGCGGCAGGCCCGCCTTCGCCGAAGCCCCGCCGAGCGAACCGAGGTAGCGGCCGAGCAGCGGCGAGAGGTAGGCGTCGATCACGGTCGTCGAGCAGCGCTCGAACTCGCGGAAGCGGGGGAGGACCTCGTGCGAGGCGGAGACGTGGACGCCCTCGAGCCGCTCGCGCAGGGCCGCGGCGAGCGCCCGCTCGTGGGACGGGTCGAGGTAGGAGAAGAGCAGGCAGACGGCCACCGACTCGGCGCCGCTCTCGCGGACCAATTCGGCGAGCCGCTCGGGCTCATCGGCGCAGAGCGGCTCCAACACTCCCTCCGGGCCGACCCGCTCGGCGGCCTCGAAGCTGCGCTCGGCCGGGACCAGCGGCGCCGGCTTCGGCGCGCACGGTCGGTAGAGGTGGGGACGGTCCTGGCGGGCGATCTCGAGCACGTCGGCGAACCCGCGGGTCGAGATCAGCGCCGTGCGGGCGCCGGATTCCTCCAGCAGGGCATTGGTGCCGACGGTCATCCCGTGGGCGAAGACGCTCACCGCCCCCGCCTCGGCTCCGGCCCGGCGAAGGACCGCCTCGACCGCCGCCATCACGCCCGCCGACTGGTCTCCGGCGGTGGTCGGCAGCTTCGCCGTGTGGATCTCCTCGCCGTCGACCAGGACGGCGTCGGTGAAGGTCCCGCCGACGTCGACCCCGAGAAGCATGCCGCGGACGCTAGCGCCAGCTCTCGCGCCTGACGGCGAGGTCGGGACCGAGCAGCAGATGGACGCCGTCGAGCGCGGGGTCGGTGGCGGTGAAGTCGGTCCGCAGGTGGCCGCCACGGGACTCGCGCCGCTCCGAGGCGTTGGCGGCGATCGCCCGTGCCAATAGGTAGGGGTCGTCCTCGAGCCGGCCGAGGCGATCGGCGTCGCGCAGTGGCCCCGCCAGCCTCCAGACCGCGTCACGGGTCTCGCGGGTCGGGGGCGCGAAGGGGGGCGACTCCGGCTGCGGCGGGCGCGCCGCCGGCGACTCCTCGATCGCGGCCGAGGCCGCCCGGGCGCCGAAGACGAAGCACTCGCTGAGCGAGTTGGAGGCGAGGCGGTTGGCCCCGTGGAGACCGGTGCATGAGCACTCGCCGACGGCGTAGAGCCCCGCGAGCGAGGAGCGCCCGTCGAGGTCGACCGCGACGCCGCCCATCGTGTAATGGGCGGCCGGGGCGACCGGCACCGGCTCCTCCCGCGGACGCAGCCCGGCCGCGGCGAGTGATTCGAAGATGTTCGGGAAGCGGGCGGGGTCGAGGCGCCGGAGGTCGAGCCGCACCTCCGATGTTCCCTCCGCCGCGAACTGTTCGAGGATCGCGGCGGTGACCGCGTCGCGGGGGGCGAGCTCGTCGGTGAACCGCTCGCCGTCGCCGTCGAGCAGGATCGCGCCCTCGCCGCGGACCGCCTCGGTGATCAGGGCGCCGTCGTGGGGCGTCCCGGGAAGCGAGAGCGCGGTGGGGTGGAACTGGCAGAACTCGAGGTCGGCGAGATCCGCCCCGGCGCTCGAGGCCAGGACCGGACCGGCGCCGATCGCGCCCCAGGGGTTGGTCGTCCGTCGCCACAGCGCCGCCGCGCCGCCGGTGGCGAGCACCGTCGCCGGCGCCGCGATCGGGCCGGAGTCGGCGATCACCCCGTGGCAGCGCTCGCCATCGCTCCAGAGCGCGTTCGCGGAGGTCTCCTCCATCACCTCGATCGCATCCTCCCCGGCCACCATCGCGGCCAGCTTCGAGGTGATCTCGTGGCCGGTCTGGCTGCCGCCCGAGTGGACGATCCGGCGGCTCGCGTGGCCACCCTCGAGGCCCAGCGCCAGCCGGCCCTCGTGGTCGAGATCGAACTCGACCCCGCGCTCCTGAAGGTCGCGGACCGCGGCGGGAGCCTCGTCGACGAGGACCCGGACCGCGGCCGGCCGACAGAGGCCACGGCCGGCGGCGATGGTGTCCTCGGCGTGGCGCTCGGGGGTGTCGTCGGGTTCGAGGGCGGCGGCCAGGCCGCCCTGGGCCCAGTAGCTGGCGCTCTGCGAGAGCGGCGTGCGAGAGACGAGGCAGACCCGGGCGCCGAGCTCCGCCGCGCGCAGGGCGGTCCAGAGTCCGGCGCAGCCACCGCCGACGACGGCGACGTCGAACTCGGCGAACCGCTTCGCTATTTCCCGGCCGCCTCTCGGCGGATCGAATTGACCTGATCGCGCAGCCACGATGCGGCCGCCTCGCGGGCCTCCGCTTCGCCGTCGCCGATCCGGTCTTCGACTTCCTTGGCGCGGCGCTCGGCCGCCTCGACCCGCTTCTCGGCGTCGGCGGCGGCGGACTCGATCTCGGCCAGGCGCTCCTCGGCGGCGGCGATTGCCCGCCGCTTCGCCTCGCGCTCAGCCTCCAGCTCCTGCTCGTGGTTCGCGCGCAGCTCCTCGAGCGCCTCGGCGCCGCGAAGCTTCGCCTTCTCGAGGTCGTTTTCGAGCGCTCGGATCTCGGCGGTGGCCCGCTTCTCCGCCGCCTCGGCCGACTCCGCCGCCTCGCGGAGGCGCACCTGCGCTTCCGCGATCCTGGTGCTGTCGGACTCCGATCCCGATTGCGCGCTCATGGTCGCTCCAATCTATTACGGCCGGGCGAGCACGTCGCGGTAGGCCTCGATCGTCCGCTCGGCCATCCGTCCCGCGGAGAGCGCCTCGGCCCGGGCGAGGCCGTCGACGCGGGGATCGTCGTCGTCGAGGTGGGCCGCTGCGACCGCGGCCCAGACCTCGAGGTCGAACGGGGCGCAGAGCGCGCCGGGAAGCCCTTCGAGGGCGAATGGGGCGATACCGACCGGGGTCGAGAGAACCGGGACCCGGCAGGCGAGCGCCTCGATGCAGATCATCCCGAAGCCCTCGTAGTCGGAGGTGACGAGCACCGCGTCGGCCGCGTTCATCCAGGTGGACATCGCGCCGGGCTCGATCGCGCCGCCGGTGAGCAGCTCCGCCTCGCACTCCTCGGCGAGCCGCCGGGCGAGGTCGACCCGCTTCTCGGGCCGGTCGGGGTTGGCGGGAAACAGCAGGTAGCGGCCCTCCGCGCTCAGTCCGAGCCGGTCTCGGGCCTCGGCCCGGGGGATCGGCCCGAACCGCGAGAGGTCCGGTCCGCAGGGAAGCACCGCCGAGCCCGGCACCGGCGGCAGGCCCGGGCGTCCGTTCTCGCTCTCGAACAGGGCCCGCGACACCGCGGCATTGAGGTCGGCGCGCCAGGCGAGCCGGCGCGACATCGGGCCGACGATCCCGTGCCTGACGTCGGTGCCGTGGTAGCTGACGACGAGCGGGCTCGCCCCGGCCAGCCGCGCGCACCACCCGGGCAGGCCGTAGTGGGCGTGGACGAGGTCGAAGTCCTCGCGGCCGAGCAGTCTTCGCAGCCCGCGGATCGCCGGCAGGTAGCGACGCGAGCCTGGCGGGAAGGCGAAGACCTCGACCTCGACTCCGCGGTCCCTCATCTCCTCGATCTGGTCGCGCACCCACTGCCCGCGCTGCGGGGCACCGGCGTCGGGGACGAAGTTGGTGACGACGAGGACCCGCATCGAGGGTGAGCGTATCCGCGCTCGGCACACAGACGTTGGGCTATCGACGCAGGCGGGTCTGGTTCGGTGAGCGCCCTGGCCCGAGCATCGGCCACTCGATCCACGAAAAGGAGGAACCGATGCTTTTCACGTTGTTCGATCTGGTGCAGGAGGCCGTCGCCGAGCGGGTGCGGACGATCCGATCGCTGGCCGAGGGCGAGCGCGGGCAGGGGACGGTCGAGTACGTCGGCCTGATCCTGCTGGTCTCGCTGCTGATGGTGGGGATGGTGGCGGCGATGAAAGGGTTCAACGGCCAGCAGGGCACAGAGCTGGCGAGCCTGATCGTCGACAAAATCACCGAGGCGGTCGACAAGGTCGCGTTCAAATAGAAAGTGAGAGACTCGCGCGATGCCCGACTCCCGCAGCTACGACCGCGCTCCGGCCGACAACCGACCGGTGACGATCGAGCCCGAATTCGTCGAGACCGCCGATGGCTCGGCATTGATCTCGATCGGCAAGACAAGGGTGATTTGCACCGCTTCGGTGAACGAATCGGTTCCGCGGTGGATGCAGGGTCGCGAGCGCGGCTGGGTGACGGCCGAGTACTCGATGCTCCCGGCCTCGACCGGTGAACGGAAGCAGCGCGACGTCTCGAAGGGCAAGCAGGACGGCCGCGGGGTCGAGATCCAGCGTCTGATCGGCCGCTCGCTGCGGGTCGTCGTCGATTTCAAAGCCCTCGGAGAACGCAGCGTCTACGTCGACTGCGACGTCCTCCAGGCCGACGGCGGCACCCGCTGCGCGGCGATCACCGGCGGCTACGTGGCCCTGCGGCTGGCGCTCCGGAAGCTGGTATCTGCGAAGACGATCGCGGAGATGCCGCTGACCGGGTCGGTCGCCGCGATCAGCGTCGGGATGGTCGGCGGACGGGCGCTGTGCGATCTCGACTACTCGGAGGACTCGACCGCCGAGGTCGACGCCAACGTGGTCATGACCGGGGACGGCGGCCTGGTCGAGGTGCAGGCGACGGCGGAGCGGACGCCGCTCTCGCGGGCCTCGCTCGACGAGCTCCTCGGCCTCGCCGAGAACGGGATCACCCGCCTGCGGGAGATCCAGGAGCAGGTCGCGGGCGTTTGATCTTCGCCACCGGCAACAGGCACAAGCTCCGCGAGCTGCGGGAGCTGCTGCCGGGGGTCGAGCTGGAGCCGCTGCCGGATGGCCTCGAGCTGCCGCCCGAGGAGGGGGACTCCTACGCCGAGATAGCGCTGGCCAAGGCGCGGGTCGCCCAGCGCGCGACCGGGAAGCCGGCGATCGGCGACGACTCGGGAATCGAGGCGCTCGGGCTCGGCGGCCGTCCGGGGATCCACTCCGCCCGCTACGGCGGCCCGGGGGCGAGCGACGAGGAGAACCTCGACAAGCTCCTGCGCGAGATCGCGGAGGCGGGTGAGGATCGCCGGGCCGCCTACGTCTGCGCCCTGGTCCTGGTCGACGCCGACGGCGCCGAGCGGGTCTTCGAGGCGCGCTGCGAGGGGCGAATGGTCGAGCGGCCGCGCGGCGAGGGCGGTTTCGGCTATGACCCCGCCTTCGTCCCCGACGACACCGGGCCCGAGGACGAGCGGACGATGTCCGAGCTGAGCGCCGCCGAGAAGAACGAGATCAGCCACCGGGGGCGCGCGGCGAGGCTCCTGGCCGCCCATCTGGCCGAGGGCCAGGGGGCCGCGGCGGAGCGATGATCCGCACCAAAAGCGGGGCGGCGGGACTCTCGATCGCGTCCAACGCGACCCTGATCGCGATCAAGATCGCCGCCGCGGCGGTGACCGGGTCGATCGCGATCCTCACCGAGGCGGTGCACTCGCTGATCGACCTGGTCGCCTCGGTCGTCGCCTTCGTCTCGGTCCGCAAAGCGGACGAGCCGGCCGACGCCGACCATCCATACGGGCACGAGAAGGTCGAAAGCCTGGCCGCCAACATCGAGGGGATGCTGATCCTCGTCGGTGCCGGGATCATCGTCTTCGAGGCGACCCACCGGCTCGTCGACGGCTCGGCGGTCGACTCGCTCGGGGTCGGCATCGCGGTGATGGGCTTCTCGGTGATCGCCAATCTCGGCGTCTCGACGGTTCTCTCACGCCAGGCGCAGGCGCACGATTCGGCCGCGCTCGAAGGCGACGCCGCCCACCTGCGCGCCGACGCGTTGACCTCGGCCGGCGTCCTCTTCGGGCTCCTGCTCGTCGAGGTGACCGGGATCGCGGCCTTCGACTCGATCACGGCGCTCGTCGTCGCCGCGGTGATCGTCGTCGCCGGCGTCAGGATCATGCGGCGCTCCTCGGGAATCCTCGTCGACGAAGCCCTGCCGGACGAGGAGATGAACCGGATCGAGACGGCGATCGCCTCGGCCCGGACCGAGGAGGTCGCCGGCTACCACAAGCTGCGCGGGCGCCGGGCGGGCGCCCGGCGCTACGTCGACCTCCACGTTCAGTTCCGCTCCGGGACCAGCCTCGAGCGCGCGCACGAGCTGGCCCACCTCCTGCGCGACTCGATCGAGGCCTCGCTGCCGCGCGCCGAGGCGCTGATCCACGTCGAGCCCGAGACGTCCTTCAGGGGCCGAGAGGGCAGCGCCGGCGGCCCGTATCGCAGCGGCTAGCGCCTCAGGGATCGGGGAGCAGATTGACCGCGGCGGCGAGCCCGACAGCGCTCACGGTGAGCGTGTAACCGGTGTAGCCGCTGATCGCGAAGAGGATCGCTGCGATCGCGCAGACGACGACGACGGTGATCCATGAGGCTCGGGCCAGCGACACGGGCCGGTATTTTGGCTGATCGGATGGTCGACCAGACGGCAACCGCGATTTCGGGCGAGGAGGCAGGGCGCGCGATCGCCTTTCTCGAGCAGATGTCTCCCGACCTCCGCGGTGCCGCGATCCTCGCCGCCGACGGTGCGGCTCTCGCCGCCACCGACCTGGCCGATCGCTGGGCCGAGGACACGGCCGAGCTGCTTGCCGTCGCCGACCGCGCCGGCGACCGGCCCGTCGAGCAGGTCCACATCGCCACCGAGCAGGGTGAGGTCTTCGCGCTGCGCCACTCGGGGCTCACCGCGGTCGCGGTCACCGACCGCTTCGCGCTCGCCTCGGTGCTGTTCTTCGACATGCGCTCGATCCTGCGCGACCTGGTGGCGGGACGGCCGGTGGCGGGGAGCGAATGACGCCGCCCAAGCCCCACCGGGTCCTGCTCGACCGTGTATCCGGATATGCGGATGAGGCCGCGGCCTACGTTCGCCGCCGCCGCGTCTCGCGCCGTCCCTTCGCGCGTCTCTACTACGAGGGCGGAGCCGCCGCGGACCACGCCGCCGACTCCCGCTCCGGCGGCGAGCTGTTCGTCGCCGCCGGCCGCCTGATCGAGGTCGGCAGGGTGCGGGAGCGCGGATGAGCGACCCGCTGATCGACGCGGCGGTCGCGGAGCGGGTGATCGCCCGCGCGCTCGAGTCCGGCGGCGATTTCGCCGAGGTCTACGCGGAACGGCGCCAGGGCCTGGGGATGTCGATCGACGAGTCCCGGGTCGAGTCGGTCCAGTCCGGCGCCGAGGAGGGGGCCGGGGTTCGGGTCGTCGAGGCCGGCACCACCTACTTCGCCCACGTCGACGGCCTCGACCCGGCCGATCTCGAACGGGCCGCGGCCGAGGCGGCCTCGGCGCTGCGCGGCGAGCGCAGCGAGCCCCGTGCCCTCGAGGCGGTCGCGACCGAGCCGCAGCCGATCGAGCGGCCGCCGTCCGAGGTCCCCGCCGAGCGCAAGGCCGATCTGCTGCGGGAGCTCGACGGACGGGCCCGCGGCGAGGGCGGCGAGGTCGCCCAGGTGCTCGCCTCCTACGCGGAGGCCCACCGCGAGATCGCGGTCGCCAATTCCGAGGGCCTCTTCACCGGCGACGACCGGACCCGGACCCGGATCGGCGTCCAGGCCGTCGCCCGGCGCGGCGACACGGTCGAGACCGGCGCCGAGACGCTCGGCGCCGCCCGCGGCTTCGAGCTGCTCGAAGACGATCCCGGTGCGATCGCGGCCGAGGCGGCCGCCAAGGCCCTCGCCCTGCTCGATGCCAAGCCGGCCCCGGCCGGCTCGATGCCGGTCGTCGTCGGCGGCGGGTTCGGTGGGGTCCTATTCCACGAGATGACCGGCCATGGGCTCGAGGCCGACCACATCCAGAAGGGCGCGAGCGTCTACGTCGGCAAGCTCGGCGAGCAGGTCGCCCGGCCGCTGCTGAGCGCCTACGACGACGGCCGCATGCCCGGCGAGTGGGGCAGCGACGCGATCGACGACGAGGGCACTCCGACCCAGAAGACCCTCGTGCTCGAGGAGGGGCGGCTCGCGTCCTACCTCTACGACCGCCTGCGCGCCGAACGCGACGGCGTCGCCTCGACCGGGAACGGCCGCCGCGAGAGCTTCCGCCACCTGCCGATCCCGCGGATGACGAACACGTACATCGCCCCCGGCGAGGCGACGCCCGAGGCGATCATCGCCGAGGTCGAGCGCGGCTTCTACGCGGCGTCGTTCGGCGGCGGCCAGGTCGACCCGGCGACCGGCGACTTCGTCTTCGGAGTCTCGGAGGGCTACCTGATCGAGGCGGGCAGGGTGACCCAGCCGTGCCGCGGCGCGACCCTGATCGGCAACTGCCTCGACGCCCTGGCCGCGATCGACGCGGTCGGCGACGACTTCGAGATGAAGACCGGGATCTGCGGCAAGGGCGGCCAGCGGGCCCCGGTCGGCACCGGCCAGGGCCACGTGCGGGTCTCGGCGATGACCGTCGGCGGGACCGAGGTTTGACCGAGTCGGTCCAGAGGGCGGTCGAGGCGGCGCTCGCGGCCGGCGCCTCCGACGCCGAAGCCTTCGCCACCGAAGCCGGCGAGCGCGAGGTCCGGGTCCACGGCGGCGAGGTCGAGAGCCTGACGGCCGCGACCCAGCGCGGGATCGGGCTGCGCGCCTGGATCGGGAACCGAGTCGGCTTCGCCTTCGGCACCGATCTCGGCGAGGCCGGGATCGCCGCGCTCGCCGGTCGCGCCGCCGAAGCGGCTCGCGCCGGTGACGAGGACGAGCACGCGGGCCCGCCCACGCCGGCCGGCGAGGTCCCCGAGCTGGGCGGACTCCGCGACGCCTCGATCGACACCTGGTCGGCCGCGCAGGTCGCCGAGATCGCCCTCACCGTCGAGCGCGAGGCGCTGGCTTTCGACGGGCGCGTGGCCGGCGTCGAGCAGGCGGTCTACGCGGACGCGGCCGAGCGCGTCTCGATCGCGACCTCGACCGGGATCGCGGGGGGTTATGAGTCGTCGAGTTGCTACGCCTACACGCAGGCCCTGGCAAAGGGCGAGGACGGCACCGAGACCGGCCTCGGGTTCGACCTCGCCCGCGGCCCCGCCACCCTCGACCCGGCGGCGGTCGGCCGCGAGGCCGCCGAGCGAGCGGTCGCGATGATCGGAGCCGGCAAGCCGGAATCGCGGGTCTGCCCGGTGGTCCTCGACCCGACCGTGGCGGCCAGCTTCGTCGGCCTGATCGGCGGCGGGCTCGGCGCCGACTCGATCCAGCGCGGGCGCTCGCCGTTCGCGGGGCGGCTGGGGGAGCAGGTCGGCTCCGGCGCCCTCAGCCTCGATGACGACGGCACCGTCGCCGACGGACCGGCGTCGGCGCCCTTCGACGGCGAGGGAGTCGCCCGCGCCCGCACCCCGCTGATCGCGGCCGGCACCCTCTCCTCATACCTCTACGACACCTACACGGCCCGCCGGGGCGGCGCCCGGTCGACCGGCAGCGCCGGTCGCGAGGGCTACCGCGGTCTGCCGCGCGTCTCGACCTCCAACCTCGTGATCGCGCCCGGCGATCTCGGGCTCGACGGGCTCCTCGCCGAGGCCGGAGACGGCGTCTTCGTGACCGACGTCGCCGGCCTCCACTCCGGCGTCAACCCCGTCACCGGGGTTTTCTCGGTCGGCGCGTCGGGACGAGCGATCCGCGCCGGCGAGCTCGCGGAGCCGGTCCGGGAGTTCACGATCGCCAGCGATCTCGTCTCGATGCTGGGTGCCGTGAGGGCCGCGGGGGCCGACTCCCGATGGGTCCCGTTCGGCGGCTCGGTCAGCACGCCGCCGCTGCCGATCGGCGAGATGACCGTCGCCGGTGCCTGAGGTCGGCGCGCTTGGCGCCCGAGGGCACTGTTAGATTGCGCGCGACTTTGACCCCAGATGGAGACGGAGGAGCTTTCAAGTGACAAAGGCTGAGTTTCTGGATCAACTGGCAACCGACGGACGCATCGGCAGCAAGAAGGCTGCGGGCGACGCGGTCGACGCCGTTCTCGAGGCGATCACGAACACGCTGGCGGACGGCGGTGAGGTCAGTTTCACCGGCTTCGGCAAATTCCACGTCGCCGAGCGCGGCCCGCGGCAGGGCGTCAACCCCCGCACCGGTGAGCGGATCACGATCCCGGGCGGCAAGGTGCCGCGCTTCTCCGCCGGTTCGGCGCTGAAGACCAAAGTCAAGGGCTAAGACCGGCCTGAAGGCTCCTTTCGCAGACCGGCTGGCGGCGCTCGTCGAAGAGCGCCGCAGCCAGGTCTGCCTCGGGCTCGACCCCGACCCCGCCCGGCTCACGGGCGAGGACCTCGGCCCGACCGTCGAGGGAACTCCCGCCGAGGTCGCCGGCGCCGCGGTCGCCGCCCACTGCCGCAGGCTGATCGACAGGGCCGGGCCCGCCTGCGTCGCGGTCAAGCCGCAGCTCGCCTGCTTCGAGCGGCTCGGCGCCCCCGGCTGGTCGGCGCTCGCCGACGTCTGCGCGGCCGCCCGCGACGCCGGCCTGCTGGTGATCGCCGACGGCAAGCGCGGCGACGTGCCGGTGACGGCCGCCGCCTACGCCCAGGCCCTGATCGGCGAGACCCCGACGCCCTGGGGCCCGGTCGCCGGGCTCGGCGCCGACGCGATCACCGTCAATCCGCTGCTCGGAGTCGACGCGCTCGAGCCGCTCATCGCCGCCGCCGAGTCGGCCGGAGCCGGGATCTTCGCGCTGGTCAGGACCAGCAACCCGGGGGCGGCCGACGTCGAGGACCTGCCGGCGCCGGAGGCCCCGCTCCACGAGCGGCTGGCGGAGATCGTCGATCGCCACGCCGATCGTCTTGGCGGAGCCACGGCGCTGAGCGGGATGGGCGCGGTGGTCGGCGCCACCGAGCCGGAGCACATCGCGCGCCTCCGGGAGCTGATGCCGAGAGCGATCCTCCTGATCCCCGGCGTCGGCGCCCAGGGCGGCCGCCCGGAGTTGCTGGGGGCGGCCTTCGCCGCCGGCCCGGCATCGGCCCTGGTGCCGGCCTCGCGCGCGATCGCCGGCGACCCCGAGCCGGCCGCGGCCGCGGAGCGGTTGCGAGCCGCGGTCTGGGCGGTTTCCACCGCCTAGCGGCGCCAGCAGCCGCTATACGATCACCGACCGCCTGCCGATGAGGCACCCGCCGATGAAAAAGCGCTCTTCAGCTCCAGCCAGGATCTTCGCGACGCTCGCCGTGATCGGTGGGTTCATCCTCGTCTTCATCGTCTTCTCCTGGGCCCTCGGGGACGACGACGGGGACGGCGGCACGAAGAAGGACGGTGGGCAGGTGACCCGCCAGCAGTCGACTCCGGCGAAGAAGACCCCCGCCACCTACGAAGTCGACGACGGCGACACCCTGACGTCGATCGCGCGGTCGACCGGGGTCCCGGTCGGCCAGATCGAACGCCTCAACCCCGGCGTCGATCCCCAGATCCTGAATCCGGGCGAAAAGCTCAAGCTCAAGTGAGGGGGGGCCGCAGCCTCGCCGCGGCTCTCGCCGCCCTCGCCCTCGCCCTGTCCCTGGCCGCCACCCCCGCGGCCGGCGCCGCCGAGCCGCGGATCGAAGCGCGGGCCTGGGCGCTCGTCGACGCCCGCACCGGCAAGGTGCTCGACTCCCACGCCGGGTCGCGGCACCTGCCGATCGCCAGCACGACGAAGCTGATGACCGCCTACGTCGCGATGCGGGAACTGCCGCTCGAGCAGACGGTGAAGGCACAGCCCTACGAGGCGATCTACGGCGAGTCGCTGCTGAACCTGCGCCCGGGCCAGCGGATCAGCGTCCGCGATCTCCTCTACGGCCTGATCCTGCGGAGCGGCAACGACGCCGCCTACGACCTGGCCCACGCGGTCTCCGGGTCCGAGAACGGGTTCGTGCGCGAGATGAACCACCGCGCCGCCGCCCTCGGGCTCTCCGACACCCACTACGCGAACCCGATCGGGCTCGACCAGCCGGGCAACCACTCGAGCGCGCTCGATCTCGCGGCACTGACCCGGCTTCTGCTCCGCGACCCCGCCTTCGCGAAGATCGCCGACGCGGAGAGCGCCCGGCTCGACAGCCTGCAACCGCCCCGGCGGATCACGACGATCAACGAATTGCTGCGCATGGAGCCGTGGGTGACGGGGGTCAAGACCGGCCACACCTTCGACGCCGACTACGCCCTCGTCGGGTCGGGCAGGCGCAAGGGGGTCGAGCTGATCTCGGTCGTCCTCGGGGCTCCGAGCCCGGAAGCCCGCGACGACGGCAGCCTCGCGCTGCTCGAAAGCGGCTTCGACCGGTACCGCCGGCGGGTTCCGGTCCGCGCCGATCATGAGATCGCCGCCGCCGCGATCCGATTCTCCGGCGGCGAGCTGCCCCTGCGGGCGGCGCGGACGGTCGCGGTCGGCACCTACCGCGGCCAGCGGCTCGAGGTCGAGGTCGAGGCGCCGGAGGAGGTCGAGGGCCCGATCGACCGCGGCGCCCTCCTCGGCCGGGTAACGGTCCTCGTCGACGGCAGGCGGGCAGGCGGCACTCCGCTGCGGGCCGGGCGGGCGATCCCGGAGGCGAATGCGTTCGACCGGGCCCGCACCTTCGTCGCCGACCACCCGATTCTCACCGCGCTGCTGGCGTTCGTGATACTGATTGGCGCAGGCCTTCTGGGGCGCCGATCCGGCGCCCGCAGGAGGGCAAGAGGAGGAGATGGGATCGGAGGTCTTGTCGAGTGATCCTCACCGTGACCCTCAACGCCGCGATCGACCGCACCGTCGCGGTTCCGAACTTCCGCCTCGGCCGTCGCCACCGCGCGGTCGAGAGCCGCACCGTCGCCGGCGGCAAGGGCGTCAACGTCGCCCGGGCCCTGAGCCTGCTCGGCCAGCCGGTGATCGCGACCGGATTCGTCGGCGGGCCGACCGGGACCCGGGTCGTCGAACAGCTTCATGCCGAGTCCGTCCTCACCGACTTCACCCGGATCGCCGGCGAGACCCGGATCAACCTCGCGGTCATCGACCCGACCTCGGGCGAACAGAGTGAGATCAACGAGCGCGGCCCCGCGGTCAGCCCGGAGGAGGTCGTGCGCTTCGTCGAGCGGCTCAACTACCTGGCCACGGGAGCGAAGGTCTGCGTGCTCGCCGGGACCCTGCCGCCCGGCGCCGGCGACGATCTCTACGCGCGCCTCGTCAAGGACCTGCTCGCCCGCGACATCATCGTCGTGCTCGATGCGGAGGGCGACGCGATGCTCGAAGGCGTTCGCGCCGGCGCCTCGGTGGTGACCCCGAACGAGCGCGAGGCCGAGGAGCTGGTCGGGCAGGAGTTCTCCGAACCCGGCGACCTCGCCCAGGGTCTCACCGAGCTGGTTCGACTGGGGGCCGGGGCGGCCGCGATCACGCGCGAGAATGGTTGCGTCGCGGTCGTCGGCGAAGGCGGAGAGCGGCGCTTTCTCGAGGTTCGCACCGAGCCCCTCGATCCCGTTTCCACGGTCGGCTCCGGCGACGCCTTCCTGGCCGGCTACGCGGTCGGTCTCTACGAGGGCCGCTCGCCGGAGGACTGCCTGGCATACGGGGTCGCCTGCGGCGCCGAGTCCACCCAGCACTTCGGCGCCGGCACCGTCGACCGCGGACAGGTCGAGCGACTGCTCGGCGAGGTCCACGTGCACGATCTGGAGGTCCCCGCGGAAGTGTAGTCTGGGTTTTCAACGCCACCCCCGCCTGGAGGACCAATTGGAGATCGACATCGGTCGAGGCAAGAAAGGGCGGCGCGCCTACGGTTTCGATGACATCGCGATCGTTCCGTCGCGCCGCACCCGCGATCCCGACGACATTGACATCAGCTGGACGCTCGGCCCATACCGCTTCGAGATCCCGCTCGTCGCCTCGGCGATGGACGGGGTGGTCAGCCCTGACACGGCCGCGCTCGTGAATCAGCTCGGAGGGCTCGGGGTTCTCAACCTCGAGGGCATCTGGACCCGGTTCGAGAACGCCGAGGAGAAACTGGAGATGGTCGCCGCCGCTCCCAAGCACGAGGCGACCCGGATCATGCAGGAGATCTACGCCGAGCCGGTCAAGGCCGAGCTGATCGGACAGCGGATCGCCGAGATCAAGGAGAAGGGCGCCGTCGCCTGCGGCTCGCTGACTCCCCAGAAGGTCCGTGAGCACTACGAGATCGCGGTCGAGGCCGGGATCGACATCCTCGTCATCCAGGGGACCGTGATCTCGGCCGAACACGTCTCGACTACGGTGGAGCCGCTGAACCTGAAGGAGTTCATCGCCGAAGTCCCGGTTCCGACCGTGGTCGGGGGTTGCGCCTCCTACTCGACCGGCCTGCACCTGATGCGGACCGGCGCCGTCGGGGTCCTCGTCGGAGTCGGGCCGGGCGCCGCCTGCACGACCCGCGGCGTCCTCGGCATCGGCGTCCCACAGGCGACGGCGATCGCCGACGTCGCCGCCGCCCGCTCGCAGCACATGCTGGAGACCGGCGAGTACGTCAACGTGATCGCCGACGGCGGCATGCGCACCGGCGGCGACGTCTCGAAGGCGATCGCGGTGGGGGCCGACTCGGTCATGGTCGGCTCGCCGCTGGCGCGCGCCAAGGAGGCGCCCGGCCGCGGCTTCCACTGGGGGATGGCGACCTTCCATCCCTCGCTGCCGCGCGGGACACGGGTGTCGACGAAGCAGGACGGGACGATGGAGGAGATCCTCCTCGGCCCGGCCCAGGAGAACGACGGCACCTTCAACCTGATGGGAGCCCTGAAAACGTCGATGGCGACGACCGGCTACGAGGACATCCGCTCCTTCCAGCGGGCCGAGGTGATGGTCGCCCCGGCGCTGATGAGCGAGGGCAAGAAGCTCCAGAACGAGCAGTCCGTCGGGATGGGCTCGAACGGGCGCGCGGCAGTGTCCGCGGGCGTCGGAGTCGCCGACGATTGAGTGAGGTCGTCGAGCAGCCGGCTGACGAGCTCTCCCCCGAGGAGGCGAAGGCCGCGCGGACGGGGGCCGAGGAGGTCCTCGTCCTCGACTTCGGGGGGCAGTACTCGCAGCTGATCGCCCGCCGGGTGCGGGAATGCGGCGTCTTCTCGGAGATGCTGCCGGCGACGACGGCGGTCGAGACGATCCGCGAGCGGGCGCCGAAGGCGCTGGTCCTCTCCGGCGGGCCGGCCTCGGTCTACGAGCCAGGCGCCCCGCGGTTCCCGACCGAGCTGCTCGACCTCGAGATCCCGATGCTGGGGATCTGTTACGGAATGCAGGCGATGGTCCAGGCCCTCGGCGGCCGCGTCGAGGCGGCCGAGACGGGCGAGTTCGGGCGCACCGAGATCGTCGTCCGCGAGGGGGGCGGCCGGCTGCTGGCCGACCTGCCCGAGGAGCAGAGCTGCTGGATGAGCCACCGCGACGCCGTCTTCGAGCCACCGGAGGGGTTCGTCGGCCTCGCCTCCAGCCCGGGCTCGCCGGTGGCGGCGACCGAGGCGCCCGACCGCGGCCTCTACGGGATCCAGTTCCACCCCGAGGTCGTCCACACCCCTTACGGGACCGAGATCCTGACTCGCTTCCTGCGCGACATCGCCGGCTGCGAGGAGGAATGGTCGCCGCAATCGGTGATCGCCGAGCAGGTGGAGAGGATCCGGGCCCAGGTGGGGGAGGGCCGCGTGATCTGCGGCCTCTCGGGCGGCGTCGACTCCTCGGTCGCGGCGCTGCTCGTGCACCGGGCGATCGGCGAGCAGCTGACCTGCGTCTTCGTCGACCACGGGCTGATGCGGATGAACGAGGCCGAACAGGTGGTCGAGGCGTTCGAGCAGTTCGGCATCCCGCTCGTCCACGTCGAGGCCGAGGAGCGCTTCCTCGAGAAGCTGAAAGGCCAGGACGACCCCGAGACCAAGCGCAAGATCATCGGCGGCGAGTTCATCCGCGTCTTCGAGGAGGAGGCCGCGAAGCTCGAGGACGCGAAGTACCTGGTCCAGGGGACCCTCTACTCCGACGTGATCGAGTCCGGCGGCAGCGACGGCGCCGAGACGATCAAGTCCCATCACAACGTCGGCGGCCTGCCGGACGATCTCGAGTTCGAGCTGGTCGAGCCGCTGCGGATGCTCTTCAAGGATGAGGTCCGCGCGGTCGGCGCCGAGCTGGGCCTCCCCGAGCGCCTGGTCTGGCGCCAGCCGTTCCCCGGCCCGGGCCTGGGGATCAGGATCGTCGGCGGCGAGGTCAACAGGGAGCGCCTCGACATCCTCCGCGCGGCCGACGCGATCCTCCAGGAGGAGATCCGCGCCGCCGAGCTCTACCGCCAGCTCTGGCAGTCCTTCTGCGTGCTGCCCGTGGTCCGCTCGGTGGGGGTCCAGGGCGACGGCCGCACCTACGCCTACCCGATCGTGATCCGCGCCGTCACCTCGGACGACGCGATGACCGCCGATTGGGCGCGGCTCCCCTACGACCTGCTCGAGCGGGCTTCGAACCGGATCATCAACGAGGTCAAGGGCGTCAACCGGGTTGCCCTGGATATCTCCTCGAAGCCCCCCGCCACCATCGAGTGGGAGTGATCGCGGACCGGGACGCCGCCTGGCGGCGTCCTCGGCAAGCCGTCTCGCTCACGTAGGTCACTACGCTCGCTTCACCGGCTTGCCTGCGTCCTTGCCAGGCCACGTCCCGGCCTCGCGATGAGTGACATCCCATTTTGGATCTCGATCGGGGCTCTAGGCCTGTTTCAGGCGGTGCTGGTCGCGCTGCCGAGGGCACTGCCGCCATTGCCGTGGGGCCTTGGCGAGCTACGGGGCCGGGGGTGGGCGCTGGTGCCGGCGGGGTCGATCGTGGTCGTGATCGTCGCCGTCGACTTCTACGAGGGCTCGGCGACCTTTCTCACCTACCTGGCGCTGATCGCGGTGCCGCCGCTGGCGGCGTATGCGCTGGCCTGCCTCGTCCGCGGCGCCGACCTGCGGCTGGCCCCGCTCGCGGTCGGGCTCTTCGCGATCGCCTGGGCCTGCGTCGGGACGCTGGCGGGGGAGGTCTCCGCGACCCTGCTCTCGGGCCTGGCCTGTGTGACCCTGGGCTGGCTGCTCGTCTCGTTGGTCCCGGCCCCGCTCCTGCGCTGGGGGATCTACGCGATGGCGGCGCTCGACGCGATCCTCGTGGCCGGCGAGCTGCTCCAGGGCCCGAGCTCCGTGCTCAGCGCCGCGGCGCCGGCGGCCGACCTGCCGCGGCTCCAGATCGCCGACTTCGGATCCGCCCGGATGGGCTTCGGCGACCTCTTCGTCGCCGCCCTGGTCGGCTGCCTCCTCGCTCCCCCCGCCGACGGGCCGAAATGTCCAGCCCGGCTGGACATTTCGGCCCGTCGGCAGCTGTTGTGCGCGGGGTTGGTGGTTGGCATGGCGCTCACGTTCGACTTGCTGTTTTTCGCGGTCGACACGTTGCCGGCGACGGTGCCGGTGGCGCTGGCCCTGGCGCTCTCCCGGCGGCTTACGCCGCGGGAGGCCTAGCTCAGCTGTATTGGTCCCACTTCTTCAGGTAGGGCAACGGGTCGACGGGGCTGCCGCCCTCGTACCAGCCCGGCCCGGCCCAGAGCTCGAAGTGGAGGTGACAGCCCTGGGCGTTGCCGGTGTCGCCGACGAGCCCGATCGGCTGGCCGGTGCGGACGACGTCGCCGGTCGCCAGAGGGGACGGCTGCTGGAGGTGCATGTAGGCCGTGTCGTAGGGCGTGCCCTTGCCGTCGATCACCATGTAGATCCCGGCGGCGGAGTCGTTGCCCGTGTACTGGACCCGGCCGCCGCGCGCCGCGACCAGCGGAGTGCCGCACGCGGCCATCACGTCCTGCCCCTGATGGGTGTGGCCGGAGCGGCCGGCGCCGAAGCCGCTGCCGGCGCCGCCGAAGTCGTGGGTGCCGAGGACGGGGAACGCGTAGACGTAGAAATCGAAGCTCAGGCTCAGCCCTTCGGTCGCGGTCGAGGCCAGGCGCGCCACCCGCGCGGAGCCCTGGGCCGAGACGCGAAAGCTGTAGCGACCTTTCGGCGCCGGCTTCCTTTCCGCGGTGGCGCCGTCCCAGCGGATCCCGACCGTACGGCCGGGTTCGACGTCTTTGCGGAAGAAGCTGCGGATCGGTTCCCCGGCTTCGTTGAGGACGTCGATCTGGAGGTCGTTCTGGGCCTGGGTGCTTTCGATTTCGAAACGCAGGCTGGGAGCGCGGAAGCCGTAGTAGTAGGACTTGCGAGGGAAGGTCTTCGCCGCCTTCAGGGTCACGGCGCCGGCGCTCGGCACGGTCTCGGCGGCGCCGGTGGGGCTCGCGGGCGGCGGCTGGGCGGCGGCGGGGCTGGGGGCGCCACCGGAGAGCGCGAAGCTCGCGGTAGGAGTCGCCAGCACCGTCAGGAGGGCGAGTGTGAAAACCGATACGGCCGCCCGGGCGTGGGCGCCATTTCCGCTGCGAACCACGTTGCCTCTCTTTCCGACGCCTGCGGAGTTAGCTGTCGGGCTCGCGCTGAAAGAGTCGCGCTACGGATCTGTTCGTCCGATTCGCCCCCGAGACCTGTGCTTGCAACGGTCTCTGCGGTTCCCCCGCTCCCGAGCGGACCGGCCGCTCGGGATTCGGCGTGCTGCGCGGCAGTATAGGCGAGGCACATGCGGCCCCGTTGCCCTATCATCCGCGGGCCGCGCGTGAGGCCTCCGCGTGGTTTTTTCACGATGAAGACCTACGTAGCCAAACCGTCCGACCGCCAGCGCGACTGGTACGTCGTCGATGCCGAGGGCCAGACCCTCGGCCGACTGGCGACCCGGATCGCCGACGCCCTGCGCGGCAAGCGCAAGCCCGAGTACACCCCGCACGTCGACACCGGCGACTTCATCGTCGTCGTCAACGCCGAGAAGATTCGCGTCACCGGGGACAAGCTCAACCAGAAGACTTATTGGAGGCACTCCGGGTATCCCGGCGGAATCAAGTCGCGGACGCTCGGCGAGATGCTCGAGCGTCGCCCCGAGGAGGTCATCCGCAAGGCGGTCAAGGGAATGCTGCCCCGCAACCGCCTGGCCCGACAGCAGCTGACCAAGCTCAAGGTCTACGCCGGCCCCGACCACCCGCATGCCGCCCAGCAGCCGAAGCCGATGGAGACCAAATGACCGACGACCAGAGCAAAGAGACTTCAGAGGACGCAACGCCCGAGGCTGAGGGCCAGGAGTGGGTCGCCCCCGCGTCGGTATCCGCCGGATCAGCTCCGGCCGCGGGTCCTGTCGCGGAGGACGACTCCTCGTCCTCGCAAGCTGCGGGCGAGGAGCCGACCTCCACGCCACCCGCGGCAGAAGCGTCCGAGTCCGACGAGTCTCAGGACGAGGCGCCCGGCGAGGAGCAGGCTCAGGACCAGGCGCCGGCCGAGGTCGACGCCGCCGCGGCTGACGAGGAGGCTCCCGCCGAGGAGGCCCCGGCCGCCGATGAGACACCGGCCGCCGAGGAGACAGCCGCCGCCGAGCCGAAACCGGCGGACAAGAAGAAAGACGTGATTCCCGGTGCCGACCTCGAGCCGATCGCGGTCGAGCAGGACGAGGCGCGTCCGCTCAGCGCCGAGGAGCGTGCTCGCAAGGAGGCCGAGGAGGAGGAGCGCGCGAAGCGCGAGGCCGAGCTCAGCGGCGAGGGTGCCGAGGACGACGTCGCCAGTCGCGCCCCCGCGAAGATGGACAGCGATGCCCGCTTCACCGCGACGGGCAAGCGCAAGCGCTCGATCGCGAGGGTCACGGTCCTGCCGGGCGACGGCAAGATCGTCGTCAACGAGCGCGAGCTCGAGGAGTTCTTCCCGCGGCCGCTTCACCAGACGATGGCCAAGCAGCCGCTGACGACGACCGGGTACGAGACCACCGTCGACGTCCGCGTCCGGGTCCACGGCGGCGGCATCGGCGGTCAGGCCGGGGCGGTTCGCCACGGAATCGCCCGAGCGCTGACCGAGATCGACCCCGAGCTTCGCGGAGAGCTGAAGCGTCGGGGCTACCTGACCCGCGACGCCCGCGTCAAGGAGCGCCGCAAGGCGGGGCTCAAGAAGGCGCGCAAGCGGCCGCAGTTCAGCAAGCGCTGACGGGGCTCGAGTGAGCAGCGGTCGGACGCTGTTCGGCACCGACGGTGTCCGAGGTGCGGTCGGGACCTTCCTGACCGCCGAGTTGGCGACCGCGCTCGGCCGGGCGGCGGCGTCGTCACTCGCCGCAGGGCGGCCGCAGGTCCTGATCGTTCGCGACACCCGCGAGTCCGGCCCGATGCTCGAGGCGGCGCTCGCCGCCGGCATCGCCGAGGGCGGGGGAGATGCCCACCTGGGCGGCGTCCTGCCGACGCCCGCCGCCGCGATCCTCGTGCGCCGGCTCGGCTTCGACCTCGCCGCCGTCGTCTCCGCCTCCCACAACCCGTTCGCCGACAACGGGATCAAGTTCTTCTCGGCGGCCGGGACCAAGCTCGACGACGCCGCCGAGGATGCGATCGAGGCGCTGATCGACGCCGCCGTCGGCGCCCCCTCGCCCGGGCGCGTCCGCGAGCTGAACGGCGGCCTCGACGACTACCTGCGGGCGCTCGAGTCCTCGTTTCCGCTCGACCTCTCCGGAATCCGGGTCGCGCTTGACTGCGCCAACGGCGCCAACCACCGCGCCGCTCCGGCGATCTTCGAGCGACTCGGGGCCGAGGTCGAGGCGCTCGCCGTCGAGCCCGACGGCCGCAACATCAACGACGGCTGCGGCTCCACCCACATGGAGGCCCTCAGCGAGCACGTCGCCGCGGGAAAGGCCGACATCGGCTTCGCATTCGACGGCGACGGCGACCGCGTCCTCGCCGTCGACGGCTCCGGCCGTCCCCATGACGGCGACGAGCTGATCGCGCTCTGCGCCCGCGGGATGGCGGGCCGCGGCGAGCTCGGCGGCGGCGTCGCGGTCACCGTGATGAGCAACTTCGGATTCCACCGGGCGATGGAGGAGGCGGGGATCGAGGTCGCGGTGACCGACGTCGGCGATCGCCACGTCCTCGCCGAGCTGGCAGCCCGCGGTTGGGCGTTGGGGGGCGAGCAGTCGGGTCACATCATCGACACCCGGATAGTCGCCACCGGGGACGGAATCGGCGCTGCGCTGGCGACGATGCGCGAGCTCGAGGGGCGTGATCTCGCCGAGGCGACCCCGATGGAGAAGGTCCCCCAGGTCCTCGTCAACGTCGAGGTCGCCGAGCGTGGCGGTCTCGACGACGCGAAGCCGGTCTGGGAGGCGGTCGAGCGCGAGAGCGCCGGCCTCGAGGGCAGGGGGCGGGTGCTGCTGCGGCCGTCCGGCACCGAGCCGCTGATCCGGGTGATGGTCGAGGCGCCGGCCGCCGAGGAAGCCGAGACGGTCGGCGAGCGACTTGCGAGCGTCGTCCGGCAAGAGCTCGCCTGAGCGCTGCCTCTACCCTTAGCCGACCTATGTGTGGAATCGTCGGATACGTGGGCGGCCGTCCCTGCCGCGACATCCTGGTCGCCGGGCTCGAGAAGCTCGAGTACCGGGGCTATGACTCGGCCGGCGTCTCGGTGATCGAGGACGGTCGCGTCGACAGCGTGCGCGCGGTCGGGAACCTCGAGAACCTGCGGGCGGCGATGGCCGAGCACGAGAGCGGTGGCGGCGTCGCGGTGGCGGCCCCGCCGTCGAGCACCGGCGTCGCCCACACCAGGTGGGCCACCCACGGTCTCGTGACCGAGGAGAACGCCCACCCCCACAGCGACAGCACCGATCGCGTCCACATCGTCCTCAACGGAATCGTCGAGAATCACGCAAAGCTGCGGCGGCGGCTCGAGGAGGACGGTGACGAGTTCAGCTCCGAAACCGACGCCGAGGTCGTCGCCCACCTGATCGCGGGCCACTACGACGGCGATCTCACGGCCGCGGTCCGGGCCGCCTTCGCCGAGCTCCGTGGCCACTATGCCTTCGTCGCGATGCACGCCGATCGGCCCGGTGTCCTCGTCGGCGCCCGCAAGGAGTGCCCGCTGGTCGCCGGCCTCGGTGACGGGGAGGCGTTTCTCGCCTCGGCGATTCCAGCCTTCCTGGCCGAGACCCGCGAGGCGGTGAGCATCGAGAACGACGAGATCGTCACCATCGATCCCTCGGGGGTCTCGATCACCGACGTCGACGGCAACCCGATCGAGCGCGGCGCCGAGACGGTCTCCTGGGACGAAGAGACCGCCGAGAAGGGCGGCTACGAGACCTTCATGCTGAAGGAGATCCACGAACAGGCCGACGCGGTCGCCGAAACGATCGCCGGCCGCCTGCCCGCCGACGACGGCGTCGACCTCTCCGAGGTCGGCATCGACGACTCCTTCCTGCGCGAGATGAAGCGGATCGTGATCGTCGCCTGCGGCACCTCCTACCACGCGGGCCTGGTCGGCAGGTACGCGATCGAGGAGTGGGCGCGGGTCCCGGTCGAGATGGACATCGCCTCCGAGTACCGCTACCGCAACCCCGTCGTCGGGCCCGGCGACCTCGTGATCGGGATGACGCAGTCGGGCGAGACGGCGGACACCCTGGCGGCGATGCGACTGGCGCGCGAGCGCGGCGCCACCGTCCTCGCGGTCACCAACGTGATGGGCAGCCAGGCGACCCGCGACTCCGACGCCGTCCTCTACACCCGCGCCGGGCTCGAGGTCAGCGTCGCCGCGACCAAGACCTTCGTCGCCCAGATCGCCGCCATTTACCTCGTCGGGCTGAGGATCGCCGAGGTCCGGGACGCGCTCGAGCCCGCCCGGCTCGAAGAGCTCGTCTCCGAGCTCAAGCACCTGCCCTCGAAGATCGAGGAGACGCTGGCGGCGTGCGAGGAGCGGGTGCTCGAGGTCTCCGCCACCCACCACGACCAGAGCTTCTTCCTCTATCTCGGCCGGCACATCGGCCTGCCGGTCTGCCTCGAGGGGGCGCTGAAGCTGAAGGAGGTCTCCTACATCCCGACCGACGCCTATGCCGCGGGGGAGATGAAGCACGGACCGATCGCGTTGCTCGACAGGTCGACCCCGGTCGTCTGCGTCGCGACCGAAAGCCCGGTCCTCGGCAAGCTCCTCTCCAACGTCGAAGAGGTGCGGGCCCGGGGGGCGGACACGATCGCGATCGCGACCGAGGGCGAGACGACCGTCCCGGAGGTCGCCGATCAGACGATCGAGGTGGCGAAGACGGACTGGATCCTGCAACCGATCGTCGCGATCCTGCCGCTCCAGCTGCTCGCCTACGACATCGCCCGCTCGCGCGGGCTCAACGTCGACCAGCCCCGAAATCTGGCCAAGACCGTCACCGTCGAGTGAACCTGAGTGCGGGCGTCGCTAGTCTGCCGCGCATGATCAAGAAGACCTCTCCCGCGATCCCAGTCCTTGCGGCGGTTGCCGCCCTCTCGATCCTCGCCGGCTGCGGCGGTGGATCCGACAGCTCGAGCGACGATCCCGCCAGCCTGGCGCCGGCCGGATCCCCGCTCTACATCGAAGCGACGGTCCTGCCCAGCGGCAAGCTGAAGACGGAAGTCGACGAGCTGGCCAGCACGGTGGCCGGCGTCGACGACGTCGGCGAGGAGGTCGTCTCGCTGATCGAAAGCGCCGCCGAGGAGGAGGGCGAATCCTTCGACTACGCGAAGGAAGTCGAGCCCTGGCTCGGGGAAAAGGTCGGGCTCTCCTTCCAGCGCTACGACGGCGAGGACTTCAAGCAGTTCGCGGTTGCCCTCCAGACCAAGGACCCGGATGCCGCCCTCGAGTTCATCGAAAAGCAGACCGAGGACGAAGGCGAGGCGCCTGAGGAGGGCGAGTACGAGGGCAACACCTACTTCGTCGAAGCCGATGACGACGACGTCGTCGGCATCGTCGGCGATTTCGTCGTCATCGCCGAGGACAAGAAATCCTTCGAAGGCGCCGTCGACGCCTCCGACGGTGAGAACCTCGCCGGCGAAGACTCGTTCTCGGAGGCGCTCGAGAACGCGACCGACGGCAGCATCGCCGACGTCTTCGTCGACATCGGCGGCCTGATCGAGCAGTCCGGAGACGGAATCGATCCACAGGCCAAGCAGCTGTTCGAAAGCTCCGGGATCGAGCCCGAGGAAGCGACCGCGATCGCCAGCCTCGTGCCCGGCTCCGATCGGATCCAGATCGACGTCTCCAGCGATCTCGCCGACACCGAAGCGCCGGAGGGCGACGTCTCGCAGCTGCTCGGGTCGCTGCCCGACGAATCATTCGCCGCCGTCGGCGTCCCCGGCTTCGGCGACACCCTGAAATCGATCGTCGACACGATCGACGAAAACGGGATCCCGGGTGAGGTCCCGCCGAAGAAATTCAAGAGCACCCTGGCCCAGGCGGGCATCGACCTCGACGAGATCAGCGCCTCGATCGAGGATGCCGCCGCCTTCGGCGTCGGTCGCAACGAGAAGAGCCTCGAAGGGGCCCTGGTCCTGACGACCACCGACGCCGGCAAGGCGACCGAGACCGTGACGACGATCGGCAACCTGCTCAAAGCCAGCGGGATGCCCGGCGTCACCCCGATCAACGGCGCCACCAGGGGCTTCGAAGTCAGCTCTCCCGACCTCGGCGGCAAGCAGCTGGTCGTCGCCGCCCGCGACGAGCGGATCGCGGTCAGCTACGGGACCGCCCCGGCAAAACTGGCGCTGACCCCGCCGAAGGGGGCGACCCTCAATGACAACCCCGCCTTCAAGGAAGCGGTCTCGGCCCTCGAGGGGACCCCGATCAGCGGCTTCGTCGACGGCAAGGCGGCGGTGAGCCTGGTCGAAGCGATGCTCGACCCGGAGGAAAAAACCGAGTTCGCCGAGGCCCGGCCCTACGTGAAGAAGATCTCCTACGTCTCGATCGGCTCGACCGCCGAAGGCAACATCGCCTCGGCGAGGCTGATCGTCGGAGTCGGCAAGTAGCGGAGCGCCGCTTGGCCCGAGGCGTGGGCATCGACCTGCTGGAGATCGACCGGCTGGAGCGGGCGCTGGAGCGGCACCCGCGCCTGGCCGGTCGTCTCTTCAGCGAGGCGGAGCTCGATTACGCCGCCGAACGGGCCCGACCCGGCCGCCACCTGGCGGCGCGCTTCGCCGCCAAGGAGGCGGTCGTCAAGGCCCTCGGCCACAGCGGCGGGCTCGGGCTCGGCGAGATCGAGGTGATCGCGACCGAACCGCCGCGGGTGCGGCTCTCCGGCAGCGCCGCGAGGGCGGCCGCCGGCCGCACGATCGAGATCTCGATGACCCACTCCCGGGAGCTCGCGTCCGCGGTTGCAATAGTGGGCTGATGGAGCCCTGGCTGCGGCCTCTTTTCGACGCCGAGGGGATGCGCGCGGTCGACCGCTGGGCGATCGACGAGCTCGGGGTCCCGGAGTCGGAGCTGGTCGAGGCCGCCGGGGGAGCGCTCGCAGAGGCGGTCGCGGGGCTCGCCCCCCAGGGGCTCGTGCACGTCGTCTGCGGCAAGGGCAACAACGGTGCCGACGGCAGGGTCGCCGCCGAGCGCCTGCGGAAAATGGGCTTCGAGGTCGAGACGATCGACGTCGCCGACGACGAGCTCGGGGACGACCTCGACCGGCGGCTCTCCGGGTCCGGCGCCGTCGTCGACGCGATCTTCGGGACCGGGTTCAGCGGGGAGCCACGCGAGCCCGCGGCGGCGGCGATCGAGGCGATCAACCGCAGCGGGGCCCCGGTCATCGCCTGCGACATCGCCTCCGGGGTCGATGCCTCCAGCGGCGAGGTCGCCTCGGTCGCGGTCGAGGCCTCGCTGACCGTCTCCTTCCACGGCGCCAAGGTCGGCCACCGGGTGGCGCCGGGCAAGCGGCACACCGGGGAGCTGCGGGTCCTGCCGATCGGAATCCCGCCCGGCGCCCCGGAGCATCCCGTCGCCGGCGAGATCGACCCCGCGATCCTCTCGCTGCCCCCCCGCAGGGGCGCCGGCTCGACCAAGTTCAGCTCCGGCGAGGTGACTGTCGCCGGCGCCTCCCGCGGGCTCACGGGCGCGGTCAGGATGGCTTCGCTGGCGGCGATCAGGGCGGGGGCGGGGTACGCGACGGTCGCGGTCCCCGCCGACCTCGAGCAGGTCTTCGAGATCGCCCGGGCCGAGGTGATGTCGGTCGGCTGCGGCGGCGGCGACGGCTGCCTCGTGCCGGCTTCCCGCAAGCGCCTGTTGAAGGCATTCGACGGAGCCGCCGCCGGCGTCTTCGGCCCCGGCCTCGGTCGGGACCCGGGAAGCCTCGAGCTGGCCCGCGAAGCGGTGCCGGCGATCCCGGTCCCCCTGGTCCTCGATGCCGACGGCCTCAACGCCTTCGCGGGCGAGGCGGCGGCGATCGCCGCCCGCGGGGCGCCGACGATCCTCACCCCGCACGCGGGGGAGCTCGGTCGGCTCCTCGGCCGCGACTCCGGTGAGATCGGGCGCCATCGCCTGAGCTCCGCCCGTGACGCGGCGCGGATCACGAGCGCGGTCGTCGTGCTCAAGGGCGACGACACGATCGTCACCGACGGCGAGCGCGTCGCCGTCAACGTGCTGCCGGCGCCGGCGCTGGCCACGGCCGGAACCGGGGACGTCCTCTCCGGGATCACGGCTGCCCTGCTCGCCCGCGGGCTGGAGCCGTTCGCCGCCGCCTGCGCCGCTGTCCTCGGCCACGCCCGCGCGGGCCGCGAGGCGGCGAGGCGCCTGGGGGCTCCCGAGTCGGTGATCGCGGGCGACGTGATCGACTCGATCGCCGTGGGGATGCGTACCGACTCGTCGGTCGAATAACCTCGCAGCAACGTGCCCACGGCAGCCGACATCCTCGACGCCGACGTCCCGACCCTCACCCGCGAGGAGGACGCCAAGAAGGCGATCGAGCTGCTCGCGAAGACCGACCTGGGCGCGATCCCCGTCGTCGACTCCGACGACAAGGTCGTCGGGATCGTCAGCGAGTCCGACCTCGTCCTCAGCGAAGAGGAAGCGGACCTGCACCTTCCCCACTACCTGAACATCATGGGCGGAATCGTCTTCATCGGCTCGATGAAGGGCTTCGACGAGCGACTCGAAAAGGCGTTCGCGACCAACGTCCGCGACCTGATGACCGCCGATCCGATCACCGTCTCGGTCGACGACGACGCCGAGACCGTCGCCAGGAGGATCGCGGAGAAGCACCACAACCACCTGCCGGTGGTGGACCACGACGGCCGGCTCGCCGGCATGGTCACCCGGGCCGACGCGCTCGCCGCGCTTCTCTCCGAATAGCCATGGAGCGGGCGCTCGCCCGGATCGATCTCGCCGCGGTCGAGCGCAACTGCGCCCGACTGGCGTCGACCGTCGGCGATTCGGTTCACCTCTGCGCCGTCGTCAAGGCCGACGGCTACGGCCACGGTGGCGAGGCCTGCGCCGGGGCGGCGATCGCCGGCGGCGCGACCCGCCTCGCGGTCGCGACGGCCGCCGAGGCGGCGGAGATCGGCCCCCGCTTTCCCGACGTCCCCCTGCTGACGATGGGGGCGCTCGCCCCCGCCGAGCTCGACGTCGCGCTGGGGGCGGGGTCGGAGGTCGCGGTCTGGCACGAGGAGTACCGCCGGCTGGTCGCGGCGCGGGCCCGCGCCGCCGGGCGCGGGCCGGCCCGGGTCCACGTCAAGCTCGACAGCGGCATGGGCCGGCTCGGCAACCGGGACCCGGAGGCGGTGCTCGCGATCGCCCGTGCCTGCGCCGAGGACCCCGATCTCGAGCTCGCCGGCCTCTGGACCCACTTCGCGACCGCCGACGAACCGCAGTCGAGCTTCTTCGCCGAGCAGCTGGGCAGGTTCTCCGAGGTCGCCGCCGCCGCCCGCGCCGAGCACCCGGGGATCACGGTCCACGCCGCCAACAGCGCCGCGGTGCTGCGCGAGAAGGGCTCGCACTTCGACATGGTCCGCTGCGGCATCGCCGTCTACGGCCTCGACCCCTTCGGGTCGGACCCGGCGGCACACGATCTCGCCCCGGCGCTGTCGCTGACATCCTACGTCGCCGACGTCAAGCGCTTCGAGGCGGGCGACTCCGCCGGCTACGGGAGAACCTGGCAGGCGGCGACGGATACCAACGTCGCGATCCTCCCGATCGGCTACGGCGACGGCGTCCGCAGGGCGCTGTCGAACAACGCCGAGGTGCTGATCGGGGGCCGGCGCCACCCCCTGGTCGGGACCGTCTCGATGGACAACCTGACCGTCGACCTCGGGCCGGAGACCGCGGTCGAGCCCGGCGAGGAGGCGGTTCTGATCGGGCGCCAGGGCGAGGAGGCGATCCTCGCCGAGGAGATCGCCCGGTGGATCGGGACGATCAACTACGAGGTCACCTGCGGGATCTCGGCCCGGGTTCCGCGGGTGCCGGGATGAGTCTCGCGGGGCGCCTCTCCGCGGCCCCGGTCGTGCGGGCGGTCCGCGCTGCCCTGGGTGGCGCCGAGGAGGAGGCCTGGATCGTCGGCGGCGCCGTCCGCGACGCGGCGCTGGCGGTCGACGTCGCCGACCTCGACCTCGCGGTCGCCGGCGACCCGGAGATCGCGGCTCGCACCGTCGCCGCCCGCGCCGGCGGCCACGCGTTCGAGCTCTCGGCCGAGTTCGCCACCTGGCGGGTAGCCGGTCGCGAGGGCTGGCAGGTCGACGCCACCGCGCTGCGCGGCGACGCGATCGAGGCCGACCTCGCCCGGCGCGATTTCACGATCGGCGCCGTCGCGGTGCCGCTCGCGGGCGGCGAGCCGATCGACCCCTTCGACGGGCTCGGGGACCTCGATCGGCGGCTGCTGCGGGCGGTGGGCGAGGGCAGCTTCGCCGAGGACCCGATCCGTCTCCTCAGGGCGGCACGGCTCGCCGCCGACCTCGACCTCGCCCTCGACCCGGCGACGAGGGAGCTGGCACGGCGCCAGGCCGGGCGGGCGGGGGAGCCCGCCGGCGAGCGGCAGCTGGTCGAGCTGCGCCGGCTGCTCGGCGGACCGCGACCCCTGCGCGGGCTCGAGCTGCTCGACGAGCTCGGCCTCACGCCCACTGTCCTGCCCGAGATCGAGGCGTTGCGGGGGATCGAGCAGGGCCCGAATCACCACCTCGACGTCCACGGGCACACGCTGGCGGTCCTGGAGCAGGCCCTCGCGGTCGAGCGCGACCTCGAGCGCTTCGCCGGCGAGCGGGCCGGGGAGACCCGCGAGCTGCTCGACGAGCCGCTCGCCGATGAGATGACCCGCGGCACCGCGCTGCGCTTCGGAGCGCTCCTCCACGACGTCGGCAAGCCGGCCACGAGGGGGGAGCGCGGCGGTCACGTCACCTTCATCGGCCACGATGGCGCCGGCGCCGAGATCATCGACGGACTCTGCCGACGGCTGCGCGCGAGCCGGGCCCTGACCGAGCACCTGCGGGCCCTCGCCCTCCACCACCTGCGGCTCGGCTTCCTCGTCCACGAGGCGCCGCTGCCGCCGCGCCGCGTCCACGAGTACCTCCGCGCGACCGAGCCGGTCGCGGTCGACGTCACCCTGCTGACGATCGCCGACCGGCTCTCGGCCCGGGGCAGCGGCCCGTTTGCCACCGACGAGGCGATCGGCGCCCACCTCGACCTCGCCCGCGAGATGCTGGCGGCGGCGCTCGACTGGCGTCGCGACGGTCCGCCGCCGCCGTTCCTGCGCGGCGACGAGCTCGCCGCCGAGCTCGGGATCGTTGAGGGGCCGGAGCTGGGCGCGCTGCTGGCCGAGCTCGAGGCCGCCCGTTACGCGGGCGAGGTCGGCTCGCGCGCGGAGGCGGTGGAGTGGGCGCGGGCCCATCGGGGATAGGCTGCCGCCGCCGACCAGGACCCGAACCAGGAGGAGACGAGATGGCCGAGCCGGTACGTCTGGAGCGCGACGGAGACCTCGCGATATTGGTGCTCGACAACCCGCCCCTCAACCTTTTCGGGCGCGACGCCTTCGAAGCGCTCGATGCCCGGGTCGCCGAAATCGAGGGCTCCGACGCCCGGGCGGTCGTCTGGCGCGCCGAGGGCGACGTCTTCACCGGCGGCGCCGACGTCAAGGTCTTCGACGGCACCGACCCCGAGAGCGGCGGCGAGATGTTCGCCGCCCTGGTCGGCGGCGTGCGCAGGCTCGAGGCGCTGCCGATCCCGACCCTGGCCCTGGTCCACGGCCTCTGCCTGACCGCCGGTCTCGAGGTCTCGCTCGGCTGCGACATGATCTGGGCGACCCAGTCGGCGCGCTTCGGACTGGTCGAGCGGGTCGTCGGGCTGACGCCGGGCGCCGGCGGCACCCAGCGGATGGCCGAGCGGGCCGGGCCCGGCCGCGCCCGCGAGTTCGTGATGACCGGCGGGCTCTACGACGCCGCCACCCTCGAGCGCTGGGGCGTCGTCAACCGCGTCGTCGGCGACGACGAGCTGATCGAGAAGGGGATGGCCTTCGCCCGCGAGCTGGCGGCGGGCCCGACGCTCGCCCACGGCGCCACCAAGCGGCTGGTCCGCGCCTACCTCGAGGGCGGCGTCAACAAGGCCGACGCCGAGACCCCGTCGGTCTCCGGCGGGCTGTTCGCGACCGAGGACCTGAAGGGCGCCGTGCGGTCGTTCCTCGAGGAGGGGCCGGGCAAGGCGACGTTCGAGGGCCGCTAGCGGGCCCGGTTCATGCGAGCAGGTCAGGTACCCTGCCCGACGCATGGCGAAAGAGGAGAAGATCGAGATGGAGGGCGAGATCACCGAGGCCCTCCCGAACACGATGTTCCGGGTCAAACTCGACAACGGACACGACGTGCTCGGCCACATCTCGGGAAAGATGCGCAGGCACTACATCCGCATCCTCCCCGGCGACCGCGTGAAGATCGAGCTCTCGCCCTACGACCTCGATCGCGGGCGCATCACCTACCGCTACAAATAGGCTGCGCCGCGTGAGCGAAGCCCGGTTGCGGATCAACAGCGAGAGCGTCGTCCACGAGACGATCGAGGGCGAGGTGATCGTCATCGACCTCTCCAGCGGCAGCTACTTCAGCCTCTCCGGCAGCGCCCCCGACGTCTGGGAGCTGCTCGCCGGCGGGGTCACCGCCGCCGAGGCGGCGGCGGCTCTCGAGGCACGCTACGAGGCCGATTCGGAGACGATCGGGACCGGGGTGGAGGAACTGCTCGGCAAGCTCGTCGAGGCCCGTCTCGTGGTAGAGGACGCGAACGGCAACGGCGCCCCGGCGCCGGCGGCGCCCGCGGGCAGGACCGCGTTCGAGCAGCCGGCGTTCGAGCGCTACACCGACATGCAGGACTACTTCCTCCTCGACCCGATCCACGAGGTCAGCCCCGAGGGCTGGCCGAAGCCGGCCGAGTAGCGGCGTTGGGAGACGCCGCTCCCGCGATCGCCACGAGCAGCGAGGTCGACCCCGGCCTTGTCTTCCTGGGCGAGGCCGAGCGGGCCTTCGAGCGCGCCCACGAGCGAGCGGGCGGCCACCTGGACGCGATCGAAATCGCCGGCGTCAGGGTGGATCTGGCGTTCGCCGGCGAGGCCATGCGCGCGGCGCTGCTGCCGCCGCTCGAGCACCTCGCCTGCGGCGACCGAGGCGAGGCCGCGATCCGGATCTCGGTCTTCGACTCCGCCTCGACCGGGGTCGGGGCGCCGGACCTGCCCTGGCGGCCGCCGCGGGTCGAGCCCGGCAAGAGCCCGGTCGCCCGCTACGAAACAGAGGAGTGCTGCCTGCTCGCCTCCGCCGCGACCGGCTCGTTGGCGGCGGTCGACTTCCGGCGTGGGACGGCCGTCTTCCACCTCGACGACACGGCGGCGCTGCCGGCCAACGAGCGCGCGGCCCAGTTGCGGGAAACACTCCACCTTCTGCTCTCGCGCCACGATCGATGGCTCACCCACGCCGGGGCGGTGGGCCGGGACGGGCGCGGCGCCCTCGTCGTCGGTCGCGGCGGCTCGGGCAAGTCGACGCTGTGCCTCGGCTCCGCCCGGGCCGGGATGGAGATCGCCGCCGACGACTACGTCGCCCTCGAGCCGGCCGCCGCCGGCCCGGTCGCCCACGCCCTGCTCTCGACGGTGAAGCTGACCGAGGAGAGCGCCGCCCTCCTCGGGATCGGCCCCGACCTCGTCGCGCCGGGGGAGTTCGTCGTCTCGAGCGAGCGGGTCGCCAAGGCCGAGGTCCCGGTCGAGCGCCTCGCGCCCGGCAGGATCAGAACGTCGTTGGAGATCGTCGCGCTGGTGGCGCCCAAGATCGCCGGGCTCCGCAAGCCGCGCCTCGAGCGGATATCCGGCGCCCGAGGCCTGAGGTCGCTGGCGCCGAGCACGGTGATGCAGACCCGGACCCGCGGCCCCTCGGCGCTGCCGGCGCTCGCCAGGCTCGCCCGCGCGGTGCCCTGCTACGAGCTGGAGCTCTCGACCGACGTCGGCGCCAATGCCGAGGCGGTCGCCCGGGTGGTGGGCGGCGATGCCTGAGCCCACCGTCTCGGCCCTGATCCCGGTCCAGAACGGCGAGCGCCACCTCGGCGAGGCGATCGAGAGCATCCTCGACCAGACCCGGCCCGTCGAGGAGATCATCGTCGTCGACAACGCCTCGACCGACCGCAGCGCCGAGATCGCGCGCGGTTTCGGCGGGATCGTCCGGGTCGTCGAGGAACCCGATCCGGGGGTCGGCCTGGCTCGCAACGCCGGCCTCGCCGCCGCCGCCGGCGACCACCTCGCCTTCCTCGATCACGACGACCTCTGGGAGCCGCGCAAGACCGAGCTCCAGGTGGCGGCGTTGGAAGGCGACCCGGGGCTCGATTTCGTGGTCGGCCACGCGATTCAGTTCACCGAGGACCTCGACGCGCGGGTCGAGGAGCGGGTGCAGATGCCCTCCGGGTCCCAGCCGGCGCAGCACCTCGACGCGGTGATGGCGCCGCGGCGGACCTGGGAGAGGATCGGGCCCTGGTCGCGCGACGTGCAGATGGGGGAGGGGTTGCTCTGGTTCCTGCGGGCCAAGGACCTCGGCATGCGCAGCCTGATGCTCTCCGACGTGATCGTCCGGCGCCGGATCCACGGTGAGAACCGATCGTTCGGCAACCACCACCAGCGCAACGAGTGGACGCGGGCGCTGAAAGCGTCGCTCGACGCAAAACGCGCCGCCGGAAGCTAGGCCCCCCCGGCTCGGTGCCGGTCGATCCGGCGTTTGAAGAGCTCGAAAACCGCGGTCTTCGCCCGCACTTCGTCCTGGGTCACGTTGGTCGCGTGGATTCGGCGCCTGACCAAGACGTCCGGGAGGCGCGCGAACGGCACCTCCGCCTCGCTCAGCCGCATCAGCAGATCGGCGTCGTCGTTGCCGCCGCGGAGCTCCTCGTCGAAGCCTCCGATCTCATCGAACAGGCGGCGCGACATCACCATCGACATCGGGTAGATGGTCGGCGCCTCGCCGCGCGCCCAGAACGGGAGCGGGGCGCCGTCCTCGACGAAGACCTCCTGCATCGCCAGCACGTAGCCGATCTCCGGGTTGGCGAGCAGGTGGCCGACCTGGACCTCGAGCCGCCTCGGGAGCATCGCGTCGTCGGCATCGAGAAAGGCGACGAACTCGCCTGTGCCCGCCGCGACCCCGGCGTTGCGTGCCGCCGCCACGCCGCGGTTCTGCTGGCGGATCAGGGTGATGCCCTCGATCTCGGATGCCACCGCGGCGGTGCGATCGCCGGAGCCGTCGTCGACGACGATCGTCTCGACCTGCGGATAGGTCTGCGCGAGGGAGCTCTCGATCGCTTCGCCGACGAACTTCTCTGCGTCGAAGGCCGGGATCACGACGCTGACGAGAGGCTCGGGCACGGCTGCGATTCTGCCTACAAGTGGCTGGCGGCGGCGCCAGGGTCCGGCTCGGCCAGCTCCGCGACCAGCGCCGACCAGGCGAAGTCGACGGCGCCGAGGCCGGTGCCGTCGCGGGGGTCGTAGTACTCGCGCAGGCCCTGGCGCTCGACCGCTCCGATCACCCCGTCCGCCAGCCTTCGCGCCTCCGCCTCGTATCCGAGACGGAGGAGGCCGATCCAGACCATCCAGGCCGAGTTGACCCAGGTCGGGCCGCGCCAGTAGCGGCGGAAGAGATCGTGGCCCCCGTCGGGCTCGTAGCTGGGCTCGGAAGCCGCGACGGAGGGGGGCGCCACCGGGGTCAGGAACTCGGCGGGGTCGAGCAGGTGCTCCTCGACCAGGCGGCGTCCGATCTCCTCCGGGAGATCGGGCAGCGCCAGCGGCGCCAGCGAGGCCCAGGTCAGGGTCTTCGGGCGCACGCCGCCCGGCTGCGCCTCGTCGACGAAGAGGCCGCGGCGCTCGTCCCAGAGCCGCTCGACGAGCGCCGGCGTGGCGGAGGGGCGACCGAGCGCCTGGAGCGAGAGCGACCAGAAGACGTTGACCATCGGTTCGCAGAGCAGGGGCCAGCCGCGGTCCCGGATCCGGCGCGCGTCGAAGTCGCGGCGGCGGTTGCGCTGCACCAGCAGCGGAAAGCCGATCCCGTTCGCCCGCCTTCCCCAGACCTCCTCGAACTTCGGCGAGGCGTCGAGTCCGGACTCGTCGGGCTGGACTATCCAGAGCAGCCCGTCGCCCTCGAGGTCGCGGTTGGCGGCGAGCCAGTCGATCTGGCGGGCGATCCTCGGTTCCTCGGCCGGGTCGCCGACGGCGATCCGCCAGGCCCAGGCCAGCAGCGGCGGTTGGATCGTCTCGGTCTGGAAGGCCGACCGCGAGCGCACGTTGTAGAACGGCAGCCGGGTCAGCGAGACCTTCCTGTCCCAGAAGATCGTGTGGCCGATGAACCCGTCCTCGCGCTGGGCCGCGAGCAGGCTCTCGAGCTCGAGGCGGGCACGCCCGCGGTCGAAGCGCCGCCAGACGATCGCCGCGAAGCACGAATCCCAGAACCACTGCCAGGGATAGCGGGTGGGGCTCGGTCGCGTGTAGGCGAAGCGGGTTCCGCTGCGCTCGCCCTCCAGCCAGTTCTGGCGGAGGACGCGCTCGGCGGTCTCCAGGGCTCCGCTCACACCCCTGTGCGCCGCATCTGGCGCAGGGCGAGGGCGCCGAGGACGGTGAACAGCCCGGCCAGGGCGAGCAGGCCGGGCCAGGTCTGGCTCCAGGTCACGGTTCCGACGAAGCCCTGGCGGGCGGCTTCGACGACTTCTGTCACCGGGTTGATTTCGGCGACCCGCCGCAGCCAGGGCTGGAGCAGCGCCAGCGGCGCGTAGGCGGTCGTGGTCAGGATCACGGCCATCATCCCCGCCTGCATCAAGGGCGCCGCCGACTGGCTCTTGAAGCGCAGGGCGAGGAAGCAGCCCCAGCAGGCGGCGACCGCCGCCATCGCGGCGACCATCAGGAACGTGATCGCGAGGCCGTCGATGCCCGGCCAGCCCGCCCCCAGGGGCAGCGCGACGGCGAGCACGAACCCGGCCGGGATCAGCGCCCGGGCGCTGGCCGAGAGCACGGTGCCGGCGAGCAGCACCCAGCGCGGGGCGGGGGAGACGAGCAGGCGGTCGAGCCAGCCCTGCTCGATGTCGCGGGCCATGTTGACCCCGGCGGCGGCGCCGGTGAAGCCCGCTCCCTGGAGCATGCTGACGGGGACGATGAAGCTCTCGTAGGCGCCGACCTCGAAGCCCCGCAGCTGGGTCAGGGCTCCGAAGACGCCGTTCAGCCCGAGGAAGAAGATCGTCGGCGCCAGCACGCCCGGGATCGCGGCGCCGGGGACCCTCAGGATCTCGTTGCGGGCGCGCGCCATCAGGGCCCCGATCGTCGCCAGGTTCGACCGCCAGGCCGGGCTCGCGACGGTCGCCTCCATCAGCCCACCCGCAGCCTGTGGCGGAGGGCGCGGGCGCTGAGGAGCAGGCCGAGGGCGAAGATCCCGAGGATCGCGGCCACGGCGCCGATCAGGTCGGAGGCATGGACCCCGGAGATGATCGGCTCGCGGATCCCTTCGACGATGAAGCTCATCGGGTTGTATTCGGCGATCGCCTTCGCCGGTTCGATCATCAGGTCGACCGGGAAGAACGCCGAGGAGACGAAGAGGACGACGAGGACGAGCGGGAAGAGGCCCTGGACGACGCTGGCGCTGCCCGTGCGCAGGGCGATCGCGGCGCCGATCCCGCCGACCGCGGTGGCCGACGCGGTGACGAGGACGATCGCGATCAGAGCCCCCCAGACGCCGCTCTCGATCTCGGCGCCGAACACGAGCCCGATCGCGAGGAACCAGAGGGCCGAGAAGAGCCCCAGCGCGGCGGTCCCGGCGAGCCGCCCGAGGACGATCGTGAAGCGCGAGATCGGAGCTGCGAAGAGGCGGTCGGTGAAGCCCATCTCGATGTCGACGGCGAAGGCGATGCCGCCGCTGTTGCCGGCCAGCATCAGCGACTGCATCATCGCTCCGGCGAGCATGAACTGGAGAAAGCTCTGGACCTCGGGGAAGCCGGGAAGGTCGACCGCCGAGCCGGCGCCGCCGGTCTGGATCGCGAGCAGGATCGTCGGGAAGACGACGATCGGCGCCAGCAGCTGCGGGCGGCGGAAGGTCTGTCGGATCGATCGCAGCCCCAGCGCCCGGACGACCCTGAGGTTCGTGCCCAGCGCGCTCACGCCGGGTCCTCGTCGGTCGGGATGTGGCGGCCGGTCTTGGCGACGAAGACGTCGTCGAGGGTCGGGTGGACGAGCTCGAGGGCGCCGACGGCGACCCCGGCCTCGTCGAGGGCGCGGACCACCGCCGGGATCTCGGCGGCGCCGTCGGAGACCTCGACCATGACCGTCTCGCCGTCGACCGCCGGCAGGAGCCTGCCGACGGCGCCGAGCGCGCGTTCGGCCTCGGCGGCCGAGCCCTCCTCCAGCTGGAGCCGGATGTGGGGGTCGCCGATGTCGGCCTTGAGAGCCGCGGGCGTTCCTTCGGCGACGATCCTGCCGCCGTCGATGATCGCCACGTTGTCGGCGAGCTGGTCGGCCTCCTCGAGGTACTGGGTGGTGAGGAAGACCGTGGTCCCGTCGTCGTTCAGCGACCGCACCTCCTCCCAGATGGTCTTGCGGCTGACCGGGTCGAGGCCGGTCGTCGGCTCGTCGAGGAACAGGACCCGCGGTTCGTGGACGAGGGCGGCGGCGAGGTCGAGCCGGCGCTTCATGCCGCCCGAGTAGCCGCCGACCCGGCGATCGGCGGCGGCGCTGAGGTCGACCCGCTCGAGCAGCGAGTCCGCCCGGCGCCTGCCCTCGGCGCCGGGGAGGCCCTGGAGGGTGGCCTGAAGCCGGATCAGCTCGCGGCCCGTCATCAACGGGTCGAGGGCCGCCTCCTGGAGGGCGACGCCGATCGTCGCCCGCACCTCGCGCGCTTCCCCGACGACGTCGTGGCCGGCGACGGTGGCGCGGCCGGCGGTCGGCAGCAGCAGCGTCGTCAGCATCCGGACCGTCGTCGTCTTGCCCGCCCCGTTGGGGCCGAGGAAGCCGTAGATCTCCCCTTCGGCGACCTCGAGGTCGACCCCCTGCACCGCCTTGACGTCGTCGAAGGCGCGCTCCAGTGCCGCGACCTCTATGGCCGGCACTCGACCCACTCTCTGCCGTTGGCGCGCTCGAGCGCCTCGGCGGCGTCCAGAAGCAGCTCGTCGCGGCCCCAGGCGGCCTGGAGCTGGAGGGCGATCGGCAGTCCCTCGGCGTCGCGGCCGACCGGCACCGAGATCGCCGGGATCCCGGTCAAGTTCGCGAGGCCGGCGCCGCGGACGTTCGCCTGGTCGGCGGTCAGAACCCCCGAGGGCAGCTCGACGAGCGGCGCTTCCAGCGGCGGCGCCACCGCGGGGACGGTCGGCCAGGCGAGCAGGTCGACCTCGTCGAAGACGTCGGCGACACGGCGGCGCATCACGTCGCGCACCCTGGCCGCCTTGAGCGCGGCGGCCGCCGGCATCAGCATCCGGTACTTCGCGAACCCGCGGAAGATCGGGCTCAGCTCGGGGTCGAGCCGGTTGAGCCGCTCGGGGGAGATGCCGTCGAGGCTCTCGGCGTTTGCGATCAGGACCGCCGCCAGGGCCGAGGCCGGCAGATCGGCGATCTCGACCTTCAGGACCTCGCCGCCGCTCTCGGACCGCAGCTGCTCGATCGCCGTCTCGCACGCCGCGGCGACCTCGGGGGCGACGTCCTCGGTCACCTCACCGTCGATGACCCCGATCCGAAGTCGCCCGGGGGGGCCGGCGGCGAGCTCCTCGCCGCAGAGGACCGATCCCAGCAGCCGGGCGTCGGCGGCGTCCGCGCAGAGCGGACCGGAGACGATCATCGTCGTGATCTCCGCCATGTGGTGGCCCTCCAGCGCCGACCGGCCGAAGGTCGGCTTCAGGCCGGTCAGGCCGCAGTAGGCGGCGGGGAAGCGGATCGACCCGATCCCGTCGGCGCCGACCGCGCCGGCGACGAGGCCGGCGGCGACGGCCGCCGCGGGGCCGCTGGAGGAGCCGCCGGGGCAGCGATCGACGTTCCACGGGTTGCGCGCCGGTTCGTAGACCGAGATGTTGCCGGTGCTGCCGGCGCCCGCCTCGTGCATGTTGCCGACGCCGACGATCACCGCGCCGGCGTCCCGCAGGGCCCGGTAGGGGGCGGAGGCCGCCGGCTCGACCGGTCGCATCATCTCGGCGGCGCCGAAGCGCTGCGCGCGCCAGGGCAGCGGCCACTCGTCCTTGATCACGACCGGGACGCCGTGGAGGGGGCCCTCCGGGGCGGCCGCGAGCATCTCGCGCGAGCGCTCGGGAAAGGTCGCGACGACCGCGTTGACCGCCGGGTTGCGCGCCTCGATCCGGGCCAGGGCTTCGTCGAGCAGCGCCGCCGGATCGAGCTCGCCGGCGGCGACCGCGCCCGCCTGCTCGCGCAGCGGTCGGTCGAGTTCGCTCACGGAGCCTGGGAGAGGTCCGGATGGGGCTCGGGCTCGACCCCGGCGAGGTCGAGGGCGAGCAGCTCGAGGATCGCCGGCCAGAACAGCTGATGGGCGGCGCCGACCACGGCCATCTCCACCTCGTCAGCCTCGATTCCCAGCTCCGCCAGGCCGCCGGCGAGGTAGTCGTTTGTCGCCTCCATCTCGGCTGGCAACCCTACAGAGGCCCCTTGGCCGGGATCGTGCAAGGCGGCGGGGGAGGGGACGATCGTCGTGCGGTGAAGGCAAAATCCCCCGCAACCCTGGCTCCAGGCCGGGGTTCCAGGACCAGATGCAGCTCACAGAAGCCAAGAACCGCCCTGCCGCACGGCGCCCGACCGCCGTGCTGGCGCTCGCCTGCGCCGCCCTCGCCGCCCTCGTCGTCGCCGCCTGGCCGGGCGACGCCGGCTCGGCGCCGCTGCGCTCGATCGTGCTCGGACAGACCGCGACGACCCCCAAACCCACCTGCCCGGGCAAAATCGTCAACGGGGTCGAGGCGATCCCGTGTCGGGTCGAGGGCAGGATCAGCGGCTTCCAGGTGATGGCTGAAGGCGTCAGCAACCCCTTCGAGGTCCCCTTCGACGGCAAGATCGTCTCCTGGTCGATCACCCTGTCGCGCCCCTCGAGGACCCAGACCAAAACGACCGAGGACGAGGTCAGCTTCTTCAACGACTTCCTCGGCAAGCCGTCGCAGGCCCGGATCGGCGTCCTGCGGCCGGTCGAGGACAGCTCGCCGCCCAAGTTCGTGCTTGCTCGCCAGAGCCCCCTCCAGGTGCTCAACCCCTACTTCGGCAGCAAGGTCATCTTCGCCCTCGAGCATCCGCTCACCGTGCTTCGCGGCCAGGTCGTCGCGCTCACCGTGCCGACATGGGCGCCGATGTTCGCCTTCGGCCTCTCCGACGAGAACACCTGGCGCGGCAGCCGCCGGGAGAAACACTGCGTCAAACCGGCCGACCTCCAGAACGGCCATCCCCAGCAGGGCGTCGGCAAAGCCAAGACCTACGGCTGCTACTACTCCGAAGCCCGCCTGCTCTACACGGCCACCGTCGTCAAAAAACCGTAACGGCGCCTGATCGCGGCGCATTCCGGCGTCCTCGGTCGCTCGCAACCGTTCGGTCGCTTCGCTCCCTGCGTCCTTGGACTGCTTGGATCAGGCGCCGTTACCCGGTGCCGTCGGGGCGTCGCTACAAAGCGCTTTGGCGCAAGCCGCAGTACTGGCAATCGCTGACGTCGAGGCCGATCAGCTGGTCGCAGCGGCGGCAGGCGCGGAGGTTGTCCGGCGTCCGCGGCAACGAGGAAACGGAGGGTGCCAGGGGCAGGAGCATCGCGACCGGCTCCATCTGCTCGCCGGTCTCGCGGTCGACGTAGACCGAGCCGGGCTCGGCGGCGGCGATCGCCTCGCGGCCGGAGGCCGGGGCGCGCATCCTGTAGAGCTGCTTCTCGTTCATCCGCGCGCACAATAACAATGGCCGCCCGATGAAAATCCTCATCTTCCACGGCTACATGCTGCGCGGGACCGGCAGCAACATCTACAACGCCAACCTCGCGCGCGCCCTGGCCGGGCTCGGCCACGAGGTCCATCTGCTCTGCCAGGACCGCGAGACAAGGATCGAGGGGGTGACGATCCACAACCCCGACATCGGCGGCCTCCTGCCCGTCTACGTCAAGGATCCGTACCCGGGGTTCCGGGTCAAGGCCTTCCCGGAGCTCTCCGAGGACGAGCTCGACCGCTACCTCGAGGAGAACGTCCTCGCGGTCCGCGCCGTCGCCGCCACGGCCGGTGGCGTCGACCTGGCGCTCGCCAACCACCTGGTGATGGGCCCGGCGATCCTCGCCCGCGCCGCCGTCGCCCCGTTCGCGGCCAAGATCCACGGTTCGGCGCTCGAGTACACGGTCAAGCCCCACCCCCGGTTCCTTCCCTTCGCGGAAGAGGGAGTCGAGGCGGCCCGGGGCGTCCTGGTCGGCTCCCGGCACACGGCCGAGTCGCTCTGGGAGGCGCTTCCGGCCCGCGCCCCGGGGCTCGAGGCGAAGACGAGGCTGGGGCCGCCCGGGGTCGACACCGAGGAGTTCCGGCCCGCCGCGGGGCGACGCGACCCGCTGGTCGTCTTCGTCGGCAAGCTGATCGTCTCCAAGGGCCTCGACCTGTTGCTCGCCGCCTGGCCCCTGGTCCTGGCCGAGCACCCGGAGGCCCGACTCCGCATCGCCGGCTTCGGCGCCTACGAGGACGGGCTCTGGCGGCTTCTGTCGGCGCTCGAGCGCGGTGACCTCGACGACGCCCGCGAGGTGGCGCGGCGCGGCCGCGGCCTCGAGGGCGGCGAGGAGGCGCCGCTGAAGATCCTCTCCTCGTTCCTCGCCGAGCCGCCCGCGGGCTACCTGGAGGCGGCGGCGGGGATGACCGGGTCGGTCCAGTTCATCGGCCGGCTCGAGCACGACCAGGTCGCGGCGCTGCTTCCGAACGCCGAGGCGCTGGTGATGCCGAGCACCTTCCCGGAGGCCTTCGGGATGGTCGCGGTCGAGGCCGCGGCCTGCGGGGCGCTTCCGGTCTCGGCCGACCATTCGGGGATGCGGGAGGTCTCGGGCCGGCTCGCCGCGGGCCTGCCCGATGGGGTCGGGGACCTGACCTCGTTCCCGGTCGGGCACGGGTCGGTCGAGGCGATCGCCGGTCGGCTGAATCGCTGGTTCGGGCTCTCCGAAGCCGAACGGACCGAGGCTCGAGAGGCGCTGGTGGAGACGACGCAACGCCTCTGGAGCTGGGAGGGCGTCGCCCGGGGCGTGCTCGCCGCCGCGAGCGGCGAGCTTGACGTTCTGCCGCTTGCATAGAATCCCCGGCGCTCGATGTACGGACGTCTCCCGATAGCGAAGATGCTGGCCGTCACCGTCGTCCTGACGGCGGTGATGTCCGTGATCATGCTCGTGCCCAACTGGGATGGTCAGCAGGCGTCGACGGCCGCGCCCAAGATCGACGAGCTCCTCGACGTGATGATCGTCCTCTCCTCGTTCGTCTTCTCGCTGGTGATGGTGATGCTCGTCTACGCGCTGTGGAAATTCAAAGCCAAGCCCGGCGACGAATCCGACGGCGAGCCGATCCACGGCAACACGAAACTGGAGATCGCCTGGACGGTGATTCCGACCGTGATCGTCCTCTTCGCCGCCGCCTACAGCTGGTCGATCCTCGACGACATCGAAGCCAAGGCCGAGGACAGCCTCCGGGTCGACGTCTTCTCGCAGCAGTTCGCCTGGAGCTTCGACTATCCCGGCTTCGACAACGTCTATTCGCAGGAGCTCCACGTCCCGGTCGACCGTCAGGTCGAATTCAAGATGCACGCCCTCGACGTCATCCACTCCTTCTGGGTGCCCGAGTGGCGGATCAAGAAAGACAACGTCCCGGGGATCACGACCACGGCGACCGTGACCCCGAACAAGGTCGGCACCTACCAGCTCATCTGCACCGAGCTCTGCGGCTTCGGCCACACGACGATGCGCGCCAAAGTCGTCGTCGAGCCGCCGGCGAAGTTCCGTAAATGGGTCGAAGGGCTGACGAAAAAAACTCCGGACGAATACCTCGAAGCGATCGACGACAGCAACGCCGAGGAAGACCTCGAAGCCGTCGGGGCCGGCGGGGCATAATGGTGAGACTCTGATGGCCGCAGCGATAAAGCAGCCCGGCTGGATCCGCGGAGCGCTCGGCGCGCTCCTCGCCGCCGCGTTCGGCGTCGCCCTCGTCTACTTCCTGCGCAAGTCCTACGGGCTCGACGCCTGGCAGACCGAGCAGACCGGCTATCCGCAGGTCGTCGTCCCGCTCGTCACCGCCCCGCTCGGCTTCCTCGCGGGCTTCGGTTGCTTCGACTACTGGCTGCGCTGGGCCGCCGGGATGCCGACCATCCCCGAGAACCACGACCAGCACGGCGCCAAGAGCTGGAAGGACTACTTCCGCTTCAACACCGATCACAAGGTGATCGGGATCCAGTACATCGTCACGACCTTCTTCTTCTTCTTCGTCGGCGGCCTGATGGCGATGCTGATCAGGGCCGAGCTGGCGCAGCCGGGAACCCAGATCGTCGACGCGGCGACCTACAACAGCCTCTTCTCCACCCACGCGGTGCTGATGATCTTCGTCTTCGTGATCCCGGTCTTCGCCGGGATCGCGAACTACGTCCTGCCGCTGATGATCGGGGCGCCGGACATGGCCTTCCCGCGCCTCAACGCGCTCAGCTTCTGGATGCTGCCGCTGGCCGGTCTGCTCTTCGTCGGCAGCTTCCTCTGCCCGGGCGGAGCCTTCGACGCCGGTTGGACCGGCTACGCGCCGCTGTCGACCGGGGCGCCGCTCGGCCAGTCGTTCTTCAACCTCGGGGTCCAGTTCGCCGGCGCCTCCTCGATCGCGACCGCGCTCAACTTCCTGGTCACGATCATCACCATGCGTGCGCCCGGAATGACCTTCTGGCGGATGCCGCTGCTGGTCTGGGCGAACCTCTCGACCTCGCTGCTGGTCGTCGCGGCGACGCCGTTCATCGCCGGCGCCCAGTTCATGGTCCTCTTCGACCGCGCCCTCGGCACCCAGTTCTTCCAGTTCGCCGGCGGCGGCGACGTGATCAGCTACCAGCACATCTTCTGGTTCTACTCGCACCCGGCGGTCTACATCATGATGCTGCCCGGGTTCGGGATCATCTCCGAGGTCATTTCCACCCATGCCCGCAAGCCGATCTTCGGCTACCGGCTGATGGCGCTGGCGCTGCTCGGGATCGTCGTGCTCAGCTACTCGGTCTGGGCCCACCACATGTTCGTCGCCGGGATGTTCAGCTGGCTGCGGGTGCCGATGATGATCACGACGCTGCTGATCGCGGTCCCGACCGGAATCAAGATCTTCTCCTGGCTGGGGACCCTCTACTTCGGCAAGATCCACACGTACTCGACGGCGATGCTGTTCGCGCTCGCGTTCATCGTCACCTTCACGATCGGGGGCATCAGCGGCGTCATGCTCGGCATGGTGCCGATCGACATCCACGTCTCCGACACCTACTTCATCGTCGCCCACATCCACTTCGTCCTCTTCGGCGGCTCGGTCTTCACGATCTTCGCCGGGATCTACCACTGGTTCCCGAAGATGACGGGCCGCATGTACGACGAGAAACTGGGCCGGGTCCACTTCTGGGGCACCGTGTTCGGGACCTGGGTCACGTTCATCCCCATGCACTGGGTGGGCATGGACGGGATGCCCCGGCGCGTGGCCGACTACGCGACGCAGTTCGGCGAGTGGAACCTGCTGATCAGCTGCGGGGCCTTCATCCTCGGCGCCTGCCAGCTCGTCTTCCTCTACAACATGGTCGTCAGCTGGCGCTTCGGGCCGAAGGCGAGCGCCAACCCCTGGCGGGCCAACTCGATCGAGTGGCTGGTCTCCTCGCCGCCGCCGATCTTCAACTTCGATGAGATCCCGAGGGTCGTCGGCGGCCCCTACGAGTTCGGCGTACCGGGTGCCCGTCACGCGATCATGGCGGGCGAAGGCGCCGAGGTGAAACCGCCGGAGCCGGCCGTGGCCGGGACCTCGACATGAGCGCTGCCGGGCAGGTCGAGGGTCGACCGCTGCTGGTCTTCCTCAACGAGGTGGCCGGTGGCCGCAAGCTGCTCCAGGCGGTCTCGGAGCGGGCCGAGAAGGCCTCGTTCGTGGCCGTCGCTGCACCCCAGAACCAGCCCGCCGTCGGCCAGCTGATCGATTCCGGCGAACTCCGCGAAGCCGCCCGGGCCCGGGTCCAGGTGACGATGGCGATCCTCGCCGAGTACGGGATCGAGTCGGTCGGCGAGGTCATGGATCGAGACCCGTTCCTCGCCTTCGACGACGCCGTCAGGGCTCACGAGCCGAGCGAGGTCCTGCTCTCGTCCCTGGCCGACACCCGTTACGGCTTGACCCGCAAGGATCTCGTCGAGTGGGCTCGGCAACGGGTCGAGGGCGCCGGCATGGGCTTCGTCCACATCCCGGTCCGCGTCGCCGACGACTCGATCAGCTGGGAGAAGAGCCACACGCTGGTGGTCGCCACCCAGACCGTCGCCGCCCCCGACCTGGTCGGCAGGCTGAAGGAGCGCGCCGCCGGGCATCCGCACCGCTACACGATCATCTGCCCCCGGGCCGAGGACGTCGGCGAGGAAGAAATCGTCGCCGACCTCGCCTCCACCCTCGCCGAGCTCTACCGCAGCGACATCGACGCGACCGGCCAGCCGATGAGCCCCGACCCCTTTCACGCGGTTCAGAACGCGATCGCTCACTACAGCATCGACGAGGTCCTGATCTCGACCTTCAGCGGCGAGCGGTCGCAGTGGCTCGACGAGGACCTGATCGGGCGCACCCGCGAGATCACCGACAAGCCGGTCGAGCACCTCGAGGTCGGCCGCCCGGCGAGCGCCGTCGCCGCCGCCGTCGCCGGCGGCGAGGAGGAGCGGGCCTGATGGAGAGCGCGACCGTCTCCGTCGGCCACGGCGGCCACGAGGAGCACCACGGGCCACCGGAGGCCAACCAGAGCTCGAGGATCGATCGCCAGACCCTCGGCATCCTCCTTTTCATCGTCTCCGAGGTGATGCTCTTCGGGGCCTTCTTCGGCGCCTACTTCTTCCTCCGGGTCGTCGTCGATCCGCCGAGCTGGCCGCCGCACCCCTTCGAGCTGCCGGTCTTCGTCGCCCTCGCCAACACCTGCATCCTCGTCTCCTCGAGCTTCACGATCCACTACGCGCTCGAGGCGATCCGCAAGGGCAACCATCAGGGCCTCAAAATCGGCCTGGTCCTCACCTGGCTGCTCGGTGCGACGTTCCTCTTCATCCAGGTCAACGAGTACGCGCACATCGGCTTCAGCGCCCGTGACACCGCCTTCGGCTCGATCTTCTACAGCCTCACCGGGCTGCACGGCGCCCACGTCTTCGTCGGCCTCCTCCTGCTCACCTTCGCGACGATCCGCGCCTTCAGGGGCCACTTCGGCCCCGCGCCCGAGGATCACCTCGGCGTCGAGGTGCCGGGGATCTACTGGCACTTTGTCGATGTCATGTGGATCATCGTCTTCTTGACCGTCTACGTCCTCTAGGGCTCTGCAAACCGGCGCATCTCGGGGTCCTCGGTCGCTCGGATCGGGTCACGCACTGAAGTGCGCTCCCCTCACATCGCTTCCCTGCGTCCCCCGACCTGCTTGGTTTTCGAGCCCGATCCCAGAAAGCTCCAGACCTTGTCGCCTCTCATTTGAACTTCCCTGCGGGCGGGTAGGTATCTCCTGACATGCACAACCCGCTGCGCTCTGAGACCGATGCGTTCCGTTGGTTCGTGGTGGTCCTGGTCGCGGGGATCTCGGTCGGGGTGCTGACGGCGCTGACGCGGCCGCTTGTCGGGGCGCTGTGGGCGCTGTTCCTGATCGGGAGCGGGGTCGGGCTCACGGTCGCGGTCTCCCGTGGGCGGCTGCCGCGCGAGGTGCCGCTGACCGCCGGCGGCGACGGCCGGCACCGGGTCCTGGTGCTCGCCAACGAGACCGTCTGCGGTGACGCCCTGCTCGGTGAGATCCGCGATCGTTGCGGGGGCCGCGACTGCGAGGTCCGGGTCGTCACCCCACTGCGGCCGCCGTCCCGGGCCGCCCATCTCAGCGGCGAGGTCGACGAGGCGGCGGAGCTCGCGCGCCAGCGGATGGAGCTCTCGGTGATCGAGATCGATCGGCTCGGGATCAGGGCCAAGGGCGAGGTCGGGGAGGCGGAACCGAACGTCGCCCTCGAGGACGCGCTGCGGGCTTTCCCGGCCGACGAGATCGTGATCTCGACCCACCCCGCGGACCGCTCGATCTGGCTCGAGAAGGGGGTGGTCGATCGCGCCCGGGAAGACATCGACCTGCCGATCACCCACGTCGTCGTCGACCTCGATGCCGCGCGCGTCGCCGGCTGAGCCGACGAGCGCGTGGAGGCTGACCACACTCGACACACTTTTGCCACACCGCCGGCGCCACAGACAACACGTTCCATCGTACTCTGGCACGATGGAGCCGGTGAGAGACGCCTGGACCGATGAGCGGCTGGACGACCTCAACCGTCGCGTCGACAGCGGATTCGGCGAGCTGCGAGGGGAGATGGCCGGGCTCCGCGGCGAGATGGCCGGCCTCCGCGGCGAGATGAACGAGCTGCGGCGTGAGATGAACGAGCTGCGGCGGGAATGGAACGAGCGCTTCGAATCGCTCGAAAGGCGCCTCGACTCGGTCCAGCGGACGATGACCTACGGCTTCCTCAGCATGAGCGCGGCCATGATCGCCGCGCTCGGGGCGATAACGACTCAGATCTGATCCAGCGCGGGGCCCGCGGCTCGGCTTCGGGCGGGCGCTCCGAATCGTCCTCGGCGCCGGTCGGCTCGAGCCTGCCCGCGGCGGCCACCGCCCACAGCATCGCCAGCCAGGTCAGGGTCGCGAGCGCGACGTGCAGCCAGACGAGCTCCGACGGCAGCTCCAGGGACCACTGGACGGCCCCCACGATGCCCTGAAGGGCGAGGAGGCCCACCACCGCCGTCAGGGGCCTCAGCGCCCTCCTGTCGCCTCCAGGGCGTCGCAGCAGGAACCAGACCGCGATCACGGCGATGCCGAAGACGGCGGCGATCGCCGAATGCCGCTGGACGACCCACTCGAGGGTGCCCGTCCCCTCGAAGTCGAAGCGATGGACCAATTCGTCCTCGTGGGCCCCGGCATGGGGGCCGGAGGCGGTTGCGATCGTGCCGGCGAGGATCGTCAGCTGGCCGAGCGGGATCAGCCCCCTGACCGCCCAGACGCCCAGGCGGTCGCTCGACCGCCGTCGCTCCCAGGGCTCATAGCGGGAGCACCAGGCCAGCGCGAAGGCGGCGTCGAGCAGGAACATGGAGAGGATGAAATGGCTCATCACCAGGCCCGGCGCCAGGTGGTACTTGACGACCAGGGCGCCGAGGATCGCCTGGCACATGACCCCGATCGGCAGCAGGATCCCGAACAGCGCCAGGTGCCAGCGATAGGGGACCCGGAAGAAGGCGCCGACGGCGGCGGCGATCACGGCGAAGCCGACGAAGCCGGTCAGCAGCCTGTTGCCGTACTCGATCACCGCATGGGTGTCGAGCGGAGGAACGTTGCGCCCGTAGCATTTGGGCCAGTCCGGACAGCCGAGCCCGGAGCCCGTCAGTCGCACCCCGGCGCCGGTGAGGACGATCAGGGCGAGCGCCGCGAGGGCGACGAGGGTGACCTTCGCGTAGAGCTCGGGGCTGATTCTGGGCCGCGTCGCGGCTCAGCCGCCCTTGGCCTTGCCGCCGGCCCCGCCCTTGCCGCTGGCCTGGGCTTTCTGGCCGCTCTTGCCACCGCTGGCCAGGTATTCGCTCAGCTGTTTCACTTCTTCGGAGGAGAGCACTTCTCCGTAGGTCGTCGGCATCACGTTGGGCGGATATCCCTTCGCGAGCACTTTGTTCGGGTCGACGATCGACTCTTCGATCATCGCCAGGCTCTGGCCCGAGAGGACCTGGTCGAGGTTGGGGCCGGTCGTGCCGCCGGCTTTGGCCTCTTTGAAGGTGTGGCAGCCGCTGCAACCGTTGTTGGCGAAGACCTGGGCGCCGGGGCCGCCGGGGACCTTGGGAGGTGCCGCGCCGGGCACCCCCGCCCATTCCGCGACGTAGGCGGCGACGTCGTCGAGCTCCTGGCCCTCGACCAAATTGGCCGGCATCGAGATCACCGCCTCGCCGGTGCTCGGCCGCGGGTACTCGACCTGGGCTTCGACCACCCCTTCGATCGTCTCGGCGGTCTGGCCCGATTCGCGGGCGGCGGCGAAAGCGTGATCGAGGTTGGGGCCGGCTTCGGCGGTGGTCCCGGCCTCGGCGAGCGCGTGGCAGGTGCCGCAGCGTTCGATGAAGAGGATCCGGCCCTGCTCGACGTCGGCGGTCGTGGTCCCGCACCCGGAGGCGGCGACGACGACCGCCAGGGCGGCCGCGAGGGCGAGCAGGGGCTTTGGAATCGAAAGCTTTGACATACGGCGAGGAACGCGACGGATCTTATATGTCAGAGACCCCCGAAACGCTGCTTGGGCCCCGTGTGGGTGGGGTAGGGTTGGGGTCGATGCTGGTCAGCGAAGGAATGTCTGAGGTCGTCCTCACCCTCGGGCCGACGCACACGCTCCGCGAGGCGGCGACCCAGATGGCCGGGAAAGGGGTGGGCGCGGCCCTCGTCAGTGACGACGAGCAGCCCGTTCCCTGCATCCTCACCGAGCGCGACATCCTCGTCTCCCTCGGCGACGGCGAGGACCCCGACGACGAGAAGGTCGTTGACCACATGAGCTCGAGCGTGATCTCGGCGTCGCCGGACTGGAGCCTCGAGCGCGCCGCGGCGGAGATGTCGCGCTCGGGCATCCGCCACCTGGTCGTCTACGACGGGCCGGACCTGGTCGGGATCCTCTCGATGCGCGACATCGTCCGGGTCTGGACTAGCGCCGGCGCGACGTCGACCGCGACCCCGCCCGAGTAGACAACCGAGCCGAGGACGCCGCCCGGCGCCGGGGCTAGCGCTTGGCGGGGACTTTGATCGACTCGACCGGGAGAACCGCGCCGCGGGTCTCCTGCCGACGCCGCAGTCGGAAGAAGTCGCCGATCGAGCCGCGGACGATGCCGCGGAAGGCGAAGAGGGCGATCGCGATCGCGATCAGCGAGTAGATCCAGCCGCGGAGCATGAAGCCCTGGGCGTAGATGCCGGTGACCGCGAGGGCGATCGCGAAGGCGAGCACGACCGGGTACCAGGACGAGGGCGGCGAGTAGATCAGCTCGCCGGGCTCGGGGACGCTGCGGCCCTTTCCCTCCTCGACGCCGCTCATGAGGCGATGTAGAGGACGGCGGCAAGGAAGGCGAGGGCGAAGAGCGCGGCGGCGATCGCCGCGGCCAGGAGGCCGGACGAGAGGTTGCGCTTGGCTAGCTCGCGGTCCACGGCCGAATTTCTACTAGATCACCCGGTCGAGGGGCATCGAGATGAAGAGCAGCGCCAGGTAGGCGAGCGAGAAGAGGTAGGTGCGGAGCGCCCAGGTCCGGTCGGCGGCGCGCAGCAGCCGGTAGGCGAAGTAGATGAAGACGGCGCCCAGGGTCATCGAGGCGAACAGGTACTCGATGCCGAAGCCACCGGCGCAGAACGGCAGCTGGGTGACCGCATAGAGGAGCACCGTGTAGAGGAGGATCTGGCGGCGGGTCTCCTGCTCGCCGCGGACGACCGGCAGCATCGGCACCCCGACCTTCGCGTACTCGTCCTTCATCAACAGCGAGAGCGCCCAGAAGTGGGGCGGGGTCCAGAAGAAGACGATCGCGAACAGGTAGAACGCGGTGCCCTCGAGGCCGCCGGTGACCGCGGCCCAGGCGACCAGCGGCGGCACGGCGCCGGCGGCGCCCCCGATGACGATGTTCTGGGGTGTCGTCCGCTTCAGCCAGAGCGTGTAGACGAAGACGTAGCCGAGCAGCCCCGAGAGCGAGAGGGCCGCGGCCAGCGGGTTGACGGTCAGCGAAAGCAGCGTGAACGATGCGGCGCCGAGCAGGACGCCGAAGGCGATCGCGGCCCGGGGCGAGATCCGACCCGAGGCGACCGGGCGGCTCGCGGTGCGGGCCATCTGTCGATCGATGTCGCGGTCGACGGCGTGGTTGATGGCGCCGGCGCCCCCGGCCGAGAGGGCGCCGCCGATGCAGGTGAGGAGGACGAGCCCGATCGAGGGATCTCCGGCCACGTACATCGTCGTGATCGTGGTCAGGAGCAGCAGCGACTGGACCTTGGGCTTGGTCAGGGTCAGGTAGTCGCGGACGATCGAGGGGACGAGCGCGCGTCTCTCGATCGCCGCCGTGTGGGCGCCGCTCATGGGACCTACGCTACCGGCTGCGACTCGGGTGCCGGCTTCTCGGGAGCCGGCGCCGTGCGATGCGAGATCGCCTCACGGATGTCACGCATGGGTCGGGCGCTGCGCACGTCGGGGAGCACGTCGAAGTTGTGCGGCTCGGGCGGCGAGAGGGTGAACCACTCGAGCGAGTCGCCGCCCCAGGGGTCGTGCCCGGCCTCGGTGCCGCCGTCGCGGCTGACGATCGCGTTGACCAGGGTGACGACGATCCCCGCAACGAGGACCAGGGTGCCGATCGAGGCGATCAGGTTGTGAGCGTTGACGCCGGTCGAGTCGAAGTACTTGTAGGCGTCGATGACCTGGCCCTCCTCGGTCCCGGCGAGCATCAGCGGGATGAACGCGAGCAGGGTGCCGACGATCATCGTCCAGAACGAGATCCGCGCCAGGCTCTCGCCCATCGTCCGCCCGGTCAGCTTCGGGAACCAGTGGTGGAGCGCCGCGAAGCCGCCGAAGACGGCGCCGCCGACGAGCGCGAAGTGGGTCGCGGCGGTCGAGTCGGTGGTGTTCTTCAGCTTCCAGGAGAGGGCGATCATCGAGTGGCTGATCTCGGCCGCGAGGCCGATCGAGATCATCGCGATCGCCCCTGCGGCGAACAGCAGCGGCGCCCGCATCCGGATCGCACCGCCGACGAGGGTCGCGATCAGGTTGAAGAAGATCAGCCCGAAGGGCACGATCAGCGCCAGCGACATCAGCATCGCGAAGTACATCCAGCCGATCCCGATCGGCGCGGTCATCATGTTCTGCATCCAGGCGAGGGTCCCTAGCACCGCGATCGCGGCCAGCGAGCCGATCACCACACCGCGGTTGAAGATCGGCTTGCGGGCGAAGGCGGCGACGATTTCGGCGATCGCCCCGAGCGCCATGATCAGAACCAGCATGTAGGTACCGGTGAAGAAGATCCAGCTCAGGTGCTGCCACAGCAGCGGGGCGCCGCCGGAGCCGTCGGCGAAGAAGACGCCGTCGAAGTTGCGATCGATCAACAGCATCGTGATCGCCGCCAGCATGATCGGCCCGATCACCAGCAGCAGCCAGGATGAGATCGCGCCGGCCCAGGCGAAGATCGGCAACCGGCGCCAGGCCATCCCGGGCGCGCGCAGATTGGCGAGCGTCGCCGTCAGGTCGATCGCGACGAGGACGAGACCGAGGATCGAGAGGCCGGTTGCGGTGGCCCAGGCGTCGACCCCGTTGTTGGCGAGGAAGGCAAGCTCGGAGAGCGGCGGCAGCGGGTTGACGCCGGCCTCGGTCGGGGTGAACAGATAGCCCGCGTAGAGGACGGTGGCGCCGGCGATCACGAGCCATGTCCCGACCTGTCCGAGGCGCGGCAGCGCCGTCCCGCGGGCTCCGATTTGCAGGGGCACGACGTAATAGAAGAGACCGATCGCCAGCGGCAGGGCGAAGAAGAAGATCGCCGTCGCCCCGTAGAGCGAGAGCATCCGATTGAAGACGACCGGAGTGAGGAAGGTGTTCTCGGGAATCAGCAGCTGGAGGCGCATCAGCAGCAGCTCGATCAGGGCGATGAAGAGGAAGCCGAATGCGGCGGTGATCAGGAAGCGGCCGAGGTCCTTGTGGTCGGAGCTGGTGGCGAGCTCGACCCAGCGGGGGCGCCGCTTGGGGTAGCCGTCGATGACCAGCTCGGGACGTGCGCTCATGGTGTTTCTCCGTTCCCGATCAGGTCGACGACGCGGTCCTGGGCCGCCTGGATCTCCTCACGCTGGCTCTTGACGAACTCTTCGTAGGCCTCCGGCGAGACGACTTCGACCGCGGTTCGCATCGAGCCGTAGGCCTGGCCCGAGAGGGTGGCCGAATCTCCCTGGTATAGGCCCTCCTCGTCGGCGCGGAAGACGACCCGGTTGTGCTTGCCGGGAACCGCGTCGCGCTTGCCGGCGAGTTCCGGCACGTCCCAGGTGTGGACGACGTCGGTCGAGGCGAGGTCGATCGAGACCGTGGTGTCGACCGGAACGACGAGCTTGTAATACGAGAAGGATTCGTTCGGGTAGTCGTAGCGCCAGATCCACTGCTGGCCGGTCGCTTCGATCTCGAGCGGGGTGGAGGCCGCGGCCTCGAGGCCGTCGGGCCCGGTCACCGGCACCTCGCGCGCCTTCTCGGTGAAGACGGTGGCGGCGATGAAGGTCGCGGCGGCGAAGACGGTGAGCAGGAGCCCGACCCGGAACTGGATCCCGCGACCGCCGCTGAGCTGGCGCGGCTCGTCGCCGCGCTCGCCGCGGTAGCGCCGCAGCGCATAGAGAAGGCCGCCGGTGACCGCCACGAAGACGATCACGCCGACGACGAACCCGATCCAAAGCAGGGTCTCGATCTGGTCTGTGCCCGGGGAATGAGGCGCCAAAGCGCGGCCATCCTATACTCGCGCGCTGATGCGCAGCCCCTTGCGGCCATCTCCGGCACTTCGGGTGGCCCTGCGGGCCGGGGCGCTCACCGCCCTGGGGGCCGCCTTCGCGGTCCCCCTCGCCCGCCGCAGGGCCAGGATCCCGCCGCCGGTGACGATCGCCGCCTGCGCCGCCGGTCCGCTCGCCGTCGCCGTCCTCCGCCCGCGCAGCCGGGGGCGCGACGTCGTTCTCTTCGCGCTCCAGATGTGGGCTTTCACGATGGTCCACGAGATCCCGTTCGACGATCCCGAGCGGCTGCGACGGCGCCTTCGCAGCCGCTATCCGATCGTCATCGACCGCCTGGTCGGGCTCGGGCGCCTGCCCAACACCCGTCTCCAGCGGGCGCTTGCGGGGTTCCCGAAGGTCGGCCTGCTGAACAGGTTCCTGGCCTGGGTCCACTGGCTGTGGTTCCTCGAGCCCTACCTGGCGCTTCTCTACATCCTCCTCCGCAGGCCCGAGCTGTTCCCGCGGGCGGCGCGCCAGCTCGCCGCCGTCTTCGACGCCGGCTGCGTCGGCTACTTCGCGGTGCCGACGGCGCCGCCGTGGTGGTCCTCGCAGCAGGGCCTGACCGGCGAGGAGGAGGTCCGGCGGATCATGGAGGAGGTCGGCGAGGAGTTCTGGGGCGCCGCCTGGCCGCGGATGTACGCGACGCTCGGCGGCAACCCGTGGGCCGCGATGCCGTCCCTGCACTTCGCGACCTCGCTCGTGGTCGCCAGTTCCCTCGCCGAAGCGGGCCGGCGCCAGGGCGCGGTCGGCTGGGGTTACGCCCTGACCCTCGGCTTCGCGCTCGTCTACCTCGGCGAGCACTACGTCACCGACCTCGCGGCCGGGGCGGCCCTGGTCGCCGGGGTCCGGGTCGCCGAGCCGCTGGCCGAACCGCTCGTCCTCGACGTCAACCGGGGCCTCCGTCGTCTGGAGAGGATCGCGAACGGGTAGCTTCTGGGGCGTGTCCGAGGAGACCTCGGTTACGGAGCCCCCGGTCGAAGGCGAAGCCAGCGCGGAATCGAACGGCGCCGCCGGCCTGCCCCTGCTCACTCCGAAGCGGCTCCTTCAGACCGGTGTCGTCGTCGTCGCCCTCCTGGTCGGGATCTACTTCCTGTTCCCGAAGCTCGTCGGGCTCGGCGACGCCCTCAGCAGGCTCGACGAGGCCGACCCGATCTGGATCGGCGTCGCGATCGGCTTCTGCATCGCCTCGTTCGGCTGCTACATCGCCCTGTTTAAGGCGGTCGTCGGCGGCGACGCCCTGCGCCTCAGCTGGGGCGAGACCTACGAGATCAACATGGCCGGGGTCGCCGCCACCCTGATCTTCTCGGCCGGCGGCGCCGGCGGCATCGCCCTCACCTACTGGGCGCTGCGCAAAGCGGGGATGGAGCGGGGGGAAGTCGCGCGGCGGATGGTCGCCTTCCTCACCCTTCACTACGCCTTCTACCCGATCGCCCTGATCATCTTCGGGATCCTGCTGCGGACCGGGGTGATGAACGGCAAGGACTCGGTCGAGCTGACGATCATCCCCGCCGGGATCGCCGGGTTCCTTCTGCTGCTCGGCGTCCTGATCTCGCAGATCCCGCCCGACCTCGGCAAGCGGATCGCGCCGCACGCGGGGGAGCATGGCGAGCGGGTCGAAGCGATCGCGGCGATGTTGGCGAAAGCTCCGGCGACGATCGGCCAGGGGTTTCGCTTCGCCCTCAGTCTCTTCACCCACCCGTCCACCGGTGGCCTGGCGGTGCTCGGCGCCGCCGGCTACTGGGCGACCAGCATCGGCGTCCTCTGGGCCTCTTTCCACGCCTTCGGCGTCCACGTGCCGCTGGCGGTGGTCGTCCAGGGGTTCTTCCTCGGGATGGTCGCCAACCTCTTCCCGTTCGCGCCGGCCGGCGTCGGGGCCGTCGACGCCGGGATGATCGGCGCCTTCGTCCTCTTCGGGTTCGCGGGGGAGACCGTTTTCCCGGCGATCCTGGTCTTCAGGCTGGTCGCGTTCTGGCTGCCGATCCCGCTCGGCGTGGTCGCCTTCTTCCAGCTCCGCAAGACCGTCCACCGGTGGGAAGAGGATGGCCTCCCGGCGAAGCGAAAGCCGTTGACCGGAGCGGTACTATAAAAAGTAAAGTAATAGACTCCAAGCGCCTGGGAAAGGCACGCGAATGAGTGACGAGAACGGCAAGAAGATCGAGAACGTGATCATCGTCGGTGGCGGTCCCGCCGGCTACACCGCGGCCCTCTACACCGCCCGCGCCAACCTCGAGCCGCTCGTCTTCGAGGGCTTCCAATGGGGCGGCCAGCTCCAGAACACGACCGACGTCGAGAACTACCCCGGCTACCCCGAGGGGATCATGGGGCCGGAGATGATGAACCAGTTTCGGGCCCAGGCCGAGCGCTTCGGCACCCGCTTCGTCAGCGACGACGTCGATCGGGTCGAGCTCTCCGACGGCGGCGTCCAGAAGGTCTACCTCGGCGACGAGGAGCACCTCGCGAAAACGGTGATCCTGGCGATGGGGGCGGAGCCGCGCCGGCTCGGCGTCCCCGGTGAGCTCGAGCTCGGCGGCCGCGGTGTCTCGACCTGCGGCGTCTGCGACGGCGCCTTCTTCAAAGACCAGAAGGTGATCGTCGTCGGCGGCGGCGACTCGGCGATGGAGGACGCGATCTTCATCTCGAAATTTGCCAGCGACCTGACGATCGTCAATCGCCGGGACGAGTTCCGTGCCTCGAAGATCATGCACGGGCGCGCCGCCGAGCAACCCAACATCTCCTTCAAGACCCCGTTCGTCCCCGAGCAGTTCGTCGCCGGCGAGGACGGCAAGCTCGACCACGTCCAGCTCCGCAACGTGGAGACCGACGAGACCGAGGACTTCGCCGCGGACGGCGCCTTCGTCGCGATCGGCCACATCCCGAAATCGGAGATCGTCGCCGGCCAGGTCGACACCGACGAGAGCGGCTACATCCTCACCGACGGCGGCTCGACGCGGACCAACCTCGAGGGCGTCTTCGCCGTCGGCGACGTCGTCGACAACACCTATCGCCAGGCGGTGACCGCCGCCGGGTCGGGCTGCAAGGGCGCCCTGGACGCGGAGTGGTACCTGCGCGACACGCCGCCGTCCCCCGAGGCCCACTGGCGGCGGGGCGGCGAGCCGGTCGAGATCGCGCCGACTCCCGGCGCCTGAATGGGGGAGAGCGCTTCTCGGATCCTGCCGTTCGCGATCGCCGTGATCCTGCCGCCCGCCGGCCTGATCATGGGGATCGCCGGGATGCGGGAGGATCGCGAGCTGGGCCGGCGGATCGTCCTCGTCTCGATCCTCGCCGCCGTCGTCTGGCTGCTCCTGCTGCTCGCCTGAGGCGCTAGCCGACGAGCTTCTGCACGACGAAGGTCTTCTTGCCGCGGGGGGTCTCGACCTCGACCGGCTTGCCGACCTTCGCGTTCATCAGCGCCCGGCCGATCGGCGACTCCGCCGAGAGACGGCCGGCGGCCAGGTCGGCCTCGGTCGAGCCGACCAGGGTCCAGGCGTTGGTCTTGCCGGCGTCCTCGTCGAGGACCTCGGCCGTGAGGCCGAAGGCGAAGGTGTCGGCGGCGGCCGGGTCGGCCTCGACGACGACCGCGTTGTCGAGCCGTTCGCGGAGGCGCTTGATCCGCGTCTCGAGATGGGCCTGGTCCTCTTTGGCGATGTGGTACTCGGCGTTCTCCTTGAGGTCGCCTTCCTCCCGGGCGACCTTGATCCGCGCGGCCATCGCGATTCGGCGCGGACCTTCGAGGTCCTCGAGCTCGGTGCGCAGGTCCTCGAGTCCCTGCGCCGTGATCGGCTCGCCCGCTGTCCCGTCGCCCCCGTTCATCGGCCAGAGGCTACCGCCCTGACCGGGGTCGGGGATCGGCTAATCTCGGTCGATCGCGGCGGAATGCACGCATCTGGGCTCGGTGGAGCGCGTCGAGGCGCCCGACGAGATCGCCGGCTGCGAGGAGTGCCTCGTCGAGGGGACGAGGTGGGTGCACCTGCGGATGTGCCAGACCTGCGGCCACATCGGCTGCTGCGACAACTCGCCGCGAAAACACGCAACCGCCCACTTCCAGGCGACCGAGCACCCGATCATCCGCTCGGTCGAGCCCGGCGAAGACTGGAGCTGGTGCTACGTCGACGAGGTGATGATGGAGATGCGGGCGGAGTAGGTCACCGCCCGCCCTCCGCGAGGAGGCCGGGTGCGGGCTCGTAGGCGTCGCCGTGCTCGGCGCGCAGGCCCTCGAGGACCGCGCGGGCCCGCTCCGCGCCGATCAGCCCGCTGAGCTCGACCGGGCCCAGCGGCCAGTTGAAGCCGAGCCGCATCGCGGTGTTCATGTCGTCGGGCGAGCCGACGCCCTCGGCGAGGGCGAACGCGGTCTCGTTGGCGATCTGGGCGAAGAGGCGGTCGAGGATCTCGGCCGCCGCCGGGTCGATCGCCGCCAGGGCGTCGCGGTCGAGGGTCGGGGGGTCGATGCCGAGGTCGGGGTCGGGGTCGCGGTGCGGCCGCCCCTCCTCGTAGGCGTAGAAGCCGCGGCCGCTCTTGCGGCCGAGCCTGCCTTCGCCGACCATCCGCTCCTGGATCTCGCTCGGGCGCCAGCGCGCGGGCCTGCCACCCTGGAGGTAGAAGGAGCGGGCGACGCTGAGGTTGACGTCGAGACCGATCAGGTCGATCAGCTCGAACGGACCCATCCGGAAGCCGCCGCCGAGCCGGCAGACGCGGTCGATCGTGGCGGCATCGGCGACCCCCTGGTCCAGCATCCGCAGCGACTCGAGCGAGAACGGGCGGGCGAGGCGGTTGGCGATGAACCCGGGGCTGTCCTTGGCCTGGATCGGGGTGCGGCCCATGCGGCGGCCGACCTCGCTCGTCGCCTCCAGCGCGGCGGCCGAGGAGCGGTCGGTGCGGACGACCTCGACGAGCTTCATCAGCGCCGGCGGGTTGAAGAAGTGCATCCCGACGATGCGCTCCGGGCCGGGCGTCCCGGCGGCGATCTCGGCGACCGGCAGCGAGGACGTGTTGGTCGCCAGGATCGCCTCGGGTCCGCAGGCGGCGGCCAGCTCGGCGAACAGGCGCTGCTTCAGCGTCAGGTCCTCCGGCGCGGCCTCGATCAACAGGTCGCAGCCGTCGAGCTCGGCGAGTGAGTCGACGCCGGTCAGCCGCCCGCCGGCATCCTCGGCGTCGTCGGCGCTCCACAGCTCGCGGCGGACACCCTTGCCGAGCGACTCGACGACCCGCTCGCACCCGCCCGCGAGCGCCGCGGGATCGGGGTCCTGGAGCCTGGTCTCATAGCCGCCCAGGCAGGCAAGCTGGGCGATCCCCGATCCCATCGTGCCGGCGCCGAGGACGCCGATCGTCTCGATCGTCATCCGCTTCTCGGGGACGGCGGCTCCTCGTCCTCCCAGTAATCGGCCGCATCATCGAGACGAAAGGCGGCGAAGACGTCGTCGGCGGTTTCGGCGCCGCCCGGCGGACGGGTTCCGGCGAGGACCTTGCCCGTGTCGGGGTAGAGCGAGACCTCGGGCGCGTTCATCTCGCTGACGACGAGCACCCGGGCCGGATCGTCACCGCGGTTCATCACCTGATGGGCACCCTCGGGGCCGGTTCTGAACGCGACGACGTCCCCCGGATCGAGCTCGCGCCACCCGTCGGGGGTCCTCAGGCTCGGCCGCCCCTCGACGACGATCAGCAGCTCCTCGTTGGCGAAGTGCGCGTGGAAGGGGAAGGTCGCCTGGCCCGCCGGGATCTCGTAGAGGCTGGCCCCGAGGCGCACCCCACCGGCCCGAGCGCCGAGCTTCGCCCGGCGGTAGGAGAAGCCGGGCCGCTCGCTCTTGCCATCCCACTCGGGCTCGAAGAGGTTCGCCATCTACTTCCCCCGGAACTTCGGCTCGCGCTTCTCGAGGAACGCTCGCATGCCCTCGACCCGGTCCTCCGTCGCCATCGCCAACTCGTAGAGGCGTCGCTCGCTCTCGAGCCCGGCGGAGAGGCCCGACTCCTCGGCGGCGAGGACGGCCTGCTTGGCGAGGCGGGTGGCGATCGGCGGACGCGCCGCGATCGTCCGCGCCATCTCGACGGTCTCGGCGAGCCAGGCTCCCTTCTTCGGGACGACGAGGTTGACGAGCCCGAAGCCGAGCGCCATGTCGGCGTCGAAGCGGCGGCCGGTGAGCACGTACTCCATCGCCCGCTGCTTGCCGATCGCCCGGGTCAGGCGCTGGGTTCCGCCGCCGCCGGGAATGATCCCGAGGGTGACCTCGGGCAGGGCGAAGATCGCGGAGTCCGAGGCGATGATCACGTCGCAGGCGAGAGCGAGCTCGCAGCCGCCGCCGAAGGCGTAGCCGGAGACGCCGGCGACGAGCGGGGTCTTGACCGCCGCCAGCCGCCGCCAGAACGCGGCGGAGGGATGGCGCAGCGCCTCCTCGAAGGAGCGTTCGCTGAGGGCCCGGATGTCGGCGCCGGCGGCGAACACCTCCTCGGAGCCGACGATCGCGACGCAGTGGATCTCCGGGTCGGCGTCGAACGCTTCGAGCCGGTCGGCGATCTCCTCCATCACCTCCGGTGAGAGGGCGTTGCGAACCTCGGGCCGGTTGAGCCGGATCATCGCGACGTTCGAGTCGTCCGTCGTCGTCTCGATGTTCTGGCCCATCGCGGTCTCCTAGAGCGGGGTCATCGCGTTGATCCCGGTCGCGGCGCGGCCGATGATCATCTTCTGGATCTGCGAGGTCCCCTCGTAGAGGGTGGTGACGCGGGCGTCACGCAGGTAGCGCTCGACCGGGTAGTCGTCGACGTAGCCGGCGCCGCCGTGGACCTGGATCGCGAGGTTGGCGCACTCGACCGCCGACTCGGTCGCGTAGAGCTTTGCGACCGAGGTCTCGGTGGTGTTCGGACGGCCTTCGTCCTTGAGGGCGCCGGCGCGGTAGACCAGCATCCGCGAGGCGTCGCGCTTGAGGATCATGTCGGCGATCATCTCCTGGACCAGCTGGAAGCGAGCGAGGGGAACGCCGAACTGTTCGCGCTCCTTCGCGTATGCAACCGAGGCTTCGACGCAGCCTTCGCAGATCCCGACGCAGCCGGCGGCGACGCTGTAGCGGCCGTTGTCGAGGGCGCTCATCGCGACCTTGAAGCCGTCGCCGATCTCGCCGAGCATCGCGTCCTCGCCGACCTCGACCGCGTCGAGCGCGATCTCGCCGGTGTCGGAGGAGCGCAGCCCCAGCTTGCCGTGGATCTCCTGGGCGCTGAAGCCCTCGCTGGCGGTCGGGACCAGGAAACAGGCGAGCCCCTTGTGCTTCTTCTCGGGGTCGGTCTGGGCGAAGATCAGCGCGACCTCGGAGAAGTTCGCGAGGCTGATCCACATCTTTTGGCCGCTGATCGACCAGCCCGAGTCGGTCTTCGTGGCCCGCGTCCTCAGGTTGGCGGCGTCGGATCCGGTGTCGGGCTCGGTCAGGCCGAAGCAGCCGAGCCATTCACCCGAGCAGAGCTTCGGCAGCCACTTCTGCTTCTGCTCCTCGCTGCCCCACCTCTCGATCGAGCCGGCGACCAGCGAGGTCTGCACCGAGACGACGGTGCGGGCCGAGGAGTCGGCGCGGCCGACCTGCTCGACGATCAGCCCGTAACCGAGGTAGTCGAGCCCGCGGCCGCCGTAGCTTTCGGCGACCGGCGCCCCGAGGTAGCCGACCTCGCCGAGCTTGCTCGCCAGCTCGCGGTCGAAGCGGCCCGCGCGGTCGTTCTCCCTCACCCGCGGGGCGATCTCCCGGTCGGCGAATTCGCGCGCCGCCTCCGAGATCAGCTTCTGCTCGTCGCTCAACTGGAAATCCATCTCAGGCTCGCTTTCTGGGTTCGGTCGTCATTCCCGCAGCTCGCGTCCGAGGGTGTCGGCGAAGGCCCGTTGCGCCTCCGTCGTCCGCGGGCCGGGGGCGGCGGGAAGCTCGGCTCCGTCGATCGCCGCGACCGCTTGGATCTCGCGGGTCGTCGAGGCGAGGAAGGCCTCGCTCGCCGCGCGCAGGTCGGCGACGGGCCACCTCCCCTCCTCGACGTCGAGGGCCTTGATCATCCGGTCGCGGGTGATCGACTCGAGGACGCCGGCGTCGAGCGCGGGGGTGCGCAGGGTGCCCTGGGGGGAGACCCAGAAGATCGACGAGGTCGGGGGCTCGAGCACTGTTCCGTCGGGGAGGACGAGGACCGCCTCGTCGGCGCCGCTGCCCTTGGCGATCCGCGTCGCCTGCATGTTGGCGGCGTAGGAGAGCGACTTGACGCCGTTGAGGATCAGGGTCGGCGAGTAGGTGACGGCGGCGAGGCTCAGGGTCTCCCCGTGCGAGGGGATCGGCTCGGTCATCGCCAGCCGGCGGCCGCCGCGGGTGACGATCAGGCGCAGCTGCCCGTCGGCGGCGCCGAGCTCGCCGAGCAGGGCGTCGATCTCGGCCTCGAGCGCGGCGCGGTCGAACTCCATCTCGATCGCCGCCGAGGAGCGGGCGAGGCGATCGAGGTGGTCGACCAGCGCGAACGGGCGACCGCGGTAGAGGCGAATCACCTCGAAGGCGCCGTCGCCGCGGTAGAGGCCGTCGTCCTTGAGCGGGATCAATGCCTCGGCGGTCGCGGTGATCGTGCCGTTGACGCTGGCAAGCTCTCTGAGTTCGCTCGACATCGAGGGCGAGGCTACCGGCTGCCTTCGATCCGCGGCTTCGAACTATCGGAACCGGCCGGTCGGGGTACTGGTTGAGAATCCCGACCCCCGATCTCGCCGAGAGGAGCCGCCAGATGACCGGCAGCGCAGATTTCAACGAAGAAGAGTGGGAGACCGTTCTCGAGGGTCCGACCAGCGCCGGGCTGATCGTCAGCAGCGCCGAGAGCGGCGGAACCTTCCGCGAGGCGATGGCGATGGCGAAGGCCTTCGCCGAGGCTCGCCAGGAGCACGGCGAGTCCCAGCTGCTCGACGAGATCGTCTCCCATCGGCCGAAGATCGATCGGACCAAGGCCCGCTCGCCGGAGGAGCTGCGCGAGTTCGGCCTCGCGCGGATCCGCGAAGCGGTCTCGTTGGTCGAGCAGAAAGCGACCCCGGAGGAGCTCGAGGGCTATCGGCGATTCGGGGTCTCGCTCGCCACCAGGGTCGCCGGTGCCAAGAAGGAGGGCGACGACGACGCGCCCAGCCGGGCCGAGGCGGCGGCGATCGCCGAAATCGAATCCGCGCTCGGCGTCGGCTAGACCGCCTCGAAGACCGTCGCCAGGCCCTGGCCGACGCCGACGCAGAGCGAGGCGATGCCGTACCTGCCGTCGCGACGCCGGAGCTCGCGGACCAGGGTGGTGGTGAGGCGGGCTCCCGAGCAGCCGAGGGGGTGCCCGAGGGCGATCGCGCCGCCGTTGACGTTGAGCCGCTCCTCGTCGAGGCCGAGCTCGCCGACGCAGGCGAGGACCTGGGCGGCGAACGCCTCGTTGATCTCGATCAGGTCGATGTCCTCGAGGGCGAGGCCGGAATTGGCGAGCGCCTTCGGGATCGCCGCGACGGGGCCGATCCCCATGTAGGCGGGATCGACGCCGGCGACGCCGCTGCCGAGCACTCGTGCGAGGGGCTCGGCGCCGAGGCGCTCCACCCCGGCCTCGGAGGCGATCAGGGTGCAGGCGGCGCCGTCGTTGAGGGTCGAGGCGTTGCCCGCGGTGACGCTGCCACCCTCGCGGAAGACCGGCCGTAGCTTTGCCATCGACTCGGCCGAGGCGTCGGGGCGCGGCCCCTCGTCGGCCTCGACGACGACAGTCTCGCGCCGGCCCGCCGGCGCCTCGATCGCGACGATCTCCTCGGCGAACAGACCGCGCTCGCGGGCGGCGACCGCACGCTGGTGGCTGCGCAGGGCGAAGGCGTCCTGGGCCTCGCGGTCGATCCCGTAGCGCTCGGCGACGTTCTCGGCCGTCTCGCCCATCGACTCGGTGGAATGGCCGAGCTCGGACATCCGCGGGTTGACCATCCGCCAGCCGAGGGTCGTGTCGTGCATCGTCTGCGGCCCGCGGGGGAGGCCACGCTCGGGCTTCTCGACGACCCAGGGCGCGCGGCTCATCGACTCGACCCCGCCGGCCAGGTAGAAGTCCCCTTCTCCCGCCTTGACCGCTCGCGCCGCCGCGTTGACCGCCTCGAGGCCGGAGGCGCAGAGGCGGTTGACGGTGGCGCCGGGAACGCTCTCGGGGAGCCCGGCGAGCAGCGCCGCCATCCGGGCGACGTCGCGGTTGTCCTCGCCCGACTGGTTGGCGGCGCCGAAGTAGACGTCGACCATCTCCTCGGGGTCGACGCCGGTGCGCTCGACCACCGCCGCGATCACGTGGGCCGCCATGTCGTCCGGCCGCACGCCGGACAGAGAGCCCCGATAAGCCCCCATCGGCGTCCGCACCGCATCGATCACGTAAGCCACGGCCGCTGATTATGCCGAGTGATGAATCGACCCCACTCTGGTGTGGTCGATTCATCGCTCGGCCCCCGGCGGGCCTATTCTTGGGGGGTGGCCTTCGTGATCGGGTCAGTCGTCGTCGTCCTCTTCCTCGTCGGTGTCCTCGTCGTCGTCGGGCACTTCTATGGCGGGACGAACGCGTCGCTGGTCGACTGGTACCCGACCCGTTCGCCCGAGGTCGAGGCCCAGAACGAGATCGACGACGTCCGCCAGATGGTCGAGGCCCAGAACGAGATGCGAGCCCGGCGGGGCGCCGAGGCGCTCGATGAGGACAGCCTGCGGCGCGAAGTCGCGAATCAGGAGCTCGACCGGATCGAATGGCCCGAGCGCTGATCGTCGGCTGCGGCTGCCGTGGCCGCAGCCTCGCCGGAGCGCTGCTCGCGGAGGGCTGGTCGGTGCGCGGGACGGCGCGCGCCGAGGACGGCCTCGAGCCGATCCGCGCCGCGGGGATCGAGGCGGCGCTCGCCGACCCGGCGATGCCGGGGACGGTGCTCGACCTGGCCGGCGACGTCGCCGTCGTCCACTGGCTGCTGGGGTCCGCGACGGGCTCCGAGGAGGAGGTCGCGGCGATCCACGGGGCGAAGCTCGAGCGCCTGCTGGAGCGTTTCGTCGATACCCCGGTGCGCGGCTTCGCCTACGAGGCGGTCGGCAGCGTCGACCCGCAGCACCTGGCGAGGGGCCGCGGGCTGGTGAAGAGCGCGGCGTCCACCTGGCGGATCCCGGTCGCGTTCCTCGAGGGCGACCCCGGGGACCCGGCGGGCTGGCTGGACTCCGCCGTCGCGGCGACCCGGACCCTCATCCCGCAGGCCGGCAAACCCATATAGCTAAACTCCGATAAGGATTTAGGTAATACCCCGCACATCCACGAGAGGAGCGATCCGATGGCGCTGCAGCTAGGTGACACAGCACCCGACTTCGAGGCCGACACGACCGAGGGGCGGATCAGCTTCCACGACTGGCTCGGCGACTCCTGGGGGGTCCTCTTCTCCCACCCGAAGGACTTCACGCCCGTCTGCACGACCGAGCTCGGCTACATGGCCAGCATCGAGCCCGAGTTCGCGAAGCGCGGCGTCAAGATCGCCGGCCTCTCGATCGACCCCCTCGACAAGCACGAGGAGTGGGCCAAGGACATCGAGGAGACCCAGGGGACGGCGCCGAACTACCCGATCATCAGCGATCCCGACTTCAGCATCGCCAAGGCCTACGGCATGCTGGCGGCCGACGTCTCCGGCGACCCCGGCGATCGCACCCCGGCCGACAACCAGACGGTCCGCAACGTCTTCGTGATCGGGCCCGACAAGAAGGTCAAGCTGATCCTCGTCTATCCGATGACGACCGGCCGCAACTTCGACGAGGTCCTGCGGGTGATCGACTCGTTGCAGCTGACGGCGAACCACAAAGTCGCGACCCCGGCGCAGTGGAACCAGGGCGACGACGTGATCATCTCCGGCTCGGTCGACAACGAGAAAGCGAAGGAGATCTTCGGCGAGTGGGACGAGCCGAAGCCCTACATCCGGATCGTTCCCCAGCCGGGGGAGAAGGTCTCCTAGCCGGAGCGCCCGTCCTCGGCGAGCCGCTCGAGAAGGTCGCCGAGGATCCGCGCCGTCGCACCCCAGATCAGCGGTTGCCCCTCGACCTCGTAGGTCGGGGTGTGGATCGCGGTGCCGCGGCGCACCAGGCGCCTGATCTCGTAGCCCCGCTCGAGCACGTCGAGATCGAGGGCGAGGACCGTCTCGACCTCATCCGGGCTGGGCGTCAGATCGAGGTCCTCGAGCGGCGGGATGAGCCCGACGAAAGGGTGGATCCTGTACCCGGTCGCGAAGGTCGAGGTCGGCGGCAGCGCCCCCTGAAGGTCGACCGCGGCGGGCTCGAGCCCGATCTCCTCCTCGGCCTCGCGCAGCGCCGTCGCGACCAGGTCGGCGTCCTCGGGATCGACGCGGCCGCCGGGGAATGAGATCTCGCCGGCGTGACTGCGGAGGTCGGCGCGGCGCTCGGTGAAGATCACGCCCGGGCGCTCCGGCCAGCCGAAGACCGGCACCAGGACCGCGGCCTCGACGCCGGCGTGCGACTCCATCGCCCCGGCGTCGTCGGGGGTGAGGAGGAGATCCGCCAGCTCGCGCCGCGCTCCCGTCACCGTCGTCGGACCGAGAGACGCCGCATCAGATGATCACCTGGACGGTCCCTCCGTCGACCGACCAGGCGGCGCCGCTGACGTAGGAGGCTTGCTCGGAACAGAGGAAGACGATTGCGGCGGCGATCTCGCCGACCTCGGCCAGCCGTCCGATCGGGCGCTTCGAGCCGGCGGTCTCGAGCGCCTCGTCGCGGCTGACGCCCCCCTGGAGATCGCGCGATTCGTCGAGCAGGCCGCCGGGCTCCATCCACATCTCCGATTCGACCGGCCCGGGGCAGATCGCGTTGACGAGGACGCCCGCGCCGGCATGGCGGTCGGCGAACAGCCGCGAGAGCGAGAGCTCGGCCGCCTTCGCCACCGAGTACTCGGGCATCGAGCCGGAGGGACGCTTGCCGGCGGTCGAGCAGACGTTGACGACCCGGCCCCAGCCGCGCTCCGCCATCGCCGGGATCGCCACCTTCATCAGCCTCATCGGGGCGATCACGTTGAGCTCGTAGGAGGCGCGCCAATCCTCGTCGGGGACGTCGTCGAGATCGCGCCAGCGGGCGACGCCGGCGTTGTTGACCAGCACGTCGAGCGAGCCGAGCTCGCGCTCGGCGGCGGCGAGCATGCGCTCGGCGGCGTCGGGCGCGGTGACGTCGAGCGCCAGCGGCGCCGCCCGCCCCCCGGCGCTCGCCGTCTCCTCGGTCGCCGCCCGCAAGCGCTCCTCGTCGCGACCGACGAGGAGCACGTCGGCCCCCTCGGCGCCGAGCTGTCGCGCCGTCTCACGGCCGATCCCGCTGCTGGCGCCGGTGACGAGGCAGCCGCGCCCTGCCAGCCCGAGGTCCATCAGGCGGGGTCGGCCAGACGGTCGCTGATCTCGATCGATGCCTCGCCCGAGAGGACCTTGTGGACGGGACACTTCGCCGCGATCTTGAAGAGGCGCTCGCGCTGCTCGTCCTCGAGCCCGGCCGGGAGGGTGACGGTCAGGGCGTAGGCCTGGGCGACGTGGCCGCCCTCGTCGTAGGTGGCCTCGACCTCGACCTCGACCGCGCCGATGTCCCATCCCTTGCGCTCGGCGTACATCTCCATCGTCACCGCGGTGCAGCCGGCGAGGCTGGCGGCGAGCAGGCGTCCGGGGGAGGGGCCGGTGTCGGTGCCGCCGAGCTCGGTCGGCTCGTCGAGGACGAGGCTGTGTCCGCCCTCGATGTCGACCTCGTGGGCAAAGCCCGAGATGCGGCGGGCGACGACCTTGACCGACATCTAGGAGCGGTCCCGGCCCTCGAACAGGGCGGGGTCGTCGACGTCGGCGAACCGTGCCATCGCGTAGGCGTAGTCGGAGGCGCGGTTGAGGAGGTGGATCAGCGTCTCGCTCGCGAGCTCGCCTTCGGTGGCGAGCAGCGAGACGCGGCGCTCGGCCCGGCGGATCACGGTCCGGGCGACGTCGAGCTGGGCCGAGAGCTGGTTGCCGCCGGGGATCACGAACTTCGGCGGCAGCTCGACCCGATCCATGTAATGGTCGATCCGCGCCTCGATCTCGAGGACCATCGCCTCGGTTACGCGGCTGACGCCGTCCTCGAGCCGCCCGGCGGCCTCCTGTGCGGTCGCCAGCTCGGCTCCGGCGATGAAGAGATCGTCCTGGAGGCGGAGGATGTCGGCGGCGAGCTCCGTGTCGTCGCAGAGGGCGCGGGCGACGCCGAGCGCCGAGCCGGCCTCGTCGAGCGAGCCGTAGGCGTCGGTGCGCCCGTGGTGCTTGGGCACGCGACCGCCGTACCAGAGCGCGGTGCTGCCGTCGTCGCCCTTTCTGGTGTAGATCTTGACCACGGCCTGATCCTACGCCGCCGCCGAGCGGCTACCGCTCAGCCGACCGGGTTGAAGACGAGGCCGGTGAGGACCTTCGGGTAGAAGAAGGTCGACTTCGGCGGCATGTTCTCGTCCGATTCGCAGATCGCCCGCACCTGGTCGACCGGGATCGGGCGGAGGATGAAGGCGACGTCGTAGGTGCCGTCGTCGAGCAGGGCCCGGGTGTCGTCCAGGTTCTTCGTGTAGCCGATGCCGCGCTTGGCGAGGATGTCGTCCTCGGTCATCCCGGCGATGCCCTTGAGGACCAGGGTCTCGAGGATCGCGGCGTCGAGGCGTCGGTAGGCCTCGGGCTTGCCGGCGAGCTGCGCGTCGAGGGCGGCGATCGCCTCCTCCTTCAGCCGCAGCCGGAACGCCTTCTTGTGAAAGTTGTCGTAGAGGCCGAAGACCCCGACCCCGTCGACCCCGCGCGGGTCGAGCTCGTCCTCGCTCACCTCCTCGGCGTCGAAGAGCTCGCGCAGGCCCTCGCCGAGGTCCCGCTGGCGCTGCTCGTCGCCGGCGAAGCCGGAGAGCAGGCGGTGGGTGGGGAAGACCGTGAGGCCCGGGTCCGCGAGCCCGGTCAGCGCCATCAGGGTGAAGTGGTGGGGCGCCTCGCGATCGTCGCCGCCGACCTCGTCGCGGTAGGCGATCGCGGTCTCGTAACGATGGTGGCCGTCGGCGATCAGCAGGCGGGCGGCGGCGAGCAGCTCGCTGACCGCGGAAAGCGTCCCCGGGTCGCCGACCCGCCAGACCTTCGTCACCACCCCGCCTTCGTCGGTCGCCTCACCCCAGGGCTCGGCATCCTCGATCCGGGGCGCGACCAACGGCCACGGATCCTCGGTGGCGAGCGAGAAGATCGGCGAGAGGTTGTGCCTGGTCGCCCGGGTCAGGTCGAGCCGGTCCCGCTTGGGGCCGGGGAGGGTGCGCTCGTGCGGCAGGACCTGGCCGGCGTCGAAGTCCTCGACCCTGACCCGGCAGAGGATCCCGTGGCGGGTTCGACTCTCGCCGTCGGGCCCGGTGTAGTCCTGGGTCATCGCCCAGATCGCCGGCTCCGGGTCGTCGACCAGGGCACCCTGCTCGCGCCACTCCGCGATCAGGCGCGCGGCCGCCGCATAGGGGTCGCCGGCGGTGTCCTCGGGACCGGCCTGCCCGTAGGGTTTCGGCAGGTCGACCGCGACCGCGTTGTGGGGCGAGCGCTCGAGCAGCTCCGCCCGCTGGGCGGTGTCGATCACGTCGTAGGGCGGTGCCGCGACCTCGTCGAGCGAGCCGACCACGTCGAGGTCGTAGTGGAGCGCGTTGATGGGGCGGACGTCGGCCACGGCGGCGAAACCTAACGGTTGTCCCACCCTGCCCGTCGCCGCCCCTAGACTTGGCGGCCTCGGGGCGTGGCGCAGCCTGGTAGCGCGCCGCCTTTGGGTGGCGGAGGTCCCCGGTTCAAATCCGGGCGCCCCGATCTTCACGACCGGATGCCCGAGTGCGCGAGATCACTCGCATGGCGAGCGAATCGCGCACTCGACGGGACGAGGTCCCGCACCGGTTTATCCGTCCTGTACATCGGGAATAGTCCGGCTAGTCCATTTCGATGGACGCCATGACGGAGCAATTCGGAGACCACATCGAGCGGCGAGTCGAACGGGTTCAGTTCGAGACCGACCTCCATCTCATCGTCGGCAACGTCACGCTTCCCCCCGAGGGCTACCAGAGCCGCTTCTCGGACTCGCTCAACCGTCCCGACATCGAATTCATCCCGGTGGTCTCCGCTCAGGTGACTCCCCTCGGCGGCGGCGAAACGGTGAGGCATGACTTCATCGTGATCAACAAGCAGCACGTGCGGATCGCCTTCCCGCTCGAAGAAGTCCGCTAGCCGGAGCGCCGCCGATCGTTGCCCTCGCGGTAGGAGCCGAGGTCGAAGACGAAGCCGAGGATCACGATCGCCCACTCGAGGCCGTCGACCCCGCGGCCGCCGGAGACCCACATCACCGTGTAGGCGAGGGTCGTCCACGGCAGCAGGAAGAACCCGAGCACCGGCAGCAGCCAACCGTCGAAGGCCCGGTCGATCCAATCGCTGAAGACCAGGATCGCGAACAGCGCCAGGCGCGGCGAGATCAGCGCGAAGAGTGCGACCAGGCAGCCCATCGCGCTAGCCGACCGTGACCTTGACCTTGGCGCCCGGGACCTTGAGCTTGCCCGGCTTCGGCTTCTGCGCCGACACCCTGGGGTTGCCTCCCCGCAGGCGCTTGACCTTGCCCAGCTTGCAGCCGGCCCTTCTCAGCCTCTTTCTCGCATTCGCCAGCGTCCTGCCGCGCAGGCCCGGAACCTTGCAGGCCTCATAGGCGTAGAGGCTCGGCGCCGTCGCGGTGCCGGCGGGGGTGGTGACGCTGACCTCGACCGTGCCGGGCTTGGCCGCCTTCGGGGCGACGGCGGTGAGCGAGGCTTCCGACGCCGAGCTGAAGCTCGCGGCCGGCACGCCCCCGAAGGTGACCGCCGAGACCTCGATCAGATCGGTCCCTGCGATCGTCACCGTGCCACCGCCCCTGAAGGATCCCGAGCCCGCTGTCATCGCGGTGACGGTCGGGGGCGGCAGGACGTCGGCGTTGAAGGCGATTTCGCGGCCTCCCTGTTCTTCCTCGACGACCTGCGTAGAGCCCTCCGGCACGAACCCTTTCCAGGCGGCGAAGCCGGACCCCGGAAGGGGCGAGAGGGTTCCGATCTTGGCGCCGTTGACCAGGTCCAGCCCGAGCAGGTCCCCGGTCTCGATCGGGAGGTTGACGGAGAAAACGGAGATCCCGTCAGTCCCCGACGGCACGGTCGTGTCCGGGCCGGCGCCCGCCCCGGCAAACTGTTCGGGCCCGGCCGCCCGCAGGATCCGCAGCCGGAAGGGCCCGCCCTCGGCTTGCCCGATGCGCCAACGGATCACGGTCCCACTCACGGGCGAGGTGACGTTCGCGCCCGGCTCGGGGAACGCGATGTTGGCGATCGTGCCCGAGTTTTTCGCTTCCGTCGACACGAACGGCCGGGTGAGGGGGCTGCCGACGGTGACGACAGCGGCCTGCGAGGAGGCGGCGATGGGGGTGAGAAGCGCGAGACAGGTGATTCCCGAGAGGAGAACCTTGCGCATATGAAGACCCTATCCGCCCCACCGCCCGAGCGGGACTGGACGCCCTCGGTAGGCTCGGTAGAGCGGAAAACAACGACCTGGGGATGCCAGATGAACGACGGACTGGGACGACTGATGACGATGCTGACCCCCGAGAAGACGCGGATGCCGAGCCCCGAGGAGGCCCTGCCGGGCCGCTCCGAGCCGGCCTTCGAGATCCCCGAGCGCCACGCCGTCCTCGACACGCCGATCCGCCCACCTTTCCCGGAGGGGATCGAGGTCGCCTACTTCGCGCTCGGCTGCTTCTGGGGGGCCGAGCGGCTGTTCTGGACGATCGACGGCGTCTACACGACCGCCGCCGGATACATGAACGGGACGACGCCCAACCCCACCTACGAGGAGGTTTGCAGCGGGGCGACCGGTCACGCCGAGGCGGTCCTCGTCGCCTTCGATCCCGCGAAGGTCTCCTACGCCGACCTGCTCAAGGTCTTCTTCGAGGAGCACGACCCGACCCAGGGGATGCGGCAGGGCAACGACGTCGGCACCCAGTACCGCTCCGGCATCTACTTCGCGAACGACTCTCAGAAGGCAACGGCGGAGATGGCGTCGGCCGCCTACGAGAAGGACCTCGAGACGGCCGGGCACGCGGCGCTGACGACCGAGATCGAGCCGGCGAAGCCCTTCTATTACGCCGAGGAGCACCACCAGCAGTACCTGCACAAGGTCCCGAACGGCTACTGCGGCCTGGCCGGGACCGGTGTCAGCTGTCGGATCCCGACGCCCTCCTAGCGCGACCCGGGCGGCGCGGGGTCAAATAGGATCCCGCGCCGGTGACCCCCTCCTTCGGCTCCTATCTGGGCGGCTGCATCGCCGTGATCGGTATCGCCGCCGCCCTCGGGCTCGGCGGCTACTGGCTGCGGCGCTGGATCGTGCCCGAATTCTCCGGCGCGCTCGCCCGCCTCGCCGACGTGACCCTCGCGGTCGGCCTGCTCGTATTCACCTTCCAGATCCTCGGCACCCTCAGCCTCCTGCGGCTCGGCTGGGTGATCCTCTTCTGCATCGCCGCCGGCCTCCTCGCCGCCTGGCTGGGATGGCGAAATGCTCCCAAGGACAACCGCGAAGTCAGCGCCCCCAAGGTGCAGACGATCGCCCTGCTGCTGGCGCTCGGGGTCGCCTCCTTCACGGTCGCCGAGTGGACCTTCCCCTCGCAGCTGAGCCTCGACCAGGGGATGTACGGCGGCGACACCACCTGGTACCACATGCCGTTCTCGGCGCGGATCGCCCAGGAGGGCTCGACCGCCCACCTCCACTTCACCGACCCGCTGCGGCTCGCGGCCTGGTTCTACCCGCAGAGCTCGGAGCTCGTCCACGCGGCCGGGATCGTGGTCTTCAAGACCGACTGGCTCTCGCCGCTGATCAACCTCTTCTGGCTGGCGATCGCCCTGCTCGCGGCCTGGTGCGTCGGCCGCCCCTACAAGGTCGGCCCGGCCACCCTGGTCGCCGGCGCGATCGTCCTCGACGCCGGGGTGATGATCGAGACCCAGCCCGGGGAGGGGCGCAACGACATCATGGGACTCGCCTTCCTGCTCGCCTTCGCGGCCTTCCTGATCAACGGCCACCAGCGGCGGGCGCCGGTCATCGGCGCGGTCGCCGACGCCCCCGAGCGCGATGCGCCGCTGCTCGATCGCGGGCCGCTGGTGATCGCCGGGATCGCCGCCGGGCTCGCCGCCTCGGTCAAGCTCACGTTCCTGATCCCGGTCGCCGCGATCACGATCGGCGTCGTCCTCCTCAGCGGCCGCGGCCGCCGGGTGACGACCGCCTGGGTGCTCGGCCTCTCGACCCTGGTGATGGGCGGCTACTGGTACCTGCGGGCGTTGATCCAGACCGGCGGCAATCCGATTCCGCAGGTCAAGTTCGGACCGCTCAACCTGCCGACGCCGGATCAGATGCCGCTCGACCCGCGGCCGCGCTTCGCCGTCGCCCACTACCTGACCGAGCCGACGATCTACCGCAAGTGGTTCTTCCCGGAGCTCGACAACGCCTTCGGTCCGCTCTGGCCGCTGATCCTGATCGTCGCCCTCGCGACCGCGGTCTTCCTCGTCGTTCGCTCGCGCAACCGGATCGTCCAGGTCCTGGCCGCGGCGGCGCTGGCGACCGCGGTCGTCTACCTGTTCACCCCGCTCACCGCCGCCGGCGAGGAGGGATCGCCGACCGGGTTCTTCACCAACACCCGCTACCTGGTCCCGGGGCTGCTGCTGGCGATGGTGATGTTGCCGATCGCCCGCCCGCTGCGGGCCCCCGACGGCCGGGCGCGATTGACGCTGTATTTCCTGATCGCCGTCTATGCGATCACGGTGTTGACGACGCCGCGCTGGTATCCGGGCTTCATCGTCGGGACCGTCTTCCTCACGCTGGCCCTGGTCTGGGCGCCCGCCGGCCTCGGCCTGCTGCGGGCGAGGCGCCGGATCAGCCGTGCCCAGGTCGCGGTCGGGCTCGGCGCGGTGCTGCTGTTGGCGGTGGTCCTCGGTCGTGCCCAGGAGGTGCAGTACCACAAGCACCACTACGAGAACGTCGACCACTTCCTCCAGGACGGCGGGCCGAAGGAGGCCTACAAATTCGCCCGGCGCCAGAGCGACAAGCGGATCGCGATCGCGGGCGGCGGCACGATCTTCTTCGGCCAGTACGGCTTCTACGGCAAGAACGTCGACAATTTCGTCCAGTACATCGGCGCCAAGGGGCACGACGGGACCTACCGCCTGCCGCCCAGCTGCGAGGCGTTCCGCCGGGAGATCAACGAAGGCGACTACGACTACCTGATCCTCAGCCAGTACACGGCCGACGTCGGGCCCTACAACGGCGGGGTCCCGAACCCCTACCAGCGTCCCGTCTACGCCTGGGTCAAGAACGACCCCGCGGTCACCATGCTGCTCGCCGAGGAAGACATCGAACCGCAGTCGGACTACGTCTTCCGGATCGACGGCAAGCTCGACGCCGCCGGCTGCAAGCCCGAATAGGGGCGGCTCAGGCCGCCGCGGTCAGGGCGTGCTCGCGGATCAGATCCGCCGAGCGCTGCGGCTGCTCCCACCAGAAGGTGTGGCCGACGTCCTCCATCAGCTCGAGCGGGGCCGGGATCCGCTCCGCGACCTGCTGCCCGTTGCTGGGCTTGATCAGGCGGTCGACGGAGCCGTGGATGACCAGGGTCGGGACCGAGATCTCGGCCAGGCGCTCGCTGGTGTCGTGATCGGCGCAGGCTCGCATCTGCTGCATGACCACTGCGCGGGGGACGTTCGATTCGTCGCCCATCGCCGCGAAGGCGGCGAAGCGGGACTCGTCGGCGCGGAAGCCGGGGGAGAGGTTGATCTCCCACATCGCCCGGTAGACCGGCTCGCGTTCCCCGGTCGCGTAGGCGGCGCCGAGCAGCTGGAGGTCGGCGGGGTCCATCAGCTCGGCATCCGGGCCGCCGCAGAAGGTGGCGCCGAGGGTGAGGGTGCGGATTCGCTCGGGCCGGCTCAGCGCCATCTCCTGGGCGATCGCCCCTCCCATCGAGACCCCGAAGACGTGGGCGCGCTCGATCCCGAGCTCGTCGAGGAGGTCGATCGTGTCGACGGCCATGTCGGCGACCGAGAACGGCATCTCGGCTCTCGGCGAGTCGCCGATCCCGCGGTTGTCGAAGAAGACGCAGTCGAAGCTGCGCTCGAGCTCCGCCCGGAAATACTCGCCCCAGGCGCGGCGGGTGCCGCTCATCCCCATGATCGCGATCAGGGGCTCTCCCTCGCCGACCCTCTCGTGACTCAGCATCCCGCCCTCTCCTTCAGCTCTGCAAGCTGCTTCGCCTGCTGTGTGTCGACCCGGCCCTCGAGCACCTGCTCGCCGATCTCGGCGGCGCAGATTTTCTCCCTGTACTTGATCAGGTTTCGTTCCATTTCGCAGGTCCTGATTTCGGTGTAGGCGTCGATCGTCGCCTGTTTCCGGCTCAGGCTTCCGGCCGCGACCCGATCGGCGCGCTCCTCGGCCTCCCCCGGATCCGGCATGCACTTGCCCCCGGCCGTCGGGACCCCGGTGGTCGGCTCGGTCAACGCACCATCCCCGCCGCCACAGCCGAGCAGGGTCAGGGCGCCGGCGAGGAGCAGCGCCGCCAGGGTTCCCAATCGCAGCACCGGCGGGCTCATCCCTCCTCGCCGGTGGCGTCGCCGGTCGGCGCCCCGACCGGCTTCGACTCGGGCGAGCCGCGCTGGCGCAGGTAAACGGCGAGGATCGCGAACGAGCCGACGGCGAGGAACTCCGACTGCCAGTTCTGGAAGGTCGACTCCCAGAACTCCGAGCTGCCGATGTAGCCGAGCCACGAGACCCGGGGGTCGTCGTGGGAGACCTGTTCCTGGTTGAAGGCGGTCATCCCGGTGATCGACTGCGCGAACCAGGAGCCGAGGAAGATCAGGGACATGACGATGATCAGGCTGTTCGAGTAGATCGTCGTCCTCAGGTCGCCGTACTTGGCCCACTGCGGCGAGTCCGCGCGGGCGTGGCTACCGACCTTCTGCTTCTCGTCGGACTCGGTTCCGGCCTCGTCGAGCTCCTTCGACTCCGGCGAGCCCTTCTGCAACAGCCAGACCGTCGCCAGCGCGAAGAGCGCGAACTGGAGGTACTCCGACTGCCAGTTCTCCATCACGGCCTGGCCGAAGCTCGACGAGGTCAGGTAGCGCCAGAAGCTGATCTGCGCCTCGTGGTGGGCGGCGGCCTCCTCGTTGTAGAGGTTGTGGCCGCTGATCGCCTGGCCGGTGAGGGCGAGCAGGAAGATCGCCAGGAAGAACAGCGACAGCGAGTTCTCGCGGACGAATCGCCTCATCGGAGGGTCAGTGATGGGTCAAGCCGATGATCGAGAAATAGGTGATGCCTCCGATCAGGATCAACGCCCAGATCAAGGCCATCGCCCGCATCGCCTACACCACCTCCGACGCCGAGGAGAGCCCGATCTCCGCCGCCGCGAGACGCGCTCGTTCGCGCTCGTCGTTCCGCCTCCGGGCGGCGACGTACCTTCTCGCCTTCTCGATGCTGATCCGGCGCATTCGCGCCCCGCACTCGGGGCAATCGGGCTTCCCGTCGAGACTGTCCGAGCGCGATACCGCGCCACACCGTGTGCAGCCGAGGATCTCGTTCATCCGCACCTCCGCGCAGGAGCGCCGAGCAGTCGGTCCTCCTGCTCTCTTCCAGAGTGCCCAATGTGGCCCTGTGGTCCGGATCGGTGCCGGATTCTAGCCGGGATCGCCGCTCCGTCACGGTCTACGCTTGGCGGGCGAGCAGAAACGCCGCCACCTCGATTCCGCCCCCGTAGCTCAGTGGACAGAGCACCGGCCTTCTAAGCCGATGGTCGCTGGTTCGAATCCAGCCGGGGGCGCTTCCGTTGCGATCTGCGACTAGGCTCCCGCCATCAAGCCGATGCGCTACATCGCACTCGCCGAGGCGACCAGCTTCATCGCCCTGCTGATCGCCTCGGTGATCAAACGGACCGGTGGCAGCGAGCTCGGCGTGCAGATCCTGGGCCCGATCCACGGGATCCTCTTCATCGCCTACGTGGTGATCGCGCTCAACGTCCGCGAGGAGATGGGCTGGAGCGGCAAGACGACGTTCTGGGTCCTGGTCGGCGCGGTGGTCCCGTTCGGCGGCTACGTCGTTGATCACCGGCTGCTGCGCGATGAGGCGCGCCCCGCCGGCCGCGATGGCGATCGCGCGTGACGTCCGCCGTGCCGGAGGGTTGCGCGAGCGTCTCGGCTATGTGTTTCGCGGGGCGGGCTGGTCCCCGGACGGCGGCCGCGGCGGGACCCGGAGGCTGATTCCAGAGCGGTTCAGGGCCCGGTCGAGACCGATCGGGTTTTCTCCACAGGTGGGTTGGGTAGCCAGGGGGCCATGAGCCTCGCACTGCTACTCATAATCATCGGAATCGTCCTCGCGATCCTCGTGCATTACGCACTCGGGATCGTCGTCATCTTGATCGGGCTGGCGCTCCTGATCTTCCCCCGCCTCTCCGGCGGCGGCACCAGACGCGTCTGAGGACGCCAAGCCCCTGAACCTCGACCCGCCCACGGCCGACTAGCCTTGGGCGGGTTGAGCCGTTCACCCGTCCCCTTCAGGCGCGACCTCCGGGTTCGCGACAACGCCGCTCCCTCGGCGGCCGCCGATGCCGGGCTCGATCACCCCGAGCCGAACGTGGAGCTCTGACCGCATGGCACCCTGGAAGATCCCGTTGATCGTCGCCGCGATCGCCGTCCCGATCGTCGCCGGCTTCTACGTCGGCGGCGCCGCCGCCGGGACCGCGCTCGGCGCAGTCGCGGTCGCGACCCTGCTCGTGATCGCGGCGCGGGCGAAGCCGCGCGGGCCGATCGAGCCGGCGGCCGCGGTCGACACCCGGCGCCACGTGCTCCTGGTCGTGACCCGACCGGTGGAAGAGCCCTCCGCCATCGCCGCGATCGTCGAGGCGGGAGCCTGGACCGGGCCGGCAAGCTGGACGTCCTCGTCCTCGCGCCGGCGCGGATCGGGTTCCTCGACCGCTGGGCGTCCGACGTCGAGGGCGCCAGGCAGGCCGCCCAGGAGAGCCTCGTCGCCACCGTCGCGGCGCTCGCCAAGGCCGGGATCGACGCCGAGGCCCGGGTCGGGGACGAGGACGTCCTCCAGGCGGTCGAGGACCAGCTTCAGACCTACCCGGCGACCGACGTCGTCCTCGTCACCGGCGTCGGCGAGGGCGACCGCCAGGAGGCGGCGATCGCGGAGCTCTCGAGTCGGCTCGAGCCGCCCCTGCACCGGGTCGAGCTGGCCGGGTGAGCGGGCCGGGCGAGGCTCAGCAGAGGTGGGGTGAGGCGGCGCTGCGGACCACCTCGAAGGCGCTGCCGGGGATCCGCTTGAGCTGGTCGAGGTTGCCGTCGTCCCAGGTCCGGTCGCTGGTCCCGCTGAGGAACCAGTTCGAGCCGTTGTCGGCGACGATCATCCCGTAGCGCTTGAGCGCGGTCGCGATCACCTTCGCGTCGCCCGTGAGGCCGCTGAGCCGATAGCCGGCCTTGAGGCGGAGCCGCGTCCCCATCGGCGGCGCGTTCGGATTCGCGGTGTCGGCGGCGCAGTGGGAGGCGGGGTGGAGCCAGGCGTCGCGGGTGCTCTCGAAGGTGACCCGGATCGCGTGGTCGATCGAGCCGGCGGCGACCTCTTCGCGGCGCACCAGCCCCGGGAAGATCGGCAGCCCGGCGGCGTCTGCCGAGGTGTGGCCGTCGGGGCGGCGAGCCGCCGAGCGCAGATCCCACCTCGCCCCGGAGTCGGCCTTCCAGTGGGGGTTGCGCCCGCCCGCGAAGAACGCCCGGTAGAGCTCGTAGAGGACGCAGTGCCGCCTGTCGACGACGAGCACGTGACGGTCGCCGTCGCTGGAGCGGCCGCCCTCGACCGGCGCACCCTTCGGAATCGGGAACGGGCCCCTGTCGCTCTCGTCGCCGTAGGCGGTGTAGCGGATCGGCAGCCTGCGCCGGCCCCCTCCGACGACCGCGTAGGGGATGCCGTAGGCGCGGGGCGAGCCGAAGTCGGGGTGAAGCCGGTCGCCGCCCCGGGAGTTGATGTAGGCGATCACCGCCGCCGAGTTGGGGGCGACCGGCGCCTTCGAGATGTCCTGGTTCCAGGCGGCCTCGGTCGCCAGCGACGGCGCCTTGGCCGCGAGCGAGGCGGGCGGGTCGGGGAAGACCTGACATGAGCTGAGCGGCGGATAGGGACCGATCGCGCTGCTCGGTGCGGCGAAGGCGATTGCCAGGACCCCGGCGACCACGACCACAGCCGCCCCGCCGCCCCGCCGTTCTCGGGATCGTCGCCCCCAGGAGGGCGTCAATCCCGATACCCGTGGTCGTCGGGGTCTTGGGGGAGTGAGAGGCGGCCGATGTCGAGCTCGGCGATCTCGAGGCGGCCGACCTTGGCGCGGCCGACGGCGAGCCGGCCGACGCTGAGCCGGCCGATCGCGAAGCCGCCGACCGCGGCGGCGCCGAGGGCGAGGGCGCCGACCGCGGCGGCTCCGGTCGCGGTCGCGGGGCGGCCCCGGGGGCCGAGGTCGACGAGCCTGTCGAGGAGCTTGGCCATCCCGGCAACCGTAGCGCGGCTACCCTCCGCTCCCTTGACCACGTTGCTGACCCTCATACACGCGTCCTGGGAGCGTCCGCACCGGATCCTCGACGCCTTCGGAGACGACGTCCGCGTCCTCGAGGTCGAGGCCCTCGAGGGGGCGCCGCTGCCCGATCATGACGCGGTCGACGGCGTCGTCGCGATGGGCGGGCCGATGAACGTCGACGACGTCGTGAGCCATCCGGCGCTGGCCGACGAGCGCGAATGGTTGCGCGAGGCGACGCTGCGCGAGATGCCGATCCTCGGCATCTGCCTCGGCGCCCAGCTCCTCGCCCGGGCCCTGGGCGCCGAGGTCAGGCCGGGGGAGCGGCCCGAGATCGGCTTCGCCCATGTCGACGTCCACGATCCGACCGATCCGGTGATCGGCGGTCTGGCCCCGCGCTCGGACGTCCTCCACTGGCACGGCGACGTCTTCGACCTCCCCGAGGGTGCCGAGTCGCTCGCCTCCTCGGCGGCGACCGAGCACCAGGCATTCCGGCGCGGCCACGCCTGGGGGGTCCTCTTTCACCCCGAGGCCGACGCGGCGATGGTCGAGGCCTGGTTGAAGGTGCCGCAGATGGTGATGGAGGCCGGGCGTGCGGTCGGCCTCGGCGCCTCGGGCCTGCTGCCGTCGCAGGCCGAGGAGCTCGAGCCCGAGCTGATCGGTCGCACCGCGCCTGGGTTCCACGCCTTTGCCGAGCTGGTCGAAGCGCAGTAGATTTGGTCGCGATGGAGGGCGGAGCGCATCCGGCCGGCACCTGGGTCGAGAACGTGAAGACCGGCGAGCTCGGGCGCCTGCGGGTCTCGCCCGACGACACCGACGGCAGGCGTCTGGTCGCCGACCTCTGGGCGTTCCCCGGAGCCCAGGTGCTCGGCGAACACGTCCACGACCACCTCGACGAGCGCTTCACCGTGCTCGCCGGAACCCTCGACGTCCGCCTCGACGGGGTCGAGAGCCGAGCCGTGGCCGGCGAGTCGGTCGAGATCCCGGCCGGCACCGCGCACGACTGGTGGAACTCGGGCGAGACGACCTCGAGCGTTCGGGTCGACGTCACCGCCACCCCCGACAGCGGCCCGATGGCCGCCCGCTTCCTGGAGATGATCGAGGTCGCTTTCGGCCTCGCGAAACTGGGCCACACCGACGAGGACGGAAAACCGGACCTGCTCTGGCTGGCCCCGTTCGCGATGGAGTACCGCGACGTCGTCTATCTGACGAAGCCGCCGCTCTGGGTCCAGCGGGCGCTCTTCGGCCCGCTCGGGGCGCTCGGGCGCGCGCTCGGGCGCCGACCCGCCGATCCCGCCCTGCACGGCCCAGGCGCACCCTGCGAGATACCGGCGCCGGCGGGATACGACGAGGCGGCCGAGGGCTGGATGCCACCCACCGCGTCCTTGTAGCGCGAGGCCGGGTCGTAGGCCTCCGGCTCGACCACCCGGCGCAGACCTGAGCCGGGCGGGCACGTGGAAGGCGACCAGAGGGAATCGAACCCTCATTGTCGCGACCACAACGCGAAGTTCTACCGTTGAACTATGGCCGCCACGATGCGCCGGGCAGCATAGCGAGGGCGGTTTTCCTCAGTCCAGGTCGAGGACCTCGATCGTCCGCTCGGCCATCTCCGCCTCGCCGAGGGCGTTCGGGTGGACGATGACGGGGTTCGTGCCCTGGAGCACCGGCTCGACCCAGCGGACGCCGATCGGCTTGCAGGCATCGTGGCCCTCGGAGACGCGGTTCAGGTTGACGTAGGTCGAGCCGGTCGCCGTCGCCGCGCGGCGGACCGCGTCGTTGAGCGTCGCCTGGATGCCGCGGACGTAGGGCACGTCTCCGGTCGCGACCGGCATCTTCGTGAAGCAGCCGCCGCTCGCCGGCATGATCCACGGGTAGCCGAGGATCGCGACCCGCGCCCACGGCGCCCTCGCGCGGACCGCCCGCAGGGCGTCGAGGAGCGCCGGGTAGGTGACGCTCCGGATCGTGTCCTCGAAGGAGGACCCGTAGCGGTCCTTGCAGGGGCTGCCCTGGCCGAGGGTGGTGAGCCCGGCGCTGCCGCAGGAGAGGATCGCGTTGATGAAGACGCCGCTGTCGTTGCCGCCGATCGTCATCGTCACCAGCCGGGTGCTCGCCTCGACGGCATCGAGCTGGGGCGCGACGCCGGGGTACTGCGATTCGAAGTAGTGGCCGGTCTCGGCCGCGCCGCAGGTCACGTCGGTCAGCTCGGCGCCGACCCGGCGGTCGATCACATGCGGGTAGTTGCGGGTCGAGCGCAGGCACGGGAGGGGAGCCGAGAGATCGAGCGGCAGGACCCCCGACGCGGCGCTGTAGGAGTCGCCCATCGCCACGTATCGGAGCGGGGCCGCGGCGGCGCTGGAGGCGAAAGCGAGGGCGAGGACGCCCGCCGCGAGCGCGAGGGCGAAGCGGTGAGAGCGGGCGGGTCGGCGGCGGCTGGGCATCGAGGATCTCCTCCGGGTCTTTGAGGAACGGCAACCCCGAAGCGGCGATTCTCAAACCCGGGTTGAGCCGGGGCCGCCCTGGGTAGCCTGGGATCGATGGCCGCTGAAGCGTGGAGCCATCCGGCTCTGGAGGATGCCCGGGACCTGCTGCGATGGCAGCCGCCGCTCGGTGTCCTCTCGATCTACCTGAAGATCGACCCCGGAGACCGCGGCGACGGCTGGCGCACCGAGCTTCGCAACGGCCTCGCCGAGGTCCTCGGCGCGGCCGAGGGGGCGGCCCACGAGATGCGGGTCGCGCTGCGTTCGACCGTCGAGCGGGTCGCGCAGCGGCTGAGCGACCGCGAGCAGATCGAGCTGCCGCGGGGCGAGGTGGGCTTCGTCGAGGTCGCTCGCAAGGGCGGCGCCGAGCGCTGGTGGGCGACCCACCTCGAACCGCGCTCCGGCTCCAGCGCGCACCTCGCCCGCCGGCCGGTGGTCGCCCCCTTGCTCTCGCTCGCCGCCCGCGGCAGGCCGCGGGGTGTCGTCCTCGTCTCGGCCGAGCGGGTGCGCCTGCTCGAGTGGAGGCCCGGCCACCTCGAGCCGCTCGAGGATCGAGGCCCGGAGTCGCTTCACTCGCACGGCGCCGGCTCCGACGGTCGAAGCCAGCATGAGGAGCGGCTGGCCGAGAACCGCCACCGCTTCCTCTGCGAGTGCGGGGTCCTCGCCGCCCGCGCGGCGCAGGATCGGGGCTGGGGGGAGGTCGTCGCCTTCAGCCCGCCGCAGCAGCTCGGCCATTTCCAACGCGGATTCGACTCCTCCGTCGCCGCCGAGCTCGCCGTCGGCGCCGAGGTCGACCTGATCGGAGAGCCGGTCGGGCGGCTCCTGGCCGCGGTCGAAGCGGCGATCGAGAGGCGCGAGCCCGCGCGGGAGCTCGGGCTCGTCGAAGGGGTGCTGGAAGCTGCGCGCGGCGGCGGGCGCGGGGTGACCGGCGACGATGGCGCCGTCGCCGCCCTCGAGCAGGGCAGGGTCGAGCACCTGGTGATCGACGACGAGGTCGCGGCCGACTCGGAGGACCTGGTCGCCGGAGCCCTGGAGACCGGCGCCGCGATCTCGCCGGTGTCCGGGGACGCGGCGGATCTGCTCGCCCCGACCGGGGTGGCGGCGCTGCTGCGCTACTGATTCGACGGTCAGGACCTCACGGATCACCGAGCCCGTACGTTCCACCTGCGATGGCCCGAACCCACACGACCTACGACTCGCCGATCGGGCGCCTGACGCTGGTCGCCGCCGACGGCGAGCTCTGCGGCCTCTACTTTCCGGACCACCGGCATCCGCCGGCGGCGGTGGATCTGGGCGCCGCGGCGACGAAGGGCTTCGAGCCGGTCGAAGCGCAACTGGCCGAGTACTTCGCCGGCGAGCGCCACTCGTTCGAGCTCGGGACCGTGCTCGCCGGGGGGAGCGGGTTCCAGCGCCGGGTCTGGTCCCGGCTGGCGTCGATCCCGTACGGGGAGACGACCACCTACGGCGAGATCGCCGCCGAGCTCGGCGACGGGGCCGGGGCACGCGAGGTGGGCGCAGCGGTCGGCCGCAATCCGATCTCGGTGATCGTGCCCTGCCATCGGGTCGTCGGCAAGGACGGCGCCCTCACCGGCTACGCCGGCGGCCTCGAGCGCAAGCGCCACCTGCTGGAGCTGGAGTCGCCGGCGGCGCAGCTGACGCTGTGAGCGTCGCCGCGCCTCAGTAGGTTGGTCCGACGTGATCGACTCGACTCGAACAAGGCTCGGCGTCTTGGCCGCGCTGCTGGTGGCGGCCCTCGTCCTGCTCCTCACCGCGGCGTCCGCCCGGGCCGCCGACAGCGTCTTCTGGACTAACTACGAATCACCGGCCGCGATCTCCTTCGCGGCGATCGCCGGTGGTGGCGGCGGCGATCTCGACACCGGCGGGCTTCTCGCCGAAAACGCGAACGGGCTGGCGCTGGATCCGGCCGCCGGCAGGGCCTACTGGGTGACCGCGCCGGGCTCGCAGCTCTTCCGGGCCGACCTCGGCGGCGGCGGGGGGGCCGAGATCAACACGCTCGGCTCGGCGCCCGGATTCCACATCGGCCTCGCGGTCGACCCCGCCGGAGGGCGGGCCTACTGGGGCAATGACGGCGCCACCGACACGATTTCCTACGCCGACCTCGGCGGTGGCGGTGGCGGTGACCTCGACACCACCGGAGCCACCGTCAACAACCCCCAGGCGATCGCCGTCGACCCGAGCCGGAACCGGATCTTCTGGGGCAACAGCGGCGCCTTCGTCCCGGTCTCGTTCGCCAACCTCGGCGGCGGCGGTGGCGGCGACCTCAAAACCAGCGGCGTCCTCAGCAGCGACGCCTCGGGGGTCGCGGTGGACTCCGCCGCGGGTCGCGTCTACTGGGCCGACTACGGCCAGGACAAGATCTTCTTCGCCCGCCTCGACGGCAGCGGCGGCGGCGAGCTGAACACGACCGGGGCGACCGTCGACGGCCCGTTCGGCGTCGCGGTGGACCCGCTCGCGGGGCGCGTCTACTGGGTCAGCGAAGTCGGCGAGCGGATCTCCTACGCCAACCTCGACGGCAGCGGCGGCGGCGACATCGCGACCTCCGGCGCGACGGTCGACCGCCCCGCGTTCCCGGCGCTGCTGAAAGCCCCGAGCGCGGCCGGCGTGCCCTCGGCCGGCGGCGCCTCGAAGCCGGGATCGACCCTCTCCTGCACCCCGGCGGTATGGGCGAGCGATCTGACCGAGTCCTTCCTCTACCGCGCTCCTCGGTCGATCTCGCTGCAATGGCTGAGGAACGGCGAGCCGATCGCCGGCGCGGCCGCGTCGAGCTTCAAGGCGGCCGGGGTCGGCGCCTACGGCTGTCGCAGCACGGGGGCGAACCAGGCCGGCGCCACCTCCGTGGACAGCCCGACCGTCGCCGTCTTCAAGGTCGGGAAGCCGAAGGCGAACCGCAGGAAGGGGACCGCGACGCTCGCGATCCGGGTGCCGGGGGCCGGGGTGCTGACCGTCTCCGGCAAGAAGGTGGTGAAGCGGCAGCGAGCCCGCAAGGCTGCCTCGCCCGCGACTCTCAAGGTGACGATCAAGGCCAGGGGCAAGGCCAAGAAGGCGCTCGCCAAAGGCGGCAAGGCCAGGGTCAAGATCAAGGTCGCCTTCGTCCCCGAGGGCGGCAGCGGCGCGCCGCAGGCGAAGTCGCTGACGCTGAGGAAGGGCCCGCGGCGCTAGCCGAGGAGCTCGGCGAGGAGCACCGCCGAGCCGAACACGAAGGCGATCGCGGCAACCGCTCCGACGAGGCGGGGCGGGGGCCCGCCGTGGATCCCGGTCTCGTGCACGGCGGCGTGGCCCTTGCCGCGGGCGATCAGCCAACGGTTGACCGGTAGCGCGACGGCGCCCGCGACCACGAGGGCGAAGCAGAGGCTGCCCCAGAAGAGGCGGCTGCCGAGCCCGGCCTCCATCGCGCCCGGGACGGTGAGGATGATCGCGTTGTCGACCACCTCCATCGTCGCGATGCTGAGGGTGTCGGAGGCGAGCGCGATCGAGACCACCGCCGAGAGCGCCAAGCCGGCGCGGAGGAGCGGCAGGCTGGTCAGCGCGTAGCCGAAGAGGAAGGCGAGGGCGACCGCCAGCGCTACCGTGCCGAGATCGGAGAAGCCGAGCGCGGTTCCGATCACCATCCCGGCGATCTCGCCGATCGCGCACCCGGTCAGGCAGTGGAGCGTCGCGCTCAGGGCGACCGCGGTCAGGGCCGATCCATCGGCCGGCATCGCGTGCTGGGGGTGGGCGTCCTCGGTGGTCATAGGATCGATTCGATGTCAACGGAATCGAAGCAGAGAGGCGTACGCGCCGTCGTCACGGGCGGGGTCCAGGGCGTCGGCTTTCGCGCTGCGACGCTGGCGAGGGCGAAGGAGCTGGGCGTCCTCGGCTGGGTCAGGAACGAAGACGACGGCGCCCTCGCCGTCCACGCCGAGGGGTCCTCGGCGTCGGTCGAGGAGCTGCTCGAGTTCCTGCGCATCGGGCCGCCCGGCGCCGAGGTCGAGGAGCTGGCGCTCGACGACGTCAAGGTCGAGGGCCACGAGCAGTTCGCGATCCGCGGCGTCGAGGCGGGCGTCTTCGTCGTCCAGGAGCATCAGGCGACGGCCCACCACTACGACCTGCGACTCGAGGTCGGCGGGGTGATGCGCTCGTGGGCGGTGCCGAAGGGTCCCTCTTTGGACCCGGCGGTGAAGCGGTTCGCGATCGAGGTCGAGGACCACTCGCTCGCCCACAACGACTTCGAGGGGCCGACCGGGAACGGCGCCGTGATCGTCTGGGATCGCGGCGGCTACGAGCAGGGCGGCCGCGTGCCCTGGCCCGAGGCCCTCGAGCGCGGGCACGCGGTCTTCGTCCTCCACGGCGAGAAGCTCGCCGGCGGCTTCGCGCTCCAGCGCACGCGTGGTGGCGACAAGGCCCAGTGGCTGCTGATCAAGCGCAGGGACGAGTGCGCCCGGCCGGGGTCCGAGGTGACCTCCGAGGCGCCGCGCTCGGTGCTGAGCGGCAGGACCCTCGGGGACCTGCTCCCCTAGGGCGCCGCCGCCGCGTCGCCGCCCTCGACGGCGCCGCCGATCCGGCGCCAGACGCCGACTCCCTGGCCGACGTGGACGACGGCGTCGAAGCCCTCGCGCTTGAGGATCGAGGCGGCGAGGCCACTGCGCTTGCCGCCGCGGCAGATCGTCGCGATCTGCCGCTCGCGAGGCAGCTCGTCGAGCCGCTCGCCGAGCTCGCCGTAGGGGATGTGCATCGACCCCGGGATGTGCTCGGTGGCGTACTCGCCGCCGCTGCGGACGTCGAGGATCAGGGGCGGCTCGGGGCCGCCGAGCCGGTCCGCGAGCTCGGTCGGGTCGATCAGCTCGATTCCCTCGACCGGCCTCCCGTCGGTGCGCCATGCGGTCATCCCGCCTTCGAGGAAGCCGAGGACGGGCATGCCGACCGACGCGAGCAGCTCGGCGGCGTCGCGCTCATCGGTGTCGGAGGCCGCGAGCAGGATCAGCGGCGCGCCCTCGGGGGCGACCAGCGAGACCTTGGTCGCGAACCCGGTGTCGTAGGCGGAGGTGCTGAGCGCACCGGGAATGTGGGATTCGTCGAACTCCTCGTTGGTGCGGCCGTCGATCACCACCGCTCCGGCGGCGACCGCCACCTCGACCTCGTGAGGGGTCAGGCGCGACGGCGTCCCGAAGTCGTTCACCAACGGCCCGCGATTGAGGTCGACGATCCGCTCGACGTTCGGCGGTCGGTCGCCGAGCGAGGCGACGGCGTCCTCGACGAACTCATCCTCGTCGGCGATCTGAAGGGCGCGGTTGTGGCGGCGCTCGAACCCGATCGTCGAGGAGGTCTTGAGATCGAGCCCGGAGCCGCCGCAGAGCGAGCCGCCGAGGTGGCCGGGCCAGACCTCGACCTCGTCGGGCAGCGTCAGCAGGCGCTCGTGCAGCGAGCGGAAGACGCCGATCGCGCCCTCGCGGGGCTCGATCGCGAGGTCGGGCCGGGCGACGTCGCCGATGAAGAGCGAGTCGCCGGAGAGCAATGCCCACGGGCTGCCGCCGCGGGCGCCGTCGCGGAGCAGGAACGAGGTGTGCTCGGGACGGTGCCCGGGAGTGTGGATCGCCTCGATCGATACCTCACCCATCTCCAGCGTCCAACCGTCGGCGAACGCCTCGTGCGGGTACTCGGCGCCGGCCAGCTCGTGGATATGGATCGTGGCGCCGGTCGCCCGCGCCAGGCGGCCGTGGCCGGAGACGTGATCGGCGTGGTTGTGGGTCTCGAGGACGTGCTCGATCCGGACCCCGTGCAGGCGGGCCAGCCGCCGGTAGGGGTCGATGTCCCACTGCGGGTCGATCACGGCGGCGACTCCGCCGTCGCGGTCGGCGACGAGGTAGGAGGCACAGCCGAGGTCCTCGTGGATCAGCTGTCGGAAGAGCATCGGAACTGCTTGGGATACCACATCGACGGGCGTGCCTAGAATCCTGGCCTCAACCGCAACGTGCTTCTGGTCAGCGTCATGGGAGGGGTCCCGGGGCCGAACCGAGACAAGGAGAGAGATCGGATGACCGATTCCGGGGCCACGAGGCACGGCCTGACAATCCCGCTCGTCAGCAGGCCCCTGTTCGAGCAGCGCGAGGTCGTCGAGACCGCCGTCGGCTTGGGCTACACCGATCTCTGGTCGAGCGAGACGGCCGAGGCCGATGCCTTCACCCCCCTGGCGATGGCGGCAACCTGGGCGCCCGAGGCGCGGCTCGGAACCGCGATCGTCCCCGTCTACACCCGCGGGCCGGCACTGTTGGCGATGAGCTTCGCGGCGATGGCGCAGGCCGCGCCCGGCCGCTTCGTGGCCGGGATCGGCGCCTCCTCGCCGGCGATCGTCGACGCCTGGAACGCGACCCCCTTCGAGCGCCCCTGGCACAGGGTCCGCGACACGATCCGCTTCCTGCGGGCGGCGATGGGGGGCGAGAAGGTGAGCGAGGAGTACGAGACCTTCGCCGTGAAGGGATTTCGCCTCGGATACGTCCCCGAGCAGCCGCCGCCGATCTACGTCGCCGCCCTGCGGGAAGGAATGCTGCGGCTCGCCGGTCGAGAGGGCGACGGCGCGATCCTCAACTGGCTCTCGGCCGAGGACGTTCGCAAGGTCGCGCCGATCGTCCGCGAGTTCGGTCCCGACAAAGAGCTGGTCGCGAGGATCTTCGTCGCTCCCAGCGAGGACGTGGATGAGGTTCGGGCACAGGCCAAGCGCTACATCGCCGCCTACATGAACGTGCCCGCCTACGCCGCCTACCAGGAGTGGCTGGGCCGGGGGGAGGCGATGCGGGAGATGTGGGATCGGTGGGGCGAGGGCGACCGCAAGGGGGCGCTCGCCGCGATCTCCGACGAGCTCGTCGACGAGCTCGTCGTCCACGGCACGCCCGAGAGCTGCCGAGCCGGGATCCAGGCCTATGTCGACGCCGGGGTCACGACTCCGGTGGTGATGCTGATGCCCTGGGGCGGGACCGACCTCGAGGGGCTCCGCGCCCTCGGTTCCCCGGGCTGAGGCTTCGCCTCGGCGCCGTCCCGCCGTGATGCTCAGGTGTCGTGGCGGCGGTGGCCCTCGACCGTGGCGACGGCGGCCGAGCGGAGCAGGGCCAGGTCCGAGGCGACGAGGCGGTAGCCGACGCGGGGGTCGTCGAAGCCGAAGGCGCCGAGGACGACATCGGCGGCCGCGACCGCCGCGGCGATCTCCTCGACCCGGCGCTCGTAGGCCTCTTGGTCGAGGCCGAGATCGGCGCGCAGGTCGGCGGTGCCGATGAAGGCGACGTCGGGGCCGGCGGCGAGGATCTCCTCGAGCGGGTCGTCGGTGCTCGCGGTCTCGATCTGGGCGACCACGAGGGGCGGTGCCCGGCGCTCCGAAGCCAGGTAGTCGGCCATCGAGTCCGCGCCGTAGTCGGCGCCTCGGTGGGCGAGGCTGATCGAACGCTCGCCGTCCGGCGAGTAGCGGGTCGCCGCGCGGAGCTCGGTGACCTGTTCGGCCCGGCGGACGGTGGAGAGCTGGATGCCGACGGCGCCGGCCTCGAGCAGCCGGTTGACGGCGCCGCGGTCGACGGCCGGGATGCGGACGAGGGCCGGTAGGCCGACCGCGGCGGCATGGCTCGCGAGCGCGATCGCGTCTCCTTCGGAGAGCTGGGAGTGCTCGCGGTCGATGACGCAGAAGTCGAAGCCGGCGGACCTGGCGATCTCGATCGCCTGGGTCGACGGGAGCTTCACGAACAGACCGATGTTGAGATTGCGAAGTTTCACGATGTATGACAGCCTTTCACATCGTGAGCCAGGGATTCCAGTCGGTAGCTCGCGCCGCTCAGCTGCTCGAGATGTTCACGGTCGAGCGACCGGCCCTCTCGCTGGGCGAGATCACCGAGCGGCTCGAAGTCAGCAAGCCGACCGCGCACCGGTACGCGACGGCGCTCCGCGACGCCGGGCTCGTCCGCCAGGCCGATGGCGCCTACACCCTCGGGCCGCGGGTCGTCGAGCTCGCCTCGGCGGCGCTTGCCGGCCTCGAGGTGATCGAGGTCGCCGGACCGCATCTGGCGCGGCTCGGGGCCGAGACCTCGCAGTCGGCGGTGCTCTCGGTCTGGGACGGCGAGGCGCCGGTCGTGGTCCGTGTCCACGACGCCGCCGCCGGCCGCATCGTCCGCATCGTCGTCGCGACCGGCTCGCGGCTGCCGACCGCGTCCGCCCAGGGCATCGTCTTCCGCGCCCACATGGATCGCGACGACCCCGACCCGGCGCTGGCGGCCGCCCGCCGCGACCGGCTCGCCTACTTCCCGGACGTGGTCGAGGGCATCGCCGCCCTCGCCTCACCGGTCCTCAGGGGGGAGGAGATCGTCGCCACGATCGCCGTCGTCGGAACCTCGGCCGCGATCGCGCGGAGCCCGCGGGCGGTGATGTCGCGGACGCTGGTCGCCGCCGCGGATGCGCTATCCCGGGAGTTGGGCCACAACGACTCCGGGGTAGGGGAATAGCGTTGGAAGGGAAGGCGAGGTTTTCGGTGTCGATAGATTGCATACGTATGCTTTGGCTTGGCAAAGGGAATTGCCAAGCAACGACAGAGGAGGATGAGATTGGCTACGAGTAACGATTCAAAGACCCTCTCGGCGGCCCTCGGTGAGTGGATCGCCGATTTCGACCTCTCCACCGCCCCCGAGCAGCTGCGGGAGGCGGCCCGCAAAAACCTGATCAACTCGATCGGCACCGCGGTCGCCGCCTACCGCCTGCCGGATGTCCAGCGCCTGATCGAGATCGCCGCCGAGGAAGGCGTCGACGGCGGTCCGGCGACGGTCCTCGTCAGCGGCGAAAAGACGGCGCCGGCGCTCGCCCTCTATCCCAACGCCTCGCTCTTCAACGTGTTGACCCAGGAGGAGACGCACGTGGTCAGCGGCACCCATCCCTCCGAGACCACGGTTCCGATCGTCCTCACCCTGGGCGAGCGCCTCGGCAGCCGTGGAAGCGAGCTCCTCGAGGCCCTCGTCGTCGGCATCGAGACGACGGTGGCCTGCGCCAGCATGGAGCTGACCCCCGAAGTCAAAGTCGACAACTGCCAGGGCCCGGCCGTCTACGGGACGATCGGCGCCGCCGCCGCGGCCTCGAAGCTGCTCGGGTTCGACGCCGAGAGGACGGCCAATGCCCTCGGCCTCGCGGTCAACACCGCGGCCGGGCTCTCGGAGTGCGTCCACGTCGGCACCAGCGAGTACCACTTCAACGTCCCGCACGCCTCGGTCAACGGCTATCAGGCGGCGATGCTGGCCGCGAAGGGCGCGGTCGCGGCTCCGACCGCCTTCGAGGGCTACGCCGGCTTCTACCAGCTGTTCGGCGCCGCCGACCGCGATCAGCTCTCCGCCCACGACGTCGTCGGCGACGTCATCGGTCGCCTCGAGGGCGAGGAGTGGGGCGCCGCCGAGGTGATCTACAAGCCCTACCCCGTCTACTTCTTCAACCAGTCGCTGGTCGACGGCGCCAAGAGGATCCGGGAGTCCGACGGCTTCGATCCGGACGCGATCGAGTCGGTGAAGCTCGAGATCGGCACCTTCGCGATGGCCTCGGGCGGTCCCAACCGGCCCCCGTACGCCGATCGCGACAACGTCCTCGGCGCGAGCGGGTTCTGCGTCGCCTCGATGCTCCTGCGCGGCAGCCTCTCGCTGTCCGACACCCAGGACGTCGAGGCCGCCGACATCCTCGGGCTGCTCGAGAAGACCGAGATCGTCGGCGTCGACGGCCTGATGACGGCCCGGATCGAGGTCCGGACCGGCGACCGTGCGTTCAGCTTCGACGACGAGAAGGAAGGCCGTGACTACCGGCTCTCGACCGAGGAGGTCGAAGCGATCTATCGCGAGGCGGCGGCCAACACCTACGGCGATCAGCAATCCGAGCGGGTGCTGTCGATGCTGCGCGAGATCGACCGCCTCGACGACGTCGGCGACCTGGTTGCGGCGATGACCCTCGACGGGGCGGCCTAGCGCATGGGCGCTCTGCCCGACACCGATCGCTCGGCCTTCATCGGCGGCGAGTGGGTCGCGGCCCGCGGCGAGGCCCGCGCCGTGGTCAACCCGGCCGACGAGAGCACCCTCGCCGAGGTCGCCGACGCCAGCGGCGAGGACGTCGCCGCGGCCGTCGTGGCCGCTGGCGAGGCCCAGCGGGCCTGGAGCCGGCGCCCGGCGATCGAGCGCGGCGCCGTGCTCAGCGCCCTCGCCGACCTGCTCGAGGCCCGGGCCGACGAGCTCGCCTCGCTGATCACCGCCGAGGTCGGCAAGCCCAGGCCCCAGGCCGAGGGGGAGGTCGGTTTCGCGACCGCGATCCTGCGCTTCACCGCCGAGTGGGCGCGGCGGCTCCAGGGCGACGTCGTCCCCAGCGACGAACCCGACGAGGTGATCAACGTCCTCCGGGTACCGGTCGGGACGGTCGCCGCGATCTGCGCCTGGAACTTCCCGCTCGCCCTCTTCGCCCGCAAGGTCTCGCCGGCCCTGTTGGCGGGCAACGCGGTCGTCGCCAAGCCGAGCGAGCTGACGCCTCTGTCGGCGCTTCTCGCGACGTCGCTGGCCGCGGAGGCCGGGATCCCGCCAGGGGTCCTGAACCTCGTCTGCGGCGGGCCCGAGACCGGCAGGGCGCTGGTCGCCGACCCCGCCGTCGACATGGTGACGATGACCGGCAGCACCCGGGCCGGAAAGCAGATCCTCGCCGACGTCGCCGAGAACATGACCCGGGTCTCGCTCGAGCTCGGCGGCAAGGCACCGGCGATCGTCCTCGCCGACGCCGACCTCGACCTCGCGGTCGCGCAGGTGCTCGGCTCGAGGCACCTCAACAGCGGCCAGGTCTGCACCTCGGCCGAGGTCGTCTACGCCGAGGAGCCGGTCCTCGAGGAGTTCACCGATCGCTACGCGGCGGCGGTTTCCGGCCTCAGCCTCGGCGATCCCGCGGCCGGCGCCGACGTCGGTCCGCTGGCCAGCGCGGCCCAGCTCGAGAAGGTCGGCGCCGCGGTCGAGGGCGCCCTCGCCGACGGCGCCACCGCCGTCGTCCCCGGCGGCCGTCCGGACGATCGCGACGCCGGTTTCTGGTACTCGCCGGTCGTGCTCCGCGACGTCCGCAGCTCGATGGCGGTCGCCGAGTCGGAGGTCTTCGGCCCGGTGACGCCGATCGTCGCCGTCGCCTCGATGGAGGAGGCGGTCGAGCGCGCCAACGCATCGCCCTTCGGGCTCTCCGCCTATCTCTACACCGAGAGCTACCGCAAGGCGATGCGCGCCGCGCGCGACCTCGAGTGCGGCGAGCTCTACATCAACCGCGGCATCGGGGAGGCGCTCCAGGCGCACCACTCGGGGCACCGCCAGTCGGGGATGGGCGGCGAGGACGGCATCTACGGGCTGCTCCGCTACACGCAGGTGCGGAGCGTCTACCACCACTTCGGGCCGGCCCCGGGAGAGGAGACCGAGATTGGCATTTGACCGCACCGAGCCGCCCGGCGAGGCGGTGCTGGCAGAGACGCCGGAGGCCGCCTACAGCCTCGAGTTCGGCCGCACATACGTGGCGCCCGAGGAGGTGCGCGAGTTCGTCCTCCTCAGCGAGGCCCAGCAACGGACGCTGGCGGCCTGGGCCGAGCGGCTGATCCCGGCGGCGGACAGTTGGCCCTCGGCCGACGAGGTCGACGCCCACATGTACGCGGACAACTCCGCCGCGCGCTCGCCGCTCCTGCGCTCGATGCTGCTGCGCGCGGTCGAGCTCGTCGAGCGCCAGGCCCGTGCCGCCCACGGCCACGCCTTCGCCGAGTGCGACGCCGGCGCCCGCGAGCAGCTCCTCGGGGCCCTCACCGAGGGCGAGGACGCGGTCCTCTTCGATCTCGTCCTCGAGCTCGTCTTCGAGGGGTATTACCGCGACCCCCGCGTCCTCGAGGTGGTCGAGGAGCGGACCGGCTTCCGGGTCAAGGCCCCGGTCGAGGGGGTCGCGCTGGAACCTTTCGACGAGAGTCTGTTGGAGCGGGTCAAGGGGCTGCCGCCGATGTTCAGGGAGGTCCGCGATGCCTGACCGTGCCGATCCCGATGTCCTCGTGATCGGCGCCGGTGCGGCCGGGGCCGCCCTCAGCTGGCGGCTCGCGACAAAGGGGGCCTCGGTCCTCTGCCTGGAGGAGGGGGACTGGGTCGACCGCGACTCGATCCCCAAGGGCCACCTCGACTGGGAGGTCCGCGGGCGCCACTACTGGAACCCGGCGCCCTCGATCCGCGACCGCGACGTCGACTACGCGGTCACCAACGCCGGCGAGAACCCGGTCGATCCCTTCATGTACTCGGCGGTCGGCGGCAGCACGATCGGCTTCGGGGCCCAGTACTGGCGGCTCCAGCCGTCCGACTTCCGCACCCGCACGCTCGACGAATTCGGCGTCGACTGGCCGATCGCCTACGACGACCTCGCGCCCTACTACGACATCAACGAGCGGGAGTCGGGTGTCTCCGGGCTGGCCGGGGACCCGACCGGCCCCGAGCGTCCGCAGCCGGCCCTGCCGCCCAACGCGATGGGCGCCACCGGCCGCCGCTGGGCACAGGGGTTCGAGCGACTCGGCTGGTACTGGTGGCCGCAGGACAGCGCCATCGTCAGCCGCGACTACCGCGGCCGGCCGGCCTGCATCAACCGCAGCCAATGCGCCTTCGGCTGCCCCCAGAAGTCGCTCTCCTCCGCCGACGTCACCTACTGGCCGCCGGCCCTCGAGGCCGGGGTGGAGCTGCGGGTCCGCGCCCGGGTGCGCCGGATCGTCCTCGACCGGCGCGGCCGCGCCGCCGGGGTCGAGTACTACGACGCCGAGGGGCGCCTGCACGAGCAGCGCGCCGCGCGCGTCGTCCTCTGCGCCGGCGGGATCGGCGCCCCCCGCCTGCTGCTGATGTCGGCGACCGAGGGACACCCGGACGGGCTCGCAAACAGCTCCGGCCAGGTCGGGCGCAACTTCATGGTCCACGCCCAGACCCTGGTCGCCGGCCGCTTTCCGGACTCGACCGAGGCCTATGCCGGGACCGTCGGCGCGATGTCCTCGCGGCAGTTCTACGAGACCGACCCCGACAACGACTTCGTGCGCGGCTTCATCGTCGCCGGCAACCGCGGCTACTCGCCGCTGCTCACCGCGCTCCAGTTCCGAGAGTGGGGCGACGCCCATCACGAGAAGCTCGAGCACCACCTCGATCACGACGCGACCGTCTACCTCTGCGGCGACGACGAGCCCGAGGAACACAACCGGGTCGAGCTCGACCACGGCCGCCTCGACGAGTTCGGGCTCCCCGGCGTCACCACCAGCTACACGCTCTCCGAGAACAGCCGTCGCATGGTCGAAGCGGCGATCGTGCGCGGGACCGAGCTCTGCATGGCCGCGGGCGCCGAGTCGGTCCGCGACTTCGGGGTCGCGCCCGGCTTCGGCTGGCACCTGTTGGGGACGGCGCGGATGGGCTCGGACCCGGGCGCCTCGGTGATCGACGCCGACCACCGGGCCCACGACGTGCCCGGGCTCTACGTCGCCGACGGCAGCTCGATGCCGACCGGGGGCGCGGTCAACCCGGCCAACACGATTCAGGCGATGGCGCTGCGGGCCGCCGACCGGGTCTGGGACGGGCGCGATGACTGAGCACCGGTCCGGGCCGCCGAGCATGGCGGTGGAGGCGATCGACGAGATCCTCATCCACCGCCTGGCGATGCCGCTGGAGGCTCCGATCCGCAGCGGCATCCACCACATCGACGGCATCCACACGGCGATCGTCGAGGCTCGGGCCGGGGAGGAGACCGGGGTCGGCTACTCCTTCGCGTTCACCCACAACGAGGCCGCCGCGATCGCCGCCCTCGGCGAGGACCTCGTGGCGACCGTCCAAGCCGACCCGGGGCGCGGCGTGCGCGCCCACTGGGGCGCGATGTGGGACCAGCTCAACTTCATCGGCCACGAGGGCCCCGGGGTGATGGCGATGGCGGCGATCGACACCGCCCTCTGGGACCTGCTCGCCCGCCAGGCCGGCCTGCCCCTCCACCGGCTGCTCGGGGACGCCGGCGGCGAGGTTGAGGCCTACGCGGCGGGCGGCTGGCTGTCGTGGGACGTCGAGCGGGTGATCGACGAGGCCCGCCTCTTCGCCGAGGCCGGATACCGCGCCTACAAGATGCGGGTCGGCTCCAGCGACTGGCGCGCCGACGTCGCCCGCGTGCGCGCGGTCCGCGAGGCCCTCGACCCGGCGCTCGGCCTGATGGTCGACGTCAACCAGGCCTGGGACGTCGACACCGCGCTGGCCGCCGGCGCGGCGCTGGAGGAGCTGGAGCTGCTCTGGATCGAGGAGCCGATTGACGCGCAGGACCATGCCGGACAGGCCCGACTGGCGTCCGAGCTGCGCACGCCGGTGGCGGCGGGGGAGACCCTCTGGGGCCGGCGTGGGTTCGCGCAGCTGCTCGACGCGGGCGGCGTCGACGTGGTTCAGCTCGACCTGATGCGCTGCGGGGGCATCACCCCGTTCATGCAGATCGCGGCGCTGGTCGAAGCCGCCGGCTCGCCGGTCACCTCGCACCTCTTCACCCCGATCAGCGCCCACCTGCTGGCGGCGAGCACTCGGCCCCACATGGCCGAGCACCTGCCCGCCTGGTTCGACCCGCTCTTCGAGCAGGCGCCGCGGATCGCCGGCGGCCTGCTGCTGCCGAGCGAGGATCCCGGCCTGGGTCTGACGCTCTCCGCCGCCGCCCTCGAGCGCTGGGAGGTGTCGAGATGACCGAGCTGCTGGCGGGGGCGGTCGACCTCCACGTGCACCCGAGCCCCTCGCCCTACCCGCGCCGGGTCGACCCGCTGGCCGCAGCCGAGGTCGCGGCCGACGCCGGGATGCGCGCGATCGTCCTCAAGTCCCACCACAACGACACCGCGGTGCTGGTCGACGGGTTCGCCCAGCGCGGTCTCGAGCGGATCGATATCGAGGTCTACGGCGGCGTCGTCCTCAACACCCAGGTCGGCGGGATCAACCCCCACGCGGTCAGCCTCTCGCTGGCGATGGGAGGGCGGATCGTCTGGCTTCCGACGATCTCCTCGCCGGCGCACATCGCCTCCGACGGCCACTTCCCGACCGCGACGGTGCCGCTGCTCGACGAGGAGCCGGTCGACGTCTGGGCCGAGGACGGGTCGCTGGTCCCGGAGCTGGCGACGATCTTCGAGCTGGTCGCCGACGCCGACGCGGTCCTCGCCTCCGGCCACCTGCCGCCGCGCTCGATCGTCGCCTGCTTCGAGGCGGCCCACACGGCCGGCGTCCGAAGGCTGCTCGTCAACCATCCGAACTTCATCGTCGATCTCAGCAGTGAGGAGGCCGATCGCCTCGCCGCGCTCGGGGCATATTTCGAGCACGAGGTCTCGATGTACGACGAGCGGTCCCGGTTCCGCGCCTTCGACCTCGCCACGCTCGAATCGTGGGTCGAGCTGGCCGGGCCGGAGCGGACGATCCTCGCCTCCGATCTCGGTCAGGCCGACAACCCGCTGCCGCCGGAGTCGTTGCAGCGGGTCGGGGCGGAGCTCGTCGCCGGCGTAGGAGCCGACCTCGTCCACGGGTTCCTCGCCGGCAACCCCGCCCGTCTCCTGGGCCTTGACGGACCGGAGGCGCCATGAGATGGTGTGTACCACCAGGTGAACATGTGTTCCACAATGTGGAATACGGATGGGAAAGCACCGCGATGGCGACGGAGAGCACGGGAACCGGAAGCGCGGAATTCAAGGCCGCCGCCGAGGGCGGGCGGATCCAGGTGCTGGACCGCGCGGTCGCCCTGATGCGCGCCCTCGCCGAGTCCGGCGAGCCGCAGCGCCTCCGCGACCTGGCCGAGCGCTCGCAGCTCTCGCCGAGCACGACACGCCGGATCCTCGCCTCGCTCTGCCAACACCAGCTCTGCGAGCAGACCGAGGACGGGACCTATCGTCTCGGTCTCGCCCTGTTCGAGCTCGGCCGGCGGGTCGAGGCCGACCTCGACATCCGCAGCCGCAGCCTCCCGGCCCTCAAGCGCCTCTCCGACACCTCGCACCTGACCGCGTTCATCTGCGTGCAGCGTGACGAGTGGGCGATCGCGATCGAGCGGGTCGACGGGCGTTACGCGTTCTCCCTCGCCCTCACGGTGGGCGGCTCACTGCCGCTCCACGCCGGCGCCGCCCCGCGGGCTCTCCTCGCCTACCTCCAGGAGGACGAGGTCCTCAGGCTGTTGGCTCAGCACCCCCCGGAGCGCTTCACGGAGCGCACCCTCGTGACCGAGGCCGAGGTCCTCGAGGACATGCGGCTGACCCGCGAGCGCGGCTACGCGATCTCCGACGAGGACGTCACCCCGGGGGTGGCCGCGATCGGGATGCCCGTCTTCGGCCACCTCGGCCCCGACCGGCCGGTGGCGGCGATCTCGATCGCCGGGCTCGTTCCGCAGGTCCTCGGCGACGGCTTCGACACCCTCCTCGGCCGGTTGCGCGAGGCCGCCGAGGAGATCTCCCGCGAACTCGGGCACGGGCTGGCGACCCGATGACGGCCGCCGATCAGGGGCTCGTGGTCGACGTCGGCGAGGGCCGTGACTTCATGGGGCTCGGCGCCAGGGTCCACCGCATGGTGCATCCGCGCACCGTCGGCTCCGACCAGATCTCGACCTCGATCGCGATGCACGGGCCCGGCGAGCGGATCAAGCGACACCGACACCCCTATGAGGAGGCCTACTACGTGATCAAGGGCGAAGGCGAGATGTACATGGAGGGGGTGGGGGAGATCGAGCTGCGACCGGGCCGGGCGGTCTACATCCCACCGGAAACGATCCACGGCCAGGTCAACAGCTCCGAGACCGACGACCTCTGGATCCTCTGCTCGCTCTCGCCGCCGCCGGTCGAGGGCGACGTACCGGAGCTGTTCGAGTGAGCAGCGCCGCGACAGAGAACCCGCCCGCGGTCGACGATGCCACCGTCGAGCTGCTGGAGGAGCGCTCGCGCTTCATCCGCTCCGAGGTGATCCGCCTGATCAAGGTCGCCAAGGTCGGCCACTACGCCTCCGCCTTCTCCTGCGCGGAGATCATCGCCACGCTCTACTACGGGGTGATGAGCCTGCGGCGGGGGGAGCCGGACTGGCCCGACCGCGACCGCTTCATGTTCGGCAAGGGCCATGCCGCGGTCGCCCTCTACCCGGTGCTCGCCGATTACGACTTCATCGAGAGGGAGGTGCTGGACCAGTACACGCGCCTCGGCAATCCGCTCGGGGACCATCCGGACCGGACCCGCGTTCCCGGCGTCGACTTCAGCTCCGGCTCGATCGGGCACGCGCTCTCCGCCGGCCTCGGCATGGCGCTCTCGGCCCGGGTCCAGGGCCGCGACTTCAACTCCTTCGTCCTGCTCGGCGACGGCGAGCAGAACGAGGGCCAGGTCTGGGAAGCGGCGATGTCCGCCGCCCACCACAAGGCGGGGCGCGTGATCGCGACCGTCGACCGCAACCGCTACTGCCTCGACGGCGAAGTCGACGAGGTGATGGGGATCGAGCCGCTCGACGAGAAGTGGCGGGCCTTCGGCTGGGACGTGCACGAGGTCGACGGACACGACGCCGGCGCCCTCTGCGCGCTGCTCCGCCACCTCGCCGGCCGCGACGCGCCGACCCGGCCGGCCGTCGTGATCGCCCACACCGTGAAGGGCAAAGGCGTCGATTTCATGGAGAGCGAGATCGGCTGGCACCTCGGTTTCCTCAACCCCGAGGACGAGACGAGGGCGCTCGAGCAGATCGAAATGGTCAGGGAAGGGAGCGAGTGATGGCGACCCGGCAAATTCAACGCAGCAGCGAACAGAGCTGGACGCTGCTCGACCTGCTCGACCAGGCACCGGGGCTGATCGCCCTCTCCGACACCCTCGTCGAGATCACCGAGGACGGCGCTCCGGTCGTCGCCCTCACCGGCGATCTGAAGTACTCGAACGGGCTGGTGCGCTTTGCCGAGCGCTACCCGGAGCGCTTCTTCAACATGGGGATCTCCGAGCAGAACATGGTCAGCACCGCCGCCGGCATGGCCACCTCCGGCCTGACTCCCTTCGTCGCCGACTTCGCCTCGTTCCTGCCGCTGCTCTGCTGCGAGCAGATCCGCACCGACGTCGCCTACTCGCAGCTGCCCGTCCGCCTGATCGGGCACCACGCCGGCATCACCCTCGGCTTCTACGGCACCTCCCACCACGCGACCGAGGACCTCTCGATCACCCGCGCGATGGCCGGTCTGACCGTCGTCTGCCCGACCGACGCGGCGATGCTGGCGGCCTCCGTCCGCGCCTCGGTCGCCTGGGAGGAACCGATCTACTTTCGCATCGGGCGCGGCCGCGAGCCCGACGTCTACACGCCCGAGCAGCTGCGCGACTTCGAGTTCGGCCGCGCGATCTGGCACCACCGCGGCGCCGATGCGGTCGTGATCGCGACCGGCTCGATGGTCTCGCCCTCGCTCGAGGCCGTGCGCAAGCTCCGCGGCGAGGGGCACGACGTCGGCATGCTCGACATGCACACGGTGAAGCCGGTCGACCGCCAGGCGGTGCTGATGGCGGGGGCGACCGGCTCGCCGGTGATCACCGTCGAGGAGCACAACGTGGTCGGCGGCCTCGGCGCCGCCGTCGCCGAACTGCTCGCGGAGAAGGGATCGCGCTCGCGCCTGCGTCGCCACGGCATCCCCGACGTCTACAGCCTGATCGGCCCGCCGACCCACCTCTACCGCCATTACGGGCTCGAGGGGGCGGGGATCGAGGCCGTGATCCGGGAGGAGCTCGAGAAGAGCCGGACGCTATCCGTCGCCGCCGGGGTGGCGGTGGCATAGGAGGGCTCCGCCATGCGCCCGAAGCTGATCGAGATCGACGAGGCGGTCGGGCTGGTGCGGTCGGGTTCCTCGGTCGCCCTCGGCGGCGCCACGATGCGTCGCAAGCCGATGGCGCTGGTGCGGGCGCTGGCGGCCTCCGACGCCGCCGACCTCGATCTCTGGACCTGGATCGGCAGCACCGACGTCGATCTCTTGATCGGCGCCGGCAAGGTGCGCTCGGTCAACTCTGCCTACGTCGGCTTCGGCGCCTTCGGGCTCGCCCAGACCTCGCGCCGCGCCTTCGCCGACGGCTCGGTCGAATTTCGCGACTGGAGCGAGAGCTCCCTGGTCGCGAGCTTCAAGGCCGGCGCCTCGGGCCTGCCGGTGGCGCTGACCCGCGCCCTCGCCGGGACCTCGCTCGCCGACGATCTCGGCGCCGAGCGGGTCGACCTCCCGTTCGGCGGCGAGGGGCTCCACGCGGTCCCGGCCGCCCGGCCGGACTTCGCACTGATCCACGCCCAGAGCGCCGACGAGCTCGGCAACGTGCGCCGGCGGCGTCCCAACCGCAGCGACGACATCGACCACGTGATCGCCGCCTCCGCCCGGGCGCTGATCGTCAGCGTCGAGGAAATCGAGGAGACCGAGGCCATTTTCGAGAATCGGGACGAGACCCTGATCCCCGGGCACTATGTGAGCGCGGTCGTCCACGCGCCGGGCGGCGCCCTGCCGACCGGCTGCGACGGGTTCTACGACCCCGACCTCGCGCAGCTGGCCGCCTACGCCGAGGCGAGCCGGACCCCGGAGGGAATCTCCGCCTTCGTCGCGGATCTGCGGGGGGCGCGGGCATGAGCGGTAACGGGAGCGGCCACGACGTCAACGCGCTGATGGCCCTGGCGCTCTCGCGCGAGCTGCGCGACGGCGAGATCGGCTTCATCGGGGTCGGCAGCAGCGGCCGGGCCCACGAGCTCGTCACCGGTATACCGATGCTGGCCGCGCACCTCGCCCACGGCCGCGGCATCGACTTCGACCTCCAGATCGGGCCCCTGATCGCCCCCGACCTCGAGCGCCCCCCCGCGAGCTGGTTCGACAACGAGATCTACGGCTGGGCCTCGCCGGCGCTGCTCGCCTCCGACGTGAACATGGAGGCCTTCCTGCGCGGGGCGGTCTCGGTGGGGTTCATCTCCGGAGCCCAGATCGACCGCTTCGGCAACGTCAACGTCAGCAAGATCCGCGGCGGGGACGGCACCTGGAAACGGCTCGGCGGCGCCCTCGCTCTGCCCGAGCACTGCGCCTTCGCGGGCCGTGCGGTCCTGCTCTGCGACCTGTCCGAGCGCACCTTCGTCGAGGAGGTCGACTTCGTCACCGGCTTCGGGCACCGGCGGGGAGAGACGACCCGCGAGGACCTCGGCCTGCCGGGTGGCGGCCCGGCGCTGGTGGTCACCGATCTCGCAACGTTCGATTTCGAGGGAGGCGAGATGCGGCTCGCCGCCCTCTATCCCGGGATCTCTCCCGGGGACGTCGAGGAGCGGATGGGCTTCGTCCCGGCCCGCGCCCCCGACCTGACCGAGCTCGAGCCTCCATCCGAGGAGGAGGCCGCCCGGCTCGCCTCCCTGACCCTGCCGGCCCTTCCCTACTGAGAGGAGGACGAGAGACCATGGACAGCACCCGAATCTGGAAGCCGGAGATCGAGACGATGGCCCGCGAGGAGCTGCGCGACCTCCAGAGCACGCGGCTGCGCGAGCAGGTCGCCTACGTGCACGAGAACTCCGAGTTCTACCGGCGCAAATTCGCCGCGGTCGGGCTCGAGCCCGGCGACGTGCAGGGGGTCGAGGACATTCGCAAGCTGCCCTTCATCGGCAAGGACGAGCTGCGCCGCTCCCAGGACGAGACGCCTCCCTTCGGTGCCCACGTCTGCGCGCCGCAGGAGGAGATCTCCTGGCTGCCGAGCACCAGCGGCACGACCGGGACGCCGTTGCTGCTTCCGCGCACCGCCGCCGACATCGAGACCTGGACCGAGCTCAACGCCCGCGCCTACACGGCGGTCGGGATCGGCCGCGATGACGTCTACCAGAACATCCTCACCTACAACTGGATCTACGGCGGCATGGCCCTGCACTGGGGCGCGCAGCGGGTCGGGGCGACGGTCGTCAACGCCGGCATGGGAAACACCGAAAAGCAGATGTGGGCGATGAAGTACATGGGGACCACCGCCTTCCACGCGACGCCCAGCTATCTGATCCACCTCGGCAACCGATTCGCCGAGAGCGGCGAGACCGACCGGCTCAAGGTGCGCTCGATCATCGCCGGCGGCGAGGTGGGGATGGCCGGCGAGGAGGCCAAGCAGCGGCTTCGCACGCTGTTCCCGAACGTCCGCACGCTCGCCGACGTCGGCGGCGTCACCGACGTCGGCACGATGATCTGGGCCGAGTGCGAGGAGATGAGCGGCGGCCACCTCGCCGAGGACTCGGTGATCTGCGAGATCCTCGACGTCGACAGCGGCGAGCCGGTGGCGCCCGGCGAGGTCGGCGAGCTGGTGTTCACCGACGTCGTCACCAAAGGCGCGCCGCTGCTGCGCTACAAGGTCAACGACCTGACCCGAATCGACGAGGAGAGATGTTCCTGCGGGCGGACCCTGGCGAGGATCCCCGACGGGATCCTCGGCCGCGCCGACGACATGCTCACCGTCCGCGCCGCCAACGTCTACCCGTCGGCGATCGACGAGATCGTCAAGAGCTTCGACGAGGTGCGGGGCGAGTACCAGGTGATCATCGACAAGCCGCGCGATCTCGACGTGATGACGTTGCGCCTGGAGCGGGCGGGGGAGCTGAGCAGTGAGGCCGAGGGGGAGCTCGTCGCCCGCATCGACCAGCGGATCAAATCTGCCTTCGGGTCCCGGGCCGAGATCGAGATCCTCGACCCCGGAACCCTGCCGACCTTCGTCTACAAGGCGAAGCGGATCATCGACAAGCGTAAGGGCGAGTCCGAGCAGGACGCGATCGCCAAAGCCGAGGAACAGCAGCGGGGCTGATGGAGCTCCCGCGCGCGAAGTAGGAGGAGAGAGATGGATGCCACCACCCCGCGCCAGGTCAGGGGAACCTTGGCCGACGTCACCGACGACAGCATCGCCGAGGCCCTGGGCCGGGTCAGCAGGGGCAGGGTCTACAACCTCGAGTCGCGCTGGTGGCGCGGGATGCCGGGCCACCCGGTGCACCCGCGCTTCGAGGTCCTCACCTATCGCTCGCCGCGCGGCGAGCAGGTGCAGAAGGACCAGGACTACCTGAACCCGCCGGAAAACACGATCAACTACGGCTTCGTCTCGGAGCTGGTCAGCGGCACCATGCACACCGGGACCCACATCGACGCGCTCTGCCACGTGACCTGCGGCGAGGGCGCGACCTGGCACGGGGGGTACTCCTCCGAAGAGCACCTCGGCGACTTCGGCGCCCAGAACTCCGACGCCTCGGAGCTGGCGCCGATCATCGCCCGCGGGGTCATGCTCGACATCCCGAAGGCGATCGGCCAGGACCATTGCCCGGCCGAGTACAAAGTCACCGGAGCCGACATGCAGGCCGCGGTCGACGGACAGGGCATCGAGGTGGGCGGGCGCGACGTGATCCTCGTCCGCACCGGCCAGATGCAGTTCTGGCCCGACATGGAGGCGATGGCGGTGGCGGCCAACAGCGGCGTCTCGATGGACGGCTCCGAATGGCTGAAAGAGCGCGACCCGCTCGCGGTCGGCGCCGACAACGTCGCCTTCGAGTGCGCCCCCTCCGGCGTCGAGGGCAGCTCCCAGCCGGTCCACGTGCACCTGATCCACGAACACGGGATCCCGATCATGGAGTGGGTCAACTGCGAGGAGCTGGCCGCCGACGGCGTCTACGAGTTCACCTTCATCTGCCTGCCCCTTGGCGTGATCGGGGCGACCGGCTCGATGGTCACCCCCGTTGCGATCGTCTAGCGCCGACATCCGGCCTACCCCTCCCGGCCAGATTGCGGGCGCCGGACAGCCCGACGGCCCGCGACTGGCGGGCCGTCGGGCGCTTGTGACCGGGGGAGCGCGGGGGATCGGCGCCGCGATCGCCGCGGGCCTGCTCGACGCCGGCGCGGCGGTCGCGATCTGCGACATCGACGAGCGCGTCTCCGAGGCGGCCGCCGCGCTCGGTTCCGGCGCGATCGCCGCCCGCTGCGACGTCACCTCCAGCGAGGAGGTCGACCGGATCGTCGCCTGGGCCGCCGCCGAGCTCGGCGGCCTCGACGTGCTCGTCAACAACGCCGGCATCCTCGGCGCCTGGAAGCTCTCCGAGACGACCGACGAGCAGTGGGAGAGGGTGCTGGACGTGAACCTGACCGGAGTCTTCCGAACGACCCGGGCGGCGCTGCCCCACCTGCTGGAGTCCGGCCGCGGCCGGGTCATCTCGCTGGCCTCGATCACCCCGATCCGCGGTGAGGCCAGGACCGCCGCCTACGCCGCCTCGAAGGGAGGGGTGATCGGCTTCACCAAGGCGCTCTCGCGCGAGGTCGCCCACCGTGGCGTCACCGTAAACGGCATCGCTCCCGGCTACATGCTCACCGAGCAGACCGCCGAGGTGTTCGAGGGCGAGCACCGCGACTCGATCCTCTCCCAGGTGACCAAGCGCGAGTTCGGGACCCCCGAGGACGTCGCCGGCGCCGCCGTCTACCTCGCATCGGCAGACGCGAGCTACGTCACCGGCCAGATCCTGGTCGTCGACGGCGGGGTCGTCTGAGTGTCCCTCGACGGCTTCCCGTTCCGCACAAGCCAGGGAATCGTGCTCCGCGACCTCGACTCCTTCGGGCACGTGAACAACGCGGTCTACCTGACCTTCGTCGAGAACGCACGGATCGAGTACCTGAAGGAGGTCGTCGGGGCCGTCCGCCGCGACGAGATCCGCAACATCATGGCCTCTGTCTCAATCGACTTCCGCGCCGAGGTCTCCTACGAGGACGAGCTCGAGATCGGAGTCCGCTGCGAGCGGATCGGCAGCAAGAGCTTCCGGCTCGCCTATCGAATGGTGAGGGCGGACGGCGAGGTGGCGGTCGACGCGACCAGCACCCAGGTGATGTTCGACTTCGATCGGGGGGTCGCGATCGAGGTCCCCGAGGACTGGCGCCGGGCGATCTCCGCCCACGATGGGCTCGGCTAGCTGCGGAAAGGACTTTCGTTCGAGTCAGCAGTCTTGAAAATCTCTTCCGAATCGATTACCGTACCGCCCACACGGGCCGGAGGAGCGATCAAGGAGAGCCGGTGTCTTCCAATCCGGATACCCTGCCCGCCCTGGGCATCGAGACGGGCGGGCAGTGAGCGAAGCGACCACAAGCCAGAGCGAGAGAGGGGCGGTTGCCGAGGGCAACGGCGCCGGCTGCATCGTCCGCATCCAGGGCATGTTCTCGAGCTTCACGCCGGCGGAGAAGCGCGTCGCCGAAGCTATCCTCGCCGAGCCCGAGGCGATCGTCCTCGCCAGCATCAGCGAAGTCGCCGAGCGCAGCAACGGCAGCGAGGCGGCGGTCAGCCGCTTCGCCCGCAAGATCGGCTACGGCAGCTTCGCCGAGTTCAAGCTGGCGCTCTCCCGCGACCTCGTCACCCCGACGCAGGCGATCTACGAGGAAGTCGAGCTCGACGACGACGTCGAGACCGTCGTCGCCAAGGTCGCGGCGGGCAACATCAGGGCGATCGACGACTCGGTCCGGACCCTCGATCAGGCCGCGCTCGCGGAGGCCGCACGCCGCATCGCGGCTGCAAATCGCGTCGGTTTCTTCGGCTTCGGGGGTTCGGCGATCGCCGCCCTGGACGCGATGAACCACTTCATGCGGGCACTCGGCAGCGCCTTCCACCTGGTCGACTCTCACGACCAGGCGATCTGGGCGGCGCTCTCCGGCCCCGGCGACGTGCTGCTGCTGGCGTCCCATTCCGGCTCCTCGCGGGATCTCGTCGAGCTCGCCTCGCTGGCCTCGGAGGCCGGCGCCTTCGTGATCGCGATCACCAATTTCGGCGGCAGCGAGCTGGCTCAGGCCGCGCACCTGAACCTCTTCACCTCGACCCGGGAGGGACGCTTCCGCGAGGAGGCGCTCAGCTCCCGGATCGCGACCCTCACGGTGATCGACATCCTCTACGTCCTCGTCGCCCTCCAGCGGCCCGAGGAGATGGCCGAACGGGCCGAGAAGATTCGCGTCGCGGTGGAGGGCAAGCGGCTCGCCGACTCCCGCCCGAACGGAGCCTAGGGCCCCGGCTTCAGCCGTCCCGCGAGCCCCTTGCGGGGGTTTCATGCCCCCGCGCCGCGCCTGTCGTTGCAGGAGACTTTCGCTGAAGATCCTGATCTTGAAAATTCTTTGCGGATCGACTACGGTTACGTATGCAGGCTGAGGAGAGGGCAAGCGCTCCGGCCCTTGCGGACGTCTCCCAGGCTCTAGCTACAAAGGAGGAGATGTGAAGGTCTCAACGAGGTTGGCGCTGTGCCTGGCCGTTCTCTCGGCCCTCGTGATCGGTGTCGCCGCCTGCGGCAGCTCGGACGACAGCACCACGGGTGGTGGTGAGGAAGGCTCGTCGGGCTCGACCGATCTCGCGAAGTTCGAAAAGATCCTCGAGGAAGGCGAATCGACCCAGCCCCATGAATGGGAGGGGCCGACGGAGCCGGTGAAACCGCCGAAAGACTTCAAGGTGGCCGGCATCACCTGCTTCAGCCAGCTCGAAGGCTGCCTGACGCCGATCGAAGGCGCCGAACACGCGGCCAAAGAACTCGGCTGGGAATTCGAAACCTACGACGGCGAGGCGGACCCGACGGTCTGGGCCAAACGCGTCCAGCAGGCGATCGCCAACAAAGCCGACGCGATCATCCTCTCGGCCGTCAACGGCGACGTGATCAAAAGCGCTCTCGCCGAGGCCGAGAAAGCCGGGATCATCGTCGTCTCCACCTCCAACGCGACCGCTCCCGGCGAGCAGGGCTACATCCTCGACACCTCGCCCGACGTCGTCTCGATGGGCGAAGCGGTCGGCGCCTGGATGGTCGTCGACAGCGGCGGTGACGCCGTCGTCTCGCCCTGGGTCGACAAAGAGTTCGTGACCAACATCAATTTCGACAAAGGCATCCAGAAAGTCCTCAAAGAATGCGAGGGCTGCGAAGTCAAGGAGACCCAGGAGTTCGTCGCCACCGACGTGGGCACGAAGCTGGGGTCGAACACGGTCGCCTACCTGCAATCGAACCCGGACGTCGAATACTTCTACTCGACGTATGACCCGGCGATGGTCGACCAGGTCTCGGCGGTGCAGCAGGCCGGCCTCGACGTCAAGTCGTGCAGCGAGCTCGGCGACGCCCAGAACCTGGGTTTCATCGCCAACGAACAGGTTCAGGCCTGCGACGGAGCCTGGGACAACGAGTACGAGGGCTACGCGACGATCGACCAGATCGCCCGTCTCGCCAACGGCATGAAACCGGCGGTGAGCGAGAACGCCCCGGAGCGATTCAAATACGGCGAGAACATCCCCTGGGTCCTGCTCGACAAGGACAACCTGCCCGGTGGGGAAGAGACGTTCACCGCCGACTTCGACTACATCAGCGAGTACCGGAAGCTGTGGGGTCTCGAGTAGTCGAAACCGATGTCCGCGTGCGAGCCGAGGGTCTCTCGAAGACCTTCGGCTCGGCGCGCGTCCTCAAGGACGCGGACCTCGAGGTCCGCGCCGGTGAGATCCACGCCCTGATCGGGGCCAACGGCTCGGGCAAGTCGACCTTCGTCAAATGCGTGACAGGGGTCGAGCGCCCCGACCCAGGGGGGCGGCTCGAGATCGACGGCGAGGAGGTGCCGCACGGCTACTCGACCAAGATCGCCCAGGAGCTCGGCGTCAGGGTGGTCCACCAGGAGGCGCCCCTGATCGACTCCCTCACCCTGGCCGAGACCGTCGGCCACAACCAGGGCTTCCCCACCCGCGGGGGCTTCATCAGCAGCCGCAGGCTCGCCGCCCGCACGAAGGAGATGTTCGACCGCCTCGGGGTCGACGTCTCGCCGAAGGCGATGGCCGGAACGCTGTCCCCGCCGGAGCGGGCGATGGTGATGCTCGCGCTCGCCCTCGGCGGCGGCGAGGCGAAGCTGATCGTCCTCGACGAGCCGACCGCCTCGCTCACCGCCTCCGACGCGGAGCGCTTCCTGACGGCGGTCGAAAACGCTTCCGAGCACGGCGCCGGGATCCTCCTCGTCACCCACCGGCTGCCAGAGGTGTTCGCGGTCTGCGACCGGGTCACCGTGCTGCGCGACGGCGAGATCGTCCTCCGCGCCGAGACATCCGAGACCTCGACCGACCAGCTGATCGACGAGATCGTCGGCCCGACCGCCGATCGCGGCGCCGTCGGCTCGACGCCGGTCCCGGCCCGCTTCCTCGCCGACGGCGAGCGGAGGGAGGGCATGGACGGCGCCCGGCGCCCCGCGCTCGCGGCGAACGACCTCGTCGGCGGCGTCGTCGACGGCGTCAGCTTCGAGGCGGCGGAGGGAGAGATCCTCGGGATCAGCGGCCTGCTCGGCAGCGGCGCCGATGAGCTCTGCGGGCTGCTCGCCGGCGCCCTGCCCCTTCGCCACGGCACCGTCACCGTCGGGGGGCGCACGCTCGATGCCGGCTTCGACACCCGCGCGACGATGGCCGCCGGCATCTCCTACGTGCCCGGCGACCGTCTCAGGTCGGGTGGCATCGCGACGCTCTCGCTGCTGGAAAACATGGCCCTGCCGAACCTCGGCGACTACGGCGTCAACCGCAGCCGCAAGATGAGCGACTTCGAGGAGATCGTCGGTGTGCTCGACGTCCGCCCACCCGAGCCCGGGCGCGCCTTCGGGACCCTCAGCGGCGGCAATCAGCAGAAGGTGATCGTCGGCAAATGGGCGCTGCTGCGGCCCCTCGTCTTCCTCCTCGACAACCCGACCGCCGGCGTCGATCCAGGCGCCCGCGAGGAAATCCTGGCGCTGCTTCGCGGCCTCGCCGAGGCCGGCACGGCGGTGATCGTCAACTCCTCCGAGCCGGAGGAGCTCTCGCGGCTGGCGACCAGGGTCCTGTTGGTGAGCGAGGGCCGCATCGCCGGCGAGCTGCGGGGCGACGAGGTCAACGAACGTGCGATCACGGCTGCGAGCGCGCAGCTGGGGAACAAAGACGACCAGGGAGTGGGACTTGAACCAGCCGACGAGTAGCGCCAAGACGCCGGGCAGCACCAGCGCCGCGGAGCGTCCGCCGGGCGGGGAGGGACCGAAGCCGCGCGCCCTGGGCAGCGCCGGCGGCGCGCCGGCCTGGCTGGACCTGATCCAGCGCTTCGGCGCTGTGATCCTCCTGCTCCTGGTCTGCGTGATCTTCTCGATCCTCGAGCCGGACAGCTTCGCGACCTGGCAGAACGCCCGCACGATCCTCCAGCAGGAGGCGGTGCTCGCCTGCCTCGCGCTCGGATTGCTGCTGCCGATCGCGGTCGGCGAGTTCGACCTCTCGGTCGGCTACGTGCTCGGCTTCTCGGCGGTGATCGCGGCCTCGTTGGGCGGCGAGTCGGGGATGGCGGGCGGCCTCGTGATCCCGATCGTGGTGCTCTCCGGGCTCGCGATCGGCGCCTTCAACGGCATCCTCGTCGCCAAATTCAAGATCCATTCCCTGATCGCGACGCTCGGCGTCGGCTTCGCGGTCAGCGGCGCCACCGTCGGCGTGACAGGCGGCACGACGCTGTTCCAGGGGATTCCGAAAATCATCCCCGACGTCAGCAACACCGAGATCTTCGGGTTGAAATCGGCGGTCTGGGTCGTCTTCGCCCTCGCGATCCTGCTCTACCTCGTGCTCGAATTCACGCCCTTCGGCCGCCGCATCTATGCGGTCGGCGGCTCCGAGCGGGTCGCGCGGCTCTCCGGCGTGCGCACCGACTGGATCAAGATCGCCGCCTTCTCGATCGCCGGCGGCATGGCCGCGGTCGCCGGGATCCTCCAGCTCGGCCAGGCCGGTGGGGCCTCGGCGGCCTTCGGGGTCAACCTGCTGCTGCCGGCCTTCGCCGCGATCTTCCTCGGGGCGACGGCGATCAAACCCGGAGTCTTCAACGTCTGGGGGACCGTGATCGCGATCCTGCTGCTCGCCGCCGGCTTCACCGGGCTCGGACTGAAGGGGGTGCCGCTCTGGGTCGAGCCGATCTTCGACGGCGCGATCCTCCTGATCGCGGTCCTGGTCACCCGGCGCGAGAACCGGACCCTGGGCGGGCAGGCCTGATCGCGGTCGGGATCCTGCATCCGGGGGAGATGGGCGCCGCCGTCGGCGGCGCCCTCGTCGACACCGGCCTCGAAGTGGCATGGGCCTCGGACGGGCGCTCCGACTCGACCGCCGGCCGCGCCGGCCGCCACGGGCTCGACGACGCCGGCGGCCTCGGGGCGCTCCTCTCGCGCAGCAAGATCGTGCTCGCGATCTGCCCTCCGCACGCAGCCGTCGAGGTCGCAGCGGAGGTCGCGAGCCACGAATACCGCGGCGTCTACGTTGACGCCAACGCGATCGCGCCCCGTACCGCAGACGAGATCGCCCGGGTGATCGGGGCCGGCGGCGCCCGCTACGTCGACGGGGCGATCGTCGGGACCCCGCCCGGGTCGGGCGCTTCGCCGCGTTTCTACGTCTCCGGCGAGGGCGCGGCGGCTGTCTCGAGCCTCTTCGGCGGCAGCGTCGTCGACGCTCGCCCCCTGAACGGGGAGCCGAACGCCGCCTCCGCCCTCAAGGTCGCCTACGCCGCCTGGACCAAGGGCAGCGCCGCCCTGATGCTCGCCGCCGAGGAGTCGGCACGACGGGCCGGGGTCGAATCCGAGCTCGAGGACGAGTGGTCCTCGCTCGAGGGCCTGACGCCGCGGCTCGCGCGTGCCCACCGTGACGCCGCCGCGCACGGCCGACGTTGGGCGGGGGAGATGGAGGAGATCGCCCGCGCCTTCGACGACCTCGACCTGCCGCCCGGCTTCCATCGCTCGGCGGCCGAGGTCTACGACCGGTTGGATACGTATGCAGACCACCCCGACGGGGGGGTCGGCGACGGCGGGAGGCAATGGTGGCGGAGTACCTGAAGACCGCCAGGGACTCCGAGGGGGTCCGCCGCGAGGTCGTCGAGACGGTCGGGCGGATGCTCGTCGAGATCGAGAGCGGCGGCGAGGACGCCGTCCGCCGCTACTCCTCCGAGCTCGACGATTGGAATCCGGAGAGCTTCAGGCTCGAGCCGGAGGAGATCGCGACCGCCGCCGGATCGGTCCCGGTCGCTACCCGCGAGCACATCGATGCCTCGCTCGAGCGCGTGCGCGAGTTCGCCGAGGCCCAGCGCGGGACGCTCCGGGATCTCGAGGTGGAACCCGAGCCCGGGGTTCGGCTGGGACATCGGCACGTGCCGATCGACCGGGTCGGGGCCTACGTGCCGGGCGGCCGCTACAAGATGCTCGCCTCCGCCTTCATGACGATCGGCGTCGCCAAGGTCGCCGGCGTGCCCGAGGTCGTCGCCTGCACGCCGCCCGAACGGGGTGTCGGGATGACTCCACCGATGATCTATTCGATCGATCGCTCCGGCGCCGACGCGATCCTCTCCCTCGGCGGCGTCCAGGCCCTCGCGACGCTCGCCTTCGGGCTCTTCGGGATCGAGCCGGTGAGCATGCTCGTCGGCGCCGGCAACGCCTACGTCGCCGAGGCCAAGCGCCAGCTCTACGGCGAGGTCGGCATCGACCTCCTCGCCGGGCCGACCGAGGTGCTGGTGATCGCCGACGCGGACGCCGACCCGGACCTGGTCGCTCTCGACCTGCTCGCGCAGGCCGAGCACGGCCCCACCTCGCCGGCGGTCGCGTTGACGGTTGACGCCGAGCAGGGACGCGCGATCATCGAGGCGGTGGAGCGCTTGCTGAAGAACGACTGGCCGACCGCCGACGTCGCCGGACCCGCCTGGCGCGACCACGGGACGGTGATCGTCGCCGACGGCCACGAGGAGGCCCTGAGGATCGCCAACGACCTCGCCTCCGAGCACGTCGAGGTCCAGGTCGGGGCGGATCGTCTCGAGTGGTACCTGGAGGGTCTCGTCAACTACGGCTCGCTGTTCCTCGGCGAGCAGGCGACGGTGACCTACGGCGACAAGGGGATCGGAACCAACCACGTCCTGCCGACCGGTCGCGCCGCCCGCTACACCGGCGGCCTCTGGGTCGGGCGCTTCCTCAAGACCCTCACCCACCAGCGCCTCACCCCGGAGGGGGCGGCCGCGGTCGGCCCCGACGTCGTCGCCGTCGCCGAGGCCGAGGCGATGCTCGGCCACGCCCGCAGCGTCGCCGCCCGGCTCACCCGCAACGGGGCGGGCGCTCCGTGACCGACCCCGGCCCCGGGCTCGCGGGCCGCCACGTCCTGGTCACCGGCGCCAGCCGCGGGCTGGGGCGCGGGATCGCCGAGCGGGTCGCATCGCTCGGCGCCACCGTCACCCTCGCCGCCCGCGACCGCGACGCGCTCGAGCGGGCCCGCGACGCGATCGAGACGGCGGGCGGCGCAGCCCGGGTCGCGGTCCTCGACGCGACCGAGCCCGAGCGGGTCGCGGAGCTCGTCGCCGAGGCCGAGGCCGCGGCGCCGCTCTGGGGCTGCGTGCACTCGGTCGGCGGCAACCTCACCGGCGACTCGCTCGAGTATCGGCAGGAGGACTTCGACCGGCTGCTGGCGCTGAACGTCTCGACGACCTTCAGCGTCCTGCGCGAGGTGGCCCGCCGCCTCGTCTCCCGGCCCGAGGGCGGACGCCTGGTCGCGATCGGATCGCAGATGGGCTCGGTCGGTTACCCCGGGCGGGCCGCCTACTGCGCCGCCAAGCACGCGGTCGACGGCCTGGTCAAAGCGCTCGCCGTCGAGTGGGCGCCGCGGCGGGTGACGGTCAACTCGGTGGCGCCGACCTTCGTCGAGACCGATCTGACCCGCGAGATGCTCTCCGAGCCGGGGTTCCGATCCGAGGTCCTCGGTCGGATTCCCGCCGGCAGGCTCGGCGAGATCGACGACGTCGCCGTCGCCGCCGCCTTTCTGCTCGGCCCCGAGGCGGGCCTGATCACCGGAATCGTCCTGCCCGTCGACGGGGGCTGGACGGCCTGGTAACCCATGGTCAAGCGAGAGATCGGAGCACGATGAGGAACGAGAGGCTGTACCGGCGGGTCGTCACCTGGGACGACATTCCGGAGGAAGAGGTGCGGCGCGGGGTCAGGCGGCGGGGTTACTCGACCGACGAGGTGATGCTGATGTGGAATGTGGTCGAGGAGGGGATGGAGTTGAAACCCCACAGCCACGAGGACTTCGACCAGTTGGTCTGCATCTTCGAGGGCCGCTGCAACTACTACGTCGACGGCGAGCCCCACGAGATGGGCCCGGGCTCGATGATGCTGGTCCCGGCCGGCGCCGAGCACTACATCGAACCGCTCGAGCCCTCCTGCGCCAACCTCGACATCTTCGTGCCGCCGCGGGCCGACTACGAGCCCGCGCTCGCCTGGATCTCCTCGCTTCCCGAGCTCGGCGGCTGAAGCACTCAGGCGACCGGGCCGACGGTCCGCCGGACGAGGAGCTCGGTCGGGAAGACCCGCTCGCGGGGAGGTTGGAGCCGGTCCTCTCCGAGGCGCTCGACGAGGAGCTCGGCGCTGACCTGGGCCATCTCGGCGAGCGGCTGGCGCACCGTCGTCAAACCGATCGAGTCCCAGGCCGTCATCGCGATGTCGTCGAAGCCGATGACCGAGACGTCGACGGGGATCCGCATCCCGGCGCTGATCAGGGCGTCCCAGGCGCCGAGCGCGATCACGTCGTTGCCGCAGAAGATCGCCGTCGGGGGGTCGGCCGCTCCCAGCAGCTCCCGGCAGCCCGCGAGCCCGGTCTCGTGCTCGTACGGCCCCGCCAGGCTCAGATCGGGGGCCAGCGGGCGGCCGAGCTGCTCGAGGGTGGAGCGGAAGCCGTCGTCGCGCTCGCGCGCGGTCGAGGTTCGGGGCGGCCCCGCGATCTGGGCGATCCGCCTGTGGCCGAGCTCGACCAGGTGCTTCGCCGCGTAGCCCGCTCCGGAGCGGTTGTCGGAGACGACCCGATCGAATCGATCGTCGTCGATGTGGCGGTTGAGGAAGACGACCGGGACCTCCGATTCGTGGAGGCGATCGGCCGCCTCGAAGCCGATCACCGCGGAGGTGAAGACGAAGCCGTCGACGGCCCTTCCCTGGTAGAGCTCGAGGAAGTTCTGCTGCTCGGCGACGTCCTGTTCGTTGAAGAGCAGCATGCTGTATCCGAGCGCCGAGAAGTCGCGCTCGAGGACGTCGACGAGGTGGGGGTAGAACGGGTTGGTGATGTTGGAGACGACGACCCCGACCCGCTTCGATCGGCGGGTGATCAGGCTGCGGGCGACCAGGTCGGGGGAGTAGTCGAGCTCCTCGGCGGCGCTGACGACCCGGGCCCGCGTCTCCTCGGAGACGTTGGGGTCGCCGCTGAGGGCACGGGAGACCGTCGATTGGGAGACCCCGGCGCGGCGGGCTACGTCGTGACTGGTGGGGCCACGACGGGGAGCGCCGTCGCCCCGCGCGGAAGGCGGCGCCATGGGGCCAAGGTTACGACCTCAGGGCGTACCTTTCCGGAGTGCCCCCGAGACTCGACGAGCTGACGATCGCCGACTCGCCGGCGGCTTGGCGGGCCTGCGGCTTCGAGGTCGAGGACGACCTCTGCACGATCGGCGCGGTCCGGGTCAGGCTGGTCGGTGAGGAGGGCGGTCGCGGCGTCGTCGGCTGGAGCCTCGCCGGCGTCGAGCCCGGCGCCGTCCTCGACGGGCTCCCGCCCACGGTCGCCGCCGGCCCGCCCGCCTCCGCCCCCGGCAGGCACCCGAACGGGATCAGCGCGCTCGACCACGCGGTGGTCATCTCGCCCGATTTCGACCGGACCGTCGCCGCGCTCGAGGCGGCCGGGCTCGATTTGCGGCGGATCCGCGAGGAGCCGACCCCGGCCGGCGCGCCTCGGCAGGCGTTTTTCCGCCTCGGCGAGCCAATCCTCGAGGTCGTCCAGGCGCCCCCGGCCGCGATCGAGCGCAGCGGCGGTCGCGACGGGCCCGCCTTCTTCTGGGGCCTGGCCCTGATCGCCGACGATCTCGATGCCACCGTCGCCGCGATCGGCGCCGGGGTCGGCGAGCCGCGCGACGCCGTCCAGCCCGGCCGCCGCATCGCGACGATGGGGCGGGCCGCCGGCCTCGCCCTTCCGATCGCGCTGATGTCGCCGGCGCCGAGCGGCGGCGATCGTCACGGCGGCGACGCCTGAGGGCGGCTCAGCCGACCTGTTCGGTCGGTCGGATCAAGACCTCGTTGAGGCAGACGTGCCGCGGTCGGGTGACCGAGTAGGCGATCGCATCGGCGATGTCCTCCGACCGAAGCACCTCGATGTCCTCGAAGCGGCCTCGGACCCGCTCCCTGATGCCGTCGCGAAGGTGATCGGTGAGCTCGGTGTCGACCGCGCCGGGCTCGATGACCGTGCAGCGGACGCGACGCTCGGCGAACTCCTGCCGGAACGACTCGCTGAAGGCACCGACGCCGTGCTTGGTGAGGTTGTAGACCCCGGAGCCGGAGCGGGCGACGCGGCCGGCGACCGAGCTGATGTTGACGACGTCGGCGCAGCCGCGCCCGGAGTCCTCGGCCGCGTTCAGCAGGTGGGGGAGGGCGGCGTGCGTCGTGTGGATCAGCCCCTTGAGGTTGAGGTCGATCATCCGCTCCCACTCCTCCGTCGGGGCATCCTCGATCGGGCCGAGCAGCATCACGCCGGCGTTGTTGACGACGATGTCGAGGCGCCCGAGCTCGTCGACCGTTCGCTCGACCGCCGCCCTCGCCTGATCCCGCTCGCTGAAGTCGGATTCGATCGCCAGCGCCGTGTGGCCCTCGCCGCCGATCTCCGAGGCGAGGCGCTCGAGACGCTCGAGCCGCCGCGCCGCAAGCGAGACCTTCGCGCCCGCGGACGCCAGCGCCCTGGCCGTCGCCTCGCCGATGCCGCTGCTGGCGCCGGTGACCAGGGCGACCGTCCCCTCGAGTGCGCTCGCTGCCATCACTGATCAAACTACTGCCCGGATGGCGCGCCTACCAAGCATCGTCGCCCTGGCCCTCGCGGTCGGGGCCATGTCGGCTTCGCTCGGATGTGGTGCGGAGGGCGACGCCACGGGCTCCGAGCAAACCGAGGCCGCGATCATCGGGCGCGAATCGCAGCCGACGACGGTCGAGCCCGAGGAGGTCGTCACCCCGGCCGCGTGCCCGCCCGAGGCCGGCCCGGGTTGCGAGGCCGCCGAGGGTCGGATCGTCTTCGTCGAGGCGGTCGACCCCGACGGCGACGGCGACGCCCACTTCGTGATCACCGACGGCGGCAGCATCACCCTGCCCGGGCTGACTGCGATCGACGTCCGCCGCGGCCTGCGCCCGGAGCCGCTGCCCGGCGTCGGCGACCTGATCAGCGCCGCCGGTCCGGTGCAGACCGGGAGCCACGGCCAGAGTCAGATCCACGCCCTGGTCCTGAACGTGGCCCGGCCCGCGCGCTAGGGGGCGAGCGAGACGACGTGCGCCGTCCGCGGCGGCACCCGACCCTCGAGCACCTCGAGGTAGGCGTCGCGGAGTCCCTCGAAGCCGTGGGCGGGTATCGTCTCGAGCCAGCCGCCGGTCCACTCGCAGAACGGGTGCCAGGCCTCCGCGACGCGCTGCTCGAGGCCGACCCTGCCCCAGTCCTCGGCCCGCTTGGTGACGCGGGTCGGGGCGAAGAAGAACTCGGGCGCCGGCCCGGGGAGGTCGGGGTTGCCGCCGAGCTCCTCCCAGTGGGTCATCCCGACCGCCATGCTGTGGACGAGGTCGTCGCCGAAATGAGCGTGGACGGCGCCGCGGACGTCGGCGTCGCCGGAGAAGTCGACGTAGGTGGCGGGACCGCGGTCGAGCGTCTCGATCTCGCCGTAGGGGACCGCCCGCGAGTAGATCCCGAGGCTCTCGACGAACTCGGCGTTGCCGGGTGAGGTGAGGCCGACCAGCTCGACGCCCTGGCGCCGGGCGAGCATGAAGGCGGCGGCGATCGCGGTCTTGCTCGAGGCGCTCGACATCACGACCGGGCCGCGCTCGAGAAGGCCGTCGTCGGCGAGCTGGTCGTCGATCAGGAAGGAGGTGAAGAAGAGCGGCCGCAGCAGCATCTGGATCGCCTCGGTGTCGGGGCGGTGGAAGGCGTCGGCGTCGGTCGCCCGGTAGCGATGGTAGGCCGAGGGCAGCTCGGCCCGGTGGGGCGAGCCGTCGACGAACCCGCCGCCGTCGACACCGACCGCCTCGACCAGCAGGTGGGAGGAGGGAGGCAGGTAGCCGTAGACGCGGGTCCCGGCGAGGACCCCGTCGACGTTGCTGCTCTCGACCTCGGCGAATCCCCACATCGGCAGCCTTCCCCAGCCCTCCTCGGCCGGGAAGAAGCTCCAGTAGGACATCGCCTCGCCCATCACCCCGTAGGTGACGTTGTTGGCGGTCAGCCCGAAGCTGTCGACCCGCAGCAGCGCCTGGCCCTCGCCGGCCTCGGGCGGGTCGGAGTCGGCGATCCTGCACTCGCGGAGGTCGTCGCGCTTGACCAGGAAGTCGGTCATTCCGCTCCGGATACTCTCATGGAGATGGGCCTGCTCGACAAACTTCACGCGCCGCCGCCCCCCGAGGTCGTCGACGAACCGGACGCCGGACGCTTCACGATCAAGGTCGAGGGTCGCCGCGCCGGCTGCTCGACCTACCGCCGCCACGACGGCACGATCGCCTTCCGCCACACCGAGATCGACCCAGAGTTCGAGGGGCGGGGCCTCGGCGGCCAGCTCGTCAGGGCCTCCCTCGAGCAGGCCCGCGAGGAGGGTGCAGCGGTGCTGCCGTTCTGCCCCTTCGTCCGCGAGTACATCGAGCGCCACCCCGATTGGCTCGACCTGGTGCCGGCCGAGCGGCGCGAGGAGTTCGGGCTCCCGGGCGCCTGACCCGCCCGCCCGGTCCTCGGTGATGCGCAACCCCGGCGCTGATCGGGGTCTTCTACGGGTACCTGATGACGATGAGGGCAATGCTGATCTCACTGGGCGCCGCCCTGGTCTCGATCCTGGCGCCGTCGGGTCCCGCCGAGGCAGCGCCCGCGCCGGGCTGCGCCGAGGGACCGCAGCGCAGCGGCGAGACGATCGTCGGCACCGCCTGCGATGACACGATCCGCGCCCCGGCCGGGGTCGCGCTAGTCGAGGGCGGCGGCGGCGACGACACGATCATCGCGGCGCCGATCTCGGCGCTGAGCGCGCCCTGTCCGGCCGGCTGTCACCTCGGGATCGGCAGCCAGACCTTCGACGGCGGTCCCGGCGATGACGTCGTCTTCGGCGAGCGCGGAAACGACCGCCTCGAGGGCGGGGAGGGCAACGACCTGCTCTTCGGCGGGATCGGCGACGACCTCCTCCGCGGCGGTGCCGGGAACGACCGGCTCGCCGGCGGCTTCGGGGCCGACGCGATCGACGGCCAGAGCGGCGACGACGGCGTCCGCGGCGACTCCACCGTCGACACGATCGTCGACTCCGGCGGTGGCGCCGACACGCTCTCCTACGCGACCGGGGTCACGCCCGGCTTCTTCAACTCGCGGGACGGAAAGGTCTACCCGGACTTCTCCGCCGTCGCCGGCCTGCCGGCGCTGGGGGGCGCCCGCGGGGTCTTCCTCGACCTCGGCCAGGACCACGCCGACAACGGCGTCCCCGCCCTCGGTGGCGGCTCCGACGTGGTCGAGGGCTCGGCCTTCGAGACGATCATCGGGACCCCCTTCGCCGACTACATCGTCGGCACGCCCGGGCCGCAGACGATCTTTGGCGGCGGCGGCGGCGACGTGATCCTCGGCGAAGGCGGCGGCGACCAGATCCACGGCGGCGCCGACGGCGACAGCTGCGACGTCATCGCCGACTGCGAGACGTCGAGCCGAACCGTGGTCCAGCGCGACCCGGCGAAGATCGCGGTCGGTCTGATGGCTGCGGGCGCGGGCGCTCCGCCGCAGCTCTACCTCACGGGGAGCGGCGCCGCCGATGTCGTCACCGCGACCTACTCCGGCAGCGCGGTGACCTTCACGCTCGGCGCCGGATCGGTGGGCGGCTTCGACACGGCGGACTCGGCCGCCGGCGGCTGCGGGGAGCCGGCCGGCGACCAGGTCACCTGTTCCCTCTCCGGGCCGCTCGACTCCCTGCTGATGGCGGGCCTCGGCGGCGACGACGAGCTGCGGGCGGACGGGTTCCCCGACCGCGTCGCGGTCCTGCTCAGCGGCGGCGAGGGAGGTGACGAGCTCGTCGGTGGGACGGCGAGCGAGGACATCCTCGTCGACGGCCAGGGGGACGGCGCCGACGCCTCGACCGCGCTGGGAGGCGACGATGCCCTGACCCACAACGGCGGCGCCGACACCCTCGCCGGGGGCGAGGGCGACGACCTCTTCCTCTCGAACTCGGTCTGCGATCAGAATTCGATCGACGGCGGCAACGGGCGCGACAACGCCTCCTGGGCCCAGTTCCAGCCCGTCGGGAGCCAGGGGGTGGCCGCCAACGTCGGCGCCGGCGTCGCCGGGTTCCCCTCCGGCAGCGCCGAGCCCAGCTGCCAGAGCGGCGCCCTCGACGGGTTCACCGCGGTCGAGGACCTCGAGGGCTCGGGCGGCGACGACGTCCTCCACGGCGGCCCCGAGGCGAACCAGCTGCTCGGCCGCGGCGGCGCCGACAGCTACCACGCCGAGGCCGGCGCCGACCGCATCCTCGCCAACTCAGACGACTCCGACCTGGTGATCGATTGCGGTGGCGACGCCGGCGACCTCGCCCTCGTCGACTTCCCGCAGAACGGCCCCGACCCGGCGCCGATCGGCTGCGAGCAGATCGTCGAAGCCGCCCCCGACAGCTTCAGCGTCGGAACCGAGCTGCCGCCCGGCACGCCGCCGCCCGACGGCGGCGAAACGCCCCCGCCGCCGGCTCCGGCGCCGCGGCCCCCGGCAGTCGACCGGGCGCCGCCGCGAACGAAGCTCGTCTCGCGCCCGCGTCGTCTCCTCCTCGCCCCCCAGCGCCGGCCGCGCCGGGTCGTGTTCCGCTTCAGCTCGAGCGAGCGGGGTTCGAGCTTCCGCTGCAAGCTCGACCGCCGGCCGCCCCGCCGGTGCCGTTCGCCGCTCCGAGTCAGGGTCGGACCCGGCCGCCACGTCTTCCGCGTCACCGCCACCGATCGCGCCGGCAACGCCGATCGGACCCCGGCGAGAGTCCGCTTCGTGGTCCGAGCGCGCCGGGGCGACTGAGGCCGACGGGCCGGTTTGCTTCAATCGGTTCACCAGAGAAAGGAGGTGGTCCTAAATTGATTGACATGCTTGACGGGACTCTGGAGGTGCAGGGCCGCTAGGCGCTGTGCAGTTCGCCCGGCGGAATCCAACCCGGGCACCGGCGGAGGAGGGAGGCCGGAGCTGGTCCCAGCCGGCAGCAGCACCCGATTTCGCTCCCATGCACCTGTCAGGGCCGCCTTCGGGCGGCCCTGACTCGTTTCCGGCTCGGTGGGGAGAGCGCTGCTAGCCTTCGCGGCTGAACATGTGTTCAGTCTCGACCGACAGGCCGGCCCGCGAGCAGATCGTCGAGCACGCGATGGCGCTGTTCGGGGAGCGAGGGGTGGAGGCCACCTCCCTGCGCGAGGTGGCCAAGGTCGCCGGCGTCTCCCCGGCCCTTGTCGTCCACCATTTCGGCGGCAAGGAGGGCCTCGTCGCCGCCGTCGACGAGGCGGCGGTCGGCCGCTTCGGGGCCGCCTACGGGTCCGCAGAGGAGGAGGGGACCGCGACCCCCGGCGATCTCCTGCGCCGGCGGGCGGCGCAGACCGCCGCGGTGATGCGCGAGCACCCCGCGGTCTGCGCCTACCTCGGTCGCGCGCTGGTCGAGGCGACGCCCGGCTCGTCGCGGCTCTTCCGACTGATGATCGGCGGCGGCAGGGCGGAGATCGAGGGGCTCGCCGCCCGCGGGGCCCTGCGCGAGGACGCCGACCTGCTGTGGGCGACCCTTCAGCACTTCTTCCTGATCTGGGCGCCGCTCGGCTTCCGGGCGCTGCTCGAGGCCGAGGCGCTCGACGCTCCGCTGCTCTCGCCCGAGGTCCTCGAGCGCTGGGTCGAGGCGAACGTCGAGCTGCTCGAGAGGGGCGTCTACCGATGAGCGCCGCCGTCGAGCGGGTCGAGCTCGACTTTCGCTCGGGCGGCGAGCGCTGCGCAGCCTGGCTGCACCGTCCGCCCGGCCCCGGGCCACATCCCTGCGTCGTGATGCTGCATTCGACCGCCGGCCTCAGGCAGCTGCGCTGCTACGCCGAGCGCGGCGACGGCTTCGCGAGGGCGGGCGTGGCGACGCTTCAGTTCGATTGTCGCGGCTTCGGAGCAAGCGACGGGGAGCCGCGGCAGCTGTTCGACGTCAGGCGCCAGGCCGAGGACCTCGCGGCCGCGATCGAGCTCGCCGGCAGCCGCCCCGACCTCGATCCGGGCCGGCTGGCGCTCTGGGGCGGTTCGGCGAGCTGCGCCCTCGTCCTCGACGCCGCCGCCCGACGCGACGACGTCCGCGCCCTCGTCTGCCTGACCCCGTTCGTCCCCGGACGCGAGACCCAGCGCAGCGCCGGCACGCCGGTGGCTCGGCTCGCGGCAGCGATCCTCCGCGACCGGCTCAGGTCGCTCCTCGGCCGCCCGCCGCGGGGGGCCAGGGTCGGCGGCGAGCCCGGCGAAGCGGCGATCCTCGTTCGCGAGGAAGCGGCCTCGCGGGAGCGGGCGATGCTGCCACCCGGCGCCCGGCTCGACCCCGGCGGGGACCGGGCCGAGCTCGGCGCCGGCGTCATCTGGGAGAACCGGGTCGTCCTGCGCCCCCGCTCGCGGACGCCGCATCCGCTGCGGGTCGCCCCGAAGGTCCCCTGTCCGGTCCTGGTGGTCTCAGGAGAGCGGGACCAGCTGTGCCCGGCCGGGCCCGCGGGCGAGCTCGCCGAACGCCTTCCCCGGGGGCGCCTGCGGGAGCTTCCCCTCGGGCACTTCGACCTCTACGACGGCGCCTCGATCGAGGCCGAGGCGGGGTTCCTAGTCGAGCAGCTCGGCGAACCGCAGGGCGGCTAGCGACGGGAAGACGAAGTCACCGTTGCGGTGGGCGAGACCCGAGCCGACGAGTTCGCGCAGCGCCCGTTCGACCGCGTCGCGCTGCTCGAAGACCTCGGTGTCGGCGCCCAGCTCGCGGGCCAGCTCCTCGACCGTCACCTGGGCGGGGTGGAGCTCGAGCAGCTGGCGCAGAGCCTCCGCCTCGAAACGGGCGTCCTCCGCGGCGGTGCCCCTGCTGTCGTCGGCCTCGCCCATCCCGTCGCGCCTAGGGGCCGCCTCAGCGAGTTTCTTCCCCCGCCGAACCACCCTGCGCGGGGTTTGTCACGTTGGCTCCTCGATCTCGAGGACCGCCTGCGCCCATTCGGCGTCGATCGAGACTCCGTAGAAGTGCTGGGTCGAGCCGCGCACCGGCTGCGTTCGCACCAGTTGCAGCACACCCGACTCGGCCAGGACCCTGAAGTGGTAGCTGACGTTGCTGAGGGTGTCGTCGACGCGCTCGCAGACCTCGCGGGGGCTGGCCGGGGGGCCGCCGTTCATCTCGCGCAGGATCCGACGCCTCAGCGGGTGCCCGAGGGCGACGAACAGGTCCTGGACGTTGCGGGTGGCGGCCTCCATGCCGGCGGGGAATATAGACGAAACGAAACGTTTTGTCTGCGCCGGCTCTTCAGGCGTCCTCGCGGACACCGCCCATCTCGCTGAAGACCGCGGTCAGGCCGTCGCCGTTGCGTTGCTCGGCGGCGATCACGTGGGAGACCGCGTTGATCAGCGCCAGGTGGGTGAATGCCTGCGGGAAATTGCCGAGGTGACGGCCGCTGGCCGGATCGAGCTCCTCGGCGAAGAGGTCGAGCCAGCCGGACGATTCCAACAGCCGCTCGCAGAGCTCGCGGGCCCGGCCTTCCTCGCCGATCTCGGAAAGCGCCGAGACCAGCCAGAACGAGCAGATCAGGAATGTTCCCTCCTCGCCGCTCAGGCCGTCGTCGGTCTCCTCGACCTTGTAGCGCAGCACCAGCCCGTGGCGGGTGAGGTCGGCGGCGATCGCCTCGACCGTCCTGTGGACGCGCTCGTCGTCGGGGGGGAGGAAGCGGACGAGCGGGATCAGCAGGGTGGAGGCGTCGAGGGCGTCGGTCTCGTAGTGCTGGCGGAAGACCCCGTCGCGGCAACCGCGCTCGCAGAGCTCGGCGTGCATCTCGTCGGCCCGCCGCTGCCATCTTTCGGCGAACTCGTCGAGCCCGTTGTTGCGCGCCAGGCGCGCTCCGCGGTCGACCGCGACCCAGATCATCAGCTTCGAGGAGACGTAGTGCTTGGGCTCGCCGCGCGACTCCCAGATTCCCTGATCCGGCGTCGGCCAGGCCTCGATCGCCGCCTCGACCTGCAAGGCGATCAGTTTGCGATCGGCTTCGGTCGCCGTTCCCCGCAGGGCTTTTTCGTGGATGTAGATCGAGTCGAGGAGCGCCCCCCAGACGTCGTGCTGCTTCTGGTCGAAGGCGCCGTTGCCGACCCTGACGGGACGGGCGCCGCCGTAGCCTTCGAGGTGGTCGAGGGTCCGCTCGGTCAGCTCCTTCTCGCCGCCGATCCCGTACATGATCTGGAGGTCGGGGTCGGCGCGGCAGACGTTGAGGACGAAGCGCATGAAGTCGCGCGCCTCCTGGTCGAAGCCGAGCGTGTGCAGCGCCCAGAGGCTGAAGGTCGAGTCGCGGATCCAGCTGAAGCGGTAGTCCCAGTTCCGTTCCCCTCCCGGGGTCTCGGGCAGCGAGGTCGTCGGCGCCGCGACGATCGCGCCGGTCGGCGTGTAGGTGAGCCCCTTGAGGACCAGGGCCGAGCGCTGGAGGTGGATCCGCCAGGGGTGGTCGGGAAACTTCCCGTCGCGCAGCCAGCTGCGCCAGAATTCTTCGGTCGAGTCGAGCCGCTCGAGCGCCTCGGGGCTGCTGCGGGGGCCGCCGAGATCACGGTCGCCCCAGGTCACCGCGCAGAAGCCCGACTCGTCCTCGCGCAACCTCATCGTCCCGCGCACGGCGCCGCCGTCGATCTCGAGGTCCATGTCGCTGCTCAGCACCAGCTGGGTGCCCTCGTCGCCGACCGCGACCGCCTCGCCGAGCTCGCCGCCCGCCCATTCCGCCGCGCTCGCGCCGTACTGGAACCGGGGCTCGCATTCCATCGCCATCTCGACCTCGCCGTCGAGGCAGGTCATGATCCGCAGCAGCGAGTGATCCGACTCGTGTTCGGTCTGCGGACGGCGGCCGGACCCGTCGGGCACCCACTCGCCGATCGAGAGCAGGTCGTGGACGACGACCCAGCCGCTGTCGGTGACCCAGGTCGTCTCGATCACCAGCGTCCCCGGCTCGTAGCGGCGGCCGATCGGGACGATCACGCCTTGCGGGGCCAGCTTGAAGCGACCGGCGTCGCGATCGAGGAGGGCGCCGAAGGCGCTGGGCCCGTCGAAGCGGGGCAGACAGAGCCACTCGACGGCCCCGTCGTAGGAGAGCAGCGCGCTGGTGTGGCAATCGGAGAGGAATCCGTAGCTGCCGATCGGGGGGAAGCGGTTGCCAACGGAGCTCACTGGTGGATGCCAAGCTACCAGCAGTGTTCCCCGTCACCGCACACGTCGCCGGCTCGTTCGTCCCGATCGAGGTGATCCCCCTGACCGCGGCGGCGATCCTCTACTGGCACCGGGCGATGGTCCTCGCCTGGGACGAGCGGTCGGTCCCGCTCTGGCGCCAGCTCTGCTTCGGCTCCGGGCTGGCGCTGATCGCGATCGCGCTGTTCAGCCCGATCGGCCACATCTCCGAGGAGCTCGTCCTCGCCCACATGGGCGAGCACCTGCTGATGGGGGACATCGCCACCCTGCTGCTCGTCCTCGGGCTGACCCGGTCGCTGCTCCAGCCGATCCTCGCGATCAAGGTCTTCGACAGGCTTCAGATCCTGACCCACCCGCTGGTCGCGCTGCCGCTCTGGGGCGTCAACCTCTTCGTCTGGCACGTCCCCGCCCTCTACCAGGACGCCTACGGGACGGCGCCGATCCATGCCCTCGAGCACGGCAGCTTCATCTTCTTCGGCGCTCTGATGTGGATGCCGGTCGTCGGTCCGCTGCCGAAGCCGGAGTGGTTCACCGCCGCCTGGAAGGTCGGCTACGTCGTCGTCGTCCGTTTCGCCGGGGCGATCCTCGGCAACGTCCTGATGTGGTCGGGCACGGTTCTCTACCCGATCTACGCGCCGGGCGAGCGCTACTGGAACATCTCCGCCCAGGCCGACCAGAGCACCGCCGGCGCCTTGATGATGGTCGAGGGGACCTTTCTCATCCTCGGCGTCCTCGCCTGGGTCTTCCTCGACGTCGCCCGCCAGGGGGTCGAGAAGCAGCGCCTGCTCGACCTCGCCGCCGAGCGCGGCGTCGAGCTCGACGAGCGCCGGGCGCAGCGGGCGGTCGCCTCCGGCCACGCGGCGCTGCTCGAGGAGAGGCTGACCGGCGCCGATGCGGCCGAAGATGAGCGCGAGCCAGACCGGGTCTGAGCGGACGCTGCTGGCGGCGCTGGTCTTCGTCGTCGGGGCCGCCAGCCTCGGCGCCGAGATCGCCGCCGCCCGTCTGCTGGCGCCGTACTTCGGCGCCTCGACGATCGTCTGGGCGAACACGATCGGCGTCGTCCTCGTCGCGCTCTCGGCCGGCTACTGGTTCGGCGGCCGGCTCGCCGATCGCCATCCCCGCCTGCGCTCGCTCTGCCTGGTCGTGCTGGTCGCCGCGGTCCTGATCGCGGCGATCCCGTTCGCCGCCCGCCCCTTCCTCTCGCTCTCGGTCGATGCCTTCGACGACGTCTCGCCCGGCGGCTTCCTCGGCTCGCTGTTCGGCGTCCTGATCCTCGTCGCGGTCCCGGTGACGCTGCTCGGAGCCGCGTCTCCCTGGGCGGTGCGGCTGGCCGTCGGCCCCCCCGAGCGCGCCGGCGAGGTGGTGGGGAGGCTCTACGCGATCTCGACCGCCGGCTCGCTGTTCGGGACGATGATCGCGGCGCTGCTGCTGATCCCGGCGATCGGCACGCAACGGACGTTCCTCGTCTTCGCCCTCGCTCTCGGTCTGGTCGCCAGCGCCGGACTCGGCTGGCGCTCCCTCGCGGTGCCGGCGTTGCTGGCGCTCGTCTTCGCCGCCCCGGTCGGGGCGATCAAGGCGGCCGACACCGGTCGCGTGCTCTTCGAGGACGAGACCGCGCATCAGTACGCTCGGGTGGTCGAACGCGACGACGGCTCCCGCGCCCTCGAGCTGAACGAGGGCCAGGCGGTCCACTCGCTCCTGCGCCCGGGGTCATTCCTCACCGACGACTACTGGGACGGCCACCTCGTGCTCCCGTTCGCGGCCCGCGCCCGGCCGCCGCGGCGGATCGCGATCCTCGGCAACGCCGGCGGCACCGTCGCCCGCGCCTTCGGCGGCTACTTCCCGGCCACCGAGGTCGACGCGGTCGAGATCGACGGCGAGCTGACCGACCTGGGGCGCCGCTACCTCGACCTCCGCAACCCCAGGATGAGGGTCTTCGCCGAGGACGCGCGACCCTGGCTGGAGCGCTCCGAAGGCGGCTACGACGCGATCATGGTCGACGCCTACCGCCAGCCCTACATCCCCTTCTACCTGGCGACGGAGGAGTTCTTCGAGCTCGCCCGCGACCGTCTGGCGCGCGGCGGGATCGTGATCGTCAACGTCGGCCACCCCGAGGGCAGCGAGGAGCTGGAGCGGGTCCTCGCGGCGACGATGAGGAGCGCGTTCGCGCGGGTGCTTCGCGATCCGATCGAGCCGACCAACACGCTGCTTCTCGGCGGCGGGCCGGGGCTCTCGGCGCGGCGCCTCGGTCGCCGTGCCGCGACCCTGCCACCCGAGCTGCGTCCGTTGGCCCGCCGGGCGGCCGCCGATCTCGAGGGCGGGCTCGCCGGGGGCGACGTCTACACCGACGACCACGCGCCGGTCGAGTGGCTCGTCGACTCCTCGCTGCTGGAATACGCGAATGGCGAATAGGGCGAAGGCATGGCTGGTGACCGGCCCGGTCGGGCGCGGAACCGCGTTCGCGGTCGACTTCGTGGTGGCGCTGCGGGACGTCGTTTCCTCTAGGGTCAAACGCTGATGGAGACGAGCGTCACAGAGCTTTCCGACTCGAAGGTCCGGGTCGACGTCGAGGTTCCGGCCGCCGACGTCGAGAAGGGCGTCAACCGCGCCGCCCGCGCTCTCGCGCGGGAGATGCGTCTGCCCGGCTTTCGCAAAGGCAAGGCGCCGCCGTCGCTGGTGATTCAGCGCCTCGGCTTCGGCCCGGTTCTCGAGGAGGCGATTCGAGAGTCGCTGCCGGGGTGGTACGAACGGGCGCTGCTCGGCTCGCGGATCAGCCCGGTCGGCGACCCCAGCGTCGAGATCGTCGCCGCTCCCGAGACCGAGGGCGAGCCGCTGAGCTTCAAGTTCGAGATCGCGGTGCGGCCGAAGGCGACGCTCGGCGAGTACAAGGGGCTCGAGGTCGGCCGTGCCGACACCGAGGTCCCGGAGGACATCGTCGACCGCGAGGTCGAGCGGATCCGCGAGAGCTCCGGGCGCCTCGAGCAGGTCGACCGCGCCGCCGCCGAGGGCGACTCGCTGGTCATGGACTTCGAGGGGTTCCTCGACGGCAAGGCCTTCGAGGGCGGCGCCGCCGCCGATTACCGGCTCGAGCTCGGCAGCGGCTCGCTGATCGAGGGCTTCGAGGAGCAGCTGGCCGGCGCCCAGGCGGGCGAGGAGCGCGAGGTCGAGGTCACCTTCCCCGACGACTACCAGGCGGAGCAGCTGGCCGGCGAAGACGCCGTCTTCAAGGTCAAGGTCAAGGAGGTCTGGGAGAAGGTCCTGCCCGATCTCGACGACGACTTCGCAGCGGAGGCGACCGAGTTCGACACCCTCGCCGAGCTCCGCGCCGACATCGAGAAGCGGCTCGCCGAGGCGGTCGGCCAGAGAATCGAGCAGGACTTCAGGGTCGCGGCGATCGACGCCGCCGTCGCCAACGCCCGGATCGAGCTTCCCGACGACCTCGTCAAAGCCCGCGCCGAGGAGCGTCTCGACCGTTTCCAGCGCCAGATCGCCTCGCAGGGGATGGACCCGGCGGCGTTCTTCCAGATGCAGGGCAAATCGATCGAGGAGGTGCTCGAGGAGTCGATGCCCGACGCCGAGAAGGAGCTGCGGCGCGAGGCCGTCCTCGCCGCCGTCGCCGAGGCCGAGGAGATCGAGGTCTCCGACGAGGAGATGACCGAGGCCCTCGCGCATACCGCCGAGCACGAGCGCACGACCCCGGAGAAGCTGCTGGAGCGGCTGCGCGAGGACGGCCGCGACGAGATGGTCCGGGACGACATCCGCGTCCGCAAGGCGATCGACGTCGTCGCCGATGCGGCGTCGCCGATCCCGATCGGCCTGGCCGAGGCGCGCGAGCAGCTGTGGACGCCCGAGAAAGAGCGCGAGGCCGCCGGCGGGCTCTGGACTCCCGGTTCGGACTGAGCTGCCGCAAGCCGGCGTGCGGGCGCGGTGAGGCCGCCGGTCGCCTTCTATAGAGTGCCCGGACGATGAGTCCCCTGGTGCCAATGGTGGTCGAGCAGACGTCGCGCGGCGAGCGCTCGTTCGACATCTACTCGCGGCTGCTGAACGAGCGGATCGTCTTCCTCGGCTCCGCCGTCAACGACGAAATCGCCAACCTGATCGTCGCCCAGCTCCTGCACCTCGAGTCCGAGGATCCGGACAAGGACATCAGCCTCTACATCAACAGCCCCGGCGGCTCCGTCTACGCCGGGATGGCGATCTACGACACGATGCAGTTCATCAAGCCCGACGTGCAGACGATCTGCTGCGGGATCGCGATGAGCATGGGCGCGTTGCTGCTCGCCGGCGGCGCCGCCGGCAAGCGGATGTCGCTGCCGAACTCGAAGATCCTCATCCACCAGGTCTCCTCCGGGTTCGAAGGCCAGGCGACCGACATCGAGATCCACGCCAAAGAGATCATCGACGTCCGCCGCCGCCTCGACGAGATCCTCGCCAAGCACACCGGCCAGCCGTTCGAGAAGGTCACGAACGACACCGATCGCGATTACTTCATGAGCGCCGAGGAGGCCAAGGAGTACGGCCTCGTCGACCGCGTCATCGAGCACCACTGAAGCGCGCCGGCCTCCTCGTCCTGGCCCTGCTCGTGGTCTCCGCGCCCGCCGGCGCCTCGAACGGTGGGACGGACTTCTTCGGCCACGTCTTCCCGCTGCCCGGCCCGCACGCCGCACGGGGGGCGATCGGCGAGTTCGGAGCGCCGAGGAGCGGCGGCCGCATCCACGAGGGCTTCGACATCCTCGCCGGCTGCGGCGCCCCGATCGTCGCGGTGCGGGGCGGAAGGGTGCGGCGCACCGGCCATGACCCGGTCCTCTACGGCCACTACGCGCTGATCCACGGCGAGGGCGAGCGGCGCAGCTACTTCTACGCCCACCTCGCCCGACCGCCGCGCGTGCGCCGGAACTCGACCGTGCTCACCGGCGAGCGGATCGGCGTCGTCGGGAAGACCGGCAACGCCCGCAGCGTCGGTTGCCAGCTCCATTTCGAGATCCAGGTCGGCGGGAATCCGATCGACCCGGCGCCCTCGCTGCGCCGCTGGGACCGCTACAGCTGACGTTCGAACCAGAGGTCGGCTTTCGGGTTGCCGTTGTAATCGCCGACCTCGCGGTAGCCGGCCGAGCGGTAGAGGGCGACGGCCGGGGTCAGATAGGCGGAGGTGTCGAGCCGCACCGCGCGGCAGCCGCGCTCGCGGGCGATCCGCTCGAGCTCGGCGATGATCGCGCCGCCGAGCCCCCTGCCCCGATGCTCGGGGACCACGTACATGCTCTTGATCTCGGCGGTCTCGGTGTCGAGATGGCGAACGCCGCCCAGCACCGCCGGCTCGCCGTCGACCGTGCCCAGGAGCAGCACCCCGTTCGGCTCGACGAGGTCGCCGGGCGGGCCCGCCGCGATCTCGCCCTCGACGTCGACGACCGCCGGGTCGAGCGGCCCGTCCGCCTCTCGCACGAAATCCGCATAGAGAGACGCCACCTCCAGATCGTCCGGCGGACGTACCTCGAAAGCGAACGACGACTGCTGTATTTGACCGCCCATAACGGGTCTAATACAGCACTCGGCGGGGGATTAGACGCGGAACTGGTACTCGAGCCAGGTTGATTTCTCGACGTCGAAGCTGTCGTAGAGGCGTTGGGCGGTCTCGTTGTCGGGCGCGGTCGACCACTCGAGCCGCGGCGAGCCGCGTTCGCGGGCGACCTCGGCGCAGGCCTCGATCAGCGCCCGCCCGACTCCCCTGCCGCGCGCGCCCGCATCGACGTAGAGGTCGTTCATCAGGACCGTCTCGATCGCGCTGACCGAGGAGAAGGTCCAGTACATGCAGGCGTAGCCGACCAGCTCGGCGCCGCTCCAGGCGCCGAGGATCATGCCGTCGTCGCTGGGGGCGAGGAAGCGGCGGAAGAAGTCGCGATTGCGGTCCTCGCGGATCTCGTCGGCCTCGTAGAAGCCCTGGTAGGCGGCGATCATCGGCAGCAGGGTCTCGTACTGCCGCTCGGTGACCGCTTCGATTCGCGGCTTCTCGGACACGCAGGCAGCATAGGTATTTGCACGGGCAGGGACGAGGGCGGGGGCGCCGTAAACGACCCCACGAACTTCGATTGCCGGCAGCTCGCTCCGTCTAAGCTTGGAGCGCGAAGCCGGTAGCTCAACTACCGCCCCGCAAGGAGGGGATCCCCCTGGCACGTCCCACAGACTCGAACGAGCAACTCCTCTGCAGCTTCTGCGGCAAGTCGCAGCGCCAGGTCAAGAAGCTGATCGCAGGCCCCGGCGTCTACATCTGCGACGAGTGCATCGACCTCTGCAACGAGATCATCGACGAGGAGCTCACCGCGCCGCCGGCGATCGAGCTCGAGAACCTGCCCAAACCGCAGGAGATCAACGAGGTCCTCGAGGAGTATGTGGTTGGCCAGGACGCCGCCAAGCGGGCGCTCTCGGTGGCCGTCTACAACCACTACAAGAGGGTCCAGATCGCCCAGTCCGACGAGGCGGACGTCGAGCTCCAGAAGTCGAACATCATGCTGCTCGGCCCGACCGGCTGCGGCAAGACCCTGCTCGCGCAGACCCTGGCCCGGATCCTCAACGTTCCCTTCGCGATCGCCGACGCGACGGCGCTGACCGAGGCCGGCTACGTCGGCGAGGACGTCGAGAACATCCTCCTGAAGCTGATCCAGGCCGCCGACTACGACGTCAAGAA